>Ga0209372_1000024_pt1 | contig 110645 bp, 85 predicted proteins | sample AgamicAtPe_FD_187170 | JGI IMG/M metagenome (GOLD analysis project Ga0209372, IMG submission 187170) | Agave microbial communities from Guanajuato, Mexico - At.P.e (SPAdes) (version 2) | ecosystem: Host-associated > Plants > Phyllosphere > Phylloplane/Leaf | place: Guanajuato, Mexico... | reverse complement strand
CATACCAAAAACGAGCCAAAAAATAGTGCGTGTGATAGCGGCCCTTATATTGCTTCCCTCCAACCAAACGCTTGCGCATGATCAGAGATCTGTTTTGAGACTGCGTCCAACTGGCGCCCTTCCCCAAGATGGCGCCCAATTCTAACTGTTATACAGTTCTTCTTATTCAAGCAACTATTAACTTGGTGCATTTAACTCTGCCACCAATCCTCCCCTCGATCGGCCTCATTTGATAACAATCAATTCGGCATTGTCAATAGTGAGATTGAGCCGTGCGTGTCTTGTCATATTAACAGGCAGTAAGGTCGCAAGTCGCCATCATTGCAAGACTCTCCGCAAGCCAGAGAGAGTAAGCTTAACAATGAGCTAGTTTGACTGAATCTGAGGCGATGAAAAAATTGAGGCTTGAATGACGAGAATATGGATGAGCAGACGGATGTTATGATTAAAGTGTCAGTCGGAGAACATGACTAGCTGAGAGTTGAAACTTACCCCTTGATTACTTAGGTTCAACAAGAGAGAGAGTAAGCGATCAACAAGACGGAGAAGTTTAGGGCCTCTTTCACTTGGGGGTCCAATAATCTACCCTCTACCCAAGCCAACTTCACCATTTCATGCCCCGCGTAGAGGTGTGAGGCAATTGATGGTGAGGGATAGCGAGGCTGAATGTCTCCCGTTTGTTGGCGGAAATGCGTTAGTGGTCAGGTAGATTCGAGGTTGATTTAGTCAATGAACCTAAGTCTACAGCAGGCGCCAGTGCGAGAGTTAGTGCAGGAGAGAGCAAGTGAGAGTAAAAAGTCCAAGAGAGATAGTCTGTTGTTAATCGCAAATGGGCCAGCAAAAGGTTGGTCTTCGAGGGAGAATCGGCATGGAGGGCCGATCTCTTGCGAGCCCATCGATCAAGTGCTTTCCGCTGAAATCAATTCACACTCTAGCCTCCTGAAGCGAAGGAAAGCGGAAGTTGAAGATACTGGCACTCAGCATCAGATTGAATCCAGCCAAGCGAACCCAAACAAGCCACTGGCATGGGCGAGAGGCGCCCTGAACTGGGTTTCAGCGGACCAAGAGCCGACAGGCGCCACCAGTGTTGCCAAATTGTTAACGAGAAGTCCGCCGTTGAAGGGCATCAAAGCCCTCGCGATTGGACTGAAGAGCGCCACCCTTGATGTGGCCGAGCAGAAGCTCGAATCAAATCCACGTTTCAGAGCCATGAGCTTGAGCAGCCAGGTAGAGGGGCCAGACAAGCGGCCCTCAGGTAGAGAGGCCAGCATCGTTAGCCAGGAGGCCGCGCGCCAGCAGCAGCAGCAGGTAGATGCGAGCAGGCAGTTTTCTGTTCGTATAGATCAAGCTGGCGGCTCGGCGCCGATGGCTAGCTTGATACGGAATGGCTCAACTTTCTTAGAAAAGCAGGAGTCTGCACAGGTGGGCGAGGATGGACAAGAATTTGTTGCCAGCCACTCGCTTAGCTTGATCAATAATCCAGCCAACAGCAACTATCACAGGCCAAATGTGGGCTACCGGCTCGGCAGAAGGAAGGCCTTGTTTGAGAAGCGAAAACGGATAAGCGATTACGCGCTCACCTTCGCCCTAATTGGAATTCTATTCATGATTTTCGAGAACGAACTATCGGCGGCTCTCTATTATGACAAGAGTTCAGTTTATAGTCATGCAATTAAGACAGTTATTAGTGTTACAACAGTGCTCTTGTTGGCCCTCATAGGTGCCTATCATGCGCTTGAAGTTCAATTGTTTATGATAGACAATTGTGCCGACGATTGGCGTATTGCTATGACTTTGAAACGTTTGGGCCAAATTTTACTCGAATTAGTGATATGCGTAATACACCCGATTCCATACGAACTGTATTTTACATGGACAACTCGCTTAAACAATCATGGCGGCCGTTTGGTTAGCACCCAAGTTCCATTGGATGTTGTTCTATCTCTGCCAATGTTTTTCCGTCTATATTTGATTTGCCGGGTTATGTTATTACACTCAAAACTGTTCACAGACGCCTCATCGCGTTCAATTGGGGCCCTGAACAGGATCTCCTTTGATACTCGTTTTGTGCTTAAAACATTAATGACCATTTGTCCAGGAACAGTGCTCATGGTGTTTATGGTTTCAATTTGGATGATAGCCTCTTGGGCGATGCGCCTATGCGAAAGGTAAGTTAACCTGGCCCCCTAGTGTGCTTGGCCCAGCCTTGCTTGTTGCCACGGCTGCCGCTTCCAGCGGCCCAATCGTGCGCTCAATCATATTTGCTCCAATTTATTGCACCAACTAGTTAACTAGCAAACTATCCCGGCCATTAAATCTCTCGCCCTCACTCTCTCTCTCTCTCTCTCTTTCTCCATGGGAGGGCTGATAGAATACAAAATTGTCCAACTCCCTTCCCTGTGTTGGCTCCACAAGGCGCCAAACGGGCTTGTGGAGTCAACAAACGAGCCGCCCAACCCGCTCGGCCGCACGTAAAACGCGCGCCTCCACTTCAATGGTCAGAGGCTACGTGATGTGACTTTAGACAAGTCGTTTCACTGGTATCGGCTCGGGGTGATGTCGGCCGGCTAGCTAGATGGTGAGCTCAATCTCTGCTCGAAAAGTTGGTGCAGCTTACTCGCGATCCAAGGCAAGCAAGGTTGCTGCAGTTGGGCGCGCATGAGACATGGATCGCCCGTAACCCATTGCGGATCCATTAGCCCTGTTCTGCTAAGTAATCAGGCTGGATCAGCGGGTCGATTTAATAAGCAGCAATTGGCCGAGACCAGAGATTTCCCATCGCAAATCCAACTACCAGCTAAGCGGAGGTGCGAATTTGGTGGATTGTTTGCCTGGCCAAGTTTGCCAGTCGCATCCACTCCTGGCCGTTGCAAAAGCTTAGCCAGCTGGCTTGAGTTGAATCCGAAGCCAGAGCTCCAGCTTCTAAGTTCAGCATTTGTGTCTTCGATTGTACGCTGCAAGGGCGTTATTTTGAATTACAGAAAACCGATTCTAGGCGAGAGATTGGCCCGAAGAGGGAAAAACGGGCGTGAAAATACCCCTCTCCTCTTTCGAATCCCTTGTTTGGCACCGATGGTCGCCAATTTATCATATTCTGTTCACGCCCTCGAACGCAGAACAGACCCGAACGCAAGAACGATGCAAGCCGAACTCTGGACGGCACTCTAGACGGTTTCAGCTCCATTTGAATGGCATATCCCGGATTGATCCAGCTAGGATTGAATTTAGCTGGACGAGAGGGAGATGGCGATACTAAGTTGCGCGCCCAACACTAGAACGGAGAGGCCATTGGCTGCTGCAACTGTGAAATGATATGCGCAATTTTCATTTGTATAAGAGGTGTACAAAAAATACAGTCGGCAGTCTCTTGCCGGCTGGCTCGCTTAGTTGCAAGATCGGCAAATAATGGAGACGCTGCGAGTGGGCCAATGAATAGGCTTTTGTTTTTGGACCAAACAAGTGCCAATATGAGCCGGCAGCAATTGCAAGTTGATTTAACCAACCATCTTGATGGCTTCGTTCGCCCAACCATCTAGAGGGTATGGATCAAAGTAGGTTAATCTAGAGCTCGAGAGTGGCCTCCAGGGGAGAAGCTGAGAGGGCGAAATTTATTCACAATTGGCATTCACTTTTTGGCTCAAAATGTTTTGACCCAACTCTCGTCCTAAACTCGGACCGTGTTTCTTTCCATTATGAATGCCATTTCCAAATTTGCAAATGGGCGCCAATTTTGCCGTCAGGCACGAGATTCGCGCGAAAAATAATCACGAATTTAGTTTGCAAATGAACGGAACTCGACCGTGTGTTTTAGCGGCGGTCTCGGGAAGTTTTTTGGGGCGCGCATAGAGCCGTTCGCGCACTTCCAATTGGCGACCAAAACTCAAGCGCCAGTTTGCAGTGCGGTTGCAAATTTGTTTTCCAACTCTCTCCATCCTTCGCGCAAACTCCCGCTTGTAATTAAACCAACTTCTCCCTCCAATTGGCCCGCCGCTGGCCTCTGTCTGCCTCTCGGCCGCTTAGGTGAATCACAGAGGGCGTAAATGCTCGGTTGACGGACTAAAATAAACAGCCCGCCAGAGGGGTTTGTAGCGGGCAACCCTTTTGCGCGCCCCCCCCCATCTCTCTCTGCTCGCAGCCGCTGGCAGCCATCCTGTCAGCAGCTCGATGAGCAAACGGAGGCGCCGCCAGTCTGGACGCAATCGATCGCGCCAGCAGCAAGAGCAAACCCGAGCTGACTTTAGCCAGCTGGCCCGGTTGCTGCGAGCGTGCAAGCCGGCCACCGGCTGATCTTCGCAGCCCGTAAATCCAATCAAGTGAAAGCAATCGGCCGAGTTTCGTCCCGATTAGAGCCGCCCAAGGTTGTCGGCCTGAAGCCAGCCGGCCAGTTTAGTCGGCGCAGGCAAAACAGGCCGGGCGCAGAGCTTTTTGCTCGCGAGTGTAAGCGCGGTGCTCGACACAGGTCGCTTGGCCAACACTGTGTTGGAGTGAAATGGAGAATTCATTATCCTTTTAGCGACATTGAATTTGTCAGCCAACTTTTTTGGGCGCCCATCGATCGTCTGTTGGCGCCAAAACGGGCCCACCTTTGCACCTCTGCACCTCTGCGCCGCCACATGTGGACCGCATTATGTAACGACCGCCACCCCACGCCCACCCGCCCGGCTGGCGCGCCCGGCCTGTCTGGCTGAGCTCGAAATTAGCGCCCACCAGCTTGACCCCCATTTGTCCAAGGCTGAATGATTGTTTGCCGTCTGGCCTGCGCCATACTTTGCCATTCAAGTTGCGCCCTCCTGGAGCGGCGCCCACTTGGCGCGGCCTCTAGCCGGCAGGTGGGCGAGCCGACTGTCGCTCTCCATTCGAGCGCGTTTGCTCGCTGATCCGTTAAGACAATCGATGGCGCTTTGGAGAGTGTTCGGCTCGATCAGGTGCATGTTGCATATCTATGGCAACCGGGCGCCGGCAATGCTGGCAGCCAGTCGGCCAGAGTAGCGCGCAAATGGCTCCCAACTCTCTCCGGCCACCAATGATTCGGAAACTATTAACCATCATCGCCCGGCAAGACTCTCTTTGTCTTAGCCGGCGCTTCCATTGGCCTGCATTCATTCCTACGTCCATCCGTCCTCCATTCATTCATCCGTCCACCGATTCATTCATTCATCTAGTCCAGTCCAAGCGAAAGCTCTCGCTCCAGCTCGCTTAGTCCACTAGCCGCCGCCCCTTGCTGGCACTAGTGGCCAAGAGGCCCGTGCGAGTTGCTTAGCCTGGCAGTTGTGTTGCCAACAAATCGCTCCACTGCGTCCAACCGGTTTGCTTGGATTCACCCATCTTGGTGCCCGTTTGCCGGTTGTCGCGCTCGCCGGCCGCGCCTCCACGTTGATGATCAACGAAAATGGTACAGCATTGGCGGCGGCAGCCGTAACAACAACAACGGCAGCGGCGGCAACATTTTGGGCAATAAATCTTGCTGTTGCCTGGCGCCGGCCGCGGCGGCTCTCGCTCGCTCGCTGGGGGACGATTTTAAGACAAAGCGACAAGGCGCCTGTCCTCCCATTTGGAGCCGCATGGCCCCCAAAAGGCGGCTTAACTAAGCGGGTTAGCTGAAAGCCGCCCTGAGCCCGGCTGGGGCGGCTTGAAAATTGTAGCAGAGGATCAATCAAAGAGCGAGAGGCGGCCACCTACAGCCAGTTTGCTGCTGGCCCAAAGTCAGCCAGCCGGCGGCCTTGGATCCAAACTCGAGTGTTTGCGCTGAGATTTTTGAGCTCGCGTGAAGTTTGCAACTCTTTGGGCGCCCACTTAAGCCATTTTGGCGAGCTCAGGTGGCGCTAGCTCTGGCGTTAGCGTGCAAGCGCGCGCGCACGACCAACCTCAAGGGCACCTTGGACTTGGCCTCTTTTGTCTGGCCACGCTGCTGATACCTCAGACGCGCTCGTATCTCCTTTCATCGGGCAGCCGGCGCGAGCTGCGCCCATCGCTTTCCATCATCGTCATCTATCATAATCATGACGACTGTAAATGAATAGCCAAGCTCGAGTCCAGTTTAGCCAACTGGCCGACTTGCGTCCCAATTCCATTACCATTGTGCTGAGCGGCGCAAAATCCCCGATTTGCCGCGCCGCTCCCCCTCTATCTTGATCGGTGGCCTTCGGCCGGCCAGCCTCTGGCGCAATTCAGTGGCTGAGGCGGCCAAGAGCGCGTGCTGGACAGGCGCGGCCTTTTGGGGGCGCGCGGAGGGCCTTCTGGGCGTTTTGCGCCGGCCCGCCGCCTGTCAGGCAGCGCGCACAGTTGGCCCGGCTCAAGTGGCGGCGGCGGCGGCGGCGGCGCGAGCGTGAGCGTGAGCGTGAGAGGCTGCGAGAGACGGGCGGCCGCGTGGGGGCCGCGCAAGGGCCATTGTAAAACAGAGCGCCCCACGTGATTCTGGCCGCCATCCTCGAGCGCCCGCCCACTCGAGTTCCGCATCCGGCGGCAGCGGCGGCGGCCAACGAGGCCTCCTTGTTGCGAGCAGGTAGAGCTCGCAGAGCAAGCGGCCGGCCGGCTAGCGCGCTCGGCCTATTCATAAATTGAATCATTATACATTAATAAGCACAACAGTTGCGCCCGCCAACGAGCCATTGCGGCTGCCCAGCGCATTTGGAGCCCAACTTGGCGGGCGCCTAATTTTCATCCATAATTCTCATCAAAAATCAAATGTTCCCTTTTGGGCCGGCAAGCGAGCGCGTTGTTGCTCGCTCCTGGGGCCAAGCTCGTGGGTCGGAAGTGGGCCCCATGTAGGGCGAGGGTTTCGATCATTGGAGCCGGCGGGTTGCGCCGCCAGCGAGCGAGTCGGCCGACCAGAGATAAGGCTCTCGGCTGCCCGCTTTGGCCATTTAATTCGCGCTCTAGGCTCCCCTTCCGCTTCCGGCGCGCAGACTAAACGGTGGCCGCTCTCCATTTTCCACCCATTTGACTGGCCCATGAATGGGGCGCAAGCCGTGTTTCCGGCGACGGGCGGCGCAGCCCAAAAGGGGGCCGAGTGACGAAACGTTCGCTCCAGCTGCCAGACTTTGGCCCGGAAGTTGGGGCGCCCCTCTTGCTGCGAGCTGGCGGCGGCCGGGCGGCGCAGGTGAGGCGCCGACGACCCGCAGCCGCTGGCAGGGGGACAAAGATAAATTGGAGGCCGAGGGTTTAGCCCAGAGTGAGCCTATCAGCGCCGCACTTGTTTGGTTGGCCGATTTTGAGCGCGCTTTTGGGCGAGCGCGGGTCTTGTTTATCGAGCTAGAAAATCGGAAATCAGACTGGAACATGTGCGCCACTGTTTCCAACGCCAACTTGGCCAAACTAAAGCCGGGCTGGCGGCGGAGAGCGCAAACATCGCAGCCAACTTGGCCGCCCACCGACCGCAACGCGAGCCAGTGCGCGCAGAAAATTAAATAAAAAATTCACAGCCAAAGGGATCATGTCAGGGCCGCCGCCTGGACAGGTCGGCTCGCTTGCCAGACTGCATCCGGCCCCATTCGTGTGTGTGTATGTGTGTGCATGCGAGCGAGCGCGCGCTTGGGCCCCTCGCGCTGGAGTCAGCTCGATTGGTCATTTTGCGTATCACCGAGGATGACCAAATCTGGCGGCAACCAAAGAGCGAGCGGAACCGGCGGAGGCCACTTCCAAGATGGAAGCCCCGAGCGAAGGAGATGACAATTTCCGGCGACAATTCTTGGCGGGCTTTCAAGTTGTCGAAAGGCAAAAGATGGGCGCCCATAATTCACCGTGAGCGCTGCGAGCGGGCGGGCGGGCGGCCAGAATGAATGTTTGTCAGCTCATTCGCATGCTAATGGCTGGCGGCCGAGCGCTCGCAGCCGCCCATTGTGCGCGCTCAGGCCGTCGAGCGCCCCTATGCGCGCCCCTAGCGCACTAGGCCAGACGTGCCCGCCAGCTTCCGATTGGCGCGCTGCAACGAGCGCGCTCAGCCACTTGGACAGGCTTGGAATTCCAAATGGGTGCGATTTTTGGATAAAAATGCCCATTAGGTGTTCGGCTAAAGCGAGGCGACCAAAGGAACCCAAAACCAACTCTTGATTGATTCAAAAGCGCCCACAACAAGTTGTCACACAGCAACAACAACAATTTGCCGGCCCCAAAACTTCAGCCAAGACTGACAGGCGAACAAAACAACTGGAAGGCCGAGCGGAGAGCCAAACAAACTGGCTTCTCTCCGCTGCTCCAAAGTGCGCAATTGTTTCCGACGTCGAGTGGGGCCGAATAATTGGCGCCGGAAAGGGGCGCGCGCACATTTCGTCGGTGGCTCGTCAAACGAGCGCGCCGTTTGTCTTGCCATCAAGGCCCTCGAGCCGGCCCCATGTATCCGGCGAGCGGTGCGCCGCCAACACTCGGCTTCCAAGCAAGAGATTGGCCACTCCTTGTTGGCTGGCTCCGCCCTTTGGCTCGAATGTTGAACGCTGAATGTTGAACGTTGAATGCTGAATGGCTGAATGTTGAAGGGGACAGCAAGCTTGTTGTTGCGCTGCTTGCGCTTGATTTTGTCTTGGCCGCCAAGAACAAGCCAACTCTTGTTTCATTTATCCAATTATCCCCCTCTCAGCTGATTTATGGCCAACAAACAAACTCGCTCAGATCTCCCGAGCAAGCTCGACGCTGAACTTGACTTTCCGGCGCTAAAATCGAGCCGAGTAGCCTCGACTGGACTGCGGCAATTTAATTTATGAAAAACTCTTGCAATTTTGACAAGCCAAGGATAGGGCGACGACAGACGAGGTTAGCGCCTGATTATCCCATTGAGCGCTGCAGTAGGTCGCCAAAGTCCGAGTTGAAGCCAAGCTTTGGTTGGCCATCTTAAAGGCCAGGCAAAGAATGGGCGATTTGCCATTTGAATGGCTCATTTTTTCATTGGAATTCAATTTGTCGGTGGGTGGGCAGTGAAAAATTTTGATCCAACTCGAGTTGGATTATTGCAATGGGCTCCATTTGCTGAGGGGATTCCCACAAATGGGCGCCAACGAGCGATCGGCTTCACGCAAATCTAACGCCTCCTCCAATCCGAGCGCTCTGCTCGCTCCTAGCTTTTCAGGTGGATTTTGGGCTCAGTTTAAAGGTTGGCTGGCCATCGCAAGCGAGTGGCAAAGTGGCGGCTAAACGAGGGCCGGCGGCTCAAATCTGCATCCAGTTTGCGTGCCAGCTTTCGCGCCAACTCTCAATCCAAATCTGGATGAGCTTGTGGATGACAAGAGTTGCTTGGCATCAATTACAAGCACAAAGTGGGCCTCATTCGCGTGGTAGACCAACGAGAGATGGGCTGAAAATGAATATGCATAAAATGGTCCAGGTTTGGCCTTCAGCTCGAGCTCTAGGCTTGAGACTTCGGTTGGCCCAAAGTGCGGGGTTTGTCTCGGCGACAAAGTCGCTTGTTTGCGTCCAACGACAATCTAGCCGCTGGTCTCCTCTCCAGTTGAGCGTCTGCAGGGTCTTGGCAAACTTTCGCCAAGCTGGCTGGTCTAGCCGAATGGCGCAGGAGACAATCAATCCACTAATGGAGTCGAGTTATTGCTCGATTTGGCCTTGGCAAATATTTATCATCATTTCGCGCTCGATCCAATGCAAGCGGCCGAGCTCGCTGGTGTTGAGTGAGAAAGTGATCCTAGGGAGCGAGTTTAAGTTGCTGGCTGGCCATTATGCCTGCGCCCCCAATGCGGAAAACTTGCATCCCTTGGGCTGGCCCGCTTCACTTTGTTTGCCCACCACTCGATGGGCCGGCCGCCAAAATTGAGCCATGCTGCCTGGCTTCAATCGGTTGGATTTCCTGTTGGTGGTGGCGGCCGATTCAGCCAGCAATATCAATCAACTTTCGTCCTCCCCCCCCCCAAGTTGGTTCCATTTGCACGCGAACAATTGCGTGTGTCCATCGGCCAGCCAGCCTGGCCAGTGGGCCGCCCAAATGTCGCCCACCTCAAACGACGGGCCGGCGCAACAAGATTCATGAATCCACCTGCCAGGCGCAGGCGAGACTCGTTTGGGTTCGGAGCCTTAATTGGAGCTCAGTGTAGCGGCTGCCGGCTAGCGTGCGCGGGCAGCCTGATTGGCGTGAGCCGGGAGCCGTCAAGCTCAGGTCGAGCCCGTTTGAGCCGCTTCTCCTGCGTTCAGTGGAGCAAAACAACGCCCGGCCAAACTAGCTCGCTTACCTTTTGTGCTCAGGCCGCAAGATGACACGTTGCCCGCTTTGGATGGTTCCTCGGCCTGAGTCAGCCCGAAAGTTGGCCTAATTTTGGAGCCGGCAAATGCAGACTTGTGAATGATTGTGCAAGCGACAAACTCCATTGGCCAAGATTAAGCTCCAAATTTTGCCTTTAACCAGGCCGGCTTAACCAGGTTAATCCCGACGCCACTAGGCGAACAATTACAAGCGTTTGCCCAAATCGAATCCAATGTGCGGACGACTCGCAAGGCTTGCAAGCCTAAAATTGGTTGCCCCTTTCTGGCTCCATCGGCGAGAAGTCGGCGCCTCAGCTAGACACTGAGCGCGCGCCATCCCTTTGGCCCGGTGGCCAAGATGTGCCGCTCTGGCGCATCTTGTGCCCCTCTCAGCGGCTTTCTAATCTTGCAAATGGGAATGCCAAATCTGGGACATGCAAATGAGATCAGCGGTAGGAGCAGCCGTTTGGGATCGTGATGGACGATGGCCAGGCCAAGTGCACAAGCTCGCCCCATCTCCAACCGAAAGTCTTGTAATCAATGGAGCTTCAGCCACTTGTCGACGGTTGCCGCCATCCAAGCGAACGCGACGTTTCTAGACCCAATTAAAGGCCGCCCAAGGCCGAATCTCGTCAGCCTGATCGGCGGAAAAGGAAAGGCAGGAGGAGGAGGGGAGAGAGGAGCCCATGGGACTGGGCCAGTTTGCTGAGAGTGCAGTTTCGGCCCGAGCCAAAGTGCGGCCGGCGAGCTCGCGGACGAGAGTCGATGCTTTGAGGTGCGAGCGGCCCGTTCACCTGGCAGACGACAGGCTTTTGTTGTCACCATCGATCGCGAGTAGTTGTAGCTGTCAGCGGGCCGGCGGAATGCCTTTGTCGCCGGGCGCCACGCCATTGTCGAGCTGGCCCCTAAAAATTGCCGGCCCCACGGAGGCCCAAGCGAGCAAAACAAAGGGGGCGCCTGCGAGCGGGCCGGTCCAAAGTGACGCACTGTCCGGCAACTGTCGCCACCAAACGAGCGCGCAAACCCCTTCCAGGCGCCCTATTGACTCAAGGCTACTCCTCTCGGCCGCTCGTCCACCAAAATCTAAAACACCCCTCTGGACTGCTATGGCCGCTGCCACTGCCACTGCCACTGAATTGACGCCGAAAGCTCGGGTGCATAAATCACGACAAACAATCGAGTTGGCGGCTCTGGCTTGGCGCCCAAACTTTGCGCGCTCGCTTTCGGCGACCAAAAAGTGGCCAGCTCGCCGGCCAAAACAGGTCGAGCGTCCGATTTTTCAGCCTCCGCAAACTGTGCACGATTACTAGCGCTTTCGGCAACTTTTACAGCCTGTTAATCCCATCTACTCGCATCCGGTTGCTCGCGGCTCCAGTCCGCTGAGCCATGCGGCTATTTGTTTCACGCTTTAGCGCCGGGCTCGCCGACTCGGCTCCTTGGGCCAAAGTTTGGCATCATTTAGAGTTGCGGGCGGGCGGGCAGAGAGCTGGCATGAGGCAGCTTGCGAGGCCTTCAGCGGGCCGGCGCCAACTGGCTCTGGCCCTCGCTTGGCGCTGGCTGAAACCGCGCCCGCTTCCGCCAGGAAACAGCCACCTGGCTCGGCCTTTTGTCCGCAAACCCCCTCAAAAGTTGACTCCCCTCGCCGAGCTGACTCATTGTCTCGGCCGCCTCGCGCAAACTTGATTGGCTTTGCAACAAAATCGGCCGCTTCCGAGCGCCCAAGTCGCTTTGATGGATGAGCCGCAGCTAACAAGCCAACTTGCGGCCTCGAGTGGCGCCCCCAAATCTCCCTAGATTAAGGCGACTCTCCCCCTGCTAGGCCACTTGGCGCCTCCGCTGTAATGATGTTTGACTTTGCGTCTCGAATCTCGGCCATGCTTGAGCTAACTCTATGCAAACTAGCATTAAACTTTCATTGTCGGCCAGTCGGCGCCAGCAAGCCAATGGAGCGACCACGAGAAGCGGCGCCTAATGAAGGGGAGCGCCGGCAGCCAGTTGGAGGCGATCGTTGGCGCGCGAGCCGCCTGTCAGGTAAGCGGCGCGCGAGGCTTATTGCTGGCGCCGGCCCCAAAGCCGCCCGAATCCTGCCTCTCTCCCTCTCTCTATTTCTCACACTCTGCTGCGCCGGCAACACGATAACTCCATCGCGTTGGCCTTTGTTGACTCGCTATGCAATAAAAATGGCCTGCATCAAGAATATAATAAATCCAAGGCTCGCCTCGAATAGGACAAGACTTTGGCCGCAGTATCCGCGAGCGAGGAGCTAATATTCGCCCGCCCATCCCGCCGGCCGCAATGGGGGCGCCGGCCGAGTGGGCTGGCGGCAAAGTTCCGTAAATTGGATTCATCCAAGTTAATGGGCTGCGCACGTAGGCCGCCGCCGCCGCCGCCGCTTCTCGCCGCCTAGCTGGACCCTTCGCGGGCCAGACAGGGTTGAGTGGGAGGGGGCGCCTTTTGTTCTCGGCGGCCCCTTCCTGTTTGCGGCTCCATTTTGGTCCGGAGCGCCGGGCAAGACTGTCCTCTGCGCTCCATCATGTGGCGGGCGCAAACGATAATCGGCCTCCAGCTGCCTGATGAAGATTTCGCGCTCTAGCGGCGCTCGGCCGCAGCAAGGATGGGGCCGTCATATGATGGCGCGAGAGTCAAAACTGCTCGGCTCCTCAAAAGCGAGCTCCACTTTAATGAGTCGCCCAAACAAGCCCCTGACCAATCATACTTCCGACTTTGCAAAGCCAAGCTGGCCGACGAAAGCCAAATGTTTGTTGGCCATTATTGTCGCCGCCCCCTAACACGTTGTACTGTTTGCTCGGCCGTCACTCTGCTGGCCGGCCAGGCATCAAGTCGCGGCCACTGGGACGGTGTTGCACATTGTGAGAGTTGCGCGCAAAAATGGCTTACTACCCGCCGTGTTTGCACAGGCGCCGCCAACTGGCTTGCCCCTCTCTATCGCAAACTCGGATGCCTCTCGTCCCGCTCGCCCACCGGAGGGTCCAATTCATTTTCATTAAGTTGCTTCCATATACAATTATAACACTGTGCCAGCGTAACCATAAACCCACCGGCAGATAACTAGCTTTGCCCAAAGCCAACAGAGCGGACTTGGCCGGCCAACAGTTTAGCCGAGGGCCGGATATAAGCAGGCTGGTGGGCGAGTTGGCGTGCAATTGAATTGCCGCTCTCTCTCTCCGGCGAGCAACTCCTCGTTTACCATGTATATCAGCTTCCAATCCAATCCTGGGCCCCTTCCGCCCGCCCATGTTTGCATGACGTTTTTGGGGGCTCCAATTTGTTCGGCAGGCTGCCGATGGATCCGCCATTCAATTGAAATGAATCGCAATAAGCCAACTATGAGCGGCTCAGTCAACCTGGCACGAGTGTTGACGCCCGCGCGCCAAGCCTCCGCCGGGACCGATTCCAGTTCCAAAGTCCGAGGCCTTTCCGCTTTCGGGCCACACATGTCCGCCGCCGCCGCCGCCAGCACCAAACGGACAGAGCGCTCGCCATGGCCATGGAACCAGCGCCATCCGCCCAACGGCTTCATTAGTAGGCAGATAATAATAATTTCGCGCCCAAAGGCGTAATTTGCGCCACGCTCTTAAGCCGCCAACTCGAACTCCGCTGCCCATTCAACCATTCGATTGTCCCTTCCAGTTTAGCTCGTTAGCCGCTAACAAAACTCTTCCCTGATTCACCCGGCAATTTCCTCTTTCCTGTGGCCCAAAATTTGCCACAAAACTTTAATCAGGTACCATGACGAGGAGCACGCCAACCTGCTCAATACAATGTGGCTAACAGCAATCACGTTCCTATCTGTTGGCTACGGCGACATCGTGCCAAACACATACTGTGGCCGCGGGATTGCTGTCTTTTCCGGTTTAACTGGAGCCGGTTGCACTGCTCTAGCTGTTGCTGTCATAGCGCGTAAATTGGAGCTAACTAGAGCAGAGAAACATGTCCACAACTTCATGATGGACACGCAATTAACCAAGCGGCTTAAAAACGCAGCCGCAAATGTGCTTAGGGAAACTTGGCTCATTTATAAGAACACAAAGTTGGTTAGGAAGGTTAACGCGAGCAAGGTGAGAACTCATCAGCGAAACTTTCTCGTCGCCATCTACAGTCTTCGGAAGGTCAAAATGGATCAAAGGAAGTTAATGGACAACGCAAACACTGTTACGGATATGGCGAAAACTTTAAACACTGTTTTTGAAATCATTAGTGATATTACCTCACAGCATGAGGTGCTAGAAAGTAAATTTATTGAATTGGAGAAGCGACTCGACCTTCAGGCCGACTGCTTGCTATCAATGAACGATAAACTAGACCTTATATTAGATAGAATTCAATTGGTGCATTCGTCCTCGAACCAACAAAACCCAAATACCCTACACAAGCAGTCTAATTCAATACATTCAACGGCCTCTACGCCGCCCGTCTCCTATCCACAAACAAGCAATTCCCAGCACCAAACTGCCCTGGCAGTGGCAAGCTCCCTTGCTAACAACACGCTAGCCTCTCCACCAGCTCCCTCGCCAACGTCTGGCCAGCACCAAACCATCATTCACAAGTTGCCTAGTATTAGCAAGTCGGACGACGACGATATCACCACAACTCTTCTTCCTGATCAAGGAGCTGATGGTTCATTCATACAGCAATCGTTATCCGCCTCCCAGTACACTCAACCTCGCCTACAGCAATAGTGGCAACTGGACCATCGGCATCCACAATCAGTAGCCAGTACACGAGGCTGGCGAAGGAATGGAGCGCGGGCACAAAATGCAGCAAGGCCATCATATAGTGCCGTCTGAATAGATCCCCTGGGAGCCTCTTATGGACCAATAAATATTCCAAGTGCTGATATTGGCGCAGGAGTGTTTTCATGGAAAGTAGGAAACTCGAACTTCCAACTCCTAATTCAGCTACATCTTGTAACACTTGTGATTTCCTATCAACCCTTTTAAGGTCGACAAACAACGATGATCTCCGAGCTTAGACATCATTATACTACAAGAAAATACTCGTAATGTAGTAAGAAAGTTGATAAATTTAATCAAACCCAATCCGATTTGTCACCTCTCAGAAGGCTTCGATTCATGGGCTCAATTCTGGCTCCCATCTTGGTGTGAATTCTAGGTTTTACAGTTTCCCTATGAGTGGATTGGCTGACAAAATTTGCCGAAGTTGGTCTGGTTATAATTCTGGTTAAACGTTCATCAGATTTTATACCGCGGGGCAGCTTTTTTACCATTAATTCTTTGATTGCATCGTCGGCTTTCTCTGCAATTATCACATTTCCAAGTTTATCGTCTCTCCTAGGAATCTTTTCGGCCTTTATCAGGTATTTCTTCTTCAAACGGCGGTTAATTCTTATGCCTGGTCCAGCCCAACCTCCCCAACCGGGAAGAAACTTATCTATATCTTTGGGCTGCTCCTCATCGACCAATCTCTCTTTCGCCTTCTGGAATTCAGCAACCACATCGTCGTCCGCAAACGCCTCTCGCATTAATTTCCTCTGATCGTCCTCCTCCTCATCCGCATCTGCATCTGCATCTCCTTCCGAATTGCTATGTTCTCCATCGGCTCGATCCGAGTCGCTATTATTCGACCTTTTGCGCTTCCTGCTGAGTTTTTCATTGATAAGTTCGTTGCTCACTATCAGTCGGGTGGCTTGTTTTTCATCATCATGCCTCTTTTTGTTCTCGCTATCTTCCTGATCTTCGCTGCTAGATTCCTCACTAACTTCTGATATGCTGTCTCCTTCCTCTTCGTCAGACTCATCTGAAAGAGCTGGCTTTTCGAGCAACTTTTCCGAGAGACCTATCTGTTCTAGCATGGCCTTTCTTGCTTCGTCGTCATATTTTGCCCTAAATTTTGCATGTTTTGCCCATTTACCTGTATTTTTGTGCTTCAATGATGCTCTCTCCTGAGCTCGCAGTCTTTGAAGGCGCTCGATTTCGTCCATCAATAGAGCCTTGTCAGATTCAACTTTCTTAACATGTCGCCTTACACGCTCGTGTTTCAATAGTCTTCTGTAACTCTTCGACTTGATCGCCTTCTGGCGTCTCATCTTAGCTCCATAACTGCTCAACAACACCCGCATTCTCTGCAACTCTTTATGTCGCTTTTGGGCCTCTTCGACACTGATAGCTTCAAGGTACTTCTCCTCAGCCTTAGTTAGTTCCTTGTCATCGCGTAGTAGCGATTCGCTTGATTGAATTACATTTCGCACTTCCTCTTCGAGTTTGTTAACGGGCTTAATAACAGAGACTGACTCAGAGGTCGTCGGTAAAACATCGCGCTCCACATCAAGAGGGAACTCTAAGTGTCTGGCACGCTTATAGCTGTCAACGATCGGCTCCCATTTGCTGAGGTTCTTTGAGACAGCAGTATAGGCTGCAGCTCTTTCTAATTGATCAGCCTTGTTTTTGTCCAGAGGCTTCTCTATCAGTTTTTTCTTAGACAACCTTTTGAGCCTCTTCTCGATACCACCTGAGACGTCCTTATCGAGAACCTTTAACATCTGCGTGAGGGTCACTCGACCCTCATCCTTGCTTGGCTCCATCTTAGAGTCCAATGTTGCTGACCAAACTCCTATTGATAGGGCCCATGAATGAATAAGATTCCAAATTCAAATAATGTGTTCATTGGCAAACCGGCGCGAGTTAAGGAACGTGAAGAAACGTGGCCACTGGCCACGCAGGGCCTTTCAGTGTACATTTAAACTGCAGAATGAATTGCAGGAATATGTTGTCTGTTCTCATATCAAACTCCTCCTCACATCAGAGACCTTCCATATTGTTGCTTTGATACCAATTTATCGAAAGAGTAGTCTTATTTATCTAAAACCTTTACCTCATGGCGTCAGCTGTATACACAGAGTTGGAGAATGCGACTAAGGGACAGGTTGTAGTCAGGTTCCCACCAGAAGCCAGTGGATATCTCCATATTGGGCATGCAAAGGCGGCCTTACTCAATTACCACTATAAAACTGTCTACGATGGCAAACTTATAATGCGCTTTGACGACACTAATCCTGAAAAGGAGAAAGAGAACTACGAAAAGTCCATACTCAATGATGTTAGATCGCTTGGAATACAATGGGACCATCTTTCCTACACCTCCGATCATTTTGATCTACTTCTGCAGAAGTGCTTGCAGATGTTAAGGAAGGGTCAAGCCTACGTGGATGATACACCACCTGATCAAATGAAGCTCGAAAGAGAGAAACGACAAGAATCAAAATGCCGCTCCCAGAGTGTTAGTGAAAATCTTCGCAAATGGAACGAGATGGTGGAAGGAAGTAAGGAAGGACAAAGATGTTGCGTTCGTGCCAAATTAGACTTTGAATCGAAGAATGGTTGTTTGCGCGATCCAACCATGTACAGATGCAAGAGCGAGTTTCACCCGAGGTATGGTGGAAAGTACAAAGTCTACCCAACCTATGACTTTGCCTGTCCAATCGTTGATAGTGTTGAGGGCGTAACACATGCTCTGAGAACGAGTGAGTACGTGGATAGGGATCCTCAATATTATTGGTTCCTTGATACTCTCGGCCTTAGAAAGCCAGCCATAGCTGCTTACTCAAGATTGAACATGATGAATACGATCTTATCAAAAAGGAAATTGACTTGGTTGGTTGACGAGAGGTTCGTAGATGGTTGGGATGATCCACGGATGCCAACTGTGCAGGGTATTCTGAGACGTGGCCTCACTGTTGAAGGATTGAAGCAGTTTATTTTCGCTCAGGGGTCATCGAAAGCTATCGTTTACATGGAGTGGGATAAAATTTGGGCTTTCAACAAGAAGTACCTGGATCCAATTGTCCCACGGTACACTGCTATTGAGCAGAGCGATGTTGTTACAGTTCATCTAGATGGATATGATGGCCAGTTAGACCTGGATATACCTTTGCACCCAAAAGATACCAAACAAGGCACTCGAAGAGTTAGGGTTTCGAAAGAGCTGATAGTGGAACAATCTGATGCAGCTCAGTTGAAAATCGGTGATGTCGCAACTTTTCTCAGTCTAGGAAATGTCATCATCAGTGATGTAAAAAAGAACGAAAATGGAACGGTAGCAAGCATGAGCGCAAAGCTCGATCTTGACAACAAAGATTTCAAGAAAACTTTGAAATTGACATGGCTGAATAAGGATTCTGTACAGCAAGCGAAACTTGTCTACTATGATCACATCATCACCAAGTCTGTCCTAGCCAAGGATGAAGACTTCAAGACGTACGTAAACAAGGACAGCAAAGTAGAGGTGCCAGTTTTCACAGATATTGATGCGAAATCATTTGAGGCTCGTACTATCGTCCAATATCAGCGAAAAGGTAACTTTATCTGCGACTATCCATTTTCCGCTGATACTGGGCTTGTCGTCCTTAATTACATACCCGACGGAACCTCGAAAAATCCTTACACAAACGTTGTCGCTTCTTCGGGAAAGAAACCAAAAGAATCTTCCAACAAGCCACCAAAAGAGCAGAAACAGGGCGTGGTAGATCCAGTTAAGACTGCTGAGAATGCTAGGAAGCAAAAAGAGAAGGCAGAAGCTAAGGCAAAGAAGAAAGAGGCGCACAATGTCGCCGAAAAGAAAGGGCCAGGTGGGGATGCCAAGACCAAGGGTCCATCACAACAGGTTGCCAAGCAGACAAAACTCGGCATATCATCGAAAAAAGAAGAGAATTTTGCTGAATGGTACACTGAAGTAATAACTAGAGGCGAGATGGTCGAATATTACGATATCAGTGGCTGTTACATCTTCAGGCCTTGGTCATATGCGATCTGGGAAAAGATTCAGAGCTTTCTAGACGAGAAGATTAAGTCGATTGGTGTGGAAAATTGTTACTTTCCGATGTTTGTCTCTCAAAACGCGCTTGAACGAGAGAAGAACCATATTGCAGATTTTGCTCCAGAAGTAGCATGGGTGACTAAATCTGGCCAATCCGATTTGGCAGAACCAATAGCTATTCGTCCAACATCTGAAACTGTGATGTATCCAGCGTTTTCAAAATGGGTTCAGTCTCACCGAGACCTCCCAATGAGACTGAATCAATGGAACAATGTCGTCAGATGGGAGTTCAAGGATCCGACACCTTTTATCAGGACTCGAGAGTTCTTGTGGCAAGAGGGACATACAGCTTTCGCCACCTTAGCTGAGGCCGTTGAGGAGGTAGATCAAATTTTGGAATTTTATGCATCAGTTTATGAGGACTTGTTGGCAATACCGGTGGTTCGTGGGCGCAAATCAGAGAAAGAAAAGTTTCCGGGAGCAGATTTCACCCTTACTGTCGAGGGCTACATAGAGTCAAATGGTAGAGGAATTCAAGGGGCAACGTCCCATCATTTGGGCCAGAACTTCTCAAAGATGTTCAATATTTGTTTCCAAAATCCTGATGACAGCACCAAAAAAGAATACGCTTATCAGAACTCCTGGGGCTTATCGACCAGAACAATCGGAGTGCTGATCATGTCGCATAGTGATAACAAGGGTCTCGTTTTGCCACCTCGCGTAAGTCCTGTCCAGGTGGTGATTGTGCCTGTCGGCATCACCGTCTCAACAACCCCAGAGGCTAAAAAGAAATTACTGGATACCTGCAACTCGTTACACAAAGATCTGCTTCAAGCAGGAGTACGTAGCAAACTCGATTCCTCTGATCACAACACACCCGGTTGGAAGTTTAACCACTATGAGCTGAAAGGAGTCTGTATTAGAGTGGAACTGGGCCCAAAGGATTTAGAAAAGTCACAGATAGTCGCGTGCCGAAGAGATACTGGAGAAAAACTCAACATAGGCCTCAATGGCGCGGTAGCAGATCTAGCCAAGCTCCTCGAGGAGATCCAGAGTTCCCTGTATAAGAAGGCAAAGAGTGCTATGGACACTCATCAGGCTCAGGTTACCGATTGGTCAGAGTTCCTGACAAAGCTGAACAACAAATTTACTTTAATCGCTCCCTTCTGTGGTCGACCAGCCTGTGAAGATAACATCAAGAGAGATAGTGTCCGTGATTCTTCAGAGACTTGCGCAGGTCCCCTCATGGGTGCCAAATCTCTTTGTATACCAAAAAGGCAACCTGAAACTAATCTGGACGAGCACTCCATATGCATTCATCCAGACTGTCAGGAAAAACCGAAATACTGGTGCTTGTTCGGCAGAAGTTACTAGATCCACTCTAACGAAGTCAATACGGAGAATTTTGTTGTACCCAACTTAATAATAACTGACCATCGAGGAGATTCTCACAACCTGAATCTAGTTCCACAATTTCTGCATATGAATACTTTTCGTTGATAACGTAATTGTAGGTTTTACTAAACAATTTTACTGAGTAGAAACTAGTAGGCAAGGCACTTTATCGCGCTACATTAGTTTAATTCTCTGCAGCTTGAATCCAGGAATAAGGCTCGACCCAACCGGCCTGTTTCTCAGATCCTATTCCATTACTCAGTCTCATGTTGAGCAGCCTATCAACCAATTCAGCGACTTCATAAGAGTCCTGAATATTGATACCCTCCGAACAGAAGTTGATCAGGAACGCTGCACAAATACTGGCTTTTTCAAAGGCTTTTATCAAAGGTTTAGTTATTCCAGAACCGGGTAAGAAAGACAGACCATCTCGAACTACCTTGATGTTTCGTCTGTCTGGTAAAGGTTTGACGTTTAGACTCTGCCAGCTTGGGTAAATTTGCGATGCCTCTGTCTGAAATAGACTCGTCGTGATTGATCTAATAGAGCTACTGTGAATGTCTCCTAATTGGCTTATGTCGGGATTGCATTGAGCGAAGGAACTTGATAGCACGATGACGCTTTCGAAGAGTGAATCCTTAATCCACTCTACAAGTTCCTCTATATAGACATGCCTCAAGTTCTTGAGATAAGAGGTCCTTTGTTGGATAATCACTAGCTTGTGCTTTTCGCTTTCGTAAACTTCCGTACTAGTTGTTGGCGGGCCATCCTTGTCGTAGGCGTTTGGTCCAACAACTGACATCAAGGCTGGAGAGTAAATGCGCCCCACAAGCTTACATTCTCCTCTGTGGAGAAGTGTCGATATAAGCAAGTCGCAAGCTAGTTGACCAACGTTACCCACAGCACAAAGTGGCATCACCAAGGTTCTATTGCTAAAGCATCCCTGGGCCGATTGGTTGAGGGGCGTGTAGAAGCGGAGGCGCATGATCTAAGGCGAGGTGACTTGGGCGTGGAAATTTGTAATTCCAGAAGATTTCGCGGACAGGATCGATTCAGGGTTCGTTGCTGATTTGGGAGAGTAAGGGAGTGAAAGAGTCCATTAACATCGAAATTGTCTTCAGATGAAACTAGTGGAGATATTTGACAACGAGAGCCAACATGTATTCTGTTTGTTGCTCGCTCCTTGGGCTGGTTGATTTATCAGATTGCATAATCCTTATTTTGGTTTAGGATGTGCAGGTTGTGCTAAAAAAGACTTGCACAGAGTAGGATTTGCACCCCCCTCCAAGCTGGCAAACGGATGCATATGGTTGCTCCCTTGGCTTCCCGTTTGTTCATTTGGGATAAGGGGATGGTGAGCACTCCGAGCCTGCAATCCGGCCCCATGAAACAAAGTAGCTCCATTTAGACACACATTAGAATGACTCGAGCGAGCAATGACCCCTTACCTGAACTATTCGTCACCCTTTTGTTTCGAATTAAACAAACGGGCTTGTTTTGTAAACACAGAAGTAATGTGGACTCCCTGCAGTCCCAAGCGAATTCTCATCGATTAGTGTCTCGCCGCAGACTGCAACACTAAATCATGGCAGTTAGTGGGAGCGTCGAAAACAGCGACAACACATTACTCGGCTTTGTAGTTAGCGAGAGTCGCTGATGCAAAGATCATTAGCCGACCTTCCTCCTTCCACTGTTGGCGCCGCAAGCCGCTAACCCTCGTGCCTGGCGCCGCCTTCAATGGATTGGAGCCGGCTATTGTCAAGGAAGCGGTTTGCTTGCCCAACAAACCGTCCCGCGCGCGCCACCGCCGCCGCCGCCGCCGCCGCCGCCAACCAAGGAATGGCCAATGCGGAAGTTTGCGCCAAGAGCTAGCTCCATTTGAACTTGTAGTCGGCGAACCCGGTGACACATTTGTAGGCTCCATTAATGAGCCTTTTGTCTGAGCGCGAGGGTTTGCTGCGGCCAGAAGACTGATAAGCCCGATGGGATGATGGCAGCGCGAGAGTGGCTCAAGTTTGCGGCCGATTGACCGACATAATAATAATCGCATTGATTCCGGCCGATGCCTCCCAGTCGCGCCCACCAGCAGCCGCCAGCCATTGGCTGCCAGCCGTCCCACTGCTCGCGAGCTGCCAGTCGCTTGACCGGCTAATAGCGACGACCTCCCACACTTGGGCCCTAGATGGGAGGACTGGGCGGAACCCAGCTTTGTTGTGGATCTGAAACTGACTGATTGCTCGCGGGCCCCTGAAACCCGATCCAAGTGGGCCAGATAGAGCTGCCAGTGTTCGCGCAGCAGAGGCACTTCCTCCTCCTCCCTCCAGTGACAATCTAGTCCAAGAGGGGGTGTGGCCAGGGAGGCGGGCGGGCGGGCGGGCAGCCCGGCTGAGCCTTGGGCCGGCTATTGTCATTAATCTTGACTTTTGGGCGACGCGAGCCGTCAAGCGGCCAGAGCAAGAAATGGGACGCGCCCACTTTACGCCCAATGAACACGACGGAGCTAGACTTAAAGGCGGCCTCCCATTCGCTCAAACTCGGCCTAAAACTTGCTGGCCGCGCCAACTTCCCCTTGTTCGCGGCCACTTGCCTTCTGGGGTCTTTTGGGAGATCGCTTGTTGTTCAACAAGCTATTAGACTATTCCCCTGCTTTTGCCATCGCTAAAGGAGTAATAGTTTTAAGAGGGAAGCGCGCGCTTGGGGCCGGCTTGATTCAAGTGTCAATGAACTCGTTAGGGGCGCTCCAAATGTGGCACCTGGAGTGGTTTGCGCGCTTCGTTAGGGTTGAAGTGTGTTTATTCCCTAGCCAGTGAACGAGATTGAATGCACGAAGCCTAATTGGCGCAAATTCAATCGATTTGTTCAATTGAAATGAGCCTGGTGGCCGAAAGGTTGAGCCTAGTTGCGTTTGCTTTAATCTTGTCCAAGCGGAGCTAAGACACGATGAGGCTGCCATTGTAGTTGGTCAAGCCGCCTCGACTCCCTTGACTCGCCCCTCAGAGTTCAATGAGGCGAACACATTGGCCACGCGAGGAATACGCCCACACCTCTTAGGTGCCTCGCCCGCCCCCCAGTGAACGCGCTTTTGACCTTCGACGGACCATGACCGCGGGCAGTCTGGCGAAGAGAGGCTCGCTAGACGGTTTAGAATGGAGGCCTTCAGATGAAAGTGCGATTTGTGTTTGCAGAGTCAACTTGCCCCTGAGCAAGCAGTCCATTCGTGCGTCGCCTCCCTATCCACTAGTCAGCAATTTTCTACTCGAAAATTTGCGCTTTCGAGCACCAGAAATTTAGCCAAAATTCGAAAGCCGATCAGGTAGCCAGCAATTGGTTAGCTGAGCAGAGTGGTATTGTTAGATTAGTGACTCCACTGTGGGCCTGCCTCTAAATGCACGCTACCGAAGCAAGCGGAGAGGAAACAAGCGAGAGGTCGAGTGCAAATATCGACGGCGATAGAGATGTTCGGACTGATAGCTTACAAGCGCGGTTTGCTAGAGCGAGTGAGTGGAGCTTACAATTGGGGCCTAGAATGGTTGTCCCTCGATTTTAGTTGTATTTCAAAAGGTACATGAATGGAGCGTTAAGGATGGTTGGCTAAACCAACTCAAAGGCCAAGAGATGAGAGCTCGGCTGACGATCGAAAGGTATCGGCTGCCCTAGCGTCAACGCTGTGATTTGATTTTGGGCCGAGTCTAGCGCGCTTGCGTCGCCTTTCCAATGGGACCAGAGGCGGCGGCTCTCGGGGGCGCGAGTCTGCGCAGATTGGCCCAGCTCGCAAACCCAAGTGGCCAACTGGCGGCGGTTCGGTTGGAACAAGCAAATTGGATTAGAGCTTGCTGGTGGGAGGAACATTGAATTAAATCGAGTGGATCGTTGGCGGCGAGCAGCATTGGAGGCCAATAGTTAGATAGTTGGGTAGTCGAATATTTAGACAGATAGACAGACTGAAGAGGGGGGAGGAGTCGCGATCGAGTTGACGGGAGCCTCCTGTCGGCGCTCGGGTTAGATTTTGCGCGCACGAGCCAGGTGTCTAGTGTTGATTTTTGCGGGCAAGGAAGCAAGAGAAGGCGTTGGGAGCCAACGGCAGGCTCGCGGATGGAAACGCGAGCAGACTCAAGTTTTCGGTTCCAGTGCTGAATATGCACTTCGGATGGAACGTTATTTCTGGCACTTGATGGATGAGTTTGGCGGCGAGGCTGTATTTTGAACGCTGCTCTCGTTGGCGGCGCCTTGAGAGCGGTGCAAGCAGTCGGATGTTCGAGCTCGGATGAACGAGGCCAAGCGAGCGAGAGAAAGAGAGAGAGAGAGAGAGAGAGGAAGGCAGATGTAAGAGAGGAAGGAGTGATCAATCATTTGTCGGTGTTGTTGTTGTTGTTGCTGTTGTTGCTGCTGCTGCTGCTGCTGTTATTGGCCTCGCAGCGAGCCGAGCAAACTAGAGAGATGCATCCAATCAAGAGAGAGACTGGAAATCTCAACCCTCGGCTGCTTGGCGGCGGATTCTGCGGCCGGCGGCTTCACGTGTTGCAACAACTGGCTCTGCTCACCATAACTCTGGCTGCCCACTCAATGGCAAACTGTCGCGCCAGCCAAGAGGCCACAAACTCAAGCCTCAGACAAACGCAATCGATTGCGAACGAGCTCAGGAACCAAAGCGAACAGATTGGAAAGCAAGACGAACTACTTGGATCTCCTCTGTCAAGCGCAACTAGTGGTCAACTTGGCGCCGCCAAGCAAACGGCCGACGAGGAAAGCATGAAGTTTCCGCTCTATATGCGAATCCTGGCCACCTTAGCCTGCGCAATCATACTCTCGGTTGGAGTTTGCGGCAATCTGCTAGTACCCCTGGTTGTGATCAAAACGAAGTACCTGAGAAACTCAACCAACCTGTTCCTAATCAACCTGTCGATCGCCGATCTGCTCGTTCTGATCGTGTGCATGCCAACTGTTTTGATTGAGCTGCATTCGCGTCCAGAGACTTGGTTGCTCGGGGGCACAATGTGTAAGTATACCGATGGAGAGGGGAAACGTCTAGCTAGCCGCCTAACGCCATTCCTTTCAATGGCCATTCGCTCTCGGCTAGCTGCCACCCCAGAGCCGGCTGCTCGAAGCTAAACACTCTAAAATCGCGCTCAGATTTGTGTTCACAAACCCATTTTGGCCCACTTTACCTTGAGCCAGCAATGCAGCCTTGAGTCAGAGCTGTGTGGCGGCAACACTTGCAGCTCCTTCCGCTCGCTAGTTTGTGCAATTGGGCGTGAAACCTGCCCCAAATTGTCGCCTCAACTCTCATGGGCCTTCAATCGAATGCAACCGATTAAAAGGTTAAGCAGAGCCTTCGCGGGAGCTTAAGGTAACATTTGGCCGAGTTGAAATGTCGATGCTTGCATGGAAGCGCATTGAGCGGACTCGTCGCGCTCGCCTGCCGGAGAGACGAGATGGGCCGAGTAGTTCGTGAGGCCGGTTTGCTCGGTCTAGATTGGATGTGGGCCGATAATTGGCAGCTCCATGTCCTAATAGGATGGCCTGTGAGACACATGTACCTGCAGGCTCAGAATAGAGTCGCGCACACTCTGATTGAGGCCGAGTGAATTCTGCCACTGGCGTTCTAATTTGACTCGAAGCAAGAGGAGCGCGAGAAGTGGGCCAGAAGGTCTCTCGCCCTCTCGGCTGAATGTTTAAAAACTATCCGCAAAGCGAGCGCCGCACCCGCAAAAGAGGCTCTGGCTCTGGCTCTGGCTCTCTCTCTCCTCCTCCAACACTTCTCATTAAGCCGCAAGACAAACACAATGGGCCCTCGAGATAGAGACGCGCCCGCCTCCTGGGGGCATGGGCCTTTTATTGGCGCTCCCCGCGAGCATCTAGACAAATAAATTAATGAAAACGTCCGCTTGAACTTGAACCAAGCTAGCTAACAGTGGCCCTAGCGACTGGCCGGCGCAGTTTCGCTCGCCAATCCCGGCGGCCAGTCCTGAGGGGCAATGGCAATGGAGGCATCTCGCGCCCGCTCGTGCATCCTGCAAACGGGCTCCCCATCTCACCTAGTCCATGGGCTTAATTGTAGCGCTTGTCCGCGTTGTCGATGGCCCTGGCCACGCGCTCCAAGAGGTCTCGCATTCCGCCCAACAAGCCGGCTGTGTTCACGTTTGACATCAGCGAGGGCAAGGATCTCTTGGTGAAGTAGTAGATGTCCTGGGGGGAGGTTTGCAGGGGGCGCGCATACTGGGCAAAGGCCGAGGGAAGAGCCATGTTGGGCAGAGCTTGGTCGTTTGAGCTTCGGTGGCCATGGGGCCGTTCGATTGGGGTGATCGAGGATTCGGGCGGGATTTCGGTTAGCAGAGGGTCGCAACAAATTCAGTCTCCGGATGCTTAGCGGGCGAATGGGGCTAGATTTGGTGGGTCTGGTCCACTGTCTGCAGGTGACAGGAGATCAGTTGTGGTGGTGGGGGGGGGGAGGTTGGTTGACCGCCAAATCGCGCCCGCCATCTCTGGCCACGGCCGGACAGACGCTGCCCACTATGAATGCTTACCTGCGGCGACTTTCGCGCAACAAACCCATTGCGCTCATGCCCAGCGCCGGCATCATGAGAGCGCCGAGCCCGAATAGGAGCACCAAGGGGGCCACGTTTGTTATGAGTCCCGGTACAAGCGAGCCCAGTGCCCCAATCATGGAGGCGGCGCTCGAGACTGAGGATTGGCGGGCCATTGTTGCCGTGTTGCTTGATGATTTGCTTCCGCTCGAGCCGGCCGACGAGTCCGCCGCTCCAACTAACATCAGCCAGCCCAAGAGGATGGCCGACAAACTTGCAATCGCAATTCTTCTCGTCTTTTGCCCCTTCATTCTTCAACTTCCCGCTTCCAAGTAACTTGGGTTGCTCTCGAAAACTTCCGCTAATCAGCGCTTTTGTTGAGCGGCCCAAATAATCTGATATCTTTGCGCAAACTTTTGTTGCTGCCAAATCGGACGTTCATATCTCTGGCTGGCTCCTTCTCGAGCTCTTCAGCCGCAAGACGCCAGGCGCTGCAACTTGAAATGCCGAGAGGAGAGGCAGAGACTCAGGCGGCGATCCCTCGAGAGCCTTTCAGGTAACGGAGTTTGAAGGTCAAGTTTGCGGGCCGGGCGAGTGGCTTCCAGACTGGCCGTTGGGGAGGCGCCAAGTTGGAGCTGGCCGCAAAGGTTGAGACTCAGACTGAGATTTGGATGGCCGCCGGAGATGAAGGCTGCGCAAGGGGAGCGAGGATCGTATTTGCACTGGCTCAATTGAGTTGAGGCTGCTTTCAAACTTAGTCCAAAACTCCGGCTGCACGCTGCCTCTTTCATTAGCACTCCAACCCCTACAAGCTGAGACGAGTGGCGCCCTGCTTGCTTCCCTGCAACCTGTTTTGAGCTCTTGAAAGTTGCGGCCTCGCAGCTTCAAATTTGCGGCACTCAGCCAGGATTGTCGGCCACAGGTCGGCCAAGGCGAGGGGAGCAAGAGTTCAAGTTGGCGCCACTAGCCAGTGCAGCTGCAATGGGACTGCACCTGCACTTGGCCCACCGAGGTGAACCAACGCAGCCAGTCGTCTCGGCTCCATCAGGCAGCCAACTCGCTTGTTAACCTACATTTGGTTGAGCCTTCGGCGAACACTCGCTAGTTGGCCAGCTAGCAGCAGGGGAGCGGGCAACTTCCTGCTCCGGCCAACCTCCATTCGAACGCCGAGCATTGGAGTTGGTGGTTGGCTGCAGCGGCGCCTTTTCTCGCTGCCAGCGTCCCTTTTGCATCGCCATTGTTGGTTTATATTACCGAGGCTGCACTCAGTGTCGCCTCTGTTGCTCTTAAGCCGATTGATTTCCGCTTGTGGCCTCGATGGTCAGGCGGGCCCGTGCATGAACCGTGACTGGAACTCCTGGCCCACATAAGCCGACAATGTGAAACAATATGGCTGAGCTGAACTATCGAAACGTCCACCAAACACAGCGATGCGCTCAGCGACGAGCGCTCGTCCTCGGCCGTCCTTTTGGGCTGGCAAACTATGTTTCAGATAAACTATCTCAGGGGTTCTTAGGGTGTGAGGTGAGCCATTTTTAGCTCATGATGCACCCAAAGCAGTGTTGGAGGCGTCGGGCGCCCCACTCACTCCCTGAAGCCTTTTCCAGGAACCTTGAATCTAATTATGAGCGCAGACGAAACCTCTTATGCGCTCATACTCGAGCTTGTTCCTGCACCTGATTAAAGGTAAACTGAGCGGCCAACTTCCGGCGAGCGCAAGCAAACTCGTGGGCGCTCGCTTCCGGCAGCACCGGCCACGCCGCTCGTGCAGTTGGGTGCACATTGAATTTGGGCCGACCAGAGAGTGCTTCACTCGCCGGCTTTGCTTGGAGACGGCAGAGTTGGCCGTGTTCGCGGGTTTGGTGAGAGTCGGTCGCTGTTGGTTGGTTTAGTTCGGTTTGGTCAAGCCGACAGATGCTATCAATTTTGGCGCCTCCAGGGTCTCCGCGGGCGGCTATTCTGCGGCCGACAAGATAAAGCAGGCAATCAAGCCATTAGCTTGGCCGAGATAAGACTGCGAGCTGTCGTCGGCTCTATCTTGTTTGCCGAATGCTCGTGAGCCGTCCGCCCGGCCAGCTAGATGCAGGGCCTCTCGCCCGGCGCACGCTAGCGACGATCAAGGCTGCTCGTGTGCAGGTATTCTGGCCCCTCCAGCCGCAAAACTCGCCATAGCTGGCCGCTTGGCAGACGCAACTTCCTCTGCGCCCGCAGCCACGAACGCGATTTGCGTGATTAAAAGCAATACCTGGCCAGAGAGAGAGAGAGGGACGGAGGAGGGGAAGACACCTGGCGCGAGATCGTGCGCGGCCGCTCTTGTGTGGCCAGAGCCAAGCTGAGGTGTCTTGTCTTATTTATTGATCGTCCAGTGATGCTAACCAGCACGCAAGCAAGACACTCTGTCTCTCTTCCTCGCTCCTTCGGCGCCCCCTCCAGTTTGGGTTCATCCGAATGAGCCGAGACAGGCGCTGACAGTGGCTCTATGCGCGGCCACTGTCATAGGGCCACTTAGTGTAATTAAGTTGGACGTATCCCTCGACTTTTCGGCTACTGGACACGAATGAGGGCGGGCCGAGCGGCCAGTGCGCCAGCTTGGCCCCAGTCGGCCGGCCACCAGCAGAGAGGTCAGCTCGGCTGAGATTTATTCAAAGCTAGCTGCCAGGGTCAAGAAACTCGAAGAAGCTGCGTCTTTTTTAGCCATCAACTTGCGCGTATTGATTTCGCGATCCATGAGAGCGGAAATGTGGCGCTGCCATTTTTGTGGGGGCAAAATTGGAACCAAAAGGCGGGAGAAATTGCAAGCGCTCGAGGGAACAATGGGGCCCGCGAACGGCGGGGTCCAGCTAATTTAATTTGACCGGCGCAAAGTTGCAATGCATTTTACTTTAGTTGGTCCACGCAGTTCGAGTTGGAATTGGTTTTTCAGCTTGAGCTTTTGGCTGCGAAGTTAACTTATTTACTCCTCCAGATGCTTTGCCCTTTGCGCCCCCACAGCCCAAGCAACCACCATTAGACTCATGCCCGCTCCAGCCGAGAGCAACAAAACGGGCGAGTTCATTAACCTGGGGCCGCGTCTCGAGAGGCCCGCGGCAAGGGCGGCGAGAGGGGCCAACATAGTGGGGTTTGTGTTCGGGGGGAAAACTTGCATCTTGGTTTGCAAGATTGAGCAAATTAAAAAAGCAAAGACCACAATACTACTCTGGCCAGAGGAAGCCACCGCTGGGACCAGAATTCCCAAGCCGGAATTCGAATTCATTAATAATAACAGAGAGGAACGGCGCTCAGCTACAATTCTGGCTTTTCCCTCCCGAACTAACAAACCTCCAGCTTCCGCCCCCAAACTTGCTAAGCTGTTTCTCTGAGAGGAGCCGAAAATGGCCGCTCAACTTGGCTCAATCGCCACGATGGATCCGAGTTGATTTTGCGCCAATTGTTTGGGCTCTTTCGTGCTGGCAAACTTTCATCCCTCAATTTATCCCGAGAGAGAGGAAATAGTGGAAACTAATGCGCTCGGCCATGGCTCGCCAGTGAGCAATCGGGTCTCTCAATCACTTCGCCGACTTGGAGATCTCGCCGCTGACAGGTGCAAATTTATCTCGCAGCGGCCAATATTCAGGTGGACGGCCCTCCAACTTTGAGGCCAGCGGATTGAGCGATCTCGTTGGCACTCAACTAATGGCCTCGAGAGGATGTGCGCCCGTCGGATTGGTTCCTCTAGTGAAGATGCGCTTACATTTACATGGTGAACTCATCGAATATGCCATATCATTTGCTGTCGCCCGCCGGCGGCCATCAATTCTGCAGCCTTTCGCGCCCCTCGAGCAGAGCTCACCGCTTTCGCCTAGTCGGTTGGCGAGTAGATTCAATCGCTTGCTTGATCAATCAGAGCTACATTTGCGAGGCGAGCAGTTGCTCGGTAACGTTTGAGAGAGATGTACGAACAATTATGCTAATGGGACACTAACCTAACTTTCCCCTTCATCCGCTTGTCTGGCGACACCTCCAATCATCCAGGTAAACTGAGCAACTTTGTTGAGATGCTCGCAGCAAATGGTTCCATATTCACAATCCTTGCAATCAGCTTCGAGCGCTACTATGCCATTTGTAAACCGCTCAAAGCCGGTTACAAGTGCACCAGACTTAGAGCCACAGTCATAATCTGTCTTATCTGGTTGCTCTCGTCGATTCTCACCTCGCCCATTCTAATAATGGCGAAATCCTCGCAGACAGTCTACATTGATGGCTCCTTGGTTTACAATTGTATCCTAGAGACGGACTCTTACTGGCCAAAGATGTACGTATTCGTCTCCATGTTTGCCTTCTTCTGTCTACCGCTGGTTGTGCTCATGTTTGTCTACTGGCTCATTGGTCGCCGTTTGATACGAGAGAACTTAGCCATGAGTGGCAGGGACACTTCTGGTCCGAACGAACACAAATCATCTCTGGACACCAATGGTGATGGAATTGGCACCAGAGCGGCTGCAAAAGCGAGCTCCTTCGGCAAATGGATCAGTTTTAGACGATTCGTCACGCTTAAAACCATCTCAGACTTCTTTGCTCCATTATTTGGTCAGAGTCGGCGCCAAGCAGAGAGCTCGAAACCAGCAAGGATGACCTCCTATCAGCACTATTGTCTTGTCACCGCCACCAGTGGACCAAACAAGCAGAAGCTCTCGTCCGGTAAAGCGTTCAGTTTCGATCATCATCTGGTGACAAATGGCGGACAGAATGGATTTAGAAATATTGATCCAACTGGGAACTGCTTCTCTGGTGGCATTGATCCTACAGCGAATTTCAAGGTTGAAAGCTCGAAAGTTGCACATGATTTACCTAGAACGGAAAGGATTTCCATGACTAATCGATTTGTGAGGCAACTTTTTCGCCTAAATGGCAAGTCTACTTTCGACGGAAACGGTGATCCATTGGAGAAACATGCGCCTCCCTCTACATCAACTAAGTGCTCGGCTGTTCCAAATCAACTGAGCGCAAACACGGCCGCTAGATGCGATGGACTCGCATTACATTCGATCAGAGAGCTTCAAACAAAGGGCTGTCAGGCACTCGAAAGCGAATCCAGTAATACCGATCACGGAAGTCAGGTGCCATTTTTATCTAACATCAGGGAGGGCATCGGAGGAGAGGAGCCGGAAGAAAAGATGAATAGCGCTAGTGGTGGGCGTTTCAGGTTTAAGTGGGCCAAGAGTTTCAGCGTGATATCATCCTCATCTGCCTCCACCTTTACTCAGACAACAAGTACGAATTTACCCTCCGATAGTTCGCTGGAGCCGGCTTCAATACAGACAGGCGTCTCTAGTGTGCAGCGGTCGCCAGGATTGTATTCACATCGCTGTAATAGTGTAACTAATCAGCTTGGAACAAGACTGAGGATCAGAGTTGGAGGGAAGAGAGAGTTTGTCCGCCGTGGGTCAAAAAGAGCAACGCGAGCTCGAACCTCAACTTCGTCGGCCAGCGAATTGTCGCAATCGCCTTACTCGTCCAAATCTCCCTCGCCAGATTCAATGTCTGAACAAAGGATTCCATTGTACCGAGCTCAGGGTGGTGGAAGCCCAAATACGGAGCGCTCAAATTTCAGACAAGGCTCTCACTCTAGCCCAACTTTTGGTGAGTTCAAGCTTTCTGGTGATGACATTTTGCTAATCGTTGACGAAAAGAACATGAAGAAAAAACCAGGTACTGACGGGATAACACTTATTAAAGGTTCACGTAACACTCGAATCTATTTCACTGATCGAGATGCCGCTGGGGAGGATCCGGACAAAGTAACCAACCAACCGGATAAATACGGTAGTCTCAGTAGAACGGAAACGTTTGGAAGCATAGCCAAACGTGAGTCCAGCGGGCAAAATCATGAGCTTGCTCGACATCACCACCATCTAGATTTTAAGCGGAACAAAAGGCGAAGCGGAAGTCAGCCGGTTGTTTGTAGCCAAACTCGCAATGGTGCACACATATCAGAGCTGATGGCTGTTCAAGATATTTCGAAAAAGCAGCAAATGGACTCCAGGCGACAAGTTGTTGTTATGTTGGCCTTTGTAGTTGCATGCTTCTTTTTACTGTTCTTTCCCTATAGAGTCTTTACAATTTGGTTGATTCTGAGCACTGAGGATCAAGTTCAATCGCTTGGTATGGAAACCTACTACAATTTAACCTACTTTAGTAGGATCCTCATATACTTGCACTCAGCGATCAATCCAATAGCCTATAATCTAATATCTACCAAGTTCCGGCGCGCTTTCATGTCTATATTATTATGTCGTGGACGAGCAACTAGGCGTCACTTTACCACCGAGCATCGCATTTTAAGAAAATAAAGTGAGCAAACAGTGAAACATATAGGACAGTCTGCGTCAAGTCAGATAAACTGAAAGATCTCAGAGTTGAATTGAATTATTATGAACAAAGAAAAAGTTATCTTGCCATTGAATTGACAGTTCCAAATAAAATCTATTCAATAGTGCGCTAATCAACAGTTGATTGTTGTTGCGATTCTTATTAATGAGAGTCAATATACACTGAGAATGACCAAGATCAATTGTTGGCCCTCCTCCTCAATGATTCCGGATTTTTCTTAGATCTTGGTCTTCCCTCACTAGCCTCAGCATCATCTAGGTCACTGTCACTTGTTCGATCAGCTTTCTTTCTCTTGACCAAGATAGGTTTGGCATCATGAGCGGCGCTCGAGTATCTTGAGGGACAAAACTGGTCAATAATAAACACTATAATCAGACCAAGCACAGTGCCCAGGGTTACTGTGCATAATGCGAATATTAAGTATGAAACGTAATATGGCAAACCAAAGTCTTCTACCAAATAATTGTGTACATCTCTGAGAGCCATGGAGATCCTGAATGAGTGAGCGACAAATGACATTTGCAAGGTGTCCGGCGACCACCAACGTGATAGTGGTTCGATGGCTTTCCAACCTTGCTCCTCAACGAAATTTATTAAGGCCGTATGGTCTCTCGGTCCATTGTACAAACGAAACACACCATCCTTGACATGGTAAATGGTTGGCAGGCCACTAACCATGAACCGACCACTAAGTCCTGGGCTGGCAGTGACATCAGCTGATCCTACTTTGATGTTCAAATCGTCGGACCACTCGGCAAATTTTTTCCACTCTGGCTCAAGTTTCTTACAGGCCGGACACCATGGAGCGTAAAAATCAACCATCCATTCGCCATGCAATACCTGAACCCACGATTCTTCGTCCAGGATCAGAGGCGCTTTAATACTGGTTTTAGCCGCATGTGCAAAGTAAACTATGAAGTACAATAGGGTTAATACAATGGAAGCCACATGTGGATTTATCGGTTGCATCGTGAGCTCGATCGTCTTTAAATATCACATTGGTTTTGAATCAATTATCTGGTCCAGTAAATTTGCATGGCACTTGCCTTGGTCACTCCGAATCTGAGTGGTTTTTTCGTTAGCTTCGAATTCACCTGTTCGACGCGCGCTGGTTTGAATAGTCAACACAGATCATAAGAAAGCCTCTAACGATTGGATTAATTGTTTTAATCGTGGGTAGATATTCCAAGCTTTTCAAGAATAAATTGTACTCACGACCAGAGATTATTGACTGAATCAAATCTAGCGAAATCGTATTCATCATAACACGCTATATGATCTATTCTCAAGACGCAATAACTCGCAGGCTACAATATCTCTAGATGTCAGTGATTAGATGACTCTTGTCGACTTTTGACATATAACCGTTGTAGAAGTCTAGAGCTTTCATCCTAGGCTTGAACTCAGGAGTTACTGACTCGAACGCAACCCAAGAGTCATCTGAGCACTTGATACATAAGGCTTGACGTAATTTATGAAAGTGCATTGTCCCAGGCGCTGACGGATTCCCGATAGCTCCAGCTGTGACTGAACCACACTCAGGTGCTCCCAGCAATCTGTTGATACCATATTGCTTAACTTCTGATGGATCCCGCATATTATCGAGCCAGACTTTTAGGCCTCCCAAACAATAAGTGAACAACTCAATGAATCCAGTATATGCTCTTACTTTTCTATCAATGAGTTGCGAGTCCTCTGATCTGAATTGAAGTAGTCCTTGTTCGGGCTTGAGCTTCCTTGCATATGACTTTTTTTCGTCTGTCTGAGGTTTAGCGGAGAGTAGACATTCTTGGTAATTAAGCAACAGACGTTCTGACATGACTCCCCCAAGATCAGCGAGTCTATCCCTGAGCTCATGAGCGTACTCCCTCCTCCTAATAGCGAGCTGCTCTTGAAGTATGATATCACCTATGTCGAACTTGGCTATCGGAGGTATTTTCATAATTGAGCAGCCAGTTTCTGATAAACCATCTAGAATTGCCGCCTGTACTGGGGTAGAACCTCGATAACGTGGCAGTAGGCTGGGATGTACGTTAAACAGCCCTTTATCGAACAGGTTGACTGTTGACTCGTCAATGAGGTGGCCGAATGAGGCGACTAGACCAATATCGAAGGTCCCCGGCGAAATCTGATTGAGGTCAGCGGGCCAAATGTGTGTTTCGATTCGATTCTGGGCTGAAAATCTAGATAGTAAACTGTTGTGCTTCGTCATAACTTGCAAGCACCTCAAATCTAAACGAAGTATGTGCTTCAACACCCTTATGGAAAATCTGTCCGATCCGAAGAAGAGCAGTCGGAATTTCGACGCGTCCATCGAACGGTATTGATTTTCTAATCTGTTTGGATAGACATCTCTCGACTCTAGGCCCTAGAATCTAAACCCGGCCGACATAATAGACGATATGTGACATGATGTTACATATTCCAAAACCAAGTTCTTATGGAATGATCATTAGGAGATGCTTGACAGTGTGACCACGTGCGCGAGAATCGCATATGCATGCACAACCGATACAACAAATTGCTTTCATTTATGTTCAAGGCTATACAGTCGCCGACCGTATGGCTTTGTTCTCAGACGGGCCATCATGGAGAAGTGATGACACGAGAGTCGAGAAATGCCGGAAACCGTAGTTGTTGTTCTAGGTCTCCCGGAGTCTCGATAGATCGCCAGAGAAGCTAAGAACAGACACAATGATCTAAGACCCAAATTGCGCCATAACTTGCGCGACTTATTAATTTTGAAACTTAAACGTTAACATTATAGGTAGTAGATTGTCCTACATATTGTAAGCCACATAAATGGGATCTAGTTGATCAGCTAGAAACCTGTCCTTAAGATGCATGCGTTGTTTTTCGCCACGCGAGTTGATCGGCACAACCCTCAGATCAACAATGACAACCACCCCTACAATTAGATGATGATCTTCCAGGACAATGTTTGTAACGAGAGGAACCAGATCCAGAGCTTCACTGTCATCACCGTCGAGCTCTACGACGACAACTAGATGGTTGGTCCAATTGAAAACTGCGCACTCAGCTATCTTCTTGTTGCAGCGCATTATACTGTTCTCGATATCAATAGGGTGGTAACGCAATCCTCTCAGCATGATAGTTTCGTCCAGAGAACCAACGACGAAAACCGAATCATGAGAGGACTGATCTCCCAGCTGGTCTCCTCCCGAGGGCTCGGATCTTCTAAGAAAACCAAGGAATCCAGTACGAGCATAGGAGTACTTAGCACTCGTGGAGTCTGCTGTGACTAATTTTTGGTTAAATTGCTCATTGAGAGATGAATCGTTTCCCAGGGTGCTGAAGTAACCGATTGAGTTGTGTGGTGAATGAATCCAGATCTGTGAAAAAAAAGGTTTAGGGTTTCGTTATTAGTCGGTCTAGACAACGATATAGAGATATTCAAATTCGGAACTTACCTCTCCCAGATTGGAATCTCCACAGTGGCCTTTAGTTTCAGGGTTCGCGATAACAACTCTGGTCCCCGGGAGTAACTTCCCTGATTGCATCAAACAGAGGCTGTGTGGCGCTCCTTTTTCGACTATTGTGACTCGATCATGACGCAAGGCGCGCATATCCACATAGACCTTTTTTGTATCGGGACTTGCAGAACCTTGAAGGCATATTGCTATGTTTGACCGACATCCAAAGCTGGTCGTTACTGCTCTTGGGGACAGTCCAAGAGCGGAGAACAGCTTTGAGAAAGATTGTATGAGATTCATCCTGGGGCGTTCCTCTGCAACTACAATGCAGGTTCTAACACAGTTGAGACTGACCCCACGTTGCTTGAGGGCTGGGATAGATAGGGCGAGACCTTTTGTACATAATTCCATCACACTATATGAACAGAAAGTATCACGGACTTTGTTGTTACTTATAGCGGTCAACCAGAGGGCTGGATTGTTCTCAACTTCGCTAGGTGGAACTAATATAGTGTGATGTCCGGAATGGATTCCACTAATGCACCATAGCGCAAAACCTAGTCCACAGTATGGATCAATTGCAAGAGCTAGATGTCTTGATGGATAGAGCTCGCATGCAAGTTTCATACTTTTGCAAAGGGAAGTGGCAGCCCCATGCGATATTTTGACGCCTGCTAGCATTCCTGTCGTGCTAACGCTGAAATCTATATAAGCCACCATCTCAGGTGTAGGAAATCTATGTATTTTAGAGAGCTTTCTCTTGGGTAGATCATCGGTATCAATCATAGGAACCCAAGTTCTCAGATCTGTTATCAATGAAGATTCTCGAGATTTCAATAGTTTGGACACTTGAGCTGTAGTAAGAATGAGGACTGACTTTGAGACATCTACGACCATTTTGGCAGTTGGTAAAGTAGAGTGTAAATTATGTGGATGAGGTGGCCTGATAGTCACCGGTACGACACCAACATACAGGCAGCCGTAGAACGCGCATATAAGATCCAATCCAGGTGGGTAAATCAAGGCGACATGGTCACCAGTATTCACACGACTCTTCTCCAATAAGTGAGCCCCAACCCTCTCTGCTTTCTTGTGCAGCTGTAAGCATGTAAGAGTTAGAGTCTCAGAACTTTTTGCATTGAGCAACGTAAATAGGTTGTGATCTGGGCTTGCCATGGATCTCCATCTGAGTATCTCTGAAATGTATTGAGGACTGCTTTCCTCTTGTAGCTCAGAACCAAGAGGAGGACCTTTGGCAACTGCTAAATTGACGCCTTGAACAATGTTGCCGACCATGATTGATGCAGGTCCAACATCCGCATGTGTCAACTGACGCTCTTTGGGCAAGTTGTTGACAGTCGAGTGGGGACACATCAGGACATTCGCTGGGTGCATGGAGCCCTCCAAGAATTTTCTTCGCACTTCAGATAAATGGATTCCACCTAGGGGAGTCTTCGGTAGCTGATTCGGATTTACGAGGGCCAGACAGTAAATACCTACGTGGTGAATACAATCGACAGCTTGTAGTACTTTCGACATCCAGTGGAAGGACTCTTCCTCTGTACATTCTGGGCGCTGCTCTGCGATAACGCATATCCTTTCGTCACGTAATATCTTGATGGAAAAGACTGCTATACGACCCCTGAAAACAAATTTCATCGGATCCACAGACAAGATTGTTGCAATGAGATCGTCAGTATTGTGGCGGCGACCAGATACCTGCATCAGACCGTCCCTAGTACCACAAACGAATACAAGAGAGCCTGGGCCGATGAAGCCTAGTAGACCGGTTCTGACAAAAGATTGGTTGTCATAAGTAGCTACGCCATCCTGTTTTGGTCGCTCCCTGAATATCGAATTAGTTAGACCATGCAGGCCCCAATAGCATGATCCAACTGCGGGTGAACAGATCAAGATTTCACCAACTTCGTCGGTCTTACAGAGCTGAGTCGTATCTGTTATCTGCGCGACAGCTGCATATGACCCAGGTAGTATGAGTCCGCAGTCTTGCAAACTCAGTGAGCTAGCAGTTGATTCTTGATCGACGCGTATCACGCCGTGGCTTAGTGCGGTCATGGATAAAATCCCCCTTCCAGTAGATACATTACCAGAGTGACCTGGTCGTCTAATAGATACAGTGAGTGCCTCAGGTGACATAGCACACGGACAGATAGCATCCTGCCTCAGACCTCGATTGAGGAAAACACTTGAGAATTGATCACACGATGATAGGGACCAGGGATTTGCTCCGTCCGCCACCAAAATTATACGTACCGAGCTAAGATTAACTTCTTTGTGGTTTCTAGTCGATAAGAGACCCCAATGGAGGTCTCTAGACTTACATATCACTATGGTGGCTTTTGTTCTCGTCACTGTGAGCATCCAAGAAGCTGGGTTGAGTTTCATCAGTGCATAAGGTACAAATATCACATGCATTCCGTTGAGTATACTAGTTTGTACTGAGTGCCACAAGCCAGCCTCGCGCTTGAAGTCCAATACGCAGATCATAGTTTCGCCTTCAGTATATCGGCAAGCGCTTGACAAAGCCTTACAGTGAGATATCATTGCTCTTCGAGTAACTGTAACACCTTTCATTGAGCCGTCATGAGAATCAATTGTATACTCAATGTAAGCTGGTGAATCCTCAGATATTCTCGGCGGAGGATTCCAATCTTTCGGGGGCTTGCTGAGGTTATCTGAGAATATCCAAGTGAGCTCAGGCCACCCTTTGAAAGTTTGCTGCTCTCCAGTTTGGGTGCGATGAATGCTTTTAGATGTTTCGGATGTCATGGCATACGAAATATTGCAAGTCCCGAGGAGAAACCCAATCTGTTGGGTTGCAGCATCATCGCGAACTATGGGCACCTCAATTGGCACTGCTACAATGCCAGCCATTAAGCAGCCATAAAAGGCACATGCGAATGGAATTGCGTCGCTATTTGGATATACCAATGCAAGACGATCTCCTGGTTTCAATCTGACCTCCCCTTTATGGCCAACCTTGTTCAGCAAACTATATGCTATCTTTCGTGCTCGACTAAGGAGCTTACCATAGGTTATTGTGGTGTTATGCTTGCCAGCAATATCGAGAACAGTGATGGAGGGAGCTTTGAACATAGCAGTGCCATATCGATATAGTGCCTCTTCGAGCGTCTTGGGGAGCCCGGATGGAGCCAGCAGAGGTTCGCCAGCGATCGGGCTCATAACCGAGCCCTCCGGCCTCGGTGCATTTGGATCTACTTGTTTCGCTGCTTTCTCAATGTCTAGTTCATCGTCAATATAGAAATCCGGCAGTGGGCGTCGCTTAGGTCGCTTGAGGGTGTTCAAAATTTGTTGAATTTTTGCTGAAACTTTGCACCTGCCACTGACCGTCCCAGCCACATGGCCAGCTACGGAGGCTGTCTCACTAAGGTTACCGAAATCATCGCTCGAGGAGCGAGTCGTCAGTGATGGCGTGGAGCCGTTTGAGGTTGTTGTCGCGGTAATGGTGAATTTATCGACTGATTCTGGTGCGCTCAGTTGGCAACGTTAAATTCTGTGTTAATTGAGTTTGGACTTGAGGCTTCGAGTGATATGAAACAATATGCGATTTGAGGATAGTTGCGAGATTAAAATGGCTATTTTAACAAGGAGAAGGATTGGTAGTGTTGGCAGGGTAATTTACGTTAAGGTAACACAGTTTTGTTCGTGTACAATTATCGAGTAGAAGACAGCTCCTGTCGTTGTTGTAAATAACGTTAAAACGATTCGAGAGTTGTCGTTGGATAGTAGCAAGGCATCTAGTCCAGTGTCGGAATCTGATCTAGGGTGTAAGTTTCCAATCTACTCGAGGGGGTCAAAGTGACTCTTTGTTATCAGTCACATTTGGTACCCAATATGAGAGACTGAGTAAAATTAGGTTGAGAATGAGCAACGAGTGGTCTATTTTGTGATCGTGTTTCGCTTTGGTCGTTGAAATAATTCTGATGTAACATTTGTGCTGATTGAGCTTTCGTTTGAGTTATCTTGCTGACAACATCTATGAATTGTCTGGTTTTTCCATCCCTCTTGCTGACACATTGATGGAAGTTGGGCGAACGGTCTCTCTCTCTCCCTTTCTCTTTCGAGATGGTTTGATTGTGCTGCCCAATGGATAGGCTGATTGTTTTCGCTGGCTGGTAAATTTGTTGTCAATGCAAGTGTGTCGACACTAGCTCAGATCGATAATGAGATATCATCTAATGCTCAAATACTAATAGGCATTTCACCGAAATGAGCAGCGATACCTTTGCTCTGGTCCACAGAGACAAGGAAATGTTTGGGCGAGGATGTCATATAGTATGACGAATTTCGGTTACAATTACGGACTAAAATAGGCATGCGGATGGAGAGAGAGAGGGATGATAGTTTTAGGCTAGTTTTGGCTGGGTGGCGAGTTTTAGGGTTGGAGAATCTAAACTCGGTTGGGCTGTGTCCTCCTGGTTTGCTGGTTGTTTTGGAGAATAATTTTTCCTCCCTCTTGCTCGCCCGGGCAAATTTATGGAAGCGTCGACAGCACTCGCTGCTAGATTGGCTGCCAGCCGCTCGACTGGTGGTGAGGCAGAACGAGAGGTGTAAGAAGTTTCTTCCTCTGCTAGACTTGTCCAGTTGGTGAGTCTGTGTCCATCACCAGCGGTGGAATTGAGCGCGGACAGTGGACTTTTTGGCATCGGCTAGTTGCTTGTTATTGTGGAATAGGCCATCAATTGCAACCAGCACGACGAAGACTGGACAACCCGCCCGCTCGCCCTTACTTCTGGCTTGCAAATATCCGTGAGCTTTCGACTTGTGAACTTGCGAACAAACTACTTGAAGTTGCCCGCTTATGCGACGCTTGCCTTTTCGAAACGATAATTTGGATCAATCGGGTTGGGCTGGTTCAGGTTGGTGATGACAATGATGGGATTTAAAATCATCACCACAGTCTCGTTGTTGGCCAATGGGCTTCTCCTCCGCGATCAGGATTCGCGTTTAGTTTACTGAGGGAGCTTCGTCAGCCAAGCCCGCGGAAGCGCAGGGCTTGCAAACCAATTTGAGCATGTGCAAGTGGGGCTGGCTAAGGGGCACAGACGAACCGATTCGTCAAGCGAATGTGCCGAGCTCATTTTTGTTCGCTTGAGCAAGCGAGGCTGGCGCACAGTGTTCGAGGGAGCGCCTCTCGAGCAGGTCGTTGGTTTCTCCCGGCCAATTTACGCCGCACAGACTAGTTTGCTGCGTTGGGGTGGCCAGAGCCAGGCTCACACACATGAGCAAACACTGCAAGAGCGAGTTAGCGGACTCCCTGCGCAAAATTGGCTCTCGCATCGATGGCATCAGCGAGCCAGCGAATCTGTTCGAGTGGCTCAGCGGCGGCGGCGGCGGCGGCTAGCCCAGTTTCTGCAACCCTCGTTACGCATGCGCTTGCAGGCTCTAGTCGCCATCGAACTGGCTGGACATTTGCAAAGTTCGCCGCAGGTCTCTCGACAGAGCCAGGCTGTGGCCGTATGTATGCCTGTGCAATTGCGTTGGCCGACTTTCCCGTAGCTCGCGTACTATTTTGTGGGCGGAGAGAAATGTCCAAACATCAAGAGGAGAAAAGTGCCGACTGTAAGGAGAGAGAGAGCGAAAGAGGAAGCTCATTCTTTGAAAGCGATAGGAAGTGATGTTTATGTAAATAACTGTTAGCCAATAAAAAGCGCGACTACTAAGTCCATAAATTGTCTCGAGTGCGCCAGCTTTGGTCACAAAAAGGTGCTTTCAGTGTGACCTCGGCCAGCGTGCATCCGTCACTCAACAGTCAGCTAGAAACCTTGTTCAGTCAAACTTTTGGCAAAGAACAAAGCAAACAATAATCAATGTCAGCTCGCTTAGATCCCCGATTTGCGCCATTAATTTCGAGTCAACTTGTCGGCGACTAGTAGGCGCTCGCTCGTCCCTTCGTTTGTTTGCTTGCCTGCCCGCGAGCAAACCGATTGGGCGGCCTCATAAAGCAGCCCTCTCAAGAGGTTAAACTTGCTCGCCCTGATCTGCTTCCAGACGCAGAAGCTCTGAGCTCACGAAGCGATGGGCCATTAAAAACAAATACTCTGTCCCTCACTCTAAGAGGATTAAGCGGCGCCAGCTGGCACTTGAACCTGGAGGCAAATGTTGCGCTATCTCAGACTGAGCATTCGGAACTGGTCGACCTCGAGGGAGGAGACTCTCTCACTTGTTGGTCCAACTAAGAGAGTGAAGAGAGATGCTCGGCCTGATATTGGAGGGAGATTCGAGCAGCTGGCTCCAATTGAACAACATCTGAATCCATGCAAAATTTAGAAGCAAGTGCAGAACTCCAGCTAGTAACATCCAAGCTCGCCCACAAACAGGCACCATTAGCTGGCCACTAGTAGCCCTCGTGAGCGTGCCAAACATTGAGAGGCCATTTAGCTGGCTCAGATCTTTTGCCGGACGATCAAGCGCGCGAAACCGCCATCATGTTGGGGGCGGCTCTTGCCCACTTCTTGCCTTGGAGTCCCCACTCCAATCAACAATTTTTCACGCTCCATAGTATCGCTCGCCAAATTGGTCCATCGGCTTGACTTTGAAAGAGCGACCCCTCATGCGTGCCTTATACAAGCTGTGAGTTACAGCCACCAGCATGTTTGGCAACCATCAAATGAGCCCTGACTCGAGCAGGAAGCTCTCTAAAATGATTGCTAGATACAACAACAGATATTGTACTCTTTGGTTCGACCAGCTGGCCACAGACAAGTTGAAGCTTCCCCTCCAATCATTTACCAAAGCCCATGGGTGGCGAAAAGCTTTGCGAGTTGGTTTGGTTTGGCGGCTAACCATTTGGTAGAACCTGAGGCACATATTGCGTCGTGATCGTTATTTTCCCTAATGATTATGAGCTGGAGCCAGCACCAAGCCTGCCGACTGGCCGGCAAATATTTATACATATATATATATATCTAGAAATACGAGGCGAGAGAGAAGGAGAAAGCACGCGAGCTAGCAGGCTTGCACATAGATTGACGCCGCCCACATAGCGAGGAAACTCAATGATAGGTAGCTTGGGATGAATACTACTCGAATGGCTGACGGGAACCTACTCCACCAACTAAGCACCCTTCCCCCGCATCTCCCAGGTTCGATCCTCCAACGTCACTCAGCCGACCACATCCGATTCGCTAGCAGATCTGAGCCTCGCCTTTGATTTAGCTGAGAGAGTGCAACGAGACAGGCCGAGTTGCGGCCAAGTTGATAAATGATCAAGTCAGTCGTGAGTCACTGGAGTTTAGCCCTCAGATCAAGGGGCGGTGCTCGAGATACTCGGCGAAAGATATCATGCAGCTTGCTCGCTTTTGGCTGCTATTCGCTGTCTATAGACAAGACTCTCTTCCTAGCCAAATTTGTACGCAACTATTACGGGGCCTCATGAATGGTTCATAAACTAACGTAATGAAGGGACGGTTCGCGAACTTTAGCGCGCGAGTTCACGGCACCAATGATTGAGCGAGCCAACCTAGATGAGGCAAAATTTCTGTCTTTGGTCGACACCGATGCTAGCAAGCAGGGGATTCTATTCCGATTCTATACGTTTCTCTTTTATAACCTATCCAGACTCAGAAGACGGGAGTCTTACCCTGTGGGAGTCCAACAGGGAATCTAACCCCGCTTGAGAAGCCATAAACAGATACAACGTGGTTCATACAGTCGACTGTGCACTATGAACACATGTGCTCGCTAAATCGTGAAAGCAAACTCTTGTATTCTGCACGCAGTGAAGCTGACAGTGTAACTCGGCGGTCTTTCAATCAATGTTATTGTCTTGGTCCCATAGAAATAAAGGATAGAAAGTTGGCAACATCAATAGATTATCAGAAAATATCATCTCTTTGCCCTGACAGGAGATGGTGGCTTACTACGCCGACTTGCCATGTTAAACTCCAAGAAACATCTCGCTTCAGACCAGAGAGTAGTCAAGGTTTATCAAAGATACTCATGACCAATATAAATATAGTTAGAGAATCCCGAGAGACATAGCTAACGTCCCAGTTTTGACGCACATGGATGTCAGGACGTCCAATATGGCTACCCCGGGCAGAGCATCATTCGCCGGTGTTGCAAGTCAAGCAAGACACTCGCCGTCTTTTCGTGATATTGCTCGCCTCATTGTACCCACCAATCGAGAGAAGGCGCTCAAACAAGCCATGACTAATGCCGTTGCAATACTCATCGTTGTCTTCATACTGGGTACGTTATATGCGGTGAACATCATATTGACACCCTTTCTACGGCCCCTTCTCCTAGCCCTACTATTCGGGTCCTTCTTACACCCAATGAAGCGCACTTTGTCGTTGTTTTTCAAACAAATACTCGAGGAAATAAGAAAAGACGAGGTTCCAATTTTGACCGGTCTTGTCATGCCATTTATAATCGTTGATAGAGCGATGGACAGGCTGAAAGAAAACTTTTGTCATTATGCCCTCAAGATAGTCAACTTTAGCAAAACAATCATCAACGGAGACTTCAGATCCGCCCTAGCTGTATGCCTGGCCGCAATGTCACTCGTGATCATCGGAGGTGATTCGCTAATGAACTTCGTGATGTGCATCAATCTCATGATCTTTGTGACGGATATCACCAAGACCGATTTGAGTTTCAGTGACGCATACCTGTACTTCTTGATGCGGTCATTTGGATTCGCTCAATTTTGTTGGCTGCACAAACAAATCTTATATCTGCTCCTGCCAATTGTGCTCTTATGGATCAGCTCGAGCTGGTTACTATCCAAATTGAGGCTCAGATTCTCCGAGCACATCGAGACGGACGAAGAGTCATCAGATGTCGCAACGGAGAGAAAACGAGAATCATTTCAAGAGGAGGCAACAAGTGAGAATGGAACAACTAACTTGAGGGAAAAGCAGAGAGTCGATTATTTAAATCACACTTACAACGGACTTGTTAAATTCTATGAATTTTTCATCGATCAACTAGAGGGCTACATAGATACCATATCTAGTACCTGCGTTATCGGTTTAGTGGCTATTATTGTTATCTTCACAACCCTTTATCTGTCTTTTCAAATCTATACTGAAAGCGTTTACCTGATTGAGAAAGTGAGCATATCTGCGAATGCAGCATTAACCAACAACCCGGATCTCAAGGCTCTGCTACCCAGTGGGCTGACCGGAGTGCACAGTTTACTCGACGGAGCAGTTAAGAATACTTACCAACATGGACGCGAATGGATCCGTAAATCAACACGACAGCTGCTTAATAACGCCGCGATGGATCAGTTCAACACAACTCAATCCTCCTTGATTGAAAAACAGATGGTTGAATTCTGGGATCGAGCGTATGTATTGTGGCTCAACAATCGTGCAAATGGAACTTCGAGATTGGATGCCAATATCGGTGGCGTTCACAACCCTTATGATTGGGATAGGCTCTTTGATGCGCTCCAATCACTTGATTTTTCCTTATGCGCCCAAATATTCAAGCAAAACTGGGATACCCTTGTGTCGGTCATGGATTCGGTTATGACTGTACTCAAAGGAAACTTAAGCCTGGTACTCGGCATTGTGACGGCAATAATATCAATAGTGATTAACGGAGGCAACGTCATTATGAACTTCATTATTGACCTGGTGAGTGTTGCTCCTGATCGTGATTCATTAATGTCTTGCTCATTAGACTAACCGTGGTAAAAAAACAGATTATATTCACTACAGCTTTATTCTATCTGCTGTGTGCCAGTGATGAGCAATATAAACCGATAGAACTGGTTAAGAACCTAATGCCGAGATCAGATCCCTCGCCAATGTTGAAAGCAAGAGGTCATACAAACAGAAGCGAATTCTTGAACTCTGTTGACGAGTCAATTAACGCGGTTTTCACCGCCTCCCTCAAAATGATGGCGTTTCACGGGCTATCTACATGGTTACTCCACAGGCTCTTCGAACTCGAAGTCGTGTACATCCCATCCGTTATCTCGGCTGTATTCGGAGCTGTGCCTTTCATCTCACCCTACTGGGCCTCAGTGCCAGCCTGCTTCGACCTGTGGCTTTCCGGCCAGGTATCGCAGGCATGCCTTATGTTGTTGCTCGCAACGATTCCGTCCTCATTCGTTACCACAGCATTCTACAGCGAAATTAAGGGGGCGGGTCATCCTTATTTGACTGGTTTAGCCATAGCTGGAGGCGTTTTTGTATTTGGCATCGAAGGCGCCTTATTTGGACCCATGCTCTTGGTGTCTATACGCCTACTATCACTAATTGTGGTTTACTTTATGGATATTTATAAGTGAGGAATTGAAGATCTCAGTCAAATCTTAAGAAAAAATTAAGAAACAAATCTATGAGGAACGGGAGTTCATAGAAATAAGCTCAATAAATTATAACAACATGAACAAATTCGAGCAGAGTTCATTGAGTCCATTTCTAGGCTTCTAGTTAGTGAAAGTTTTGCAGTCAGTGGCCCTTGTATGAAGGATAAGAGATCTAAGTTTAAAGTACACAGGCCCACCCATTGTTTCTTGGAGAGTTTCACAAACTCGCTTGTGGCATCGGTATGTCACGTTAGAGGTTTGAAACACAGTGATGGGATAGGCTTGTGGTCAGATGCAATCATTTGTGACCCTCCTCAGCAACTTGAAACTGCTCTGCGTTCAGTTAACTTTCATTCTCGATTGTCTTCTCGCTCTTCGTTCAAATTGAGGCTCTAGATGAAAATCAGCGCCTCACTGAGAGTGGACACTTCAAACGAGAGGTTCAGATCGAGTTTAGTGGCCTTAGCTAGCTAAGCGGTGGCTGGATCTGAGCCACCAGAGCTTGAACAATGTAGACCGGTGTGTGCAATATATGTATTTTAGAATATATATATCTCTACCTATCTATATATTGTTCTTCGATGACTCCAGCGAATGGATATACGAGGAGCCACAGTGAAGTGAAGTAGCTGAGTCCGTTTAGAAAACAATGCTATCGAGCTTGTTGTAAAAATAAGATCCCTCATCCCCTCTACCCAACGCCATTCATTGTTGAGCTTTATGAGTTTTCCTGAAACTCTCCCATGATTTTACTTCTGGTGCACGCAAGTTAACATGGATTGCTCGATCAAAAGTTTAGTAAAAGCGCAGGCACATTCAAAGAAATCAACTGGTTACTTTCATATTGAAACAAAAGGCACCCACCATCGCATGGACAAGCCGACTTTCGATGCCATTGTTTCGCAGCATCAGCTCTGTTGGCTTAATATCACAATCAATTACTTGAACAAACCTGATGATTCTATCGAGATCGCCAGGTAGCTGTTTGGATATCGGCCATTCGACTCAACAATCATGGAGTTGAGGGACTCAGTGACGTGAAAGTCCCAGCATTTGTCCTCAAGCGGATGACCGAAAACTGGATCGAGGAATTCTTTTAGCATGCTCATGTGGCCATAGTTTTCCTTTGGGCCGCCCCTTGAGTCATCGGTATTTGAGTTCTTTGCAGAATCGTCCTCTCAGGTGTCCAAACTCAGACCACCAAGCTAGTTTTCTGCTGAACTTCAAGAGAGGCGCCGCTCCTGTTGACCGGCTCAATCTCGGTCGAAGTTCGGAGGGCGAGTGTTCGAATTCGTCATCTTTGTTTGCTCAAACGAAAGCAAAACGCATGAGCCTAGAAGTCGAATCGAATACAGTCATTCGATCAGTAGAACTCAGTTCATCTAGTAACATAATTTACTCGCAACTTACTCAGCCCGCGAGTAGAGTATTTGATTGAACAGGAAGTTGGGTGAATTCAACACAGAAGTTAGAGCGAATTCAAGCATGAATGGTGAAAACATTCAATTAAGCAACAAGAGGTAACGAGAGGATACTGCTTTGCTGCTAAGATCAATCTTTAGCTGGTGACTCGCCAAAAATCGGTCAGGATGAGACGTCAACTATTCAGATTGATTGTATTGATAATCTCAAGTGAGATTTCTTGCATCCATGTTGGCGCTCAAGTGTCTAGCCAGGAGTCAGTGGCAAACGAAACCGACGACTCAATAGCGAAATCTTCTGCCACCAACAAATCGGGCGTTATAAGACTTAGAGGGGCCCCAACAGGTGAAAGCTCCTCAAACGATGCTAGCATTTACTCTACGCTAAAGAACTCGCCCGACACCAAGCAAGATCACATGAATTTTGCATTCACCTCCAACGATCAACATAGACAGTATTCAAATCATCAGAATCATCCGGTAGAGAACAATTCAATTTATGGCTCCCAAGTGGGTTCAGCTCAGGCAGACACAACCTCGGAGCCTAATTTCCAACAGCACCAGTTGAACATGTTGCTCAATAGGGACCATCACCAGTCGACCTCCATCGGTATCCAGAAACAATTCAATGACAACAATGAGATCCAGGCAAACACTTTCAGCAACAGCTACGGCAATCAAGCCATTGGACGCCCTTCCGATGGCTTGATAACTGAGAGCACCAATTTTAACTATGGCGGAACTTCTAACTCATTCGGATTGAATGCAGGCTTAATTCAGAACTTGACAGCTAGCTTATTTCCCATCCGACAGCTCTCAAATGCTTCGCTTCATTCACTCAGCGAACTATTGAATAGAACTCGGAATCATGCTGACTATCCAAGCATGGCAGAAACTTACAAACCCATGCACCAGTTTGGCTATTCAAATTACTACAACCAGAACCAGCCAACTGCCTCCTCGAGTCCGGTTGCCTCGACAGCGAACTATCTCGACACACCTGTAAGTGACCAATCATACAATCTTTTCGACTACATGCGGCCGAATCAGATGGGACACCGCGATCAATCACCCCGGTATCACAATCAGTTGTCCAATTTGCGCGCTAAGCCTTCGATCAATAGTTTTAACTTTAACGGAAACAAAAACCAACCCAACTCGCACCAGTACAACGCCGAAAACCAATACAAGAGCGCACAAGCAAGCATCTATAATGACAACAACTCAAATAATGGCTACAGGACGTCCTCCAATATCTATAACACTTATATGCCCTACAAGGAAAACCTTAGCTCCATGCCTACGATTACGAATGGACAAACGTTGAACATGGCTCTCTACGGAAATTATGCGGACAATGGATACAAGCTGCCATTCGCTGCAAGCCCGAAGGTAGTGAGCTCAAGTTTTGGCAACTTGGCACTGGGAAATGGCGGGCAAGGCACGAACGCAAACGCGGTAGGATCCAATAACTATCAATATATTCAGCACCACAATGTCAACAAACAGGATCATCTCGACCGAGTCATTTACCATTCAACTCCGTTTAGGCCAAGCATTGTGAACCCACCATTCACTCAACAGTCTACCACAACCAGTACGCCGGGCGGCCCGAGCAATATAACGCCTGCTAGCCACCCTGGATCATTGGCCGAGCCGATCCAGCGGTCCAAAACTGAGGCCGATAACAAATCGATTGCATTCGCTTCGATGGGTTCATCAAGTAGCAACGTAAAGGAAAGCAAACCTGAGTATACAACAAATGGACAAGTGATAAACACCAGCAGGTACACGCAGATAGAGCAGCGACAGACGACCCCATCTCAGGAGGGCTCCAGTAGAGGGGGCGTAGGAGATAAAACGACAACAACCAGTAGCACAACCTCTCGCCCGACCATTGATGATTACGATGTTGATCATCCACACAATTCAGCTGAGTTTAACTTTACCAGCGATGGGCCCAGAAATCAGACAGGAAACAGCTCGCTCTCGACTGGGCCAGCAATTCTGTTTGATCTCTATGAACGCGAAATAGATAACCAAATCAGGGCGGCTCTTTACAACGAACACCACAACACGGACCCATTCATGGGAGTCACTCGAACTTTGCAACCGTCGTGGTTCGATAAGCCAGCGCCCGTTTATGAGGACCCGCCAGTCGACCAGACTCTGACCTCTTGGTCGCGACCGCTAGCATTGGGAACCCACAATGCACACCTGCCAACACGAATTCGGCCACCAAGTCACATATCTGACCATAACGATCTAGCAGCAGCTCTCCAAGATTTGCCCACCTTTTCGGCATCTGATCTGCAGCCCATCTTTCCCACTGGACCCACCTACTCGCTATTACCGGCTGCCTCACACGACTCTTTCTCAGACACCGCGCTCGCCTCACTGGCCTCCCAACTATTTCCCATCAACTTCAAGAGCCCAAACTCAGATTTCGAGCATGATAGCAAACCCAAGGCGAACTCAAACAATCTCAATCAGCAGCACCAGATGAGCTCGAGTATTCAATCGCATGGCAGCATGCTGCCCGCTTTCCTCTACAAGTTACACTCGAGTCCGCTGTCCTCAATTCTGGCAAGCCCTCTCACACATCTCTATTCGAATTTGCCCAGGTATAGGGACAGTAAGAAGCAGAATACGCTCCAGCCGAGCCAACAACACAAGACCCATCAATCCACGAGCTCCTCTAACTCGTACAGCCACCTCATCTCGCCCACCTCGCTCCTCACCTACCCCTTGCTCGGCGGCAGAAACCTGCTGAATCCCTTCGGAGGGTCGAGTCTAAACGACAACACCCCCAGCTTGATCAACTCTGGTCCAAAGGCCAAGATTCACAAGCAAAAGCAGCAGCAAGCTGCTATGGCCAATATTCTGGCAGCAGCCTCGATGAGCACCCAATCATGGAATCCTCTGCAGGCAGCTTTGCTTCAAGCACAAGCGTCGCCCAATCACCTTGCCCAGGGTGCCGTTGACTCGGATTTGAGCACAATTTTTGGTAACCAGCCGATGGGTAGCTCGCCTTTTCAAGCTGCAGAACAGGCAACTTACGACAACAACGGCATCTACAGGTTCACGGGCGGTGGAATCTCGCCGCTCGTTTGGAGAACCATCTTCTCTCCGGCCCATTGGGCTCGCAAGCAATCTCTGAACTCTGGCGGCCAAACTCTCCACCCGCAACAACAATCAACAAATTTCACCTCCAATCAATCAGCACCTGCGCCCTCGTCGAAGTACAACCACGGATCTCATACTCAAAAGCCCAATGGTAGCCAGCAACGTGAGCCACAGCAGCAGTCGCAACAAGTAGGCACAAGTAAACTACATCTACCTCTGGGATCTTTGTTTGGCAATGGCGGATTAGCCTCGCACCTGTTTGGCCCCATGAGCAGCGCCAGCTCAAGTGTACAGACTTCAACCTCCGGCAACAGTAACAGTCCAACAACAGGTGTCGCTCAAAGTCAAAAGAAACCGAGACTTAAGATCAAGATCCTCAAAATTCCGGTTGCAGTCTACGATCAGCCTACTTTAGGGTCCAGTGTCGGCCAAGCAAGCGCTGTCTCAACTCTTAGCTTGTTGCCACCTCAAATGCAACCCAGTTTAACGGCCTCACTTTTGGCTAACATGCCTTGCCCATTGAGTCACAGTGGCCACCAGATTGCGCATTCGCTCGAGCAGCACTTGATGCCCCAGAGCCAGGCGGCTGCAGCAGCGCTAGCACTAGGAACAGTTTTACCTGGACACCCTATAAGCCCAACTAGCCCAGCAACTGCGCAACTGGGCTCCCAACTGCCCCTGACGGCAGGCGCTCCCATCGAGAATCCAATCTCAATTCAAGGATTCACGGATATAAACCAGCCAAACGACCTTCAAGTGTCGCCCTCAAGTCTTCAAGGCAAGCTTTTTAAGATGTTGTGAATCAGTCTGTTTTCCGTTAGCGCCAAGAGTATTAAATCGAAGTTAAGTTTGTTTGTTGGACGCCGAGTTTAATGTGCACATTGTTGTTAAGGCAAGCACGAAAGCCAAGCTAATTGAACGAAGCGAGAGAGGTCATACGTTTGATAGTTTGTGTGCGAAGGAAACGGAAACAAAAGCAAAAGTTGGAAGGGTCGAGAGCGATGAGCAAGTTAAACATCTACTCTCATTTCTCTCGCTAGATTCAGGATAAACTTTATAATTTATGGTTTGTTCGAGATAATGTTTCTTTTGAGCTTATTGCAAAGAGGAGCTCACCAGCTGGATGATGAGCTCAAGTTTCTGAGGTTTTCTCATTCCAAGATTGCGAGCAGGATTGTTAGCCGAAACTTGAGTGCATTTTTACTCTGGTTTGCATCAAGAGGCTACAGACTTTCAACAGGCATGCCAATTCAAGGTGACTGGTCGCGAGTTTTCATTTTCGTCACGAACACTCGGTGGCACTCGATTGTTTGAGAGGGCCAAACTGGCAGCGCAACCACTAACACTCTAAGCGCATCTCGAGCTTCTTAATTCAGGCTGACGAGCCTTGCAAAGGTTTGCTTCTTTCAGTGGGGGTCAAGTGTCGAGAGTATGTTGGTTGTGTTGAGAACATTCAATGCCTCAGTCCAGGGAAACTCAGGATATATTCCAAGCGAGGGGTTGTAAGTCGCATAAGCTTTGATAGTTTGTGTGAGGATAAAATTGTAGTAGCGGCCACCATAATGATCATGAGAAAGGTAAAGATTTTGAGGGAAGTAATTCAAATATTTCGTTCCGTTTTCCGAGTTGGGTCGTTGCAGAGGGAGATAGTTGGTCGATCGTTAGTGCTGTGAATGGACTTTTATGCCGAGCTCGGCCATCTTCGTAGGCAAGGAATTGAATTTAGACCATGAATGTCAACTGTGGTGGCACTGTTTGTGTGCTATAAATCACGCAAACAACCTGGCCAAGACTCTGCAAATCGCTCGCCACTATCTTTGGATCTTTCAGCTTGGAGGCCGTAATTAGCCATTGAATGCATTGTTAGTGGTTTTGACAGCTTGCCAGGCGAGCGGTTGACAGAGAACTCAGCTGCGGTTGTTGGCCACTGGGGAGGAGGAAGTTCAATGGCGCGCAGGTACGAGGGGACTGACGCAAAACAAAGGAAGCCCGGGCTAGTTGTTTGCGTTTGTTTGTTCTTTTGTTTTGCAAGAGAATTGGAACCTCCTTTCGAGCCTTCGACGATTCTTGGCGCTGAGCCAAGAATTGTCTTGCAAGACAATCAAGCCGTCCAGCTGGTCTACTTTACTTACTTTGCGCTGAGGATCGAGCCGTCTGATGAGCGCACAGCATCCCATAAACTCGGATTCCTGAGAGAGTTCACATATTGATTCGTAGACAAAAATGGAAGGATATGAAAATGGCACGCAATGTTAGCGATAAAAGCTTACCCCAATTCACATCAACGCCACACTTAAGAAGCGCTTGGAGGGAGGTAAGGATTGCTACTCACCTGGGATGTTTGCATAAGGCGGATGATTGTGTGTGTAGGGACCCTCGAGCTGAGCCCAAGTCGGGCACTTACAAACTACCACATAATGCGCCTTGCCAGTACGTTCTGATTGCAGCGCAAGCAAAGTCCAGTCAGTGGGCGACTTGCAAGCCCTAACCTCTCTCAAAGGTTCGCAAGTTTTGATTTGTGTATAAATCTGGCGAGAAAACTGCTGTTAGACTGATTGTGAACTCAATAGCAATTATTAAGTTTGAGTTCCAAAGACTGGTCTTTGGGCATCTTTGAACTTGAGGGTATGAATCACCTACTCTTTTATCAAATTTTCGCGTCAGTTCAATTGTATGTCCATCCTGAGGATCGATGTTGTTCGAACACTTCCAATTGTAATTAGAGGAGCACTCGCACAACTTTTGGGTATAATTCATCCGAACGAATATTGCGTTACAAACTTGTTGGGTTGCGCACTCGGGCAGACCTGAGCGAGATTTTCCACTTAAACCTGAGGCACCAGACGCCAAGCCCAAGGAGCTTCCAGAGGTTAGCGGGCCAGAGTTGTTCTGGTTACGGTCGCGCTTTAATTAAAAGCGTTGGTGGACGTAAAGTTTGGGGTGGTAGAATTTGGGTTAGTAAAAGCGAGGGAGAATCCTCTCTTAATGGCTTATACAGTTGAGCGGCCAACTCTCGTCCACATCGAGAACTATGACGCCAGCTTGCAGTGATATCCAGAGCTCCGGACAACTCGAGCACACCTGCAACTCTATCTGGCTGCCCACTCGCTTGATAAACTGGCCGTGAATTGCACGCTAGTCCTAATCTATTCAATTGGTGCCGTCTAGACCAAGGCAGTTTAATGGTGTTCCAATTCGAGAGACAGACTAGGTTTAATCCAAGCTTGACCATCTAAACTCACCCCAACTAAAGCCGACACATCCACGTACTGTGGCGGCCTCGCCATTGGCTGATTGTTTTTACTGTGGTTGTTGATTGTAGCCAGTGGGACAGTATCATCCTCTGAATTAGACCTATGCTCGCCCGTTGAATGCTGCTGACCCTCAGGTTGCTGTTGTAACTTAGAACTGTGTTGAACGACTGAATTCTGGTAGACGCCTTGACTTAAGGTTGTCAAAAAGGGAGGCAGAGTGGTTATTTGTGATAGCTGTAGATGATGAGCTTGTCCATTAGGGAGCTGGGGAACTTGATGATGCCGCTGTTGCTGCTGGTTGTTTCGTCCATTGTTGCCGGATACGCTGTTTTTTGTGCTAGAGGATGAGATTGAGAGAGAATGAACTAAAACTGAATGTAGGCTTATGATATGTAGCAGTGCGATGAGCGAAGCCCTTTGAGCTGCCTTATTTGTCATTTCCGTTTTTGAACCCATCAGGCCAATTTGGGATGATCACTTTTCGCGACTGATTATTTGAAATGCTTTGCTGGAAATGTATTTGAAAACAGATTTGCCATCGATGACGGTCGCCAATGCTCTTGACCAAGGCTTGAATTCTATCTATGTTTATTAGTCGACAGAGCTCATTGGAAGTTTTGTTGGAAAGGTTGAAGTCGCATGCCGAGCCTGTTTTCAATTCTTTACCGCTCTCTTTCGCCCTCTGGCACTTGCAAACTTGGTTTAGTATCTCACCAAGTAAAGTTGAACTGTTCTGAAGTACAGATATCCACTCATTGGATTAAACTGACCATCATTCGACGTTCCTGCTTCAGCCGCGAGGACTTGATGCTGCAAAGGTAAGTTAGCTCTCGGTTATCCAAGCTTTGTTAGCTCTCCAACCTCAGCTGGGAATCAAGTTTCAAGGTTGATTTTTTAGCAACTTATAACATTCAGGCTAGGATCAAGTAGAAGTCTGGTTGCCATCAAACAATCCTCCCTGCAGCTGCCAACTGGCTCGACTTGCCGCAATCACCCGTCTGTGGAAGAGCAAATTTTCACTGGCCGCAGCGGCAAATGAAGCAATGAAGGCTTTATTTACGGCTACCTTGCTGTAGTGTCAAACTCCTCCCACCTAACTAGCCTGTTGCATCCGTTCTGCAAAAGATGATCACCTACATTTGCCTGAGCGGCGACTGTCTAGTCTGACAGGTCTCAATTGTCATAAGTCGTTCGAGATTTCAATCGAGCCGAAAGCTACCTCTCCTGCTCTGTCCGTGCTATTTAGGTAGCAACACCAGGGTATGAGAATGCAGATAAAGACTCAGAGCAACCCAGCAAAAGGCTATGGGATAACAAATCGAATTTAATCTATCCTATTTACAATGGTCACGCAAGCTCAGGTTGCGTTCAGAACTTTCGGCGGATCAATTTGCTCCTGTAACTCATATGGGATCTCCACCCTTATTTCTCTCGGTTGACAATCACCTAATAACTTGAGAGTTAGCTCTATGGGGGTAAGTTTTACACCTAGATCGGCCAGTGTCGGTAGCTTGGGATCGATAGTATCAGATATGGAATCTCGCTCGCAACGTTCCCACGTTATGAACGGATATTTCCTCACTCTTTCGAAAATAAAGATAGTCATTCGCATAAGCCAATCATAACGTAGATTAGTTATACGGCATTGATCAAGTTTCTGCCCCTGACCAGCACAAGCTCGCATGTATTCAATCAGATCGTAGAAGTCGTATCTCCTAGGGCCTACAGCTTGAAATATTTTACCCCGAGCCGAATCGTTGAGGATCGCCTGCTCGATCCCGCTGACCAGATCCTCAACAAGTATCGGTTGCTTTTCGACACCGTCGTAATAATCCCAGATGGCTAACTTTCTCGAAAATCTGGATCGATAAGCAGCTGTAAAGTGCCTTAAGAAGTTATCTCCATCACCGACGAGATCAGCGGGCCTTATGATAACAGCATCGGGAAATTCCTCTAGAACTGCCTGCTCGCCATAGTACTTAGACTTCAGAAACTGTGATCCGTTCTTCAAGATGACTGGAGTCGGATTTGGGCTTGCGTTCATGGCCGACAAATGAATGAGTTTTTCAACTCCAACCTCTCGCGCTATCTTGGCAATTCTTCGGGCTCCCTCTACATGTACCTCGTTGAAGGAGAAATTTTTAGTCTCATTTTGCTTGCCTATACAATTGACTACGACGTTCGAGTGACGCATAGCTTCGTAAAGCGATTTCTCATCTTTCAAATGATAACGCGAGAAGTAGACCTGACCTAAGCCTCCGACTGTCCGATATCTATCAACATCGTATCGTGAGCCTCGGTATGCGACAACTAATTGAGCTCCTGACTTGCCGAGCCTGGCTAACACTCGATGCCCGACAAAACTAGTACCATTGAAGACAGTTGCGGTCAGTTTACTTGCCATGCTTCGCAAGAATAGTTTATGCTCGCGACGAAGATGAATAATAGTATTTAGTTCTAAAAATGATCTATTTGTTTTGAGTCCATCACTGTTGATTCTTCGAAGGCACGGCTGGAGGCCAGGTTGCAATGACTCGTACTGTTACAGAAATAAACACTACGAGCAGATTCAAAAAAAAAATCACAGATCATAGGATTTGAACCACTCACAAAGCGAGAAGCCAAGAACAGATACAGTCGTTTCTTGCACTTCTCTCTGAATTCGAAAGACGCGGTGGCCAGTTTTTTCGCACGAGATCCTAAATCACGAAAGTCAGGGTATTGCAAAGATGGCCCTAAGCACTAACCCATTAGATTCCCTATTGAGCGACCTAAGAATAGTATCAAATGAATCCAAACGAAAGTTTCCACCTCTGAGAGAAGCTGCTGAAGCTGCCATACTGAAAGTTAGAACCTTGAGTAGCAAGAACCAACAGAACATCGATGTCCGCCAGACCCTCTACGAAGAGAGCGCCCGTATACTGGAGCCCTTCATTATGGGTTGCGAATTCAAGCAAAACCAGAAGGTGGTCCAAATCAGTCTCAACGCAGTCCAGAGGATGATAACCAATCAGGCTGTAAACCCAGTTGCTGCGTGTAAGCTAGTTGATTGCCTCTGGACTTTGATGGAGAACAACCTCGAGGAGGTAAAGGTTTTGCAGACAGCAACCCTCCTTCTATCAACGAATAACGTTGTTTCTGGACCGGTGCTTGCCAGAACGATTGTCCTTTGTTTTCGTTTATATACCATCGAAAACACTGTTGTGACAAGTATTGCATCTGCAACCATAAGGCAGCTAGTGTCTAACGTTTTTGAGAGGGTCGAAAGTGAGGATGCAATCGACCATCGGGCACATTCTGGAGATGAGTCCGATGAAGCGTTGAGCACATTAGAGCCCTTCGCTAAGAAGGAACATGTTCCAATAGATCATGCTGAGCTCAAGAGCTTCATTAGTGGTCATCTAGTCAATTTAGTCAATGCTTTGAGAATGCAATATGCACCAAAATCTTTGAAACCAGCAGCTGCGGATGCCTTTCTACTGTTGAGGGATCTCGTACTCATCTTAAATGATGAACAGTCCCTGTGGCTCGTTGGTCTTACGGATATTAACAAAACATTCATCCTAGAGCTCCTAGAGCTTGTATTTGTTTCATTTTCAGACGTCCTAACTAGACACGACGAATTTAGGTACCTTATTAAAGAACGCGTTTGTTATATGATATTGGAGACGTTTTCGCCCGATATGAACTACAATACAGCAAACGAGTATGATCAGAGTATCAGTAAAGCTGTAAATCAGAGGGCGAACGATACTAAGGAATCTCGGCTTGCCAAGGGAGGTATCTTGGAGGATGAATGTACATCCGTTGTATTAGATACAAAGCTGTCGATAGAAAACAATCGTCAAATAAGTGCAACTTCGATGCGCATCCTACGCATTCTATCTATGTTGATACAAAAATTCTACACAGAGCTCCTGACAAGTAGTGAAATCTTTACTGCAATATTTACAAAGTTATATGAAAACGACTCAAACCTGAAGCAGGCGTCCGGTCCACTTAAACTGGCGAGGCTAAGCTCGGCCGATACTGGGACTGCTGGAACGACAATCTCAACAATATCTACATCTAGCATACCTGTAGTTACCACTATGATCTCAAAATTGTTCGAGAATTCATATCTCCTGAAAAAGAAGCACCTAAAAAAAGTTGTTGCAGATCTGTGCAAGTTCAGTATCTCACCATATGTTATGGCTAAGTTACTTGAACTTGGATTGGTCAATCTACATCGTATAGGTTGTATATGGGATCCGCTCACACAACATTTCCTCGAAATAAGCAAGAACCAAAACCCTGAGATAAGAGATTGGGGTGCATGTGCTTTAACCCACTTGATCAAACAAGCAAGCAGCTATATGCAAGACAAAGTTGATGATAGTAAACCGTGTGACACGGATAATGATGAAGACGATCAAATGAGCCAGCCAAAACTGTTGTATCCTCTTCAGAGGCTATCAGAAATTCCACATCCTGATATAAGGCAAAAGCAACTCGACGTTGTGCTACAAGTCATACAAAGCGCAACAAGTGACTTGACTTCAGGTGGTTGGCCTCAAATCTTCGACATCATTGGAACGGTTGAAGATTGGCAGACGGATAATCTCATAAGAATTGCCTTTCAGTGCCTTCAAGGTATTGTTAGTGACTACATGGCTCAGATAGATTGCGAGTGTGTGATCCTCATAATCGCCGCCATAGTCAAATTTGCTACACAATTACACGACCTGAATGTTTCCCTCACAGCGATCGGGCTCCTATGGAATGTCGCTGATTATCTACACCAGAATAAGCAACGAATGTTAGCTGAGACACTTGATTTTAGTACCGAAAAAGAGGCACCAAATTTAGCTTTTATCTATGAGTTTGTTCGGCAGTCGAATCTGAACAATTACGATTCTATTTGGATGGCGCTGTTCGCAAAGCTTAGTGACATCTGCATAGACCCTAGACCTGCCATTAGAAAGAGCGCCTGCCAGACTCTATTTGCCACGATTACAACCCACGGTGACATTCTCGAGACTCCCACCTGGCAGGCTGTTTTATGGCAGATCCTGTTTCCACTTCTTCACCAAGTAAGAACCCGATCTTGTGTAGCTCCAGATATGAAACTACAAGTACCTTCATCGGCATCTCCCTATGCGGATTCCTTGTGTGATGACGACTCTCTGAACTCTGGTTGCGAATCGCTGGTAATGCACCACTCCAGAAATACAGCCCAAAAGCAGTGGTCTGAGACCCAAGTCCTGGCTTTAACCGGAGTCACCAAAGTATTTACTGTTAAAAGAGAACGGTTACTTCAAATCCAAAACTTCAACAAGGCTTGGAACGTCTTACTCGAGTTCATTAAGACAGCAGCTTTGAGCAGGGTGTTCGAGGTCTCGCTCGCTGCCCTTAAATGTTTCCAGGATTTGCTTGCGATAGAAGGTTCAAAAAATTCAATGAAGACAAATCACGGAATGGGACAGGAAAGCTCCGTTGACTATAACAAGCTTGACAATAGGAGGCTGGATATAAATCTCTGGTTATCGATCTGGGTTGTACCTATCATTAATTTGCTGCCTCTTTGTGATGAGTCAATGAGTGCTGAACTCCGTGAAGATTTTGCAAGATGTTGCTTTGAGGCCTTGCTACAATTTTCAAACTTTAGCCAGGAGGTCTCGAGCACAAGTCAGGCGAGGGAGACTGACAATAACGATGCTGATATTGTTAACAAGTTGGCTGTCGACTGTCTGCTGAATCGGTTCATGGAAGTTATAATCAAGTATAATCACGATGAAAAACTAGCTGGCAAGTGTCCTCTCCCTCGGCACAGGATGTCAGAAATCATATTCGTTCTGAGGGCGATGACAACACTGCTTAGATCACTCAAGAAAGTTCCCACATCTGTGGTTGGGCAACGAGTGTGGTCTCAGATTCTATCTATGTACCCACATTTAGTTGACTTTGCAACCCGCAACTCTCCATCAGACCAGATCAAGAGGGATGCTTTGAACGAGGTTCTCGTTGAGTATGGATCGCTTCTCAAGCCTCCCTCTCCTATCCACTGCCCTCAAGCTCGTAGTACAGAGGAGATCATTTGACCATGTTGTTGTTGTTTCGGGATGATATATCTCTCGACCATATCTGTGTGTAATACGTAGGTTCAGACCTAGATCATGAATTCCTATTTCTATCATCCATCGCAAGACGAACCGTTGAGATTGGCTCGAGTCGGCACTCATCGGAACTGAACTCTGACAACGCCATAGAACAATCTAGCATCCCAGCCATCACAGCTAACCCACATAATTAAAGTGAAGAAATTCATCCATTTTCGTCTTCAAGGAGTCGTTCCTGGCTCCGATCAAATCGCATTGGATCACTGGAAAGGACAACTTTTAGCCGAGCTTGTTAGTTTCTTGATGCTCATCGAGTGATGAAATTTAATCCGTATGTTACAATTGCCAGCACTGGGCTGTAAAAGTATAACCCGGACCATGAATGAAGATCCTTCTTGTAATTTGCAGCATCAGGATTATCTTTGAAAATGAACCCTAGATAAGTTAAGTGTAGGAGGGCTAACACTCTAAACAAAGCATTGGTCACTGTCACAAACATTGAATTATATATAGTTCTTTCGTGTCCTTTAAGGCATCTGTTCTTCTCCGAGTATATACAATCTCTGGCCAAGATGCATGCGCTGAATCTATAGGCTAGATTGCGTCTTAAATTATGCTCAATCCAAGTCAGAAGTCCGAGGCTTAGGAGCACTGACCATATGTTGAATTTAAATCCATGTAGAGTTGAGCTTACGAAATATGTCGAACACACAGCTGTGAAACTACCGGATGTTGAGGCTTTGATAGGCAGAAATATCTCGTCTTTCAACCATTTGTGCATTGGCTTATTCCATAATATGACAACCTCCACGAGTGACCTAGGCCATTCGACGCTCGAAGGAACGCATAACCTTCCCGGACTGTTCCATAGAGTTAATAGACTCTCTAACAAATGACACATAAAGTAATGACTGAACCTAAATTCCAAGGCTACTAGGTAGACTGACAACACATCGGTGAACAAGTTTGATCCAAAGTTCTCGATTAAGTGAAGCCGAACCAAATCAGACAAAGTAGTGGAGATAAACAGAAATACAAGTGTTTTGGTGAAGACTCTAAGTGCACTTATCGACTGCCTGGTTAGCTCTAGAAAGCTTGATGTGGGTCCTGTCGCACAAACCTTGGTCGAGCTAGCCTCCTCCACGTGCCATGGCCCAAAAATGCACGTAGCTGGATGAAGTAGGTAAGCAAATGTTGCTAACTGGCTACAGGACGAGTTTTTCTGCGATAACCTGTGGATGACTTTCATGAATAAAGTTGCAAGGATGCTTCGCAAGTGCGTATGATATTGTTCTTGTGCCACATGAATGAAGTATTCATTGATAAGGAACGGGAGTGATACAATCAAGTAGGTCTTGAATTTCGGTCTCGGGTTCTTTCCGGATGAGGCGATTTTGGGGTGTTTGATTGATGGATTGGTCGATATCAGCATGTAGAATAGAGTTGCAATGAATATGAGACACCTTCCAGATTGGCTCCCTCCGCTTTCAAGAGAATTCAAATAATTATGAATTTGCCAACAGCCAAACGTAAAGGTGATAATATTTTTGAGGAAGTTGAGATTCAATAAGAGATCAATAATGTAATGTGCGATTCGCGTAGCTAAGACAACTGTGATGAATGGGGATAGCTTTGAAAGTACAGCAATGGGTCCAGCAAAAAGATTGTGTAGTTCATAATAATAGTAGTCAATATCACGCAAAGTGGTCGGATTGGCTTCATAGTACTGTGAAAAGAGGTGAATTTCATCAATACTGTGGCGGATTAAGTCCTCTGAACTCCACAGTTCGGTAATAGCATCTGGTGGAAGCCTCTCATAATAAATGTGGCTCATGACTACATGGAGTGCAAATAGTCCTCGGTATGGACAATGTAAGTATCCGTAAATGTGAGGGAGCTTTGATCAATGGAACCCTGAGGACTTTCGTCTTGACATCAACTTGATGTTTTGGAAACAATCGCAGAGAACAGCACTCCTACGGTTCTTCACGCTATGTTTGGTTTGTCGTTGCCTTGTGTACGGATCTGTGCAATCCATGCACGTTTTAACGTAACAGATTTGGCCCAGAGACAAATCAAGAAAACTAAACCAGATATTACGGGTCGCATCGGCTCACGACCCATCTTGTCAGAAATCTGATGAAGTCTCACCATCTCTGTCAGTCTGGTATCTGCTCAATTTTCGTCGAGATCGTATTTGATTATTAATGATTGTGCTATATTTATCCAAAAATGAGGATCATCATCAAGATAGTCCTATCATGCATAATCACACTCTCACTCAACTTTTGCACTACATCTCTAAAGCATCATTTAGTACTGACTGACGACGACAGAATGTATTTTAGCGTCTCATCGTTCGGGTACCTTCTTGGCGGTCGACTCGATGTGATTGTCCAGAACTTAACTCTAACTCCGGACCCCAGTGAGGATATGCCGTCAAATCCGCAGTATGGATTCGTATTAATCAAGTCAGATCAAGCCGTCAGCCCGAATCTAGAGGGCGGGCGTACAGCCTGTATGTCGGTCGATCCCATTAGTTTCTTCAAAATTGATCTCATGACAATCGGATTAGATCCAAATCGTGGAAAGGTAGTAGTCAAGTGTAAGGGTGATAACAAAATGCCATCTATCAACTCTTTACCACATGGGTCTAGAAAGATATCCGACTTAACTCACGGAAGCTATATTCATACCTACAATAAAAGGGCTACAATGCTTACTGACAAGTCAAAACCTATGCCCGTGCTGGTATCAAATGTTACCAGTATGCAGGATTCCAACGAGCTGTTCGCACCACCAGAGATGAGGAAAAATCCCATCGACTTCAAGCTCCACAAATGTCCCAATACGGAGGACCTACCTCTGACTATCGCGACTGATGAGAACGGTCGCCGAGTTTATTCCTTCAATTTCACTATGCTGATCAAACATGAGGCCGAGGAGGGTCTATACTATTTAGTGTTTCACAATTGCAAGGGGCGCCGAGTGCCAGCTCAAGTTTCCATTACTAGTTTCAACCTCAGTATGCTTATCTATGAGACAAACTACCCTGAAAATTACCTTTCTGCCGGAACAATGACAATGCCGCAAATGTACCTTGTTCTGTCTGTGATGTATTTTCTAATTGGATGCATTTGGGTCAATTTTATCTCGCGCCAAAGAGATAATTCTCTCAAGATACATTATCTGATGACAGTTTTAGTATTCGCCAAGGCATCCTCTCTATTATTCCATGGCATCAACTACCATAACATAGCTCTCTATGGTCAGCCTGTTGTCACATGGGCTTACCTCTACTACGCTACCCGTTCATTGAAAGGAGCTCTATTTTTCATAACTCTCGCCCTTATTGGCTCAGGTTGGTCATTTATCAAGCACATATTAAGTGAAAAAGATAAGAAAATCATTCTAGTTGTGGTTGGATTGCAGGTTGTAGCTCACGTTGCAGAAATCTTTTCCGACGAATCAACGGAAGGCGAGGTTGCGAATCAGATATGGGCTGAAGTTTGCAGTATGGTGGACTTATTCAGTTGTGTGGCTATACTTTTCCCCATTAGTTGGTCCATCAAGCATCTGGAAGAGGCGTCACGGATAGATGGAAAGGCTGCAATCAACTTGAAGAAGCTCGAGCTATTTAAAAGGTTCTACATAATCAGCACCATTTACATTTATCTGACAAGGATAGCAACATTCTTGTTTCTGGCGATGCTTTCATACAGACATTCGTGGCTGGCCGAATTGGTTTACGAATTGGCAACTTTAATTTATTTCATAATAACAGGCTACTATTTCCAGCCGCAGCCGACCAATCCATACCTATTATTGTCGAGTGATACAGATTTAGATGAGGATATTCTATTCAGTTTGGATGCTCACGAGATGAGCACTGTCCCGGCAGATGGAACGACCGAGACAGACCAGGCAGACCAAGAGGCCTTGCTTGATGAGGATGGCAAACAGCGCAAGAAGACACGGCGCCTTGTTGAGAATATAGTATAGTCGAGTTTGTTGGCAATAAAGAACCCTTGTTTACTCTAATTGTCGCCCAAGCGAAGCCGCTCCGAAGTCTATGAGGGTGGCTCCCTCTTCTGCTGGTTTCGTTCATACCGCCCTAAGAGGTGTTGGAAAAAAATAACTCTAAGGTATTCGCATTTGTTTACCGAGCAAATTCCTTGCCTCGCTACTTTGCAAACTGATGGTCAAGTATGAGTTCGGTCGGCGAGCTCTGATAGAGGTGACAATTCGAGCATTCCAGGTTGATAGATTGAATTTTTAGCAATCGCACTTGTGTGGCTGAGGACACCTTCGTCATCTAGCTCCGCCTCGTTCTGGTGTCATATCCAGAGGTAGAACATTTGCTCTTTCCGGGAGAATCTGGTTCAGCGGTCAACTATAGACTGGCTCCATTGTTTAGAACACGTATTAGTGTCTGAGTGTTTGCTTTGCCCATTCCATTGCCGGAATTGGAGGAGGAATTCTAACAAACTTCTCGACAAGTTCAATTACTTCTAGGGAAGCTGGCAGGCGCAACTTTCCCGCTCGCCAGATAGATCACTGGGGCGCCGCAAAAGATCTCACGTGTTGAGCGTGGCGGCTAGAAACAAGCGTAAATATACGCATGACCGACATAATTGGCTGCATTGTGGCGCCAAAAGGTAAATGTACACGTTGGACAGCTGACTGGGACGGAACACAAACCCACCTTTGCAATCGGCTCGGCTATAGAAAATTGTGGTCTTCATCTGGCCGGTTGAGTTTGAGAGAAGGGGGAGGAGCTAGTTAATTTGCTAGTCGGGAACAAGGGTGGCGAACCAGCATAGTGGATGAGCGTGCAACTTGCCGTATTGGCCACTAATTTAAGGGGCCCAAACAGCGGCTCTGTCTGGCGGCGCCGCCTTCTGGCGTCGACGGCCCTGTAGGCGCCAGGGCACTTGAGTGCTGCCGTCGGGCTGACAAGGACGACCGATGATGCCTTACGTCGCTGCAACATCTCAGCATCCAAAGATCGCAAAATAACCCAACTAGCCGCTCGCTCCTTCACTCCACCAGCTAGCTGAGACCTCTCGCCCGAGAGCTGGCGTGATCCTTAATGTCCATGGACAGGAAGACAAGTGAAGCCCGAACCTTTGCATGAGTCTTGCGATAGGAAAACATACAGTCGACCGTTCAGTGGTTGTTGTTGTTGTTGATGCTGCTGCTGCTGCTGGCGACGGCACCAGCGCCAGCCAAATTAGTTCGGACTGGCGTCAGCGGCGCGACGCCAGCTCCAAGCGGAGCCGCCGCCGCCGCCGCCGCTGCGCGATCCCAGTCGCTCAGGCGAGCTGCTGATCCGCTCCGACGCAGGAGTTGGGCCGGCAGCGCCCAGAGCGACGAACTCTATCACTGCACCGCTGCGCTGCTTCCTCCCTTCATCCTCTCATCGGGCCCATCGGCTGGCCCAACCTTAGGCGCGAGTGCCGCTATCCTCGTCAGCGCCACTTTATCCGATCCAATATCTCTGGCCCCAGAGCCAATGGATTTATTTGCGGCAGCGGCGGGCAGCTTTGGTTGCGAGCTGGACGGTTTGCAGTGGCCGGGCGCGCTGCCGAGGCCCACAAGCTGCAGGCGGCCGCGGCGGCCCCGGCTCCAGCCTCCAGCCCTCGCCGCGCCGCCAGCCAAATCCCCCCAAAACCACTGGCCGCGCGCGTACTCCCGCTCCCTGCCCATCCGACTCGAGCCCAAACTCAAACGCTGCTAACGAAGCAACTATGACAATCGCCGCGGCCAGCTGGTGCGCATCTTCCTGGCCAATGCAATGCGCAGCTTCGCTCGTGTTTACCGATCGACTCAATTTGCACTTGCAAACTGGCCACCAAACCAAACGCCCGAAGCCTCAGCCCGCGAGGCCCACCCAACTCTCCGTCGCCGAGGCCAAACAAGCAACAGCAGCAGCTATCCGCGATCAGATTGCACGAGCACGAACGACAGGAAGCCAAGTGGTAGAATTGAGACAAGTGGAAGCGGAGGAAGCAAATGTTCTAGTTCCATGACGACGAGTGACAAGCAGCAGCGGCCGCAGCCGAGCCAGCGAGACAGGTCGCGCCCGCCGGCTTTCATCGGTCTGCTGGCGCTGGTCTCCATGTGCCTGCTCGAGGTCAGCCGGCCGGAGCTGGTGGAGGCCAGAGCAAGGCCGAGTTCAGAGCAGCGAGCAGCGTTCGAGTGGGAAGACAAACAGCAGCAACAGCAGCAACAACAAGAGCAACCGAGGTTGCAGCGCTGCGTTCTGGGCAATGACACCTACCAGCTGGGCGAGCGCTGGAACCCAAATTTGCCACCATTCGGGGTGCAGGTTTGCGTCCTCTGCGAGTGCATCCTCAAGCAGCGAAAATCTTGCTACGAGGCAAAGGTTGCCTGTCGGCGGATAATCAGCGAGTGTCCAATAATAGACTCATGTCCCGATGGCAAGGAGCCAGTCACAACGGCCGGCCAGTGTTGCAAGTCCTGCCAACTCACTGGCCCATCCTCACAGCAAGCGCGCGCCCCCCTCCCGGAACAAACCCAATCCCAGTCCCAGATGCCCGACTTTGGCTCGCTTGCAGACCAGATCCTCTACAGGAACGAAAGAATCAGAGAGTACGAGTCGATCGCCAGGTCAGTCATGCCCTGTCAAAAGGCGCGCGACGGCGAGAGGCAGCACACAAGCATGAATCCTATGGTTAAAACACTCAAGGGCGGCAAGAATGATCTCAACGGAATCGACACCAGAATTGCGTTCAAGTCTCTCCACGATGCACAAAGTTTTGACTCCTACCAAGCGCCAAGTTCGAGAAATAGAACCTTCAGCAAGCCAACTCCAGATGAAAACTTGCGCCTAGATCATCTGCACCCAAACGACGTTCAACCCTCGACGCCAAGCAACAACTTGCAACCGCAACAAAACGCCGAGAGACCCCAAACTCGAGCCAAGTCTGGCCAGCAACCACCCGTCAAGTCGGCCAAACGAACCCAAACCTCAAACACCTGTCTACTGGGCGAGGATCTCTTCCAGGTGGGCGATAGATGGAATCCAATTCTTCCCCCGTTTGGGGTGCAGGTTTGCGTTCAATGCAACTGTATAGTGAGACTGAAAAAATCTTGCTATGAACCTCGGGTCACCTGCCGTAGGGTCAACAACGAGTGTCCCATAATCGACTTGTGTCCCGACGGCAAGAGACCCCTGGCAATAGCTGGCCAATGCTGCAAGTCTTGTCCAAGACCAGAGCAACCTCTAGGTGAAGATGTAAATAATAACAACCTCTCGGGAGTGATAGCGCTGGAAGCCGAGCGGACACAGAGGATCGATAGATTATCTAGGGAATCACAATCAATAATGAAGTCATATCCTGCTTGCACGTCCCTCAAGAGGCCGGATGTTGGACTGATCGGAGAACACAACCCTGGAAACAATCCCGCAACTAATGGCACAGTTAAAAGAACAACAAGACTCGCGCAGAGGCTATAGGTGGGAGATAGGGAGGAGGATCTGTTGATTTTGTCCTCCCATGGAAACTCATTGTTATTAATGCTTCGAGAGTCATCCAGAAGCCTAGCGTCTTGATAAGGCGTGATAGCTCGAAGAGCCCATACCGGAAACTCGAGTCCTCTTTTCTTCGTTGTAAACACTAGTCCTCAGAGAATAAAACATGGGCCCCAGCTCGGCCAACCACTCACCCTCGACGGCTGTCGCGCAATGCATGTACTCTTTTGTAGTCACAACAAGCTCGTGATAGATTATGTACTTTGGTAGACTGCCCATGTTGTAGAGAGCAGAAGTTGGGTGCAAATGGCAAGGCATGCCAGTACGTATATTTTGGTATTCCTTCAAATTCCGTAGCATGGCAGCTTGATGGAAGTATGACTTGCAGATGCATTTCTTTATCACAGACTCGTCCTCTGTTGAGGATACTCTATATTTGTTGGTCTTCATTATGTGTTTTAGCTGGTCCATGACGTCTTTCACCTTGACCATCAGTTTGTAATTTATGAACCTAAGGGAGCACCAATTTGAGGATTCTCGGTTTCTTTGCCACTGCTTATAGACGTTCAATAAGGTTAAATGATCAGAGTCGTGAATATAAAATCTCTCTCGTTCCCTATCACTTTCCTCTTCACGACCTTCCGGTCTGTAGAACACAGTTGGCCCAGATAACATGGATACAATAATTAGCACCTCATTGGAACAACCATCGTCGATAGATTCGATAACCATTTTAGACATTGTGGGATCAAGTGGAAAATTTGCCATAGCTCGGCCTAGCTTGGTTAGCTCGCCATGGTTGTCGAGAGCGCCAAGCATCCAAAGCTGATACATTGAGTTTGACATGTTTTCCTCTGGTGGCGGATCCATAAATTTGAAAGACATCAAATCACTTATGTTCAATGATTTGAGCAGCAATATCACATTAGCAAGATTAGAGCGCTGGATTTCGGGTACAGTCGCAACCAGCAGCTCTTCCTTGAATTGAGATTCTGTATACAATCTATAACAAACGCCAGAGCTGGTGCGTCCAGCTCGACCTGCCCTTTGGTTCGCGTTCGCTTGTGAGATCGGATATATCAACAAAGCATCGATTCCCATCTTCGGCTGAAATACCTTGAGGCGACTGAAACCAGAATCAATCACAAACTTGACACCATCCACGGTTAGAGATGTTTCGGCGATGTTGGTCGCAACGATACATTTTCGACTCCCCTTCGGCGACTCCTTGAAAACCTCGGCCTGTCTCTCAGGAGGTAAAGCGGAGTACATGGGCAATATTTTAAGTTCTCTAATATCTGCGTCAGGTGTCTGATTTTTCACATAAGATATCCTCTCTTCAATTTTCTCACATGTCACCTCAATCTCCTCTTGACCTGGCATAAAAATCAAAATGTCGCCATCCTCCTTTGCGGCGAGATGAATATTGACAGCCTGGCTTATAGCTTGCGCTACAAAGTCACTCACAACGTTTGCTGAATGAAAAATTTCTACTGGAAACGTTCTACCTGGTATATTGAAAACCGGCACGGATCCAAAGAAGTTCGAAAACTTGGCCGAATCCATAGTTGCTGATGTTATGATTAACCTAAGATCATACCTATGGATTGCAATTTTCCTCAAAAGACCAAACAAAATGTCAGTGTTCAGACTCCTTTCATGAGCCTCGTCCATAATTATACATGAGTACTTCTCGAGATCTGGATCTGAGAGCGACTCTCGGAGCAGAATACCGTCTGTCATATACTTGATCATAGTGTCCTCAGAGGTATTATCCTCGAATCTTATTGAGTATCCAACCTCACGGCCCAAATCAACACCCATCTCGTATGCTACGCGTTGGGCGACTGACATAGCTGCAACTCTCCGAGGTTGAGTACACGCTATGCAACCAGATTTTGCATAGCCCTCTTCATAAAGATACTGAGTCAACTGGGTTGTTTTGCCTGATCCAGTCTCTCCAACGACGATAACGATGCTGTTCTCATCGATAAGATGTAACAGCTCATCTCGACAAGAGTACACGGGAAGCGATTTCCTCTGTGACTCTATCTTCTTCTTATCCGACTTGACCTGCTCGAGATGTCTGCTATATTTGTCCCTATAGCTAACCTTAGATTTTTCGTTCTCATCCTCATTCTTAATCTTCATTATCTCGCCGATGTGTGTATTCTTCAGTTCCCATTCCTTCTTCTGCGCCTTTCGAACTTCTTTCTGTTGACGCAATTCCTTTACTAACGCCGAACCTTTCTTCGCATTGACTGACATATCACAGGTTGGGTCCTTAACGGGAAGGACAGGATTGACCTGTTTGGAGAACTTGATTTTTCCATCGAGAAAAGGAGGTAATTTCTGATGGACTATCAGGTGAGAAACGATATCCTCATCACCATCAGCTTCATCCTCCTCATTATACTGTCTTTTCTTAATATGACTGCTGAACTCATGACGAGAGTCCATAGTTTTTATTAAAACGTGGACCAACCCGGGTCACCGGTTACGGTCTGATATCAAGATAGTTACAGCTGTTCAGATTCGATGAGCTGCGATCGTATGAACCTCAGGAGCTAAGATTTTGAAGTTTCGCGCCCCTGCGACAGCTTTCATCCATGCCTCGCTGTCTCAGACGGAAACCACTGCACCACTGTTTAGCACACTTACACGATTTGTCTGCTAATATTCTTATGGATATCCCAGCAAAATTTCCAAAAATTTATCATTGAACCGACCAAACTAGCCTTTCATCATCGGCGAAAGCTCCAACCTATTTAACGAGTAGTTGTATCCCGTCAATTCTCCGCTGAGATCTTATTCATTGAACTAATCGTCGATCATGGGCCGCATGCACGCACCAGGGTAAGTATTCTTCCGACCCCAACGGAGGTCTGATTCTAATGGTCTTCATACCAACTGACTCCGATTCCTACCTGTCATATCCAAAATATTTAGAAAGGGCATATCTCAGTCTGCCCTGCCTTATAGAAGATCAGTCCCGTCATGGGTGAAATTGTCGGCAGAAGATGTCGTTGATCAAATATGTAAACTCGCCAAAAAGGGAAAGACACCCTCACAAATTGGTATAATGTTGCGTGATTGGCATGGCGTCGCCCAGGTTAAATGGATCACAGGGAACAAAATTCTACGAATCCTCAAAGCAAAAGGTTTGTCGCCACAGTACCCGGACGATTTGTATCACCTCATTAAGCGTGCAGTCAGCATCCGCAAGCATCTTGAGAGGAACCGTAAGGACAAGGATTCAAAATTCAGACTCATTCTTGTGGAAAGTCGTATCCATAGATTAGTTCGATACTACAAGAGAAAGCAGGTGCTGCCGCCAAATTGGCGATACGAGTCCTCTACAGCGTCCGCCCTCGTTGCTTGAGTCAATAAAAAACTACGGTCAATTGTATACCATGTCTCTCGAATAATGATCTGTTCTGTCCTTCATTCGAGCCCTACATCTGTGGTACGTCTTTAATCCTCCAGAAGCGAAGCCCACGCCAACCGTACGCAGGGGGCCTATTCAGGAGTTGTGACATGCATCAATCCGCTTGCGGGACAACGAATCAAAATACAACACGCACAGCTGCTTAGGTGAATCTCAACCTTGAGAATAGATGAATTTGGAAGAAAACCTTGAAGCATCTATGACTATTCTGGTACAGTGACAAATGTTCGGACTTTTACAATCAAGCAATATGGCGCTGCTTTTAGGTAGAACCACCCAACAACTGTGTCATCGTAATGCCTTTCAGTTTCTTCCTTCGAGGACGGCGAGTGGCTTCACTATGACCCCAGCACAGAGTCAGACTCTCAACAAAGACTTCTGGAGCAAGAACAAACAACTAAATAGACCCATGTCTCCACATTTATCAGTGTACAAACCTCAATTAACATCAACTCTCTCGATCCTAAACCGGATCACTGGTTTGGGCGCCAGCGTCGTACTCTATGCCGGAGGTATCGGCGCCCTTTTCTGCACTAGCCAAAGTTTTCCTGAAATTCTTCAACTAGTTCAAGACAAGGTGCCCCATTTTCTTATACTAACTACGAAAACAGCCCTAGGCGGCAGCCTAATCTACCATACCCTTGGTGGTATCCGACATCTAATCTGGGACATTGGTTATGGCTTTAAACTCAAGCACCTCTATCTGAGCGGTTACGTTGTCATAGCTCTAACTGCCATCGGCACGGCAGCAATATTTATTAAAGGATAACAAGATTCATGTCAGACTCTCTGACACTTCTAATCAGTCGTGTCAAGTAATAAGGATTGTGCAGTTGAGTTTGCCAGTCTGGGGCTAAGATATTCTCTGGCAATATTACCTTCTGAGATTTTCCTGACAAATTTGATACTTAGCTCAAAATCTCGATTTTTGTTGCTGATGCTCGATAACCCTCTAGGCTCTTAAGCCAAACAAGAAGTTTAGACATGAGGCTGACAATCTTGTTGACGCCTAAATCGAGGTAAGAAAGCGCAACAGAGAGTTGGATTACTCTCTGGCTAGCTAATCATAGAACTCGAGATCTTTTATTGATTGCACTCTCGCTGTAGTCAGGTTGATTGCTCTCACAGGGGCTATATACATCTTTAGAGTAATTAGACGAGATACATCCCAAAAATTCACCGGTTGTCAACACATGAGATGACAACAATCCGTCTTTCACATCCACCCAGGAAACCAATTAACTGAATTCTAATCGGCAGCCTTCTTAGTAGCCCAAATAAACGCGAGAACTTTCTGGCCCATGTTTAACCCTTGCTAGTGTACTTGATTAGGCTCCACCAAACACTGACCACTCCCACTGAAGATCAGAACCCCTCGACCCCCTAGGCCGTGACAATGATAATGCTTCAATGTTCGAGCCGTGATATCTTCACGTAAGTCGGCGAATCAGAGACGTTGAAAATCATCAAAGGAGACTCGTATTGAATTGGACCGGTTGATTCCCAAGCCTTGTCAAACTTGAAGCGCCTAAGCAAGACATCGAGCAGCATCTTCATCTCATGCATGGCCAAGTCTTTTCCTGGACAGCCGCGCTTTCCCGCCCCAAAAACCAAATACTGAACAGGATTGAAGCTTCTCGATTTTCTCCAGCGCTCTGGCTTAAATTGATCTGCATCCTCGCCCCAATACTTGGTCAGTCGAGCTATAGTGTGGGTAGGAGTGATGACCATAGTTCCTGCAGGGATCAAGCCAGATTTCGTCTCTATGTCACGTGAGATGGTGCGAGAGCAACCGATAAGTGCAGGCGGAAACAAGCGCATTGACTCATTTAGAACCCAAACCAGGTACTCAGATTCTATTCCGTCTCTCAGAATTGACTCTCTTAGTCTAATCTGAACATCTTGATGAATAGCGAGATGGTAAAAGAGTCTCGATAGTGCATCAGCGGATGTTTTGTTGGCCGCAAAGAAGAGGAAGAATGTTGAGTTGAAGTACTCTCTTTCCGTTAATTTCTCTTCATGGAATTGATCTATCACATAGTCGATCATGTTGCGTATAAATCTAGATCCGTCTGCGAGCTCGTAGTTGTCGGCATTGAAGTTTCCTGCCTTGACTCGCCTCATGGCAGATTTCAGCTGCTTCTTTGCATTCAAGTTAATTCTTGCTTGGACCCTGATGAAGCTCATCAAAGTTCTTCTCAGTAGTCCTTGCGGGTGGAATTGCATCAGCAGCCATTGCATACTCGGCTTCAGAACTGGAAACACAATGCACAAAAAGACTAGGGGATTAAGCAAGGTTCGCAGGCTTCGATCTATCAGGTCCACCCAAAAGTCTTTCTCAGCGTAGTAATCGACCATGTTGTCCTGCTTGTAGAAGCATTTAAACACTAGATCAAGGGCGTAGCGGTGGAAAATATCTTCGCCATCTATAACAATGAAACTTTCACCTCTATCCTCTCGTGCTCGATCGAGTCGCCATTCGATGGATTTAGCGAAGATCTCGATCACATGGCGAATTTCAGCTTGAACGTTAGGAGACTTAATTTTATGATTACTAAATGGACAATGTTAGTTGTAATATTAGTTGTCGGACGGAGCATCGAATATCGCTTGATTAGTCTCAGGTAAGTTACTCACGTGAAAGCAGGAGCTATAGCTCTGCGCATTCGTTGCCACTGCTCATGTTCCACGAATGGCAGGCAATCAATTTCTAGCTCGTCGAGAGCTATATCTAAATTGCATCGATCGTTGTGATCGTTCGGCTCATCTATGACGATCGTTTTAATCAAGTCTAAATCAACTGTGCTGACCATTGGTCGACCAACATCATAGTAACCAAAAGTTTCGCCGTAAATTTCATGATACTTGTTGATCTTGAGACCCACTCTTGATGTATAGACAAGCTCCCTCACATGTCCGCTCAATAGGCTCGGGTTTGGTAAGACCGGTAAATTTGGCGACTTCTGTTTGAAAAATTGGTGTGCTCGATAGTTGCGAACAATCAAAGTAAGCACCTGATACACGATCGTGGTCAATAAGATAAAAGTTAAGGACACTACAACTTCAGCTAACATCATCGGTCCTATGAATTGATCCTCGAGATTCGGGTTGATTAAAGATGATAGCTCTTCACTTCTGCATTTCGATCGGAATTAGATCTTCGCTGAGATCCAAGGACTCTGAGGGAGTTTATGGTGAGTGGGAATGCTATTTGATGAGGCTGAGAACTCGAGCCCAAGAAATGCGTCAAGAGACTTTGATGCGCAGTCGGACTCTATTAAAAGTCAACCATAGATAGACTCTGTGAATGAGTTCTATCAACAATTGAGACGGGGAGCCACATGGATACAGCATTGGAGCCTCAGGCAGTTTCCTAATCGTTGCAAATCTGCTGCATCGCTCAGGTGGAGATAGCCGGACGAGCTAATGAATCTGAAAGGGTAGCTAGTCTCGTGCGAGTGCGTGAAGCCTAACAGACCCGAGATTCTTGGTCTAACCAGACTTACCGATCAATTCTTGTGTTGACTACACGGCTAAAGGAGCGAAGAAAAATCAGAAATCAACTAAGTCTGAGACTCGAACCCGGTCCGAGAAGCCAAGAACAGATACATCAGTTGACGTCAGTTCTGTCATTTTTGTGCTCGTATTCGAGCGATTACGTTGTCATAGCTCTAACTGCCATCGGCACGGCAGCAATATTTATTAAAGGATAACAAGATTCTTGTCAGACTCTTTGCGGCTTCTCATAGGTCGTGTCAAGTTGTTAGGATTGTGCAGATGAGCCTGCCAGTCGATCGCTTCAGAACTGGGGTGTTTCCTAATGGGCGCTAGACGACAGAGGGTGGAGCGTAGCTAACAGATTATTATCGCATTTTGTAATAGAATCTAGATTGCATTGTTGAGATCTTTCCTACAAACTTGATTTCTAGCTCAAAATCTAGATCGCGTCTGTTGATTTCATTGGGTGACATTTTAAATTTGCCTTTGATTTCCTCACCTCGCTGGACGGCTATATAATCGGGAAAATAAAATACGGTCTGCTTCCAATGAGTGTATTTGTTTGCTTCTGGGGAGGTTGAAAAACCGATGGGTGTATGACAAGCTGTGAATTCAACTGTGAAATAAGTCATGAATGCATGTATGTATTCGTCTTTCTTTACAGGTAACTTGAATGGTACTTCAAATGATAAGTCCTCCTTCTTAACCTTGAGTAAGTTTACCTCTTTCACAAGACAGTGTCCGGTGACAATTTGCTTCGGGTCAACATTGTCAACCAATGGCTCACTGATTGCTAGCTCCTTGATGCAAGACATCTTGAAACCGTAGACATCGTCCCAAAAGTTGATCTTCCTGTTCTTGTAGGCACGATCCTCGATCGCGGTCAAAAACAACTGGGCTTTATCCGGAAACAACAAACCGCTCGATTTCTTGAGCCACTTATCTCGCGCATAAATTACAGTATCGAGCATAGATTCATAGAAAAGACAATAGCCCATCCACTCCGAGATTATTATGTCAACCTCTTTCAAACCATCAGGCAGTTTATCCAAATCCTCAATCTTGGATTTGATAACTACAATCTTATGGCTCAATTGGTTTTCCTCGACTATCTTCTTGGCCGAATCAACGATATTAGAGCAATCGATAGCAATCACACACTTCGCGCCGGCCTTAGCTGCAAATAAGCTCAATATGCCCGTCCCACAACCGACATCCATGACAACCTTATCCTGGAATAGATGCTGGTTCCATTCTATGGCTCTTCTATAGGTTGAAGTTCTGATTTCATCCTTGAGCATTTCTTCATGGATCGCATAGTGACTATACGAGTCGAAATAGTAATCTTTCGATGTCATGTCATCATTTGTAGGCTTACTGGCAATAGGCGCGAGAGACATTTCAAGCTATCTGTTGAGTTCGTCAGGTGGGAGGTTCGACGGAGATTGATTGTGTGCTGGATAAGATGATGAAATGATGGGATGAGTCTTGCTCGAAGCTTGTCATTTAAACGCAGAGCACTTATGGAACTAGTGTGGACAGAATGGAACCATGCTTTGCTTGGCCTTTAAGCGCGCGATTTCTGTGGCGAAAATGCGCAGACCCTATTTTATTTTTGTCGTGAGGAACTAGTAGGCACCTGAGCTGGCCGTACAAACATGATTCGCTCAGACACTTAGAGACTTCGGAAGGCCTTAACACAACATTGTTCATTTGCTCCAATTGTCCACAACCAAACGGTGAATATCACCGACGATTGTGACCGCCACGCAAGGAATTGATGAATTACTCTACTTTTAGTCCGATCTTTAATGGGAATCATTTATAGAGCCCCCTATTACTGTAACGCCCAAGCTATTTGAATATAATTGCACATTGCAAGTCATAACAAAACTTTTCCATGTTGCTTGGATGATATTTACTTGAGCATCCCCAGCTGAGATATAACCTCCGTCCGACTACTAAGTCATCGAGACTTATTGGTACAATATGGATAAGTTGAGAAAGGCCTTAAGTGGTGAGGAGACACGCCACCCTGATGAGGAAACCGGGTTCGCTGCCCAGTTCAGAGATGCCACAACTCTCGGCTGGACGACTAGAATTAAGGGTTTTGCCATCTGCTTTGGGCTCGGGTTTCTATTCAGTATTCTAGGTGCATTCTTTCTAGCAATTCCTGGAAAGGGTCTAAAACTCTTTGCCATCTTCTACTCAATTGGCAACATAACCTCAATTGCAAGCACCTGTTTTCTGATGGGCCCGGTAAAGCAAATCAAGAAAATGTTCAACTCAACTCGTGTCTTGGCAACTATCACAGCCTTAACTTTTCTCGTATTAACTCTAATATCGGCCTTAGTTATCAAGAAAACTGGTCTCACGTTTCTATGTTGCGTAATCCAATTCTTGGCAATGACGTGGTACAGTTTGTCATACATCCCCTATGCTCGTGATGCTGTACTCAAAGTTCTCAACGTATAATTCTCCGATGAAAATCTAGATATTTGGAAATGGAACATAAAATTAAACGTCACCCACGACGAATTCAATTCTTTAATTATCCTGGAATGTAGCGGGATAGCTCTAGATCGTTGCACATTTGTCACAATTTCTTCTCAAGCCTGAGATCATGCAATCTTATAGGTTTACTGTACATTTTAATTTGCGAAATATTGTTCTTTAAATAACTTAGTTTCTGAATTCTACACGTTAACATTGACCATCGGAGCTGCTTGACTGATGTTGAATTCTTCAACGTCCGAGTCGCTCTTATCATCGTCGGAGTTGTCGCTCTCTTCAAGCGGGATTCTATTGAAGTCGCTCTGGGGCGCTCGATTTCGATCGAATAGGTTGAAGAAAGCTCTTCTGGAGAACATGGTGGAAAGGGATAGATTCCTGTTTGATCTGTTTCGTCGTTCAAAAATGCTGCTGCCGAATAAGCTGTTGATCGAAGCTGGGTAACTATCCGGGTATAACGCTGCGAATGAGTTAGATGATTTACCTATCCTTCTTACTCTGCTCACGATAAACAAAACTGAAGCAAGAATAGTGAAGACTAGTATGTACCAAACTAGACCAAAGGTTTTGTTTTCGCTTCGCATGACAAGCATCGCCCGGTTGAGCCCCTCACCGGCTATGCTCCTAATTTCCGCTGCTCGAGAGGTCTTGTGCTTTTGTATCGGTCTTGAGAATTTCCACAAATTAACAGGTGATATATCAACAACATAAAGAGAGCCTGCCTCATCACCCGTGATTGCAAGATCGTGAGCCATGCCAAAAGTTCGATTACCTGGTGGCGAAAATCTCGAGATAAGTTGACCTGAGGTAACGTTGTATACGAAACCTAGGGGCGGCTGTCTCTTGACACGATAAGGGCTCGATCCGGAAACGGCAACGATAATACCACCTCTTATCGGACTGTAGTCTAATGAGAATAAAAGACCGTTGAACAGAGGATCAGCTATGGTGAATTTAGGCCGGATTGCACCGTTCAATAGTAAGCCGCTATCGCCTTGTGACATTTCGTTTCGTTTGGGTTCAAAGCTGAAGCATTGGATTCTACCGTTTTCTCTATCAGCCACACAAAGCATCTGTGCCTCTTTGGCGTAGGTTATTTTATGAGGTATATTGAATGTTGGTTGAACATTCGCGGTGTTTGCAAAAGCTGCTTCAGATGACTGGCCGAATTCACCAAGATATTTTCCTGAAGGTGAGAACATTGCTATACGACTATTGCAGTAGCCATCGGCTATGAATACAAAGTCACCGGTATCCGCAACACTGGTGGGCTTACAAAAATGAGTTTCATCGCTTCCAGGGATGAATGGTGTCCCTAAAGTCAATATCTCCCTAGATCCATCCACGGTATATTTGAATACTTGGTGCAGTGCAACATCGGTCAGCCACAGATATTTACCAGTTAGATCTAACGACAGCCCATGAGGCATATAAAATCGATTTCTTCCCCAAGCATTGATGATCTTCTTTTCTCTTGGCTCGATTGTGATGACAGTTTCCTCAGGAATTGGCGACTCCTTGCTGAGTTGATAAACATCATTTAAATCAAACGTCGTTTCCTCCCACCTATGAGACCCTCGATGGAAGATGATAATATTGTTCTTTTTATCGACGTCGACTCCAGCAATGTTGCCAAACAACTTGTTACCAATAGGATATCCATCGTCCAACGAGTAGTTGAATTCAGAATCAGACTGAGACGCGACATAGAGGCTGCGGGTATTGGCTAACAATATTGCCGCTATAAAGGTTAAAACAACCATCATAATATACGTATGTTATGATTGCACATATTAAACATGTTCCTCCTCAACCTCGAAGAATGGCCAAGTGATGGATTTAATATCGTATACATTTATTTCTGTCATGAGTATCCATCATTGACTAGCATAATCTACTTTCCGCCAAGAACAGATACATACAATCTGTCTGGATTCTAATAAAAACTCAAATCCTCTGCGCGCAGCTTGCAGCGATCCGCCCGAGCGCACGATTTGAGCGAAGGCCCCCTATGTTTTGGTGAGGTTTCTGAAATAGTCACGACGTCCATGTTCTACATTCCGCGAGATCCAAATCATCTCGAAACTAAGACAATTATACACTTATCTTAAGACCTATTCCGAGATGATACTTTCAGCAGCCATAGTCGACAAGGATGGGTCGATCTACGTTGCCCGACAATACTGCGAAATGAAACGGGCAAAGGTGGAGGCCCTTTACAATGCATTCTCTCGACTTATAACAAAAGGCAAGCAGCACACTATAATTGAAACAAATGAAGTTAGATACATTTATCAATCTATCAACGATTTCTATAGTGTTTTGATAACCGATAAGCAGTCGAACATTCTAGAGGACATCAAAACGTTGCGATTGTTTGTTGGTGCAATAACTGAGTATGCCTCGATGGGCAAGAGTCTTATCAATGAAGAGAGTATCACTCAAAACCGATTTGATTTACTATTTGTATTCGATGAAATAGTCGCCTTGGGCGTTAGGCAGATCGACAACCTTGCACAGCTCCGAACTGTCATGGAAATGAAATCAGAGGAGGAGAAGGCATTCATGGAGAGTTTAACAAAGAAGGAGAAGGAAGCGAAAGCAAAATCAGCCGAAAAGGCAAAGGAGTTAGATCAGCAGAGGAGGAACGAAATGTTGCGTCAATCAGAGAGACCGATGGGTAGAGGTATGTCGACCGGGATTAGTTCAGATTCCAAACCGCTGGAACCGATCGTGGAAACAGAGTCCGTGCATTCAAAGCCAACCCGAGTTATGTCGCGTGGTAGAGCTTTAAAACTCAAAGGAACAGATTCTAAGCTTAGAGCACGAAACTAAGCGGATTTTTATCAATTTTGTTTAACTAGTGTCACTTTTCTGCCATCCTATCGCTGGCGTGCATCATGTTTGACTTTCTTGTTGCGGAAAGCTCCCATCCGGATTTCGATTTTTGTTCGATATTGTTGAAAAATTCTCATCTGCCTGGAAGTCGGAGAGACCAGAGAGATAGAGGAGATTCCTAGTCAATATGTCTTGGTATTTCATGCATTCATAGACCTTGCCTTTGTTCTGATACTCAGTAACAATCTTGATGAGGAGAGCATTCTCGTTGAGCATCTGTGAATCAAATAAATGGTTAGAATTTTTACTCTATGGATACACAAACCAACACAACTGGTCAATTAATACTTTGACTTACAACTTGCACGAGATTTGGGTCGAATGTCCTATCCTTGGCCGGGGGCTTGAACATCAAACTCATGTTGATTATTATTTTGGTCAGACTAGAATGGAGATGCAACTATCTGTAAGTAGAGCTATGAGCGATGGCGCGCAGATATATTTTATTTCTTTCGGCTGAGAGAATTCATGTTAGAAACGAGGACAATCTTGAGAACTTTATTGCCTTCCACTGCGAATACTAACATGGATGAAACGCTTTAGTCCCTAACTCTTAATTTTTTTCGCAGATTTGCTTGAATTAGCCTCCTCTCGTTTTCTTTTTGGCCTCAGAACTTTAACTGTGCCATCAGGATGTACCGAAATTTTCGCGTCACCCTCCAACATGTCAAAGTCATCCACGACTGGGGTTAGCTTGACTTTCTTCTTACGCATCACAACTTCGTTCGCAGTGACACTCAAGTCGGCATATAGTGGCAAGGCGATGCCTCGAACTGTCTTGAGGCGAATAAATCGAACGTTATCCCGGTACAGGTGGTAGAGCTTCTTCAGGAATGCAGCCAGATTCCCAACAAGTTCATCGTTCGTCTGACTCATAATTCCTACCTGAATCTGCTCGGTTGAACTGCTTCCGATCACGTAAAATGGCTCTGTACTTAGCACTCTCTGGAATCGTTCATTGAGATCCTTACCATCGAGCTTGATCATTAAGGGCACCTTTTTCTCTCGAACCCAAAACCTGCGACCGAGTCTTCGCGGCAGAGGGTTCATCTTGTTTGCCATTAGCTGTTTATCGGCAAGGAATAGGTCGTAAGTTTTCGAAAGTCGATCTAACCTTTGAAAGGTATTAAACTCAGTAGCTAATTCTTTGACACTAATTATACGAGATATCCTGGACCTTAAAGAATCATCTAATCTATCCCTGAACAAGTCTTGATAGTACGAATGCGTGTTATCGATATCCAAATCACGATCCCTGGAGAACTGTATCTTCTGAGCCTCTGTCTCAGGCCGACGGTGCCTAACGAAGACTGCAATGTTGTAATCCTCGGGTTCTAGCTCCCATCTCCAGTGGTTTGGTAGGATAACATTGTGGACGTACGTCCGCGAGTTAGAGGGAATATTTTTGAAGACTACTTCGACAATCACTTTGCCTGAGCTGACCGCATCGTCCTTATCAGCTTCGAGAAGATCCTTCTTCGTGTTATTCGAAGAATCGAACGTTTGCCCGGTCTTCAAATATTTCCTCAGAGACAAAACACCCTTCTTTAGCTGCTTCCTATCCAGATAACCTGGCTTTGGTTTCTCGAGGCTTGTCTCGTCTGACGCTGCTTCTTTACGTATCTTAGGAGACATCCTGGAACAAATCTTGATGAATTTACAATTGCGGACCGACAAAATCGAGTCAAGAGATGATGTTGGTCGGCGACTGTATAGCCTTGAACGAAAATAAAAGCGGTCTTGTGTCGTGTTACTAAACAAAAATGAGTTTCAGAATCTCGGTTGCTGCATTGCCTGCGAAGAGCCTTGAGAGGTGGCGGCAGCGTGCGCCAAGTTCGAAGAGGTGCGCTTACTCACGAAGCCATCGTATGCATGATGATACTTGTTTCCGTTTTCAATTAACTCTTATTTATTTTTGGTCATGAGTTTTTCAACAATATCTGATCGAATTCATCGAATACTCAGCGACTGCGTCCATTTAGCGTCCATTTGTAATGAAATCGTAAGGTAGCACGAATTGTCCATTCACCAGCACGTCGTTAGTTTCAGAAAACTGGACACAACCATTGGATAGGTTATCTTAAACAACCTTAAAACTATACTGTCCAATGATTAACGCTACCTAGAATGGTCATGAAACTACCGGCCTTAACCTCTAGCACAAGGATAGGAGCATGCGACCTCGTTCCATGAAAAAGATTACACAAAGATGGTTAGACGAATGAGCGGACAGTTTCCGTTTGAGCCCAGTTTTATTGCTTGAACAAATCGAGCCAAAGTCGAGCTGATAGATTCAAATCAGCATTAGAGTATCTTGAACAAGCAGACTGACTCAAGTCTCGCCAATCAATTAGCAAAACTGAATCTCTTTACGGTATCTCATAAATATATCTCACACAATCAATTTGTTCAGACTTTGTTCAGGTTCTTCTGATTTGGCTTACTTTTCTCTCTCATCTAATTGATTCGAATTGGATTGGAATGAATTGAATTGAATTGAATAAATAAATAAAGATCTTTCATCGATATGTTGCGATTGGTCCAAGTTTCGCCCCCATCGAGAGTTACCTGGGCACTTGTTTGGCGCTGAATAATCGCGTAATGGGAATTTAGATACCAAGATCGGGTAAGTGGACGATTTTGAGCGGTAGGAAAAGCGAAAATGCCGGCTAGTTATGGGGTCATAGTGATTCAGGACCGATAGATTGAAGAAACGCAACCTTGAGTTTGGGGCCTTGTTCTCGTGAACCCAAATTGACTTGATGAAATGTGAGCGGCTTCTCTCGAGCGGCAAGGCCATAGTGGAGGAATCTGGGCAAACTTGAACTACCCTCGGGATGTCCCTTGAGCGGTCTCCGTTTCGTGTCCTGTACCTAGTTTTGCCTTGATTTGCAATCATCATTTCAGATAACATAGTTGCGGGTTATAAATTGATTTATTACCCGCTTCCGCCTGATCCTGTCTGCTTGCCTTTGAAGCCGGTTGAGCCAACCTGGATGAAAGCGCGCGAGAGCACACATTTGGGGAAGATAGTGATCTTGTTAGATGCAAATTTGATGGATTCAAATCAACCCCCAAAAGCTCTTCCTCTGTTTCATTGCTTGCCTTTCTTTCAGACTAGAAAACAACAATCTAGACTTGATCACCTTGAGGTATCACTTTCTTTTAATGCTACCGCTACCACTACTCACCCATGGATATTGTTGGTTGGCTGGACAAGGCTGACACGTTTTCATAAAGCGAGTGCCTTGGGACACATTAGGTTTGTGAGTTAGGTGGGCGTGTTATCGTGCAGGTGAGGATAAATTGACGAGACAGAGATGGTTTAGTTTTCTATTATAAATTAGATTAGCCTGAGGTGAGTGAGTGGGCTAGCTAGCTAGCTAGAAAGCTCACTCGCTGATCGCGAAGGTTGATTGCATGGCCAGTGTTTCGCTAGTTCATGAACTTACCATGCTCTGATTTGACGTTACAAACTGACGGATGGAAACAGGGCGGCGGCCGGTCGTTTTTGGCCGGACACTGCCAAGGCTCAAATGAGTTGATTTCACTTAGTGGGGTTGGCTTTCGCATCCATTGAAGCATCTGCCAATTCGTCACAAAGAACACATCTGATAGAGAGTTTACGGTGCCCATAAAACGCAAGAAACCTCGCCTATGATGGACAGTGTTGAACCAAGCTGAATGGTAAAACAAACCGAACGGAGCTCGGTTTGACTTGTAATGGCGATTGAAGTTTTTCATTAGCATCTCGTAGACTCCATCCTCGTCGGGCGGATTTGAGCAAGCGTCTCCCATTGAACATCGGCCACCGCGAAGGTCAACCCACATGGTCATTCCAACCTCCCAAACTCCTGGGAAGGATTTAGTTGGGCAAGGCGTGATCATGCACTCATGGGCTAGCTGATAATCTAAAGTGTATGGCCATAATGGTGGCGAGTTCTCGAAAATTGGCATTGATGAATCATATGTAAAATTGGCATCGTATAACATCTCAAACATTTTGTTTCCACCAATTTGCAAGAACGGTGCCCTCATCCCCCTAACATCGTTCATCTTAACACCACCGTACATGTTTAAAATCTCCCTTTGCCCATTAACCTCCTTGAACCATTGTGATTTTGAGAATTTTTCACCAAAACTATGCGTGATACTGTGCGAGGCCATCTCATGACCTCTCGAATAAAGGGTTTGAACTTGCCCATAATCGGTCCATTCGTGGGACACATAAAAGGTTGCTAGTATTGGGCAACCATTTGGGTTAGTTCGTCCGCTAAATAATTCCTCATAAATTTCCCAATTCAAATCGTTAACTGCATCGTCAAAGGTTAACAATACTATCTGCGGTATCACTTTCGCCTCAATTCCGCCTGGAATAAGCGTATCGCCGCACTTACAATCAGGAAGTCGGCAAAGCCTGTTATCACATTTAGTTGCAGTTTGTAAGGCTGTGGGCGTCGAAAATAGAGCCTCGGGCCGCCTTGCTGGCTCTGTGGAGGCTCGATTATTTGCAATTGCCTGCTCATGGTTAACGGTAATCTTCTTGTTCGTTGGCCTAGGCCTTTTAGTTGGCGAGTTTTGTTGGCCAGACGCGGATAGCGAGGAGGCAGTTGTTTGTTGAGGCAAATTTGGCGCCGCCAGGTAAGAGTCCTGATCGAACTGGCCGCCAGCTAGCTGCTGCTGCTGCTGTCTGTTCACCTGACCAGAGCCGGCTCTATTGCGCCCGCCGCTGGCTTGCTGATGTTGTTGTTGCTGAGGGCGCATGTTCAGGCCAGTTTGGCCACCATTTGGCTGACCATTAGTCAACTTAATGTTATCGCCCTCCGCCTGCCCATCAATCGTGGGCTGTTGTCTGAATCTATTTGCGTTGAGATTTGCATTGAACGAGCTCTGATTGCTCGAGAGCAGAACGGCCGAAGTAGTGGTCGTGGTTGTTGTCGTTGTTGTTGGATTCCGGCGATCGGTCGAGTTGTCGTTCAGAATATCGAAATCATAATCGACGGTTCCAAATGGTTGGCCAGCCTCAAGCGCATCAATGGCCGAATTCAAGTACCTGTTAGCAACAAGTTGCGGATCTTGTTCCAGGTTAACGTTTGCATTATTTGAGACTGGATCGAGCGAGCTGGTGGTGGTTATTGAGCCAAGCGGGGGCGGCTCAGTTGGCGCAGCCAATACAAGCTGCGCAGATCGCTGACCTTGGCTACCAATGGCCGAGTTTTGAAGGTTGCGCGAAGCCTCCGTTCGCTGGCTAACACGGCGCCCACCTGATCCCACCTGCAGGCTGCTCGGGGAGGTAGCATAAGTGGTGGGCGTGCCGAAGCCGGAAGTAAGCCCGCTCTCCTGTTGAAAGTTAACGGTTGTTGGGGCTACAATTGGACGCGGCGCCTGTCCGAGTGCGGCCGTTTGAGCGGCCGGGAAGCTCGGCGGCGTTGGACCCGGCTCGTCCGAGTCCACGAAGGCGGCGTCGTGGGGCGACAGGAAGCCGCTGGTTGTGGGCAGAGTGGTTGTTGTCGTTGTTGTTGTTGGTACAGTGTCGGCGCCTCCGCGGACTCGGCTCGCCTGGTTTGAACGGTCGTGCAAGGAGCCGGAGGGTATCTGTTGGCGTTTAGGGGGTCTCGGCCGGCGTTGCTGTTGGATGAGTGGAGTATTTGGGTTATGGTAGAGGAAGTTATCGCTCGGGCCAAAGTTCTTGCCGCCGCCGCCACTGCTAGCCATCGGATCGTTTTGTACAATTCCGTTAGATAAGTCTAGCGAGCTACTGGCCGAGCCAGAGTTGGCTGCTGTGTCTGCAAGCAAACCAAAGGGTTGTTGCGAGAACAGGACGTTGTGAGATCGAGATGAGCTTGGTGAGGGAAGCTTTGGGAAGGTTTCTCCACTTCCGGCCTCATTGTTGTTTGAGCCGGCGGAGCTTTCGGTGGGCGATGGCTCAAACTGACTAGCTTGCAATCTGATTAGTTTAGAAGAATCGTTAAAATTTACATTGTTTGACAAGACTTGGTCTGCCTGTTGGAAGCGACTTTGTTGCCTCCCGCCGGCAGTGTTATGGTTTTGGTTATGATTATTACTATGATGTTGGTGAGAGTGCGAGGGCGTGAATTGCTGAGTCTGTTGTTGTTGCTGTTGCTGCTGCTGTTGTAGTTGTAAATTTGACATCCTAGATTGTCTATTATTTTGCGAAACCAAAGCAAGTTGGCTCTGGTGAGATAATAAATTTGTTGCTATTGTTTTGTTTTGGCGCACTGAATTCTGTCTCGAGATTGAATTTATTGCCGCTCTATCAACTTGCTCGTCAGCTAGTTCATCACTAGGATTATCATGCTCATTGTTCATAGAATTTGGACTTGAATCTTGTTGCTGGGACGATGCTGTTGGCTGATGACTTTTTTGGTTTTGTTGGCTTTGCAAATTGTTGTTGCTGGCTTGCGTTTGCTGCTGGCTTGCAACTGGAACTGACGATATGAGAATTGGTCGAAAAGATGATTGTTTTGGATCAACTTGACGATTGTTAACACTGAGCAATTGGCTTGACTGGCGATTGGCGCCCACTTGGCGCTGGGCGTTTGGGGCCGAAACTGGCGGAATGTAGGCGCCGCCAGCCTGTTGCTGGCGGAGTCCAGCACCCAAATCTGGCTCAGAGAGACCAGAGTCGAGATTTTCGCCCGACTCTTGGTCGTCTTGGGCGCCGAGCGAGTCTTCAGCGCCGCCAATCTCACTGTCGCTGCCGCTTTCGTCGTCTTTGCTTGAAAGATGAAGGTTGACGTTTCTTGAGGGCGTTGTTGTTTGGGGAACTCTTTGTTGTGGTTGGTGTTGTTGCTGGTTTGCGTTTTGGTGCAGCAAGTTGTTTGTTGGTTTCGCTCGCTGCTGTTGTTGCTGTTGCTGCTTCTGGTTGCTGTTGCCACTTCCAGCGCCAACACTGCCAGCTCTTGGCTCGGGCAAGGTTGCTGGCTGGAGCTTGGAACTTGTAGTTTGCCGGCCAACTTGTTGCTGGTTTGCTCTTGGACGACCGCCGGCGCTCGCTTGAGGGTGAATCAGAGGCTTGACAAAGATATTTACATTTTGCCCTTGATGTTGATGCTGCTGCTGGGACTGCTGCTGCTGCTGTTGCGGTTGTTGGGCTTGCGGCTGCACTTGGTCAAGCTGGTGATCTTGCCGGTTGTGATTTGGCGTCAGGCTGTAGGTTCCGCCAGTGCCGTCGTGCAGATGGATGCCGCCGTCGGACGTGATGACGGGCGAGACGGCCTCGTCGAAGCTCGGCTGCTGCGGATCGGATCCCTCGTCGGCAAAAACCATCGACGAGCCCTTCAGACTTCGCTCCTCCTCTTCGTCGCCACCGCCGCCACCGCCGCCGCCGCCGCCACTATCGGCGGACGGGGGCTCCTTGGCTGAGGGTTGCTGTGGCTGCTTGAGCAAAATGGTGCCCGAGCTCGTGCTGCTTGCTGCAGTCGTAGTGTATGGGCTCGATTGCGCTGGGCCAGGCGAGCTACTCGCGGCGCCAGTTGCTTGAGTGCTTCCGTTCGAGCTTGACTGCGGGCATTCGACGTTGCGCGGCCAATCGCATGTCTGCAGCTCGCGGCTAAAACGAAGCCCACCTGTGCAGGACTCGTGCAGCACTTCGCCAAACACGCAAACGTAATATTTCGTACAGTCACGAGTGTCTGTGTAGTAGCCGAACTGTTCCGGGCATTGAAAGTTAGCGGCGGAAGTTGAGTTAGCGTACGAGGCTGCAACGAGTTCCGCTGATCTTGGCAAATTAGTTTCATCGAGCGCCTTCCTCAGGAGCTTGCTGTCGTAGTCTGTCCGCTGCTGCTGCTGCTGGTTTGGCTTGCATAATACGGAGCCGACTAATAGGGTGACGATGATTAGCCGATGCATTGTTATGCTATTTGGTTTTGATTGATGATTTGTCATGGTGGACAATAAGATTTGATCTCATTCTGCGTCTCAAAAATAAGACGCAGAATGTAAATAGTGCACTAGAGTGAGTTGCCGCCGCCTTTGCTGCTGGCGCCGCTGCCGCCGCCGCCGTTGCTGCCGCTGCTGGCTCCGTTGACGGGCAGGAAGATCTGTAAAAGTTTTGGCAGATAGGCGGCAGGTGGTGGTGGGTAAAAAGGAGGGATAGAGATAGGACAAGGGAGAGAGATAGAGAGAGAGAGAGTTTGCTTCCCTTGCTAGATAACTGGCGGGCAAGCGAGCGAGCGAGCTGGCTAGATAGAAGGACAGGCAGACAGACAGATTGGCAGGACTCAGGTACTAACTTAATCGATCTTTTTCTCGCTCAATCATTCCACTCTTACCCATTCACTCTTCCATTCACACTCGCTCACTTTCGCTTCTACTCCTCGCTCGGCTGCTGGCTAAAGTTTGTTGTTGCCTATCCGCCGACTCGTTGTTGCTGGCGAAAGTGAGGCTGATTTACTGGCTGGCTGGCTGGCCAGCGAGCTAGCTAGCTAGCAAGCCAGCCAGCTATCCGTCTAACAAGCTAGCTCGCCAGGGAGGGATCTCTCAGGCTTGTTCACTGGTTTGTCGGCTCACTTGGCCAACCTGTGTGTGTGTGTGTGTGTGTGCGCGCTTTGGTTATTCGCCGTCCCTTGGCCGGCCGGCCAGCCTCTTGAACTCTCGCTTGCTCTAAAGCTCGCTCTCACTGCCTAACCATACTTCTTCTCCCTCTCCCCTTCTCTGGGAGGCTTTCTATTTCGCCTGAGAGCGAGAGCAACGGCAAGGGGCAATGGCGAGAGTGAGAGTGAGGGCTGGAGCTCGTCCACTGGAGGCTGAGAGCCACTGGAGGGCGGGAGGGCGCTCGCCCGCTGCCCCTTGAAGCCGCCGCCTCTTGTCGCCGTGTCCTGCTGGCTAGTCCAAAGCGCGAATTCTGCGCTCATCCTGCCTGCGTCACCCCAATCGGCTGGCCGAGCGGCGCAAGCAGGAATTTTGCGGAAGTTGAGATCACCTGAGATGTAGGGGCGGCCGAGCGGCTGCAGCGGCGGCTTATGCGCATGCAGGATAGCTGCAGAGCGGGGGGAGGGGGCTGCAGTCCGGACGGTAGTTGAAGGGGTGAGGAAAGGGAGCAAGTGGTTTAAGTGAGCGAAGTGTGGAGTGGAGCGCTGAGACAGATCAAGGGACGTTGATGGGGACGTTGGCGGCAATGGAACGCTTACGGAGCAACTCGGCCCTTGGAGTTTGGCCGGCAGCCGTGAGATTGCAATCTGGCCGGCGAGCTCCGGGCGGCCGACAGGCAGATAGACTACAGTGGCCGCTTGGCCAAGGGGGCAAATGGAGCGGCACTGGCGAAGGTGAGCAATTGGGGGAGTAGCTTACAAGGAATTGAAAGCCAACAAGGTGTCACGCTCGCCTGTTGTGTCATTTTGTGCAAATACATACGTACATTGTTGTATCCGCCGCAGTGTCTCACGAAAAGCGATCAAAAGGCGGATAATGCAGACGGCTCGCCGCTGTTAGCGTCGGCGCCATCCACTATGCCGTTGGGCCGCCATCTTACTTATTACATTCATCCCCCTCGTCCTGTCCTACAGCGTCGGCGCCGACAACAACCGCTACAAGTTTGATCAGCAACAAGCTTGCTAGATTGTGAGCCCCCCTATGCATAACAGAGCGCTGCTGCTGCTGCTGCTGCATCACCGGATTTCTCGCTTCCATCAGCAAGGCGAGAGTGCCCACCTAGCGCATAATAAAGGCGCTTGCAATGAATAGGCGAGGAACAACAGAGTTATAAACTTGAGTTAGGGCTCCATCCCAAGCTCAAGCTCAACGTCAGAACCAACAGCAACCACCGCCAGCATCAAGAATGGCGATAACAACAAAAAAACAAGAATGGTCACCGTTTTGCGTCTAGCCGCTAGCCGCTTGCCTCCTGTTGCAAGCGCTTCCTGCAGGCTATCCAAACAAGCAATAGGAAAGCGCGCGAAGAATGTGTGCATGTCCCTTGCCGGCTTTGTCTATGCAAAAACGGGCTTACCCTCACCTGTCTATCCGGTATGCGGGCCGATTGAGATCGTTGTTATCTTTCCAGGAACTCTAACTTTAATCCAATACCATCTATTGTTTCTTTCACATAAGCGATCTTATGACTCTCTCCTCCTAATACTCCAGCCCCCGACCTCACAGCATCCTCCATTTAATGTCCACCCCTCTCAACTCTTGCCCAATCTCCATCCACTCAGCCCTCCTATCGCATTAATCCACTCCAATCTCACTGGTCACCCAAGGCAAATGTGCTAAACAATAAGCTCTCCTCTCGCGGACTCTCAAATAATTGTGCCGCAGAGCTCGCAGGGCCGGTCGACCGAGAATTCGAGTATCCGGTGGTGATTACAACCTGAACTCTGGCGGAGTAGGTTTGATTTGCGTGAGCGACAAGAGGAGTGACTGCGTTGCTAGTCGAGCATGGAAAGGGTCCCCTCGAGTGGGAACATGAAGGGGGGGGAGAGACAGAGAAAATCGTACAAGAAATGAATCCTTCTTATCTTCTATGACGAGCTCATTTCGCGCTAGTTTCAACTCCATGGCGAAAGGGCTGCAATGAATTTTATACCATAATACAATACAATGGTAGTGGATGCCGATATGGATCTCAGCTGACCGCGCTCACGATTACTTTTTGCCGGCCAGGATAGTGCTACTGGTGATGTCAAAATCTTTGTCGGCGATGTTCAGCATTAACGACGCCGCATTTAGGTAGACGGTGTTCTGAGACTTGGATATTGTTTTCGCGATCTGTTGTGCAGCACGAATTTTTCTAAGCTTCAAGTAACCAGGATTTTTGGTTATCGATTCTCCTAACATCTTAGCTGCTTCAGCCTCACCCTCGGCTTGTACAATCTTCTTTTGTCTTTCCTGCTTAGCTTGTTCGACCTCAAAGAAAGCTCGTTGCGCCTCTTGCTGGGCAACCTGTTTGGCCTCGACCGCGGCCGTGTATTCCCGGCCAAAGGAAAGCTCTGTGATCGAAACGTCATCTAGGATTATGTTAAAGTCCCTTGCACGATCGATAAGTTCCTTTCTGACCAACAAGGAAACTTGCTGCCTCACTGTTATCAGCTGAGAGGCATTGAACTTAGCAACAACACTTTTTAGGACCTGTATCAAAGAGAGAAAGGGAGATGGATTGAGATAAAAGGGTTTGTGTCAGTTGGGCGAAGGGAGAGAAAGCAAAAGCGTGTAACAATGTGTACAAAGATTAGTATCAAGGTGTTGCCTTGCCACTCATATAGCTATCATACATCTTGTGTTCTTCACCTCGTTCGTCAGATTTCTCTCGCCCTCACACTCCTCTTATTTTCTTTCATGCTTCAGAGCATGAACAATGGTCAGCACGACAGTGAACAGCTAAATCTTCTTACCTCATTGCAGATTGAAGGTAAAACCCTCTCATCATAATCAACACCGAGCATTCTGTAGAGTGTAGGTAGTTGAGCTGGGTCTGGTCGCGACAGAACACGCAATGTGATGTTCACCATCTGGAGGTCCTTGCTACCAGTTGGTGAAGCAATCTTTCTTGGCCTAGACCTGATGTCATATATAATGGGGTACTGGATAAACGGAATCTTGAAATGCAAACCCTCGGCGTAGATATCTTTTTGGATTCCGCCTATCCTGTTGAAGATGATTGCCCTATGACCACCTTCAACTGATTGGTTGGTCACCAGCGATTGGGTTGTCAATTTCAAGATGCGTTAGCCGCTAGTTTATAACTGTGTATGTCGAACCGCAGGGATCTTGTATCAAACCTGAAAGCATACTCACCACTGTAGAAAGACTGCGAGCCAGCATACCCAATTCCAGCAAGACCTAGGACAGCTCCGATTCCTTTGCCTCCAAACTTGCCGGCCACACTTCTAACTTGCTGGGCCATGTCCAAAGTTCGGCTTGGCTGAATTGATGATCTGTCTTGTACAATTGTCGCTGCCTCTTGATGAATGTACCTATCTCTTGATTTCTCCAAAACTTCGAACACTCGGGTCAATGGTTACAGGTTAACGTACACACAATGCGAGAATTTCGTGCATGTAGCGTCACATGTTCAACTCCTAAAAGCCATGCAGAGTTCAGCACGCCTTCATTTTCCTCGCTGATGCACTGTGTCAGTCTAGACAAATGTTTTGTTGTTCATCTAGGAAAATTGAACTTGATACGGTGTCACGTATGTTGTATCTCATGAGCATTCTCGATTTAGAACAAGGATGGCTCAAAACATTCTGTCGTCCACTAGATTGCTGCTAGTTCAATCGTTCTCAAGATTGCAAGGCCCACCTAGTGTCGGCTCAACTCACCTATCACTTACTGAACTAACAAAAAGAAGGAACTTTCAAACAACCTCTAGTCACAGGTCGCTCGAGGAATTTTTTGACGATCCAAAAAACTTTGGAGCAACCAGCGTAAAGTCAGGACGGGCATGGAGAAGCGAGGAGCTCAGATTGAAATCCAACACCGACTTACATAAGCTATGGTTCGTGTTATACAAGGAGAGAAACATGTTATATACAATGAAAGAGGCTTCTAAGGAAGAGTGCGAGCTTTTTCCTAGCCCAGAGCGTATTGATAAGGTTGAGGAATCTATGGCAAACTTGGAAAATGTTGTTCGGGAGAGGAACAAAGCTTATTGGGAGCTCGAGGTGTCGCCATGCGCTACCGGCGAAAGGCCTCGAGCATTTAGACGTGACGTATTCGGGATTCCGCGATGGACCCAATGCTCTCAGCATCTTGTCCCTTATAATCGCAACTGGGAGTTTAGAAATTCTAAAGGGCCTGGTCGTCAGAACGAGACAGATTGGTTCTTCTGCCGATATAAAGAAATGAGGCGGAAGCACTATAACCATTTGCGATCACGAACTGCTCGCATCATTAGAGATACATTCAGACGCTTTCCGGAAGCAGATGCCGAGTATGTTGCCGAATTGAATCCCCAATTTCCACCTGGTTATGTTCAACATCTTAAAGAGAATTTGATCCTTTATGACGATCCGCCCCGAAAGGCTACTTTCAGAAGTGTCCGAGCAGAGGTTGGTCGAATTCAGAATCATAAAACAGATAAACTCTTGCAGTAGAACGAAGATAGTTTTGGATTTCTTAGTGTCCGTTTACCCGAGTTCCTGAGCTATAAATCAACTGAACCTGACTGTCGTGATTGTTTTCATCTACCCAACTCGAAAATCACCTCGGCTCGAGCGAGGCACGCTTTGAAGAATTTTCCCTTTCGAACTACGCGCTCGAGGAAACGTAACGCATGCGTCACTATCAAGCAAAACCGCTTTACCATGTCAAACGGCAGAGAATCTGTCGAAAGAGAATACTGAATCATCTTTCAGGTTTCACAATCACTAAATGCACAGATGAATAATTGGACCCCAATTCATATTACATAAAACCATCATGCAAACAGTCAACATCGAATTCGAGGAGGACGTCGATGGTGTCAGGTTCAATTGGAACAAATGGCCATCTTCTCGAGTTGAGCTGGAGAAGATTGTTTTGAACCTCGGTTGCCTCTACACACCATTGAAGGAACCAATGGATAGTAGGTATTATCTAGAGCTTCAACAGGCCCCAATATTCTGTTGCCGGACAACATGCAAGGCTATATTAAACCCATACTGCTATCCTGATTTGCAATCCCAGCAAAAAGGCTGGATCTGCAACTTCTGTAATCAGCGCAATCAATTCCCTCAGCAATATCAACATATCTCAAATCCACAACACATACGCGAGTTGATCAGAAACACCATTGACTATGTTCAGGTCAACCAACCAGTCCCTCACCCGCCTGTGTTCCTATATGTGGTAGACTCCTGCGTAGATGAGGAGGAATTCGCTGCATTGAAGACCTCTATTGTATCATCACTGGCTCTGTTGCCGCCAAACGCTCTTGTAAGTTTTATAACTTTCAACCACATCGTATATTTGTGGGAGCTCAACGATAGCCAAAATCTCAAGTCGTACGTATTTTGCGGACAGAAAGACTACAAAACTAAGCAACTTCAAGATTGGCTCGGGCTGACGTTGGCTGCACACAGTGGAGTTTCTCCAGTTGGCCGACCAGCGCCATTCACTAATGGACACCAAGGGCTTGCACCCAACCCTCCCCCTCCGTATCCAGTCCAGCGTCCTCCAGGTGCATACCCAACACCCGGACCACCATACCCGCCACAATCCCAGCCCTTCACAAACCATCAAGCGCCATATAATCCGAATTCCATACGTAACCAAGCTGCACCAGCTAACAATTTTGTGAAGGGTATCAATAAGTTTATGAAGCCAGCCTCCCAGATCGAATCCGTCTTGACGAATGTTCTGGAGCAGGTTGGAAAGAATACGTGGCCTACTGCCGCTGGACATCGCCCTCTGAGGGCTGTTGGAGCTGCCTTGTCAATAGCAATCAATCTGTTAGAAACGACTTATCCTAATTCAGCTGCTCGCATTATGTTATTCTTGGGTGGACCTTGTACAGTTGGGCCTGGAATGGTTGTTGATGATGACCTAAAAAATACCATCCGAACACATCATGATATAGATAGGGATAATGCCAAGTTTATGAAGAAAGCATCTGATTACTATATTCAATTAGCATCTAAAGCGTCGAATAATGGACATGCTATAGATATCTTTAGCTGTGCATTAGATCAAACCGGTTTGCACGAAATGAAATGTTGCACTAACATGACAAATGGTCTTATTGTCATGGGTGATTCTTTTGATTCAAATCTATTCAAAACCTCATTCCAGCGAATATTCTCCAAAGACAAGAAGGGCAACTTGAAAATGGCATTCAATGCAATACTTGATGTGAAGACCTCTCGCGAAATCAAGGTGTCAGGCGCTATAGGTTCATGCATAAGCTTAAACAAAAGGACCTCGTACGTAGCAGATAGAAGAGATGGCCTAGGTGGGACGTCAGAGTGGAAATTCTGCTCATTGACTCCTAATTCAACAACAGCTTTATATTTTGTTGTTCAAAGTTCGCCAGCAATCACGCAAGCTCAGCAAATACCGTGTGGTTACGTACAGTTCATAACTCAATACAACAGCTCGGATGGTTTCAAGCATGTGAGGGCCACAACGATCAGAAGGTTTTTTGGTTCCGATGATTTCGAGTTTGACCAAGAGAGTGCCGCTGTCCTATTAGCTAGAATGGCTTGCTACAGGTCTGACACGAATGAAGGTACCGGTCAAGAGATACTGCGCTGGCTCGATAAGAGTCTGGTCCGCGTTTGTCAAAAATTTGGAGATTATCACCCAAATAGTCCTGAATCTTTTAGATTGAAAGACTCCTTCTCTATGTTCCCACAGTTCTTATTCAATTTAAGGAGATCGCAATTCATACAAGTGTTCAATAATTCACCAGACGAAACGTCATTTTATCGTCATTCATTAATGAGAGAAGATTGTTCCAATTCGTTATTGATGATTCAGCCCGCATTGGTATCATATGAGCTGCATCAAGAAACGAGGCCTGTATCACTCGATACTTCATCGATACAACCTGATAGGATATTGTTGATGGACACATTCTTCCAGATAGTAATCTTCCACGGCGATAAGATAGCTGCTTGGAAGAAGCAAAACTATCAAGACAAAGAGGGTTTCGAATCGTTCAAGCTGTTCTTAGAGGCCCCAATCAATGACGCTAATGATCTGATGATGTCTAGATTTCCCTTACCACGCTACGTAGTTTGTGATCAAGGTTCATCACAGGCGAGATTTCTGCTATCAAGGGTCAATCCTTCAATAACACATAATACAGCCATGGGCTACTATGGAGATCCAGCGCTTGCACCGGTTCTTTCAGACGACGTATCATATGCTGTATTTGAGGAACACCTTAGGAAGCTGACTGTTAGTAGTGCCGCATGAGAGTCGTAATTTATTGGAACCAATCTTGCCCAATTAAACATATTTTCTATGAAGATTTTACTTTCTGTTCGTTCAGGCTGCCGGCAGTATCATTCATTGAGATTTGAGTTAGAAGTCTTGAGACGCCATCTAGGATCGTATCGGCTGTTTTCATCTTACCGCGAACGACCTATCTAGTAGGCTTGCGAGACGGCCAATCATTGTAGTTCGCCTGAAACGTATGTACTCACGACTAAAATATAGTCTGACTAGGTTCAGAATCTAGATCAGACACTTGGATTTAGGGAGAACGCCCCTGTGAAAAGTGAGACTTTTACCATCAGAATCGTGCTTGAAGTTGCCACCGGTCTGAATATGCTTACGTAAGACTGGTCTTGTCAGCGCCAAGATCACTCTGTGTGAGCATACAGTTTAGTTTCCGAATAAACATTTTCACCCGAAAAGAATAACAACAATTGGTCTCGAATTCCACCTCCGATATTCAGTTATGAATTTGATGAGCGAATTCAAAAGCATCTAAGTACTATTGACTACATAGTAGGTCACCTGAATAGTCTATAGCCAGACATCATACTCAACACATTTTTCCGCAAATGCAATAGGCCGACGAGTGATATTCACCGTAATTCTAGTTTATTAACGGGATTCTGATAATCAAATATTCAAATCATATTTGAACGACCATTCCAATTGGATTGGGACGCAGATTGAGAAAAGTGGCACAACTTGTCTTTGACTAGGAAAATCCGCCGGCCAACAATTGTCATAGAGCAATGTAGTGATTTATCGGCCTTAGATTATAACAGCTCCTCTTTCATTCCTTGTTATTTTAGATTCGCTGTGGGGACCATATTATATTCCAAAATACGCATGCAATCTGACCATCTTTTATCGACTGACTTCAAGCCACCTTAAGCAGAACTCTAACAATCCAGACTTAGAATTCCATCCAGTATCGGAATAATCTAGTAGAAAACATTGTAAATCAACTGTCAAACTAAAATTGGTCGAAATTTTGAACCATCCACGCAATCATTCTTAAATCTGTTCTACTAAGACGACGAGCCATCCAAGGGCATCATAACCAATGCCTATAGTCGCCATGGAGTCGCAGCAATTGGCTACTTCTCCCAGCGATGAAACGCGGATTGACCCTAATGAGAACGCTGACGATAGTAGGATCAAGCAAACTGTCTATGACGTTCTAAGCGGCAATGACCATGAGCTAGCTAGGCGTCAGTATGTTGACGATGATGAGCTTGACTCTGATGATTTCAAGAAGCGTAAGCATCCAGCTACATGCGTCTCTTCGAGAGCAGAACCATCCGATAGTGTCAACAACGAAAACGAAGAGATGAACAGTAGCCTGAAGCTGAACAATGAAAGTCATTCAATGGTCAATGATGCGTCGAATGGGTTCAAGGACGGCTACGATTACTCAAGCAATGTAGACAACAAGCACGACGGCGATGTTTACAAGCACTATCATTCCGAGGAACCAGAACAGATGCGGAAATTGTTTATCGGTGGCCTAGATTACAAAACTTCAGAAGCTACTATGAAGCAGCATTTCGAGAAGTTTGGTGATGTCATAGACTGTGTTGTTATGCGTGAGCCACAATCAAAGAGGAGCCGAGGTTTCGGTTTTGTGATTTATGCAAATTCTTCTATGGTCGACAAGGCCCAAGAAGCCAGACCCCATGAGGTAGATGGCCGCGAAGTTCAATCAAAGCGCGCCATCTCCAGAGAGGTAAGTAAGATCCTTTGCAATCTAATCGAATTAACTGCCCTACAGCAAGTGAAGTTTCGAGGGTTATTCGTTCAGTCTTATGAAATGTGTGACCACATTGTTCCCGAGTTAGATATTCGAGCTGTTATCTTGCTAGATTAACATAAAGCTAACTTATTCATATAATTGATGAAAATTGTTCCCATATTCTTGTATCATAATGAAAATTTAGGATTCAGGAAAACCAGAAGCGCAAGCAACTGTTAAGAAAGTTTATTTAGGGGGCCTTAGCGATGATATAGAAGAGTCTGAGTTGAGAGAGTACTTTAATGATTTCGGCAATATTGTTAACATAAATATAGTTGCTCACAAAGATACAGGAAAGAGACGAGGCTTCGCGTTTGTCGAATATGACGATTATGACCCAGTTGATAAGATAGTCTGTGAGTGATCAGATTTTAGCGGCAAAGTACCGGCGATCGACCACGACAACTTAATCTAGATTCAGCCATGTTAGGGTTCGAAAAAGACCAGTGAGATAGTAGCGAATGAATCTTAATTAATTGTCTGGTCAACTTGATTGCTAGATTTCTAGGGATTGAACTCTTACTAACTCCAACTATTCGATATCCGTGATCAACAGTAAGAAAATTTCACACAATCAAAGATAAGAGAATCGAAGCAAAGAAGGCAATACCAAAAGTTGAAATGGACGCCCGTAAGAGAGGTGACCCACGAGCGGCCATGGCAGGTGCAATGCTCGCATTATCGGGACCTCCTCTCGAGGGTATTGGTGGGAGATCTCGACCGAGTCGCAACGGCGCTTGTCTATGGGATGCTGGACCTTATAGCGCTGGTAGCTATCCGTCGAGCTACTCGGCCCAAGCCAGTTGTGAGTATCAATGTATTTGTAATCCATCAACAGCCTCGCTGATAACTAACATAATATGATCTCAGTGGACTCTTACCCCCCGCACTACCACTCTTCGTCAGCACACTATGCAACAGGCAACTGGATGATGCACGGAAGTCAGGGTGGAGGCCCCTACGGATTTAGAGGTGTTCATGGTAGTGGCGCCTATGGGCGCAGCGGTTATGGAAACCAAGCAAGCAATTGGCTGACCTCTGGTGATTATGGAGGGTTTACAGCCTCACAGGCAGGTGGTAGCGGTGGAGGACCGATGCGTCTTAGCTATCAACATCGTAGCTGGGCTCCCTATGGTGGTAAGTTTTGATTCAGTATTTTGATTTCTATTGAGATTGTCGTCCCGAACGCAACCATACTGATACCCTGGTCGCAATTCTAGGCGCCTATGGAGCTCGCCGAGGTTATAATCCGTAAATGCTATGACTCATTTGATAAACTGATGATTGTATTCGACGAATAGATAGACTTTAATAGCCATTTTAGGAATCAGATAGAGAATAGATCTTACCTTAAAAGAGTAGTTCTAGTTTGTTTCGTCTAGAACATTATGACGTAATTTTTAAATTCAATTGATTGTTCCAGTTCCAATAAAGTCATAACAAAACGCCTTGCAATCAAATTCGATCCAGATCCTCGAAACCGATTTCATGCTTCAACAATCAATCTTTCGTAGTGTGCCAGTATCTCGTCGGGTGGTAAATGTAATGCAAAATCTAATGCGACTATGACGCCGAATTCCATTGATATTAGATCTCGGCGTTTCAATCTGAAGGAGGCCTCTATGTGTTCAATCAATGATTTGAGGTCTGAGCCTTTTATGTCGTTGAGCTTGGCAGAGAGAAGGAGAGACGCACCGGCGCAAAGTTTTCGATTCTGCTTGGTTATCAGGTGTCGAAGACAGAGTTTTTCGAAATAGACATAGGCCTGGGCAATTATCAGGTAGTCAAAATGAAGTTCGACACGACCGATCTGATACATCTCGCGCTTGATGCTACGAAGCTTACTCAGGGTCAATTGTAAGTCTGGGTAACGAGCTCTAAACTTCTCGTTCAACTCTTTCTTCATATCAGTTGGCTTGACATGATCTATAACGGAGGTAATGTACGATGAGAAAGCTAAAACTGTGCTGTGCTTACCTGCAACCAAGTCTGGGTCATCAAGCAAATTTGCGTGATAGTATTGTTGACCTCCGCCTTCAGGCTGCCCAATCACGTTGACAGTACGATCTACCATCTCATGAGTATCGAAAACTTGTCCTTTCTTGAAGCACCCACAATAACCGTTCGAATGAGATCCAATAACAGGCAAATAGTGTGACTGGGGTCTCATCTTAGCGTTTGCATAGTACCTGCTAATCTGAGTATGATTACAGATGGTGTCAACTTGATGATGAAACAGGTCGTCCGAATAGTGTGGCCCAGATCCATGTTTGACGGGTTTCAGAAATATTTTAGCGTAGGAGATGTCTTGAGTACCAGGTTTTTCTAGGCCCATGAGAGCGAACAAGTCGTTCGGCTCAGAATGGTATCCTCTTGGGTCATGATGTTTTGAGTGACCCGGATTTGATTGATTGGTTGAAACGATGCCAGTTCTTCTGCAGTAATTGGACTGACCACCATATCTGGGATGTTCAAGTCTGTCGCTGGGTATATTAGAGGAATGATGTAACTTTATAAGAGAACTTATAATGGCTATGGGTGCTCTCTTGCCAACTGCAAGGACTATACGCTCATTCCGAGCTCGATCTCTACTCCTTGATCTACTCTCGTGATTTGGTGATTTCTTTGGACCGGTTCGCTCTCTATTAGGTCTTATGATACTTTCCGTGCTCGCGATCTGTTCAGCTCTACTAGATTCTCGGCTACTGTTAGAGGATAATGCAGAGGGGCCGTCCAAACGCAAGTCGTTCTGTATACTGGGTGATTTCAGCCTCGACTTGGGATCTACAACTGCGTAGCTGGTCGAGGCTTCATTGGATGAAGAGTCATCGTCTTGGATACGAATTTGGGCCGATAATCAAATTATAACCGTTAGCCACAGCTCAAAAATGCGATGGAATCCAGCAGCATCTTGACTTACCCGATGGAGAACTTTCGTCTAAAGATCCTCCATTTCTATTATAGTCTCTACCCGCCTGCCGTAAACGACGTTGATACAAAACTCTCCTCGTGCCATCCTTCACATATTGTACAGTATCACGCTTGAGTATAGGTTTCTGGCCGTTTCCTGGCTCGGCTCCATTCAATGATATCTTGGATAAAAACGCTATTGCAGCTAGTCTTCGTCTAGCTCGACGACCTCTTAAGTCGAATGCCATCCAATACAATGGTGGTTCGCAGGAACAGTGCAAGTTATGTTTATGTGTCAGAGGCTAGTTTGAAGATGTGATACGCCTTGGTAGGCGAGGCCAGAATTTTCGGAAAGATTGATCCACATCTGCCACTGAATATTGACTAGCCCCCGCGGCTAAGGATGTTCATTTTAGTCGTGAGTACATGTACTACTCTTGAAAACCTTGGAATGATAAGTGTTTATTTCTGTAGCGAACCCGGCCCGAGAAGCCAAGAACAGATATAATGACCTAGTATTTATTTTTGGTTTTAAGTTTCGCAGACTTTTACGTTCCACTCAATCCATCAATGTTTTCAGCCGGCAAGTCTAGTATGCGACACCCAAAACAGTAGCGCATAGAGACCCTTATTCGCGAGTCTCATAGGTAAGGTAGGTAGGTGAAGTTTTGTTCATTCTACTCAAGAACAGCGTTTAATTCATCCATGCCAAGTATTTGGTTCTGTAACAGGTCAGCGCATGCTCGCGCCTTTGTTTTTGGCCCCTCGGTCTCTTATGAGAAAGATAAACCAAATCAATGGAAAAGATAGCTTTGAAACGTGCATAGAGAGAAGAATTGGAGCTGGAAAGTCGCAGCATTTAAATTATCGGTTTATTTCGATTTAACTGGAACTTCCATGTCTTTCTTAGTAGGACCCTGCGGTGATGTTATAGGAGGGGGATATCTTGGTGATTAGGTCTCAAATTCAAGGGCGCAAGTGGAGTACCAGCGAAATTATAGACTGTCAGTGAGGCTACTCTCGTCTTCATCATCTTCTGACTGGGGCGGTAGCTAATCATCATATTCGCCGGGGTCGTATCGTTATAAACTACTTACCATGAAAGCGTTCTTTTCAGCATGAGTTTGGAATCGTCCATGTCCAAATTTAGAGGAGGTATCAATGAATTTGAGACTAATCTTCTCAAGGGCAATTCGCTTGGTTTGGGTGAGTAGCGACTGGTGTGAGGGTAGATACCTTAATTAGTGTCGGTTCTAGGGATGAACTGAAACATTTCTAATCTATCAGATCAGTCCTATCATTGTGCAATCAGCGTTCGTATCATATACTATCGAATTTTGGCTCTATAATGATTGTTCATCATATGGTCTGAACTGAGATCATACTGATCCTGTTGTACTCACCTTCCTGAGAGTCAAGACTCGCTTCTTGGGACCGACAACGCAACCCTTAATCATGACGTAATCATTCCTGACTTCACCATATCGAGGAAAGCCACCCTGTAAAGATAATTGGTGAAAAATATGTCAGTATCCTCGCTAGACTCGTGTTTCTATGGCTTAAATGGGTATATGTAACACCTCAGTCCGCCCTAGTCTATCCTCATATAGAATTTCGGGTTCTAACCGTACACATTCTAGTTTTTTATCGATCATTGGTGAATATCTTTAGATGACCAAACAAATCAGTACTTACCATTGGGTTGATTGATTTTTCCGTAGTATCATATTCGGTTGAGGCATTGCTCTTAACAAGCTTGTTGTCCTTGGTATGGTAGCCCTTACCTAGTCTGTATATTTTCTTGTTGATCTCTGTTCTGTGGTGGTAGCCTTTCTGACCAGCACGCGCCACAGTGAATTGAACTCGGCTAGGATGCCAGGCACCGATACAAGCAACCTTGCGCAGACCTTTGTGCGTCTTCCTTGGTAGCTTCTTTGTGTGCCATCTGCTAGTCACACCCTTGAAGCCACGGCCTTTTGTGACACCAATCACGTCGATCATTTCGTCTTGTGAAAAAACTTGGTCGATGGCCACGGGTTTCTCGAGATGTTCTCTAGCGAAGTCGACCTTTTGTGGAACGGTTCCTCCATTAAGTTGAATTTCCATTATATGTGCCTTCTTTTGACGCTTCTTCATTAGTCGGGTCTGAGTGTGAACAAGTACTCGGACCACTGAACAGTACTTCTTGATATGGGCAAGATCCTTATCAATATCCTGGCGTCCGGCTGGGTCCTGCCATTTCTTTGCGTACTTGGTGAACGCTCTTTTCTTGGATCGATACCTATTATTGTTTGTTGGGGGAGGGGGCGAGATTGTTAAGAAAGCGGCCTCATCATGGGAGTCATGAGCGGAGACCTGCTCATATTCGGGTGAATTTATCACAGCCTTAGTGTTAGATTGCTTATGGCTCTTTTTGAGTATCCAGATGCTGAGCAACGGATTTTCTCTGCCACGTTTCTATGACTCCGGAAGAATGAGCTAGTTTCGATTGGGAGAGTGATTGATGAACTAACCAATTTTTGTAGAAGCGACGCTTGCACTCCTCGGACAGGTGCTCAGCCCATACGGTTTTGAGGGCTCTCATGCCTTTTGGAGTCTCAATGTAACCGACAATGCCAACAATGATCAACGGAGGCGCCTCTAAGATTGTCACTGCCTCGACAACTTCCTTCTTGTTCACTTTCGAACCAGGCTTGTCGACCTCGCGCACAATGTGGGTCATGCCTGCCTTGTAAGACAAGAAGGCAGTAAGGTGGACTGGCTTTGAGGGGTCATCCTTTGGAAAGGCCTTTACTTTACCACGATGGCGCCTTGAGCGCTTCTTTGGGGTGAAACCCATGTGACCATGGCGGGGAGCTGAAAACTTACGATGAGACTGGGTTGGGTTCGGGGAGACCTTGGTTAGCCGGGTGCTTGAGAGGATAGCTGAGTCTGTGTCATTCATTAAACCTACCATAGTTTGGTATAAAATTGAATCAATGTGTAATCGTTTGCTGCGAAACTGAACGTCTTGATAACATTCGGCCCCAATTCAGAGATGTGGTATGTTTTCAGCGCAAAGGGTGAAGAAACCAGTAAAGATGGAGAAGGTAGCGCAAGAATTGGCCCGATATGTCTGAGGTCTCGCGAGTGGCAGCATCGGAACACTCACATGGACGGAAGCATTCTCTGGGCATTTTTCCTGCATTGAGTCTGCGTAGCGTGGCATGAGTGAACGGGCGCTAAAATTTGAAATCACGCCAAACGTGTGATAATTCTCCCGCCCTAACATCTCGTACCAAATGATGCTGTCATTCTTGTTGTCGACGCTCGGAAACAGTGGCATGAAGATGAAAGGCAGGTTCTGCAGTCCATCATGGCAGCTTATCGTCATCGACCGGAAAGAAAAAGACAATCTTGATCTGCCCAAGTCGTCGATCGGAGTCGTCAATGCTCTGGCACAGCATTGACAGAATCAAGCCGACGGTTTTTAATAGAATACAATCTAGCCGTCGACAACTGCATCGATGCAAATGTATCAGTGCTCTCAATCTCAAGTTTCGAGGAGTTCTGGCCTCGATTTTCTGGTCCAAGAATTGAAAATGGCTAAAGAAATTGATCTAGAGAGTTTTGACAGAGTTCATTCGTTATATTTATTGTAAGCCTCCAACAATTGAAGCGTTTCATTCTTTTTCACCCCCTTAACCTCGAGAATTCGCTGGAACTCGACAGCATTGGAATCCGGCAAGAGTTTGAAGTAACTTTCAATGAAACTATCGACAATGTTGTGTGGAACTAAAACAACTTTGAGGACCATCTCCGCTTTTGACATACCCTTAATTGCAGCTTTCGTATAGCTGGCAGGTGCTGTCTTGATCTCAGAACCATAACATGGTAGGCTAATTAAGCTTTTTTTAAGGGTATGAGTGTCTAGCAAAAGCTGCTCAGCTCCACCTTGACTTAATAGCTTGCACTTGAACAGGTTAGTTATGTATTTGTTAGTAAATAGGGTAATGAACTTGTTGCAGAACTGTACGAAATACTTTCGACCTTCTCGTAGATAATTCCTGACTGTTGGAAATTGTGATTGCAAAGAACTTATGATGTCATCCACGAAAGGGCTGTGGCCGACAGGTGTTTCGACAGTTGACCACTGGGTCTTGACCATAGAGGTAAATCCAGGGTCACAACCAATCTCGATATGCTGTAACAACAGCTGAATGCAGCCGTTGATGAGATCGGTGAAAATTTCCAGTTCCGGTTTGAGATCAATCTTTGGTATCAATTTGGAATCGATTCTCTCTTTCAGTTTCTTCTCTAATTGTTGTGTAGTTTCGAGACAGTAGTCAGCGGTCAGAATAACTGAGCAGACTTGTTGAGGTTCGATCTTGGTCCTCCCGTTGTCATCGCGAAGTAGACTTTGTAACAATCCCGCTGCTCCGTAGGTTGCTACCGAGAACATCTTGCCCCCAGAATTAGAGCTATCTGACGAAATCCGAGATAGAGGTGTTGAATTGGAACTGGGATTCTTCAAGTGGGGTTGCAGAACCTTAAACGCATAATCCCTAAGATATCTCTTAAATACCTCGTGGAGGCCGAGGAGAGCAGACTTGTTGGTTAATTGGACGCATTGCACTAGACTATTTTTATACTGTTGGAACAGCTTGTTACTGGATTGAAAAACAATGCTAGGGTTATTGTTTGGGTGTGACTTGATAATCTTCTGGTGTTCGTCGTTAAATGATTCGAAGAGTTTCTGGATTGTGGCTTCTTGTGCCTCGATGAATACATGGAAGAAGGGTTCAAAACATGAAGATATTATTCCTTCAAAAGGATTTTCGCTGCTAGAGGTATCTACGCTATCAATAGTTTCACCCGCGAACCTTTTGGACAGAAGACCCTCAAAATTCGCTGTCTTGGTCACCGCAAAAATCAGAGGTTCGAGTTTCACCTCGTTCGGACTCTTACTCATAATACGAGATAGGGCCGACTTAGTTATTTTGCAAAATTTCACAGCCATTCTCTCGCTCATCTGCCAAGGTGGTGGAAAAAGGAATCCATACTTTTCTTCGAACTCTAACAAGTGTTTCTTCAACCAGGCAAACCTCTTATCAACACCGTTCAAGGAGCTCATTTGGACCTGAGAATCCTTGAATAAAGCATTGTACTCCGTCAATTGGAGTTCCAAGAACCATTCTATCAGATTTTCTCGTGTCTCGTTCCCCAGTAGTGATACCACTAAACAAGCTTCAGCAATCAATTTTATGTCCTCTTTACCCATAGAGTGTTTTGCCGAGGGAACTTCGAATAGCCTCTTGAAGTCGAAGTTGATTCGATCGGTGATATTATCGCACAGCCTATCAATTTCCTCAGACAGGTAGTTTATCTGAGGTATGTGCTTGTAATTTGAAAATTGCTTCAAAACGTCCTGTATACCGGCTAGTATCGAAGCGGCTTGTCTATATTCGTTCTTATTGTAGATTTCTTTCAACTTTTCAACGCTTTCCACAAGGATATGTAGGTTGTTTAGCATTGTGACGGCAGAGGTGAGATTTCTCTTGGCATTATCTAATTGCTTTATGTCACATGTTATCTCATTGACAGTTTGCTCACTTTTCTTAGCCTGACTCTTCATATCATGGATTCTATGCATGAGTTCGCTGATTATTGTAGTTGCCTTGTCCAGTTCATCGCGGCCGTCCCTCTCGATCAGTGTCTGGCCTCGGACTGCTGAACTGATCTGTTCGTCGTGCTGTTGGATTTTGTAGCGAATAAAACCGATATGTTCCTCTATAGTGACTAGTGACTGCTCATTTGGGAACCTCTGATTGATGCATTCGACAACATCAAAGTCAGGGCCTTCAAAAAGATCTTCAGCTGGCATCCCGAGATCTTGGTAGGACGAGGCACTAGTATATCATGTATCTGAGTTGACGCATGAGGAAGTCTAGAATCTAGTTCATGGATGAGGCGAAAATCTGATTTTATGTGAATTATCTAATCTATTCTATAGTATGTACCAAAACGACTAAAATGAATATGATAAGTACTATTCTCCCGGTCCGAGAAGCCAAGAACAGACACATGCTTTTACTTTCAAGGCTGTGCAGTCGCCAAGCGCACAGGAAGGTTTTGTGTCGATCGAACAAAACCTTCCAGAATGCATTGTATGCTAGACAAAAATGAAAATAACAGATTTCGGCCGGACGAGGTGGCCAGCAAACAGGTGTAACAGAGAATTAGAGAATATACCATCAAAGTTGAAAATTTTAAGGGTTCTATTATGCATACGTCAGCTAATCAACCTGCAACTCATTCGATGAAGCAGCAGCCTCATGTCGTTATCAGTCTGGAGGTCCACTCTGATTAATTCATCGTACCCGTAGTCTACGGGCCGTAGATACTCTGCGAATGCAACAATGTCCTACCAATATTGGGGCGACCGCACGGATTTGAAGATAAACAAAATCAGGTTTTGTTATTCGTTTTTGTCGTGAGCACATACTATTCTTGAAAATCTCAGACTGTAATACCTGGTTGCAACCCAACCTGCAGTTGACTCGAACCCCGGTCCGAGAAGCTAAGAGCAGATACAATCTACAGATGCTGTCAGACACTATAGAATTATCGACTCCAGTTCAGATTGATTGTTTCATGGTATTATCAAGATAGCTAAAGAACTACAACTTACCGAAGCACTATTCTAGGTCAGATTGATTCCCTAGCACTGGAGCTCAAAAAACTAAACCATGAAGAAGGCCTTCAGAAAATCGCTTAAGCGTCAGGCTTCACTAGGATATTTTACGAACAATAACAAATTTCAAAGTAAGAGTGAGAGCAGATCGTCCAGCAGCTGCACCGGTACCCCTGTACTGTGGCGAGCTTTGGCCCATAAATACCAGTTCAACTATCCGCGAGACTGGTACAGAATCGAATCACACTGGTTAGATCAAATCGAAAGTTTTCAAGAGCAACCTATCGACTGCCCAGGTCGTGATGGCAAAATGAACAATGCCATTACGAGGATATCGCAATGTAACGAATCTTACCAACTGTGCAATAGTTTGCCTAGATCCTTTATCGTACCAAAAGACCTTAAGGATTTCACCCTGATGAATACCATGTCGACTATAATCAAGGATCACAGAGTACCCATAATTAGCTATTGTTGTCCGATTGAATATAGAAGGAACTTTATCATTCGTTGTGCTTCCTCAGATCAGCAAGAGAGAGTGATAGATACCCTGAACAAGGTTGTGAAACCGCTGAAAGTTTTAGATCTAACCTCTTCAGCATCAAGCTTGGAATCTGTTGAATCTGCACACAAGAAGCTCCGAGATGTGTGTCGCCCTGGTGGCGATGGGGAACATGGTTTAAATTTTCTTTCCAAGAGCGGTAAATGGCTAAACATTGTCAGCCTTGCACTAAAGTTGGTTAACGAAACTGCCAAAATACTCTTGACAGAAGCGTCAGTGATCTTATTTGAAGACGAAGACCGTGGCTGGAACTCTGTTATATCTTCCTTAGTGCAAGTGATGCTGGAACCACATCGTAGAACAATCAAGGGGTTGGAATCTCTGATAAGTAAAGAGTGGATTTATTTGTCTGGTGGTCAGATTGATTACTCGAAACCGGACACTTTTTTCACACTATTCCTTGATTGTATATATCAGATTTACTTGCAGAACGTAACCGAGTTCGAATTTACGAGTGAATATTTGAGGTACCTATTCGAATCTCAATACATGCCAGCTCCTGCCACTTCCTCACTTCATAATCATAACAATCATGCGAACAATAACAACATTCACAATCAACGCACAAATGGCATAATTAGTAAGAGCAAAACACCCTACCTAACCGACGAGGAGATGGATATAATAGGGGATGAGCCAGCATCGTATAAGCCATCGTCAATAAGCATGGTAGACTTGAACTTCTCAGTCGATAACACCAGTGGTAACATCAACATATCTGGCGAGCAATTAGAGAGTGGATATAGTTCGTTCATGCTAAATCCGTTCTATCGCCCGGATAAAGATTCTCCCACGGTCGGGGTCCTTGATCATATAATCAACATGAAACTATGGACTTCACTATATCTTAGATGGCAGCCTATAATAAATTATGGGTGTATCGAGGAAAAGTTTTACTTCCAATTGTGTAATCCACAGGAGGACACAATTATCTTAAACAGCTCATAACCTCAGCCGCCCAGTTGTTAGCACCTGTTGATACATTCGGTGAATAAATCGTAAGTCTCGCCTAACTATGATGTGTTGTTTATGTTTGGGACAATGGTGGGACCACATATGGTTGATGGCTTAAAAATCTGAGTCATATTCCGGGCCATCAGCATCGATCTCTTTGAGTGAAGGTGCTGAACAGATCTGATTCTCAGGTTCGCTATTGGAGCTGATAAGTAAGTCTCGCCTCGCAAAGAGTCGCAGGTAGGGATCTTGTAACCTCGAAAGAGTTAACACAATGTCCTGGAGGAGACACTTCAGTCGGCAGTTATCTATCACAGTCTCTTCGCTGATTGATAATGATCTAGATTGTTCCGAGCAAATACTATCGGTATCCGACGGGTAGCTCTCTTGATTGAACTTGGAACTCCATTTGGGAGATAGTTTAGCCGAGACTGCCCAAGCCTCGGCGATCAAACCGTTAAAGTAGTGGACATCATCATCGTTGATATGTCCATCTCTGATGCTTGTAAGAAATTGGAGTCGATTCTCGAACTCCCGTCCCCAGAGCTCGTCCAAGCAAGTCGGCGAGCTACAGAAAAAACAATGGGTCTCCTCGTCCCAAGGTCGCCAAATATGCCGATAGAACAGTTCTCGCTGTTCGTCCATCAATGTGTCACTGTTAGTCTCTGATGGGCCATATTCTAATATCGTACAAACAAACTTCCCCAGCAAATGGATGTCATTAAACATATCAGATTCTGGTTTAGTGACCATAAGCCAGTAGAGGTCATCTGTTTGCTTATAAACATAACGTAAATCTGTCGTCTCAATATAAGGCAGTTCGAGGTCGTCATCTTCTATACTCAAGGCATAGAGAAAGTTGTTGACATGTTTACTTAAATCTGCCTTCAGGCCAGGGGGATGTTGGCTCGAGTGGAAAATACTGCCGCTCTTGCTTACGATTGCTGCGCAGACAATCATTGCGGTAACTGGAGTGTCGTTGATTTCATGGATTAAAAAACAAAGGCTTTGATTAAAATGACCCCGAAAGTCAGGAGCAAATAAAAGTACGCATTTAACTAGGTTACTTTTGATCGAGGTGCGAACACGTGTGAACCCGGTGCATAGCGGTTGTGCA
>Ga0209372_1000023_pt1 | contig 112193 bp, 67 predicted proteins | sample AgamicAtPe_FD_187170 | JGI IMG/M metagenome (GOLD analysis project Ga0209372, IMG submission 187170) | Agave microbial communities from Guanajuato, Mexico - At.P.e (SPAdes) (version 2) | ecosystem: Host-associated > Plants > Phyllosphere > Phylloplane/Leaf | place: Guanajuato, Mexico... | reverse complement strand
TCCACTAGAGTGTGAGGGCATTTCGCTGTCTAGCGGCCTCTTCATGCCTTGGCTAGACATGATTGTGAATGGTAAACAAGCAACAAGGGAATAATAAGGGTGAAATTCGAACTTTCATCTGGGTCCTCTTAATTTCGTGAAATGAGGAGTATTTATTTATATGCAAAGGCATTCAAATACACATTGTGTTGTCGCCCGTGTGTGTGCGCGTGTATTACGTAATGTTTAGTTTCGTTACACTGGATTGATAGATGTGGTATACCATGGCCTATTTTCGTCGAATGATCAACCAATATGCATTAGTACTGCCAAGTGCAGCACAAGGTGAGCGAATAAGAATCCTTTAAAGTCGCCCGTCTTTTTCAAACAGACACCGAGGACAAAGGAGGTGACGCATGAGAGGAAACCAGCAAGGAACGCGTTGAAAGGGAAGGTTCCAACAATGAGGACGTATATGAATTGCAAGATGCCGGTCAATAGGATTGCGAGCAAGTAAACCGTCGTTGGATCCTTCAAATCGACCACGTATTGAAGCATGAGGGTCGAATATAAGTTCGCGAATTTTTCGGAAGAGGCCATATTTGATACAAATGAATCAACAAGCTTGTCGTTCACCTCCGAAGCTTATCGATGGAGCTGGATATCAATAAGTTTTTTAGCTGGAGGTCCAAGAGTTTCCACTTGAATATGGTGGATTATCGATATCGGACGAAGTCAGTTGGCCGGACCCTTGAAGGCAATACACCGGAGTAAGGATGAGCGCCGGAAAGTTGAGTTGAGTCGAAACGAGTCATGCGTAGGGAGACGCCAGGCAGTCGCACCGCCGCCCACTTTGGCGGTTTAATTTCAAACGCGCGCAGGCGCCCCAAAACTCGGTGCGACAAGCGGCCGAGAGAACGAAAATGCATCGTGTTTGCCGCTTACCTAATGTTTTTGCTGATTTAATATTTTCATCACCGCAATCCCGATCCTTCTCTTTCATCAGCTCCGTTTTCATTTGGAAGCTTCTCCTTGAGCGCCTACCTCCTCGATTGTCTCGACTCATCATAGCTCTAACGTTTGAACGGACAGAAGATACCTGAGATATTTCACTTGGGGCTCGGGTTTCAACTTACTACATCTTTCCAGCAGGCGGAGTAAAGATTACAGGCACCCAGGCTTGGAACAAATACACGAACTTATATAGAGATTAACCTACATCTATATATACGTGCCGGCGCCAGAGTCAACAAAACATCGTAAGCTCACCCATTGGACCATCCAAAATGTCATCACAAACTCAGGGAAAGGGTAAAAAGAAGAATAAGGAAGTGACCAAAGTTTCCTTGGATGAGTTCAATCAAATAGATGCACCGCATGGCCACTCCGTTGTCAATATCAAAATGACAGGCTTAGATTGGGCAGCTACGATGGCTGATTATGATCAAAAGTCGACAGTCGAAACGCAACAGATAATTGTACCTGCAGCTCCAAGGGCACAGCGTGGACCCGGAGTCGACATCGACTCGTTGCCTAACGATCCCCCGTTCAGGGTTAGCCTGTTTAATCTGCCTATGTCTGTGGAAGAGAAAGAAATTTGCGAGCGATTCTTCCAGAACCTCGACGTTCGACGTGTCGAGATCTCCAAGTCACACACAACTGTAGAGCTAGGTTCTAAAACTGATCTTTACGATGCACTTTGCAAAGATGGCACTACGCTCAAGAACAGAACTGTGAACGTTTGCTTGTACGGTCAGACGCCGCCAAATGCGTACGGGTCCGATAGGTACGGCGGGCGGGGTAGCAACTCATCGTATGGGGACCGAGGTCAGGGAGGCGGCTTTGGCGGAATGCGATCAAATGATAGGTACGGCGAGAGATCAGGAGGGTTTGGTCGTGACCGAGACCGCGAGAACTTTGGCGGCGGCGGCTTCGGTCGTGGGGGCTTTGGTCAGCAGCGTGGCGGCCATGGTGAAAGGGGCAACTTCAGAGACAGCACCCGAGGCCAGCATACATCTGGAGTGGGTGACCAAGAGCCGGAAAAGACCTCAGACTGGGACTCTAAAATCCATGCACCCACAACTCCACCATCGCACAGCAATGGTTCACGACACTTATACTCAAATCCTCGATCGGAACCTCTCCCTACAGCCACATCATCCCCATCATCATACTTTGCTGGGGCCAAATTTCTTTCGCCTCCATTGCCATCACTACTGCCCATGCCACCCGCTAACTGGTTGAAGAATCGTTGATAAATGGAGTTGGGTGTCGCAATCGCTCGTGACTTCACTTCATCTCGCCTCACCTACGGACAGCTGCTTATACTCGTTGTCTGACCTACAGTTTATAGCTGAGGGTCGCTCTCGCGCTTCAGCTCAAATCACGTGAGTTTTTTGAGCAAAGCAACGCTTCTAATGATCAGTATGCGTTGAAATATTCATCACATGTATTCACTGTCTCGAAGATGCCGTGACTTACAGTCGCGCAACTGCATCTCATGGGGCTAGACACTAAATTGCTATTGCAGGATCTTTTGACCAACGATGTATTGATATCCATATTCGATAAGATCAGTATTGTCCACAGAAAGAGACTCACACGGGTATGCAAGAGATGGAAACAATTAATTGAAGCCTCATTTCTCCGAGTAACTGTGTTCAGTGCAGTCGACGATAGAAGATGCGTCGCAAATTGGCAGCCATCAAATTGGCTTGGCATGAAGATGGTTTCGCAGAAGGACTACATCCGCATACCGAAAGTCTCCGCCTCTGAGATATTGTCGAAGACGGCAGATAAATTGCCGAATCTGATTTCGATTGACCTAGAGTGCTGTGATATGAACAATAGGATAATACGAACAATACTGAACAGTTGCAAGAAGGTTGAGGGGATCAATCTCGACAGTTCCACCCGCCTCAACTTCTACTCTTTCAACTTGATGGTACATGGATGGTCTAGATTGAGGCATGTCAACCTTTCATGTTGCACGGAAGTCACAGAAATGAGTGCGCGCTTTCTTATTCGTAGCCTCAGTCGACTGGAATCGCTCAACTTGTGTGGGACCAGAATAAACGGCCACTGCTTGAATGAGTTAAATCCGAATCTAAAGCGTCTAGATATATCATACTGTTGGGGCGTTCAAGAGCAAGGTCTGAGAGCACTTTCCAGAGCTCCGTGCAAATCTTTGGAGGAGCTGTCCGTAAACAACTTTGACTTCGACGAGGCGGAGAGTTGTCTCATTGCCATATGTGAAAATTTCGACAATCTTAAGCATCTCCAATTGGGTATTGGGCCATGTGTAGCGCATGATTATTTCATTGATCGTGTAACGAGCAGAGGTTTCTCGTCGATAGCCAAGTTGCGAAATTTGGAGACTTTGATCATTGAAAAGATATGCATCATGGATAATGCTGCGCTGCTGAGTATCTTCAGAAGTTGCTCAAAGCTCAAGTATATCAAGCTGAATCTGGGATGGCTCAACTTTTGCAACGACATCGGATTCGCAAACATTGATAATCTATTACCGAATCTAGAACAGCTGCACATATCTAACCCGTCCTCTCTAACCAGCTCTGGCGCTGCCTGTTTAGCTAATCTAGCGAAGCTCAAATCATTATCTCTAGTCAACACTCTCATAGATAACGAGATATTCAAATATATCGAAAAGCTTGAAAATCTAGATCACTTAAACTTGGACGACAATAGGAAGATTACTCTGAAAGGGTTAAACCATCTCTGCCGAATCGCGTCTAAGCACCCAGAGAAGAAGTTCACCGCCAGTTTGCTCGGCACCGGCATCCCCGTAACTCGTATTCGAAATCGCAAAAACTTCCCCGGAAACCTGTTCGCGCAAATCAGCAACTATCGAGCCACCAAATACCACATGCAGCTCCCACCGCCTGTGATAGACATGTGATATTCAAGTTAATTGTGATCAAACTATGGTTCAGAAATCAGCGTCATTCGGATGTGATCGATTGACGCTACCAGTAGCCCTAGTTATTTTCATCATCAAGATTTTATTAGAATAAAACTTTGCAGAACTTATCTTGTTTGAAGTGAGAACGCCCAAGATAAGTTCGCTGCTATTTTCGTGCAGAGTTGCTCAATTCAACGTCGCTTCTTTCCGCCGCCTCGCCCATCATCATATGATTTCCGTTTCGACGTTGTGCCGTTGTGACGTCTATTTGTTGCGACCTCATCGTATTCTCGATTGTTTCGGTCAGCTTTGGCAGCTTCCTCCTCTAACTCGGACCAGTCTTTGCCTGACTCCTCGCTAGAGCCAAGATCTCCGGATCCACTCTCCTCATAATCAGACTCCTCCTCAGATATTTCCGATTCGTCCTCGTCCTCATCCTCCTCTGTTTCATCCTCGCTAGGGCTGTACTGATCATCTTCATCTTCATCGTCGTCATCATCACCTTCCTCATCTTCGGCGTCACTATCTAAAAACGACCAGCCGCCCTCCTCGAAGAAACTGTCCAAATCACTCGTGATCTTCTTCATCAAGGCCGGCCAGTTCAAATTCGTCGTACCTGATGTGAATTTAATATCACACCTATCGAGCCAGTTCTTAATGTCCTCCAATTTGCTCATTTCTACAGCTGCTATGCTCTGTGGCTTGACGTTGTAGTCTTTAAATATTATAACAATGTCAAAGTTTTTCAATTGGAATGAAACTCGTTCAAAATGCACCAATTCTATCTCGCTGAGCGTTATTACAGTTGGATCTGGATCGGTTAAATTGACCAAAGCGTTGGGAGTAGGTTGGAGTAAAACATTGCTCTTCTTCGGAACACCGAAGAAGGCGAGTTCCCTTATAGGAATCTCAAATTGTATCTCCCCCTTCGTTGCCGCCTCAACTTTGTCGCAGAACGATTTGAAAGCTAATTTAAGTTTGTTTCTCAATTCACGTTCAGCAGCTTCTGCAGCATAATCATCTCTATCGTGCATATGCTGCCGTTTGCCAAGATCTGTTGTTATTTCTCCTACTTCAGTATACAGTTGAATGTCAAAGTGCTTCTTCTTGTTGAGCATGATTGGATTCTTGAGATTGAAGTGCAGGAGGATGATCATCTCGCCATCACAAGGTTGATATATAGCATGCTTTATATTATTATACATGATATCAACTTTGTCGTTCTTGATGGATGTGAAACGGAATCCGTTAACATGAGCCTCGAGTGACCCTGAGATTCGTTTTTGGTAAATGTTCGGTCGAATATAGAGGTCTTTCAACTTCGGTCCGACTTTATTCGAGCTTATGATAAGTGTGTCTTGTTTGACAACACCCTCGAGCTCTTTCTCCTCGTCGACTCGAGTCTTGAACTTTTTCTGAACTGTCTTGATCGTGACGAATGAATCATTTAAGTTTTGTGCAGGAGAGTTAACTTCTCCCTGTTCTTTCAATGCATAGCTCCTGTATGTCAGCTCTTTCAAGAAAGTTGCCTCATTACTTGGAAAAACAGAACCTTTTTCTAGGGTAGATCCTGGAAAGAAGAAGTTGATACGCAGGTATAGATAATCTCCTTCAACGCTCGTGGAGACATTTTTGATAGTTGAGATGTGAAACGGAACTGGAACGCCAAAGATCGGCAGTATGACAGCTTCGTTCTTTTTGTCGACATATATCTTCAGATCGCTTATCTCGTTTTCTCTCGGAAACTCTTTCAAAGATTTGTATGCTACGATGGATTTCTTCACTTTTGTTTCTACTTTACCACTGCTACTCTTGGATAATCTAGCTTGGGCTGCCGCATTCAACTGTTCGAGCAACTCTCTTTGATGCTGACGCCTTCTTTCATCGTTGTTTTGCTCTTGCCTGAGTCGATCCTCGAGAACGCGTCTACGGGGGCCACCTCGCAAGGTCTCATTTATGATAACATCGTTATCGACATTGTTCTTCTCATTGTTTTCCTCGTCATCCTCCTCGCTCTCATCATCGTTTTTGAGGAGTACAATAGTTTTCGTCAGTTTTCTTTTCTTCTGCGTAAGGAGATTTGCGGGGACGCCTTTTTCTTTGACAATTACAGTATCGCTAACAAAGAGAGCATAATTCTTGGATCTCGAATCAGAGGCTCCACGATTAACCAGATCTGTGAAACCTACCGCGATCACAAATGTCATGTTCTTTCTGGCTTTGACGTTTGTTCTAGGTCCAATAACTAGATGGCCCTCTCTGAATTCAATCCCGGTTACAAACCCAAAATTTTTGGTAAGCTTTTCAACGAGATCAGGACGATTGGCTTTAACAAAGTCTACAATTTGTTGATATAATTCTGATAATACGATTCCATCAGATAGATTATTCATGATCTCGTCAGAAACTTTCAATAGAAACTCGTAATTTTTCTTTTGGTCTTCAGTGGGATCAATCATCAATGTTCTGGATATATTCGAGCAGTATCTTCTATATCTGATTCCGAGACTACTCACTATGGCGCCGTAGTGGATGTTCTCGTCATTGCTAGAAGCTGCAAACCTGAGGCTATAATTTCCTCCTGACTGTATTATTGGCATGTAGCAGGTATCGACAAGCTTAGGGTCGATTCCGTCGAGAAACCTGCTTGAATCTTTTGAAATCGCATCATTCAGTTTGTCAGATAACTTTCGGTGAGAGACTTTCTTTTCTTTATCAATTATTACCGTCAACTCTTTGCATAAAACTCGAGCGTATGTAGTTTCAGTGGCATTGCAAGCTTTCTGTATATATTGGAGCTCTGTATCTTCTTTAACTGCCAAGATGTAGGCAATCGCAGCGCTCACATCTTGTTTTTCATATTCGTACTCAGTTTTGAAGATTTGTGTGATACATTCTTGGTAAAAATCCCCTGGAAATTTATCCTTTGCGAAAATGCCTAGCGTCTTTCCGGATGACAGCCCTTTGAGAATCCTGTCGAAGTTGGCCCTGTTTGAGTCAACTTTGTCACGTATGAGTAGCTCAATTTTGGGCACCTTTCCACCTTGAGGGGCTTTTTCCTGGAGAGGTTTGAGGAAATCAATCTTTTTCTTTGTCGCGAGGAAGTATATATTGGATTTGGTGAATATCATGAGTATATCAGGTATCTCGATGTTGAAAAGCCACTCCTGAATTGTGGTTGATTTACAATACTCGACATCATCGCACTGGCCGACGGGGATCACAATCGCGTCCGTTTTTATGAGCTCAGGCCATGCTTCATAAACTCTACTAAGTCGTCGATAAAAGAGGTTGACATCGGCTGTTGGGACAACGCTGACCATCTTTTAGCTTGGTTATACCGATGCGTCAAATTTTTCAATGATTTCTCTTGGCTTCGAGATAAAACAAATGTTTTGGAGTTAAATATAGAATCAACCATATCTCAGAGCATGTTTGGGGAAAAATCGTGACCGCACGAACGATCCCGCGCCGCACACATAGGCGTGAGGAGCGGGATAATTGAGTGCGTGCATTGCTGAATTTTCGATGCAATTCAGTGCACCGCAACGAGTTGGCGGTCATCCAACACGTGTGGTAACTGACCAATCGAAGTGTTTCAGATATGGTGTGTACAGCCCTCCCTATGATAGCCTCCCTAGGTGCTGATTAACTTAATTTATGTTGAATTTAGAGATAACTCGTACCAGACATCTTGCCATAAGTCGATAGGAAAACTATCGTTTACTGCCCCAGCTATAGATAGCGAGTGCACTTTCAACATGCAACCTTCAATTCGCATGTTCTTTAAGGCCAAGCAAACTAATCATGCAGATGGTTTGTCGGAAAGACAAGCTGAGGAACCCAAGGCTCAGTCAAATGCCAAAAGAGCGGCCGATGATGATGGAGTAGAGGTCAGGACAAAGCGTCAACTAACATCACCAATAATTACATCGACACCAAGCGTTAATGGCGCATCCGAGACTGTTCGTGAACGTAGAACATCGACCGACGTCGCATCAACCCCATCTAAACACACCCTCACCCAAGAGAATAGAAGGCCGGTCGAATTACAGTCACCGTCTATAGTTGCATCTAAGGTAGACTCTGGTCAAGCTGATTCTGAAAGTCGGAACCATCCGCATCTAGCTTACAAGTTTCTATACCCTCCCGATCGGCGTGACATAAACAAACGTAGACCAGAAGACCCCAACTACGACGAAAAAACCCTCTACATACCGAGCCAGTTTTTAGACTCTCAAACTCCTGCTCTACGCCAATGGTGGTTAATTAAGCAAAACAATATGGATGCAATACTCTTTTTCAAGATGGGAAAGTTCTATGAGCTATTCAACGAGGATGCCGTGATTGCTGTCGAGCAACTGGAGATACAGTACATGAAAGGCGATGATACAAAACCAGCTCATGCAGGATTTCCAGAAGTAAGTTATGAAAAATATGCTCGAATTCTGATCGACAAAGGGTACAAAGTTATGAGGATCGAGCAGACAGAGACCCCAGCCATGATGGAAGATCGTTGTCAGGAAACTGGTCGTAGAGGTAAATTTGATAGAGTTGTCAAAAGAGAGATATGTCGCATAACAACAAAAGGTACCCAGATGCTTGGAGTGATGGATTCAGTATTTCACACATCTCAAAACCAATACTTACTCGTGATATATGAATCTAGTCGGGAATCAACAAGTTCGAACGGCATGAAGTCGTGCGTCTACGGGTTTTGCTTCATTGATGTGACTATAGGGAAGCTTCATATTGGACAATTCGATGACGATCACAACCAGAGCAAATTGAACATCCTACTATCCCACTATACTCCTGTCGAAGTACTCTTCGAACGTGGAAACCCAAGTCAGAAAACTTATCAGGCAATCCTAAAGACTGGAGCCGTGCTAACACCACTCAAGCATCAAACAGAATTTTGGCCCATAAAGAAGGCGCTCAGCTTCCTCAAGGCCCGACAGATTTTTCAAAATGAAGCTTCGGAGTTCGAATGGCCGTGTTTTCTCAAGATGTTATTCGAAGAATGCGATTCATCAGACAGTCTCATGATGCTAAGTCCAAAAGATCAATACGTGCACGCGTTAAATTGTTTCGGTGCCCTAGTATATTACCTTCAGTCTCAGCTTATCGCAGAGCAAGTCTTGAAATGTGTGAACTTTGATCTCTATGTAACACCTCTTGATCGCTCGTCCGCTAGTCTACGTAACTCAAGCCTGAGCGAGGTGATTCAGATACCACCTATGATACTCGATCATATTGCGCTGCGTAATCTGGAAATTTTTGACAACAGCGCTGGTGAATCTAAGGCCACCCTATTTGAGAGCATCAATGGTTGCAAGACTCATTTCGGTCAAAGATTATTAAGAAATTGGCTTTGTTCGCCCCTATGTGATACAAATCAGATCGAACGTAGATTGTGCGCAGTTGAAGCGCTAATAGATAACGAAAATGCCAGCTTGTTGAACGAGATTTGCCATGTCCTAGGTCAGACTCCAGATCTTGAAAGATTATTGTCGAAAATCCGAAGTCAATGTTTCAAGTCTGAGAACGATGCTCGCGCTATAATGTTCGACGATAATCATTACAGCAAGGCCAAGATATCATCCTTCCTGAACCTATTACAGAATTTCAAACGGCTACAAAAGTTTGTAACCACGGTAAATCCAAGCGTTCAAAACTGTAGCTCTCAGGCCCTTAAACGACTTCTCAGTTTCACTACAGACGGTGGCTTATATCCGGATTACAGTGCGACACTGGACTATTTTGAATCAGCCTTCGATCATGACTTGGCGAAAAGAACCGGTCAGATAATCCCAGCCCCGGGAGTCGACAAATCTTATGATACTTGTAAATCTAACATCGACGATCTAAAGAACAAACTAGAGTCGTATCTAGACGAGCAAAAGGAAATCCTCAAGTGCAGACAAATCGAGTACTTCGGCACGGCAAAGAACCGTTACCAGATTCAAATACCCGAATCTTATTGTAAGAACATTCCCTCTGAGTATCGAATTGAAACAACTCGCAAAGGATTCAAGAGATATTACACTCCAACGATCGATAAGTTATTCCAGCGACTTTCGACGTTCGAAGAAGAGTTGAAGAAGACTCTGGACAATATAATGTCAAGAATCTTCGAACAGTTCTCTAGGAAGATTAAATTGTGGTCTGCTGCCATTGAATGTGTCGCAATTTTGGACGTGCTTCAGAGCTTGGCAGGATTCGGCAGGTCTCTAAAAGCGAGTGGCCTTGCTCTATGTCGTCCCGAGTTTAAAATGGGTGGGGCAACACTCAAAACGATTGAATACACAAACGGTCATCATCCAAGCCTCGTCAAATTGGATGCTAACTTCATACCCAACGATCTCAAAATTGACGAACGACTCATCTTACTAACGGGCGCTAACATGGGAGGTAAATCAACCTTGATGCGCCAGACTGCATTATTAGTGATTTTAGCTCAGATCGGCTGCTTCGTTCCAGCATCAAAGATGGTCTTGACACCTGTCGATCGCATATTCTCACGACTGGGCGCGTCAGACCGCTTGTTAGATGGTGAGAGTACTTTCTATACAGAACTAGTTGAGACTTCCGCTATGTTACATTGTGCAACGAAAGATTCCCTACTGTTAATTGACGAACTAGGCAGAGGCACATCAACCTATGACGGAACTGCCTTGGCATACTCAGTTCTTCAAGAGATAAGCAATAATATAAAATGTAGATGCCTATTCTCCACTCATTACCATTCGCTCGTTCGAGACTTCCAGGATAAAAGTCAAGTTCGTCTAGCCCACATGGCCTGCAAGATCGAAACCGAGTCTGGCGATCAAATCGAGCCCGATCCTCTGAAGGAGAATATCACATTCCTCTACAAGATAGCTGAGGGCCCAGTGGCGAGGAGCTATGGGTTCAACGTCGCTAAGCTAGCGGGAATTCAAGACGAGATCATCCGAGAGGCTTTCATGAAAGCGAGAGAATTTGAGCTTGGCTCTAGGGCTCTAGAGACTCTGCAGAAATGCGCTCGCGCTGATCCTCTTCTATCGGGATCTGAACTGAAACATAGAGTTCTCACTCATTTGGCTGAACGAGACTGAAAGATTTTATGGCGCATGGGCACTTTATTGTACCATATGTGTATAGCTCGGCACGGGCCGATATAGCCTGCGAAAGCCACCTCACCTTTACTTGTATGTCATGTTTGTCACGATCTCAAGGGAATGGATTTGTGGTCTTAATTAGAGCTCTCTCAATCCAAACTATGACGCACTAGTTGAAGCTTTGAAACCAATCACATCGTCAAGAGCTCACGTTTTATCTATGAGTCAAAACAACTCCGAGTTAAATGCCAAATACAGCCTTATATTGTAGCAATCTACCTGTGTATCGAAGTGATCCAAAATAAATAGACAAATACCCCGCTGCCTTCAGTCTCGTAAGAATTTAAAGGGAACAACTGAATCCCGACGTCGAGCATCGTTGTGCACCACATTCTATTGCTTGACGCATTAATCCATGCAATAGCTTCCAGAAAACAATGGTGAGATCGAGCCGAGTCTAGCTAGTAGGTCAAAACGCCTTATTGTCGATGCATACTACACGCGTTAGTGATGAGAGCGCTGAAGTAGAGTTCGAGAGACCAGTTCAGACTATCAAAAGTGGATCCGAACATAGCCTAAATGAAATAACTCAGGTAATTCGTATTCATCACATCGATGAAGAACATTCGAAGTCAACTCAATCGAATACAGACAAGAGAGAGTGCAACGAAGAGTTTTTTAACAAATACGAAGACTCAGTCTATAAAGAATGTACAGCACCCCTTGTCGGGTTTGATCCTCACGACGGGATTGGATCACTAATTTGTGGAGATGGAGGCCAGATTGCTAAACCAGCGGACAGGGCTCGTTCTCCTGTCGTTGAATTGAGTAGCTCTGGCCTGTACGGACGCACACCAAACCCGAGCGATCTTGGATTAAATGGATTTGATGATTTAGAGCAAGAGTCAGCTCGTATCAAATTCTTGAAATCCCCAAACGGCGATAGGATGCAGAATTTGAACGGCCTTAGACTGAATCAAATAATTGGAGGCTCAAAAAATGTCATGGATAGAATGAGGAAACTCTCAATAAGTGAATTGCGTGGCAAAGGTAGATCAAGTCGCAGGTACAAAGTTGCTTTCTATGTCACTTTGATCTCGCTATCCTTCTTATTCATGTACTTGATATATCAGAATCTTTTCAGCGAGGGATGAATTTTTGGTGGATATTGTCGGGGATTTGGCTCGCGCCGACCCATCTTCACAACGTGTGGCTCGATTTGTGGAGACTCAAACTCGTTGACCGATATGACCAGGAAGGTCGCTAGAATCTATGATGTCTCGTTTGACATTAGATGAAACGTCACAGTGACAACACATTGATGTGCCAATGAGGTGAGATGCGAGTTATACAAGTGGATTACCATTTCCGGCCTTACAAAAAGTCCCTCTGCCACGAACTTTAGAATAACTAACTTGCGCTGTGCCATAGCTCTCATAACATTCCCTCACAATCAATTGACCTAAACTTGAATATGTAGGAAGCTAACCGTCCGGGCTCATTGGTCGTTTTTCTTTCATGGTATCTTCTCTGCTACGATTTTGTGATTGGGCGTTGGGTCAATATAGCTAGCTCGGATCAATCGATCGCCAGATACTCGACAGTACTAAACATTGAGATCCTAGATTCACTCACTTTTTCTCGTATCACTTCACTTCGGATCCATTGTTACGCAGCTGTGAACTTGATCAAATATCTTTCTCAAAAAACATTAGATCTTACATGTTATACCAACCTGAGGTCTCTAAGGTGGGCGTCAACTGCTGGATCAAGGAGCAACTCCCTTTTCGCATCATCAAAATTAAATCTCGTATAAATTCGATATCTGAACTCTACATCTGATAGTTTCGCAAGGACTGCTTGCATGAATCCATTCACTCTAGGAAAAGAATCCTTATCCACCTCTGACTTGCTGAGGTGCTGTTCATAAAGGAGTAATACTTCTTCGACAAATTCATCTGATAGACTGTATTTCGTGAGATATCTATCAAGGTATGACAAACGACCGTCCAAAATGACATTCTTGAATAGAGCCTGTCCCCAAGCTCTATGGAAGTCGTAAGCCTCTGCAATGATATGCGCATCCGAAAAATGTTTAAAGCTCACGATAAGATTGCTCATGTCGGACTTGGGCACATTCAAAACGTCTGTTCCAGTCGATAAGAGGCCTATTTGAAGTGCGATAAGTTTTGCATTCCGTTCACAGTTATTCGATCTTCTGTAGCAGGCGGCCTTCGCAAAGCAGTCGGAGGCATCAACTAGTTCCACCAAACATAGATTTAAACCTTCCTCAGGGTATATTGTGCCTTTCGAGATATTTAGCTTAACATTGTCAGAATTGAGACTGTCAGTTTTCCTTCTTGAATTAGATATCAATTTGTTCAATCGATTAGTTGCGCTAGCCTCGAGTGATTCAGCTATCTCGCGAAACATGCTGAAATTGAGCGTAACAAGAGGATAAAATTCTGGATTCTTCTTGACATAGTTGAACAATGCTATGCGTAACTCAGGTGTCTTCTCAACTCCCTTACTCAGTAGAATCTCGAACTGGTTGCAATCTCTTATCAAGTCAAACACATAGTTCATTTCAGCATAGCGACCTATTGAGGTCAGCAACTTCGTTATCAACTCCATTTGATTCTTCGGCGCTAATATGTTTAGTATAATGAATTTTACCCGTCTTAAAACTATCGCTACGCCCTGTATATCGTGTGCAAGTGTGAAACAATCATGGCTTTTGATATAAATCATTGCCATGAGAATCATGTCCCTGCTAGAGATTGTGTCTAGAGGTGTAGATAGTACCAGGAAATCATCTGTAGAGGAACTTTCTATTAAGGCTGCTAGCAAATCTTCACTTGTAGCGTCATCATTAGCAAGTTGGCAAGATCTCGTCTTGGTATTGATGGATCTCCGATCACCCAATGTAGGGGAGGCTGATGCAGAGGATGCATCTTTGACGTTGAATAGCGGTACTGATTCGAGAAGCTTTCTACCTAACCTAGATACATCCCTCAGGGAACTAATTAGGCTAAAAAAGCGGCAAGACGATTCAACCACGTTCTCGGGATTCAGAGTTACATTTAGAGTAAACTTCTGGTACTTTTCTAGGTGCTTGTCAGCATATTCCTCTATATCGGCGATGATCTCCCTTGCTATTTGATTGGTTATCTCGTTCTCATTAGCTTGATTCAAAGAGAGCATGATCGTTCAAATTAGTCAGATATGAGAATTCAAACATAGGTAATTCGATTGTGATCGGTTAGGGCCTCGGCCGGCTGTACAGCCTTGGAAATAAATAAAACGAAGATCACCCCCGTTACAAAAATAAACACTAGAACAGAATTGAATACTTATAGATTAAAAGTCTTCAAACAAACCCTCGCTAAGCTTTTTGGAGTTGCCGTGGTGGCAGCACCGTCTGCGCTAGAAAGCGTGCACCAAAACCTAGCGGGGAACCTCGTTAGTGTTTATTTCTGTACTCACGACAAAAATAAAATAAATCGATATTTAAAGGGATCAAAACAGATACTGTCCATGTATCAACCTCGTATCGACCATTATTGATGCATGGCATATTCAAACCATCGTCAGAACGGGATGAATTTCGACATATATTATCGGAAACCGGGGTCAATTTAAATTGACCAGAGTTAGATCATGGTATTATAACAGCAAAAGCGACATAGTTGTCACAACAGTTAAGGTTCAAGATGATGAACGATATTGTCAAACTAGCTCAAAATTTGAGAAAAGAGCATCTGTTTGTCAATGAGCAGAAACAGCAAATCAAGAGTTTAAATGAAAAGATATCGAGCACTTGTGATAGGATCTTTCACGTCTCCTGGATTCTGCGTCAACAACGGCTCACCCTCTATGAACATATTTACTCGAGGAAGGATACTAATCAAAAGATTAGCACTTGCGACAAGGCTAATCTAATAGAACAAGCTAGTTTTGTAGATGCCTACAAGGCGTTGAACAATGATTCTAACATTACAGAACTGCTTAGTCATATTAGAAATAATCCAGACCTCATGGCCCAATGTCTAATATATGCCGACAAGTCCTCCAATTTCCAATCCCTGATTCTCCAATCGGACTCAAACAAACTCGAACAATCAGACAAGCACCAAAACAATGATGCGATGAACGGGTTTGGATCTATCTTGAGCACGGAGGAGAAATCCACTTGTGTCAATCCGGCATCTCAATCCAAGTCTGCGGAGCACCAGAAAGCTCTAGTTGCTGCTCAAGTCTTCCAACAACTACAAGAACAACCAACTTGTGAGCATGCAGCCCAGATCATCATGTCGGCAGTCTACGGCAATGCGATATTGCACGAGGACTACATGCTGACACTCCGTCTATTGAGAAATCTAATTGACAAACAATTGGCTACTAGCGAAGACCCGCGAAGATTGTTGCGACAGAAAACCTCAGCCTTCAGTGCCGTTTTCAAAGCTTTCACTGAGAGCCTACTAGAGGCGAAACTGTTTCTCAACTCAACACTGAATGACTCCATATTGCATGTATTAGGTGAAGACGAGTTTATGCTCGAAATAGATCCAAATAAGGCGGCAATAAGATTTGCAGCTCAAGAGAGGCATAGGCTCTCTGCTACCAACAATTTCCAAAATCAGCAATCTAACCATGGATCTTCATCCTCACCATCCACTAGCACTAATGATAGCAGCAACTCCCAAAATAGCAACCAGCAGACTAGATTACCTGAATTTGCTAACAATACCAAATTATACAAAACTTATGTTACAAATAGACTAGTTTCATTCACCGCAAAATTTATCGAGGGTATTCGAGATAACATCCACTGTCTACCGCCGAGTTTGCTCTGGATTATCAAACACGTATATCAACAGCTTTCGAAGGAAGGACGATTCACAGATCGACAAATTCGAACCGTTTGCTCCGATCTCCTTTTCAGCGGCTTCATTTGTCCGGCCATACTATATCCAGACTATTACGGAGTAACTGATGCCTACATTAGCCCAAACGGTCGATTCAATCTTGCCCAAGTGGCACAAATCATTCAATGGCTGGCAGTTACTAACTATGAGAAGGAGATTGAGGAGGCCACTCTCATCAATATAGAATCAAATAATTCAAATTCAAGCAAAGTACCCACTCCATCAGCACCAGTTGTTCCAACAGTGAATCCAACTATCGCGCCGAAGCTAAATGATATATATTCGAAATTTCCTGCTGATTGCGTTTCGTCCATTTTGGACTACGTTCTCAACAATACTTGTGATATTGATCAAGCTGTCGACTCTGTTGCTAACTGCAAGGATGTTTCAAGGACTTATTTTTTGATCACTGAATCAGAATTGTCCTTGTTGATTTACTTTCTGGAATCTATTATCCCTAAGATGAGCCCTGAGGAACATGACACGAAAGACGCCTTAGCAGAGATAATCAAAAAGGCTATATCCAGTTTTAAATATCCATTAGGTAGTTATGCACCAACTAAATGTAAATTGAAAGATCGTCAATCTGTTCAATCAGGTCCCAATCAGGTCGGGATTTTTGGTGGACCTACGACAGGGTCGACGGGTATCTATCATAGTAATAGTTCACCAAACTCGTCCGTTAGTTTGAATAATGCCGGCTCTAATGGCTCACCTAGATCTCGTAGAAATAACATGCTAAAACGTGTCACGAGGAAAGGTTTCAGATCGAGTTCATCAACAACTGAATTCATTTCTGGTAACTCTGGGTCTAGCGAGTTGAACTGTAAATGCTTGGCGTGTATGGGATACCAAGTGTTGATGGTTCCTTTCATAAACAGAAACACCACAAATTACATAACCACCATATTGCCGGAAGAAAAAGTTGACCAGACACCCATAATCGAAAATTCTGAGGTAGCTTCAGTAAACTCTGTGGCTTCATCGTCGCTAGAATTAGAAAATGAGAACGATAACTTATCAGATATGGTCTCCGCTCATGTTAGCAGTGGAAGAGCTACACCAAACGTAAGCGGACGCAACACTCCATCTCAGGGCTCCTCGGACAATGCTGATAATATAGATGGAATTGGATTGATTCAAGGTCCTCTAGTTGATTTTAGCAATAACGAGTTGCCCGATGTGATCCAGAAGGATTCAGCTACTCAGATGGCTGTTGGAGCAGGGTCTGCACAAGTTGGACCTGTACAAAACACTGATATGGAGATCGAGGATAGGTTTTGCAAATTTGATGTTCGACACGAGCTTGGAGTTGACGAAACTAAATCGCTTCTATCGGATACTTGGAGCACAGATGTGATGGCAAGCGACTGTGAATTCTTTCCATACTTCGATGGCGAATACTCCGCCATGTCTTACACCGTCACTCGACTCGGTTTATTAAACTTGAGGGTAGACGACTCGAATGAGCCCATACTTCGATCTAGATGGCCGATGATGGAGCCACTAATATCGTATGCCGATTCAACAACTATTAATGACATCAAGAAGAAATTGAGGTTAGTCTTCGGATCCGTTGATCTCCTCTATATCCCTCAACCGGCGACCCTGAGTGCAGATTCCCCTAGCAATAATGAAAACGAGCTGGTAAAGTACTTGAAAGTTCTCCTTTCAAATGCATCTCGTCTTGACAGTACTGATAGTGTGGCCATTCGTGAGGCTATCAGGTGTGTGAAACCGTTCAGCAACAGCGCTTGTCAAGAATTGTTGCGCTCGGTATTCGATGATTATGATAGGAGATCGACTTATATGCAGGACTTGGTTGAATTCCATCAACGCTTGCTCATTGTTTCGTTTCGTCTCGACAATGTACTAAACCATATCGAGAGGGACAAGCTCATATGCAATCATAATCTTGTTACCTTCTTTGTCGGCCAATATATGGAACTTAAGGAACGGAGCGTTCAGTTTTTCATCAGAAAATTCCAATCAATCAATGCCGCAGACGAGAAGACGCAATTGGTCGAAAAGTTCTTAACCCTATTATATACCGCTTTGGAGAATGATACCAGTTGGCATAAGGCAACTCAAGAGCAAATCGACCATGCAAGAAGAATTATTGAGAGACAGATCATGACTCAAATCTACTGGAGTGCCTTCTATCCAAATGGTGAAGCTGATGTGCATAGGGATAAAGTGTTGAGTGAGCATATGAAAAAGTTGAGCAAGATAATCACAGTTGATCATAAGGACTTGGCAATACCAAAAGTCTATCACTCCGAGTACCCATGGCCCTCTGCGCAAGCCGACATCGAAGTTATAAATTCTTGTAAGGCTGCCAGGGATAAGGTTAGTTGCGTTGTCAAGTGTTGTAAAACTATCATGACTTTGCTGAGTATAGCGGACGAGAAACGAGCTCCATCCGCAGATGACCTTATGCCAGTACTAGTCTTTGTAATCATCCAAGCAAATCCAAATTCTCTACTATCAACTGTGCAATATGTAAACAGCTTCTACGAAAAACACTTCCACGGTGAGCAAGCTTACTGGTGGACGCAATTCTGCAGCGCAATCGAATTTATAAAGACAATGGACTACTGGGAAACACAGTAGGAGCCGTCGAGAAAAGGAGATATTGAGGTTATAAACACTTCCTGAGGAAAACATCCTCCCAGCTTGAAACGGATGTTTTGTAAACTGTCCGATAGCTAGACAGATGGGGCTGGGCAAGAGATCCCAAAGCAGATAAACCACATTGCCGATCACGTGCAGCCAGGGTACTTGGTGCTCGAAGGCTAGTAATCGATGAATAAACCCAAATCATCACTAAGGTTTTTATAGAATAAATAGTGCTCAGTTAACCACCTCGAGAATTCGGTTTGATTGTTTGATGCAAAACTAATTTAATTTTTATCTTGGTCGCGAATACAAGAAGTTTTTTAACTCATCAGGCACATCCGTTTCTTGAGCCGAATCGGCCATCAAAGCACATTGGCAGTGATCATTTAGTTTAAGTTGTTGTTCTCAGACGACAGTACCGGAAGTTCATAAGAACTTTTCGTTTACAGAAATAAAGACAGATGATGCATGCTGCCGACATTGGTGTATTGATTAGGCTGCGATGTTGGCGGGATACTACACGTACCGCACGTTAACTCCTGCACGCGAATCAATGGCAACACAGACCCGTTTCACACCGATAAATCTCCAATCCATTTTATTCCAGTCTCATGTTTTCTGCAGATTTTAGATTGTACACCTTCGGTTTGAGAATTCATCTATTTTGGTCGCGAGGCGAAATCGATCGAAACAATCAGAGCTGCGACTAAGAACTAAAATACACGCATCGAAAAACTGGAACCATCTTCTCGAGTTAGATACATCCACATTTTTGTTGAATTCAAGACTTCTTTTTCATTCATCCAGTCGATGACAACAAACTCCAGGTCTGCTGATTATCTTATTAGCTATGCCGCCGCTGCCAGAGTGTGTGAGTTGTAAATCAACGGAATTTACTATAGAAGGTTGCGAGAGGATCTGCATCAATTGTGGCGATGTCCAGGAAGAGCTTACGGACGAAGGTCGCCTCTGCATATTACCAGACAATGAGACCACATTGGAGAGTCGTAGGAATAAAAAGTTTGACGCGAATCAACGTCTCAATGGCAGAATACGCGGTGAGACAAACGGCAATGAAGCGAGACGGCAGGTGTCTCGTGAGAGACTCTTGGACGATATGCAAAAAGTTGTAAGACAGCTGATTAAGCATCCCATCGCCTTCGACGAAACGATGGATCTTGTGAGATCTGCCTTCCAAGCTTATCACGGTCGAATGCTAAGTTCGAAGAAGCTTGGTATTGTTGGTGCCTGTATCTACTTCCTCAACGCAAAGCACCAGCTAGGTATCACGCTCAACGACATTTGCAAGGTAATCAATGTTAAAATGAAAGTTGTTAGCGTTTGCTTGAAGCAAGTGCGCCAGTTATGCCCTGAGTTCGAATACGAACGGCCCAACATCAAGGTTTTGGCCAGCAAATTCATTGATCAACTAGCAACAAAGCTACACGACCTAGACAGCTTGGATGCCTCAAATGTTCCCGTTATAAATCTTCCCAACGGCAAAGCCTCCAGGGAGCCTCAGGTGCCGCTCGTCAACAAGCGAGACCGTTCTGTTCTGGAAAACAGAGTTATGCTCCTAATAGATCTTTTCGAAGCAATGCACCCATACAACCAGCCCTCACCCCAAAGCCTGATTACTGCTGTTGTCTATCATGCCTGGAGATCTCTTGATACATTCAAAATGATTGCGTTGAATTTGAGCTCGAGTTTGATGAGCACAACTAATAAGGAGGTTCGAATCGATCAAGACACTTTAAATTCTGAGCAAGCAGCCTGTCGCAAATCAATTCGCGTCAAACATGCCATAAGCTACGAAAAATTTTGCCACCTATGTGATTTCAAGTACAATTCGAATGGTCATAAGATAGTCAGTAGGCTACAATCCTCTCTCCTCATGTTAGGCAAGCATCTTGGAAACGTAAATAAGATTAATCTACCATGGTACTTAAAGGACATAATCGAGAACTCACCCCATCTCCTACAGGAGCACTTACGAACTGAGAGTTCAAAGCCAGGAGATCTGGCTCTCTCAGTCTCGGATGATCAATCTATGATAACGCCCCATTAAGCGAGTGAAGTATGTTTCTCTTGTGACTAAAATAAATAATAGTGTAGTGCTTGCCCGCCTTGAACAAACACCGCAGGCCGAGAGCTGGAGTTCCAACATTTGATTTGCTGAACACATCCCTGCACGAAAGAGTCACAATCGCCCAACCAAGATATAGATACTAATCGTAAAATCACTCAACAAGTGATATCTGAACGTGAGACTTTTCGTGTACAACTGACATCCACAACAAACTATCAAGAATCTTGTCATGGAAGACAGTCTAGTTCAATACTTTGATACTCATCCAGCCTCTCTTGGCGAGATCGCGTCAGTTCTGAAAGAGGGACTGAAAAATTACTTCGCCGAGGTTGAGGTAGATTTAGTAGATTGCCCCGATTTTAGCCAGCGTCCTTACAAAATAGCAGTCTCTGGTCTTCATGGAAAGCCCACAATAGCCGACGTCGGTGGTGGTAAGTTTATCAACGTTTCGCCCCATACTTTAATCTATTGCGGAAGATAACATGAGTTTTGGGTCACACTCAAGTTCACAACTTGATACCGCACGTAAACCTCAAGTCAAATTATGACATATCCACGGCTGTAAAAACGATTTACAAGAGCGAGTCTGACTTTCCTATCTCGGCATTCGGGCCTGGTGGGGGAGCATTCAACAGCCTTGGCTTCTGTTGTGAGTTTATGGGCAGTGCAACATATTCAATCGAAGACAGTGCCTTCAAGATGGTCAGTTGCGCCTGCCGCTATGCTTACGTAGACGAGAACGGCGAGGGTCAGTGGCGAGATCAGGAGGGTGACGATCGCTTTGGACTGATGGGCAACTTTTATCTTAGCCAAAACAAACCCGGAAAGGTTCTCAAAGTCCTGGTGAAACGTCGCATCCACAAAAACAATTACACTGAGGCCATCCGGGCAGTCCTGCGTTCCAAGTACGGAACTGACCGGCCCATCAGCCTTGGTGGCGTCTTCTTGATAAACAGCGGCATTGCAAAACTGCATATCATGCCCAAGCACTGGCCTGAAGAGCCCTCGACCGATGAAAGCGTCAACAACAACTGGCTCAAGTACTACAACATAACAAAACACCCGCTTGTCTGCCTATCCGTCTTCCATAGCCACGATCCTGGCTACAACTTACGCATGGAACATACGCATTGTTTCAATCTTGAGGCTCAAGGTGAGGCGGGCCACTACCACTACGATGTGACGGCCGACACTGTAGAGTACGAGGGCTATTTCAATGCAGCCGAGCGAGTTTATCGGTTGGACGGCCCTCAGAGGAAGTAGTCCGGTGTCCTGCGGGTAACGTGCGGCTCGCCGCGTCGAGGGGCGGGATCAAATTGGAGGAATGAGTACTGCAATTGATCGTCAAGTTCTAGTATGGCTGCTTGGTTTCCGCATCTATAACAATAATTTGGTGCTGAAAATACTGTCACAACGTTGCGCTCATGGCACCAATTGTAACCCTCCATAACGAGCTGGTGAGCTCTTGCAACTAGGGTGAGTTTGTTGGCATGATTGGATTCTTGTCATTCGTAGCAATTAGAATTTAATGGCTTTCAACCGCTCCATACGTTGTTGTTTCAGTGGAGTGGCGGCATTCAGTTACCACGGCTATCAATATAGATGAGTAACACTGTTCTAAATCGCATCGGGAAGTTTGTTCAGTGTTCGCCCTCTAATTGCCTAAAACGGGAGCTCATGTTCGGGTGGATCAGTTGTGTGGTAACAATCTAAGATTCTGTGAAATAAAATGAGAGATCTACCGATAAGATAAGATCGAATGAAAGTAGATTCAAAAAGAGAGTGAATTGTATCATGCTTTATGAAAAATTTTTCGTTCATCATAATCGCTTGTTTCATTCTTGAGGTCGGATAGCTACATCAGTTATAAGCTAAGTTGGTTGCAGAATAGAATAGTTTTGATTGGCCCTCTTGAGCTCTTAGAGTATGGTCACTGGTGGAAGGGGGTGCTGCGTTGTTATGCTATTGTTATAGATGGGCAAGGATGTGTATTCGGAGCTTCCGTCAACTAATTCATGCACTAGCACAACGCTCGGCGATCCTAGTAATGGATTTGCTTGCTTTGCAATCATAATAGAATGTCAACTTCGATCTGGGTATCGCCGGGAGTTTTAGATATATGGCCCTTGTTACGTTTATTGGAGGCCTGAGAATTGAGGGGATCGAGAGTTATGACTTGGTATGTGAGATGTAGCCGACCTAATGGTTCATTCCTTTATCCTGCCACCATCACCTTCACTAACAAATCTCTTGCGACCTCTCGATGGTACGCTGTTGATTACATCACGCGGCAAGAATAACTTAATTGCGAAGCAACTTTGCATAAATTTCTCAAGAGTTGCATAAGCATGAGGGACATCTATATGAATGTCCGGAATTGCGTCAAATAAGCGCAGAAAACCTTTCTTCATCTGATCCACACTGATCAGATTAATATCGGAGAGAGTTTTTAAAAGTTTTGCAATAGCCATCAGTTCATCAGGCTTCTTGGTATCCTCAATACCCATCAGGATAGCCTCGTAAACAAATTCATGCAGAAAGTGAGGTACTTCTAATTCTCTGAGGCATCTCTCAGCCTCGACGATGTCCAATGAAGAGAGGTATTCTTTCAGCAGAAGACGCATCTGCTTTATGAGGTATTTGACTGGTCGAGCGCCTCCTGTCATACCCCAGACAGTATCTAGCCGTATCAATCCCCGTTTCGCGTGAATGAGCGAGTTTGCATTGGTAAGAGCCTTGAGAGCACGAGTTTCGGCAGGATTCAGCTCGGTTTCTTTTGTTTCAAGAACCTGTTTTGCATTGGTCGCGTATTTTGGAGGTATGCAGTCGTCAGCAATGGCTCGCGCGATGAAATTACCGAGCACTATGCTTGCATCTGGAGTATCCAGTTCAAGATCATCCAGTTGACTCAATAGGATATCAAAGCCACGTTCAATATCCTCGCTTGTAAGCGGCTTGCCGAACAAATCTGAGATTAATATAGAAGCCAGCTCGCGATGCGATGACTTTTTTTCCAGCGCCAATGATATCAGCACTATCGGAATCTGATGATAGTTTCCCGCAATATTGACTTCCTGAAGGATCGACTTGACTTCGCCAGTGTCTCCGTGCTCGAAGTATTCGAGCAAAACTGGAGTTAAAAATCTCTCCACCTCATCACTATCGAGCGGAGGAGTTATTGTCTCAAATTTGCAATTTTCTTCACTGTCCGAATCATAATTCGGATCCAATGGATCACTGTTGTCAACGATTGGGTCAATTCCAGATTCAAGCTGATGTTCGGTAAATTCACTCCCGGCTACCCCCCAGGTGAAGTGGCCGCCAGCGCCGTTCTTTTTCGCCAATCCCCGACCGAACCTTCCCCTGGACCTGGAGCTATTTTTGTGATTAATGCGTCGCACATCGTTCGTGAACTTGGTCATCAGATCGTTGGTGTCATCCTCATAGAAGGAATCGATGTCCACTGAGCCTGGTCTTGCACCAGATACATAACTACGGACCAAGGGACTCAATTTGGAGCCAACTTTACTTTGTTCGCCCATGTTCTTGCTGTCGTCGCCACTCACTTACTTGCTTTGATAACACAATCGATCACTAAGACAGTCGACAATAGAGGAATCTAGCCGAGGGTTGATGATTTAGGGAGAATTGATATGCGATATTAAGATGACTGGCTTGTTTTGAGATGACGCTGGTACGACTCTGGCTGGCCTGCTCTCCTATCTAGTGGACAAACTTCTATCTGTTCTCTTCCTCTCTCTCTCCCTCTTGCTCCCTGGGATTGGCCGTCGACTGGCTTTTGTTGTTGTGCTCGTTGCGCTATGGCTGCCTATGTCAGCGCTGCAGCCTTCGCCTTTGCTTCACTCGAGTTGCTTTGTGGACAGGCAAAATAGAGAAAATTGTTGTAAACAACTTTGCCCACCCCCTGCCCGTTTCATTCCCCCAAGTAAAAGCGAAACACACGAGTTTGACGCACGAGCAAGTATCGAGACGGCAAATTTGGTGCCACTCGCACCAACAATCGCCAGTCCTTGGTTCGGGAGCTCGCAGGGGAAAGCAGCATCAGTTTTCTGTGGCACGAGGCAGTGTGGCCCCCGAATGCGGAGTGAACGGACGCAAGGCCGACACAAAGAAGGGGGAAAAGATTTTCTAGCGATTTCTCTCGGCAGAGTGGACTGGTAGGCACTGCCTACTCTCTGCTGGCTTCCCTCCTCGTTCGACGGCCAAGCTAACGCATAGAATCGCCAGAGGAACACATTGCGTCTGTGGTGCGGCAAAATAACGAATTGATATCAGTTCTTGACACGGCTCTCAATGGAGCTCGAAGTGGGCAATGTCTGCAACACTCAGCGAGCCAACCAGCAACCCTCGCTAGCTGGCCATCTATTTTATTTCTAGCTTATGGTTGTGGTAATCACGCCAACAGGTCAGATTTCCGGATCGCGTTCGCTATCGGAGCTGAACCAGTGTTGACTTGGTCAGCTGTTTCTGCCGCTATACTCACGTAGACGAGAACGGCGAGGGTCAGTGGCGAGATCAGGAGGGTGACGATCGCTTTGGACTGATGGGCAACTTTTATCTTAGCCAAAACAAACCCGGAAAGGTTCTCAAAGTCCTGGTGAAACGTCGCATCCACAAAAACAATTACACTGAGGCCATCCGGGCAGTCCTGCGTTCCAAGTACGGAACTGACCGGCCCATCAGCCTTGGTGGCGTCTTCTTGATAAACAGCGGCATTGCAAAACTGCATATCATGCCCAAGCACTGGCCTGAAGAGCCCTCGACCGATGAAAGCGTCAACAACAACTGGCTCAAGTACTACAACATAACAAAACACCCGCTTGTCTGCCTATCCGTCTTCCATAGCCACGATCCTGGCTACAACTTACGCATGGAACATACGCATTGTTTCAATCTTGAGGCTCAAGGTGAGGCGGGCCACTACCACTACGATGTGACGGCCGACACTGTAGAGTACGAGGGCTATTTCAATGCAGCCGAGCGAGTTTATCGGTTGGACGGCCCTCAGAGGAAGTAGTCCGGTGTCCTGCGGGTAACGTGCGGCTCGCCGCGTCGAGGGGCGGGATCAAATTGGAGGAATGAGTACTGCAATTGATCGTCAAGTTCTAGTATGGCTGCTTGGTTTCCGCATCTATAACAATAATTTGGTGCTGAAAATACTGTCACAACGTTGCGCTCATGGCACCAATTGTAACCCTCCATAACGAGCTGGTGAGCTCTTGCAACTAGGGTGAGTTTGTTAGTATGATTAAATGCTTCACTTATATCTTGTCCAAACGTATAACCGGCACCTCTAGGCGATATTCCCCAGCCCCCACGGTCGTCTGGGTCTGACCAGAGTAGATCGCACATTGGTCCTTCGTGTGGCACCTCTTGCATTCTATCTAGTGTCCTAATATGGTCTAATGTATCAATTGATGGTGATAATCCGCCGTGCAAACAGAATATTTGGCCGTCTACTAAAGCTGTCAAAGGTAGATAATCGAATAAATCTGTAAAATATTTCCATACATTCGCGTTGCCATATTTTCTGAGACATTCGTCATAGAACCCATAAACTTGTGTAATTTGCCTAGATTCGTGGTTGCCCCTTAATATTGTTATCCTCTCTGGGAAGCGAACTTTCAAAGACACGAGCAAACTAACTGTTTCTACACTATAATAACCTCTGTCGACATAGTCGCCCATAAAAAGGTAGTTCGTATCTGGCGATTTGCCTCCAATTTTGAATAACTCCATGAGGTCATGAAATTGACCATGGACATCACCACAAACGGTTACGGGACACTTGACCTCTTGAACGTTGCTTTCGCGGCTTAAAATTTCTCGTGCCTTCTCACAGAGCAACTTGACCTGGCCGTCGTCCAATTGTCTGCACTCGTTTAGTTGCTCAATCCATTGGTCGAGCTCTTTGGTGGAGATTTCTTGCTTGTCGTTCGTCATTATGATGAGGCTGATTGAGTGTTTTGTTGATATTCAATATATTGATGCCAGAGGGTGCTGTAGTTATTGGCCTAGTGATGAATTTCAACACCAGATTATGAAATTGCATCAACTAGTATAAGATCGATTATGATGGATAATAATAGAGTTGTTGTGAAAAGTTTATGGTGTGCCAACATTATTGTTGTAATCCATTAGAGAAATTTTCTCATGGGGAATCACCATTAAGTTTCGCCGTCGCTCTGTTTCTGTCTGCCTCTCGCACAGTTGGTGGACCAACGGCGACACGCTCTGCCAAGCCTGGCGCGCGATTTCAAAAGATTCGCTCGTGCTGCGCAACGCTCAAATCCGACCTACAGTTCCCGAGGAGGCAAAACCAAATTTCGGCTTCATGAGCTGCAGAGATAAAAATTGTCTGAATTTAACCTTCGCCTTGCCGGCGAGAGCTTTGTTTATAGTCTCGTTGGATAGAGAGCACCAAACTCGGACCAACGCCAGAAGTGCCAATGCGCCGGCAATTGCTGGCCTTTGTTGGCAGTTAAAAGCAGTAGACCTTATCGCAATTGAAAGACCACTCGAAGTCCATCCTTATCATCTCTTCCTTTCTAACTCTCCCGTAGCGACTCATTGGACTGCATTTATTTTTGGTTTTAAAAGCGAGACTTGGTTTTGACCCGACCCGACAACTCTGCATCAGAGGGGCGGGTCCCCGACGATCGGGAGTTTTAGTAGATCGTGCGGTCGATGATCGCATCCAACGAGGGGCGTTTACCGAGCAAGGATCTGCCCGATTTGGGACGGGTACGTTCTATGGAAAATGCTCGCTGCACCGCTCATACTCTGGCTACCCAATCAAACACGATCTGGTTCGTTCGTTGTTTGCCAACTCCAACTATTGACAAGAGGCCTGTCAGTTCAGTTAATAATAATTTGACCCATCGTCAGGCTACGACCTTGGGCGTGGACTTTATTTAGATCGAACTAGAGTCCATTATCGAACACTACAAGTTCAAATTCTGGACGAATCGCGACATATAAAGGGATGAAATTCGAGTGATTCATTCTCATGCAAGCGAGTGCTTCGATGTTGAAGACAGCGAGCTTTCAAAACGTTTTAGTCCACTTACGAGGTCACGTAGTTTGTCCGAAGAGTCGAGAGTCAGTTATCCGTTCCAACATCAATCTAGTTAATCAAACCAAGTTCCACATTTCAAGCATCGATATGACCAAGGCTTTGGTTCTGGGAGTCTATCAGTCAGCTGGTGAATCCGCCGCTTCGACTGGCGTGACAACATTCACTCAAGGCGCCAACCACTTCGATGGACAAATCAAGGGCAAGCTAAAGGATTTAGTTGCAAGATTTGGGCCCAACAAAAAAGGCAAAGCCAAGCTCTTCTACGACCTTCACGCTGACTATCCAGTTGTATCGGTTGTTGGACTTGGTTCGCCAGAAGCAGGGCACAATGAAGCTGAGGACCTCGACGAAAGGCGCGAGAATGTTAGAACTTCTATGGCTATTGGTGCCAAATCCGTGCGCGATGAAGCTGGCGTAGACGAGGTCCATATTGATGCATGTGGTGACCCCGAAGCGTCCGCTGAGGGTGCTCACCTGGCTCTCTGGTACTTTGATGAGCTCAAGTCAGAGAAGTACAAGAAGAAGGTTGTCAAAGTTAGTCTATACAAGGCTGGTAACTCATCTGATGAGGAGTTATACGAACGGGGAGAGACTCTCGCCAAGGCCCAGAATATCTGCCGTCGCCTTGCTGAGATGCCTGCAAACTTAATGACGCCAACGATATTCTCCAAGACAGCTGAGGATCTCTTTAAAAACTTCCCCAATGTGAAGGTTATTGTTCATGATAAGGAATGGGCGGAAAAGAAGAAGATGGGGTCGTTTTTGAGCGTTGCAAAGGGTTCGATCGAACCACCCAAATTTCTCGAAATCCATTACAACAACAAGCCTGATTCCAAGCCTTTTGTTTTGGTTGGAAAAGGTATCTGCTTTGACAGTGGTGGAATCTCCCTAAAACCCGCCTTGAACATGGATAAGATGCGCTATGATATGGGAGGAGCTGCTAATGTTGTGTCGACCACATACGCCCTTGCAGCTCTCGAGGCGAAAGTGAACGTGATTGCCTTGGCCCCACTCTGCGAAAATATGCCCAGTGGTTCTGCTAACAAGCCAGGAGATGTGGTTGTTGCCATGAACGGAAAGTCAATACAAATCGATAATACTGATGCCGAAGGTCGTTTGATTCTAGCTGATGGACTCTGCTACGCGCACGAGTTTGAGCCACAAGCAATCCTCGACATAGCGACCCTCACCGGAGCAATGGGCATCTCTCTCGGGGCTGCGGCAACAGGTGTTTTTACAAGGTCAACAAAACTGTTTGAGGAGTTACGCAATGCTGGAATGCACACTGGCGATCGAGTTTGGAGATTACCACTGTACTCGCTCTACAAAACCCAAGTCACTGAATCCCAACTTGCAGATTGTCAGAATATCAGTAAAGTTGGTAGCCAGGGTGGTTCATGCACGGCTGCTGCTTTCCTAAGCGAGTTTGTCAAATGTCCGCAATGGCTGCACTTGGATATTGCTGGAGTTATGGAAAGCAAGGACGAATTTCCCTATTACAGCAAAGGCATGAGTGGTCGACCTGTTCGAACCCTCTTCTATTTTCTCAACAATTTCTTCAAGCAAAACTGAATGAACTGATCGCCTATACTTTATTTGATAAGATCAGGGTTGTAGCACTTTAAGACTATTACAAATCCGCCGACTGAATAAAGTACTAGAGTCCACCACTGAAGGTCTGGTCGAACGATGAGTCTATGCAGCGTTGATGATCGAAATTTTTTGACAGCATTTTGTCGAGGGATCAACCGAATGTGGGAAATCTATTTCCGAAGGGACTGTTGTTTGGTCCAAAAGGAAAGTTGTTCGGTCCAAATGGAAAGTTGTTTCCGAACATTTGCGGGCCCGGCTGGGCAACTTGATAGGAGGTGTAAGGGTTGTATGGTGGGTATACATAGGGACTTTGGGTTGGAACACCAAAAGCACCAGCAGAATTCTGCAGGTACTGTCCATAAGGCTGACTGTGAACTTGATGTCCACGATTGAATGGGAAACCAGGGCCTTTGAGATTCGCGCACAGGTTAGCTATTGATCAGGTTGTCTTGAATTCGTCAATAAATCATCTAGTTGATGATACTAACCAAATATGTTCTGCATATTTTGCTGCATGTTTTGCATGCTCTGTTGAAGATTCTGTTGCATATTTTGCATATTCTGCTTGAACTGTTGCTCAGCTTGTTGGGCCTCAGCTTTCAATTGCCGTATTAACTCTTGTTCGCCTGATTTCAAGCAATTGGATGGTTTCATTTGCACGAAACCGTTGGAGTATACATATGTGACCACATCGCTATTGACGAATATCCTCACCATGTTTTCTGGCAAGTCCGGCTTACTGACGGAAAAGTTGTTGTCGTCGTTCTTGCTAATTGAGAAGCCGTTATTCTGGAAGGTAGAGAAGTTGATGTTGTGTCCAGAGTTCGAATACAGTTGAGTTCCGGTGAGCGAAAATCTCGATGAACTGTAACGCGACTGGCCATTCAGAGCTAGAGCCGGTTGATTTCCAGCTGCGAGCGACTCTAGCTCAGCTCTGGTTCTGGCAATTAGAGATCGTTCGTCTGGAGTGAAACCAACGACCTCTCTCGTACTCATTTGACAGGTTGGTGAAAATATGATCGCCTTATTTCCGTTGATTGAAACCCTAAAAGATGCAGGTATGAGTTTTAGCGAATGAGAGTTGAGATGCTGACCAGTCTAGTCAATAGTTGCGCTTGAGTTAGGAAGCTTACGTTTTCCAATCGCTTTGTAGAAGGTTCGGTGAAGAGATGGCATAATTGTTCGGGCTAGTGTCAATCAGATGGGCACCATTGAGCTCTTGGTGTCTGATTTCCGTTTGCCAAGCCCCTAGTTTGATTTGAGGCGATTCGAAAATGGTTAGTGTGATCCGAACTTGACTGATATCCGAACATGACAGGTTCGGTTAATGAGAGTTTGGAAATACCTTACCTACAAGGCTGAGGGCAGATAGTAGAACAAGCAGAGCCTCGAACATATTGATCAATTGCTTAGAGGAGCGAGAAACTTCTACTTCGAGTCGAATTCTAGCTGAAGGTGTCGCGCGCTTGTAATGTGAATACCTGCTCGGCCCTCCTCCCTCGCCAGGCCTTCATGGAGAGTTTCATGAATACATACGGAAAGACGTATGAGCACGAAGCATGACAAACTTTTTATTGGTGGTGCTAAATTTAGTGTTCGAAGCTTAAATTTCGCCCTAGTCAGTGCTGTCACTTTCAACCGGGATGACGCTGATTAAACAGACGAAGGTCGCGACATAACTCACTGCTTGCTGGGCCACCTGTAGGGCAGTTTGAGAGGCTTGTCACTCTCAGGTAACTCGACAGATGGCGAGACAGCCATCAGTATTCGGCAGCCGCCATGAGGGAACGGGGCAGGGCTAGAAAGGTCGGAGCATCCATGAGGCAGGTGAATCATGACAAGCGAATGAGAGAGTGCTTCAAAGTGAAAGCTGCACTCGTTCGGACATCGAAAGCGAGTTGATCCAGCGAACGAACTTCAGGAAGAGCTTGTTGAACATAAAACAATCAAATCAATCATCGTTACCAAGTATGTGGGCAGAAGACTCATCAGAACAAGACAAAGAATAGACGAAGAAACCAAGGCTGCTTAAGAATCATTGCTAATCACTCGTAATCGTCTAAAGCTACAAACTTTATTCGCTCCAAAGTGCTCAGGTAAGTGGATACCCCTATATTTGTATTCTAAACTGATGAATACTGAGATTCCAGCTCGTCTCTGGCATCGAAAAGGAGCATTACTGCATATCGTCTGACCTCGAGATCAACGAATCTTTATCGGCAGCATGCAAGAAATCGGCAACACTAGGTCCTACTAGACAGACGATAGAGCCTAGAGTTATGCAAACTTGGATGCGGCTATTCCAGTTCTTATGATTTGTTTGGCATCATGCAAAAGTGAGTCACTGGGCGGCGATTCACGCGCAATCAGGAGTTTGCGGGACCTATTGAATATACTTTATGACCATCGATTCTGGTCTCAGAGGAGAAGGCTCAAAATTGCCTGCTAAGAAACGTGGTGATCTAATTGCCTATCGTTTCCGTCTCGATCTAGCTGGCGGCTAGTGTCATGGATGTGGTTCGGTAGCTGTAGTGTCCAGATCGGGCCAGTCAAGCAGCTCGAGCAACCTTCCAGACAATGCCAATCCATTTCCGCACGATAAAGGTGAATTCACATTCAGACTTATCTATCAGCAGCGCAGGTGGACGGCAGGCTACAGTGTGTGTGAGGGAGTTAGGAGAAGGTTTCAGGTTTGTGTTGGGTCAGTTTGCTCCAAAGCAAGTGGCGAGCGGCTATTACAAACTTTAAGAACATGGCACGCAACCAAAGTATCCATCCAGTCTGTTCCAATTTGCTCGTCTGTGTCGCACAAGTTGCGTGCCCACCAAGCTCAACTGTTTGGCGACCAGACGGAAATGGCCGGCCGGCCAGGCCAACGGTTATGTGGTGACGGTTGCGACGATTAGCGATGCTATTTTCGCCTCCTTGCAGAGCGTGTCGGATTCATTTGGAGGTATCGCACGCAGTGCCTACAATCAAATCCGCCAACGCTGATGCCGCTTCCGCCAACTCGCCGGCCAGCTCTTCAGCTGTTCAGCCCCGGGTTTGAGCCTAAAGAGGCGGCTTGTCCGCTTGCTGACCCATTGTTGTGGCTGCTATCTTATACAACCAGCTTAGGCTCGCCTAGCCAACTGCAACGCTGTATCGAATTGGGCCGAGCAGGGCGGATTCTCTTGGGTTTGGATGCGTCAGCGGCAGGTAGGTTCAGTTTACTGGGCTAACGCGCCAAAGCCGCCGCCGCCGGCTAAGTCGGCAGAGTTCACGTGAGATCAAGTGGTGGAAGATGAAGAAGGAGGAGAGAAGGAGCGATCGGTAAGAGCCGAAGAGGAGCGTTCGAGTTGCAATGTGTAAGCTTTCCACTTTTAGTAGACCCGATTGATCAGAAGTCTGTCGCAATTTTTCAATCTTTAATTTGTGCTCACCTCGGCCAAGTCTAGCCGCCGAATTCACATCATAATTTGAACTCTCTGAGAGAGTAGCTTCGTTTGCTGCCTATTCTTGTCCATCCGCTGATCGGTAGCTCTCAAACTTGGCCAACCTGGACGGGGATCGACTTTTTCCTCGCCTCTCGCTGGCCAACTTCCTCGTAGTTTGCTGCGCTGGACCGAGCGAGCAACCGAGGGAGTCAAAGTGTCACTTTGGGGCAGGTTTATTTTATCACTACTGGAGCGGGCCTGTCACTGGCATACTCGGAATAGAGCCACCATCAAACGAGAGAAAGTGAGCCGGCATTTGTCGGTCCTAAAAAATGGCCGCCGACTTGCTTTTTGTTCCTGACCCGCGGCTGCATCTGCCACATCCCCTTTCGGGATCAAGCTGCGCCGCAGTGAACGAAAATGGTGGTCCCAGCCGCAGGTAACTACCTGTTTGCCCCCAAGCCCAGCAGCAATTGAAAAAGCCTCGAGCTTATTCTGGCGAAGTCCGCTCGGGGATGGCTAAGAGATGTGTCCCCTTAATTCCTGGAATTCTTGCTCGAGACTCTCCGAGCTGGAGCTGGAGCTGTACTGCTCGCATTTGCAATGTAGTGGCCAGCTCCGTCCAATTGTCGGGATCAATGGGATGCCCATAAAAGGGCCGATTGTGTTAGAAGAAACAAGATGCGGATGCTCGTTTACACCAATGGCCTGGGGTATAAAAACAATTGTTTCAATGGGGATGGCCTGTCACCAATGGACACTTGACCAACTCCACTGCCGACAACTGATGCCGGCAACAGGTGAACGTAATCAATCCGGCAGCTTTGAGCCACAGCGGACTCTAGCTGCCTGAATGTCGGCTGATAAGACGGATAGTGTGATCGATTGTAAGTCTGAGGTGAATTCTATTGGATTTCATTGAGACCGCTGGCAGTAGAGCACGTTTTGAATATCTGAAACCATTGGCAACCTATCGCCAACAGTTTGCAGCAACAACACCAATTTCAGAATTTAAAAGAGATAGAATAGCATGGAAAGTGAGCATAAATCTCACTCTCTCCAAATCCAATGCAAAACCAATGGATTGTTATTGTGAAAGTCCGGCCACCCTAAACAATGGATTCGCACTAGCGACAGTATTATCGAGGAGCCACAAAGTGTCTACAGGTGCCGCCGGCAGCTTTGATTGTGTCTCGTCTGTCTTGCCGCTCGCTGCTCATGGGACGGCAATGGTTTAGCCGACAGGCTGGTAGGCAAGCAGCAGGATGGAGGAAATGCTATGGCTTGCAGGCCAAGATGGATGCGCGCGGTTTTCTCAGGCGAGTGCATGCTTCCAAGCCAACAGGTGGACAATTGGTGGTCGTTTCGTTTGAATGTAAACACTGAGATACCGGATGGCTCGCTTTCAACAATAATTGCACCAATTGCATTGCAACGCCCGCTTACCTGCTGTCAGTAGCTTGATTTTAGACTTGATCTTTGCGTTTTTGCTCGGCTCAGCAGCTTCTAATTGGATTCTGCAAGCCGCTTCCCCTAGGTTTGCCTACCTGGCCGCCCTTTTTCAGCATCCGCAAGACTCTAAATCAAGAGTCTCTCAGACGAAGGAAGTCGCGCCTCTAGCTGGCAGAGGCAGGCCCATTGGCCGCTTGCTCATCCTGTGCAACCTCTCTTCCCTTTTCACCGGCGCCACAAACTCACAGGCCATGTAGCTGAAAGTCTTACGGGGTTAGAAAGTCCAATGTTAGATGAGAGATAGGCGAGGAAACAAATCTGGCTGCCTGATTTGCAATGATTGTCCAGAGGTTTGCGCGGAAGGCTATGCGCTGATAGATGGGCTCTGGGCTAGAGCAAACAGCATCCAATCTTCGCGGAGTATACGCTCGCAATTCCTCCAGCCTCCTCATTTGGTATCCTTTTCACATGGCTCAAAATCGAAAGCCGAATTATCGTGGCCTAACCAAATTTGACACAGCCAAATAAAGACTCTTCAAAAGCAGTGGTTGGATGCCCACAACCAGCTAGCGGCCACTGTTTGCCGCAGGCAACAGTGGGCGCTACCGCCAAATACCGCCCATGGAGAGCTCGGCGAACAATTGATTAAAGAGATTTTGGCTCTGGCAAGACATGAACCGGAGCGAGTAAGCACTAAGTCTGGCTTCGTCGGTCTGGCCGGGAGCCTGTGGAGCTTGTGTCCGTAATTGGGCCGCCCTAACCTGATCCAGCGGATTGGCAGCCACTTCCTGCTGGCCGCTTGCCTCGGAACGTTTTGATGCTTGCTGCAACCCCCAATCATGAGTCTCCTTGGCATGAACCCTTGGCGGCCGGTTAGCGCGGCTGAGCTCAGCCCAATTAGCGGGCCCTTCGGTGCCAAAAGTGGCTGCAAACACCTTGTCCAATGTTGCCCGTTCTCAGGCCATCGACACCACACTCTCGGTGGCCGGTTTGTTTGGCTGCTCGATCCCTTTACTCGGTCAGGAGCTCCTCCTCTTGGCCGCACAAAACGAGAGGAGCGAGAGTCAATTGTTGGCCGCAGGTGACATCTCTTAAATGGAGCTCAACTTTTCACGATTCTTACCCTCTCGCTCATATCTGTCCTCTTGCTTGGTGATCCTATTTTCAAGTTTGGAATCTGAATCACGAATTTGCGCCACTTTCCTTGAGAGTGGCGCGCAAAACTCAACACTGAATCCAAGATTCGGCGTTGCAGGTTTGGTGTTCGGGCAAGTTTTGGCTCCAAGCCGCCAGTTGGCGTTCCTTTGCTCAACTAGGATACCAAGCAACCAAACGAAAGTAGCCTGGGCTAACTGAAGCTCACCTGGTTCAAATTTTAACGTACAACTTCATCCCAGGCATTTAGCTGGTAGGAGTTGTAACTCTCGCAAAATTGCGCTTCCTTTCATCCTTTCAACTTCGCCATCAATCTCAATGGGTTCTGAACGCTGAGAGTTGGTTTGCTCCCATTGTAGAGGAGTAGAAATTTTCATCCATGAATGCGAGGTAATCATCTTATGTATAATCATTCGCTATTAAATTAGCTCAATTTTTAAAGGTAAGCGCGTTTGAGTGAAAATGTTGTAAACATTTAGAATAAACTTGGACGAGTTTGAGGGATTGATTTGGTCCAGCCACCCAAACGTTAGCTCCTCGAACGATTTTCGCGCAAGTTCACTGATCCTCAACAATCGTAAAGCGAATTAAGGTAACAACAACAGCAACAACACTATGACCCCCCAGACCATTGAAAAGGGTAAACTAAATTTTCGGCGAGAGATTGGATTGGATGAATGGAAAGCTGTTGCACAATGAAGCCGGCGGCCGCCTTGCCGGAAGCTATCTGGGTGCTCAGGATGGGAGAGTTTGTGTGGCGTGTTACGCTCACACTGCCGACGTTTGGTTTGGCAAATTTTCCTACCAAGATGCATTATTGCTCGAGTTTCCGAAATTTGGCGGTCCCTTTGGCGGGCTGACCAGTGCGGCGAGTTGGTCACGCTAATCTTGTCAGTTTCGTACAAATTAACGGGGCAAACTAAGGTAGCTTGGTTAAACAACGCCCATCCAACTCTAACCAAATCGCTGCCACCGGCCGATCTGCTCTAGGGCGCCGATTTCTCAATTATTGTTTCGTTTGCTCAATAGTCCAACCAAAGCAAGAGCGCGCCCGCGAATCCCTTCACCTGGCAGCAAGTCCCTTTGCATCCCATCTCATTGTATGCAGGTGAATGCGCTCGCGAGCTTCATTGCACACGGTGCGCATTGTGCAAGCGCAATTGTTACCGGCCGCATGATGATGTTCCGACACTTTCTTCCCTTCCACGGATCAGGGCGAGCTTTGATACAGGGCGACGGGATGGAGCTGTGCAAAATGGTTGCCAAGTTGGCTGCCAATGTGTGTAAATCACTGGCTCCAGCCGATGGCGTCGGCGGGCAGAGAGTTGAACCTGTCGCTTTCGGTGCTGGTGCCTCTACTGTTGCCGTTGCCCATGCATCAGCCCCATCGGCGGCTCTCCATTGGCTCGCAATCGCTAAGTAAGCTTCCATCCCTCCGCGCATTACCCTCGAGCGGCGCCGTTAGATAACCTTGCACTTGCATTCAACATTTTGACGCCAGTTGCCAACACAAGCTCACATTGTTCCCTTGATCTTGATGGTTTAGCCGATAGATCCGCGTTGCGATAGCGCACCATGCGTTTGGCTTGGCGCACAATGGCCACTGCGCCTAATCCGGAACCGGAAATTGCTTTGCCCACTGCGGCTGGCGAGCCGAAGCCAAATCCAAGTGCCAGTGCGGCACATCTTCGTTTCCATTGCTCCTCTTGCCTGAGAGCTGTTTTGGTGGTGATGAGAAAATCAGCCTTTGGCAGCTTTCGCTTGTGGCGGGAGTTTGCGGTGCTGCCGCTCGCTAGATTGCTGGCATCAACACTTGCACTGATCTCAATGGCTGCGCTTAGATTAATGGTCTCATTTTGCATAGTCAATCGGTCAACGGAGTCTGGCTGAGCCGGCGCCTCCAGGAACGAGCAGGCGCCAAGCCCAGTGAGCCATCTGGAGCAGCTTGATTATAGTGGTTAGTTATCGGGATCGCTCACTCGCTGGCTGAACTGAGACCCACTGTTGTCGGATAATAATTTCCATCATCATCATCATCATCATCGTTGCAATCACCTCAATATCGACTCGGCTCACCCGAACAACCGTCGGGTGGCCGATTGAACGAAATTTCCATAAAACAACAACTGGCAGTTTGGCATCGGAGAGAAGAGAGGGAGGCGTCGGTTGGATGGAGGGCGAGAGTGAGCGCAAGTGCAAGTGCAAGTGCAATCGCAAAGGCGAGGACTCAATGCCCGTGAATAATGTGCAATTTACAAGTTAGTAGAAGCTGTTGCTTGCGGACGGTTAGGTAGATGCATGAGGGTTTCTTATTGTTGTCGTGTTGCCACTAACCGCCGACCTCGCGTTTCTGCTCTGCTGTGGATTTAGATGACCGATTGAATGGCAATCTTGCTGGCCTACCGGCCGAAGGGAAAGCCTTTTAACCCGATCAGATGGCCATTGTTGCGCATAATCATACACACACAAGCGCACTCTTGAATCCTCTCCCGCCTCAACCCCCTCTGGCTTGGGGCCGGTTAACTAGAGAGCGGCGGCCGGACAGACAGTGGCAGCCCGCTGCCGGCTGAGCCCATTGTGAGCCGAGGGATGCAACCAAACCCCCCGGCCACTAGTGCTCCTCCTCCGCCTCCGCCCCCTCCAGCACTCGTCCCCCGAACTCGCGGGCCTGACCCGCCCACCTGAGCTCGCCCGGCTAGCGGCTCAGTAAACAAATGAAAACCTTCCTGCTATTGACTCACTCTCTCTCTCTTTCCCTCCTCTCGTCCTTCCACTTTCCTCTCTCGCCGGCTAGACAGAGCTCAGCGGCCGGCCGACAATCTAGCCAAGCACGATGACTGACTGACTGGGTGACTTTCAAGCGTCCAACACTTGCCACTGCCAGCTGGAGAGCATCTCGCAGGAAGCGGGCAAAAAATGAAGAATTGCAACAAGTAGGCTAGATCAGTGAGCTCGGTAACCAATAAAATCACACTCATACAGAGGCCAGTGAATCAGACACAAAGGCTCGCTCGCAAGCAGATTGAAACGCGACACATCTCTGGTTTAGAGGAGAGAGAGGGCGAGCGAGCGCGATAGGTAGGCAGGTAGAGCGGGCCATTTGGACGACAATTGATCCATCATGGTTCCAGGTGACAATGGGGAGGAGGAAGAGCTACTGTTGCCGGGCGGAAAGTTGATCAGATTTGCAACACTAACGGCACAAGCTTCGCCCAATGGCCAACAGCATCATCTGGTTCATCAACTGGGAGCTAAGCAAGCCAGTGAAGCCGATAGTAAATTGCAAGATCAAGTTCAGCTCAGAATGCGCTCGCATGGATCGAGATGGAGGCGGCGGCGGCGGCGGCTGGACGGCAAGATTGAGATGGAAAATTTGTCGCCACTGCAGGCAACAGAAATGGGTGATAAGTTCATGGGTTTTAGAGGGAAAAAGGGTGCGAGTAAGACAAGACAGCTTGTTGACGGTTCGACCACTATGTCCAATGAAGTTGCCGTTCAACACAAGCAAACTGGAGCCGCGAGAGAAGGGCGTTTTGCTGGCGGAGAGTTAGGTGGTGAGTCGGAACGTACGTTTAGAGCGGCTCTTTATAGTGAGGGCCAGATCGCCAGGCAAACACGAGCTAAGAGGCTCAAACTGGGCGCAGGGGTCGCAATGTGGCCAACATGGCGCCAGTTCGTCCTCTTCTGTCTCGTGTCAGTGTTTTTGACAAGCCTCCTGGCCAATTTTAACATTATACTCCCCAAGACTTCAGCCTGCCTCTTAAACCAATGTCATGCCCTCTCCGTTGGCCCAACTCTCTCCTCATCGACGCCAGTGCCGCCGAGGAGTGTTGGCATTCTCATTGGAAGTAGCACGAGCAGTCCAAGCTCGCAACTGCTGCCCTTTTCAACGAGCACAACCTTAGCACCAAAATCTGGCCTCCAACTGGCCACAACCTCGGCCACCACCGCTTCAATGGGCGCGCCAACAGCGCCACCAGTCTCAACGCAATCAAGCGCCCGATCTAGTATGCAGACTAGCCAAACTCAGCACCTGTTAGCGCTCGATGGAAACTCGAACGAATCAAGCAAATCAAATCAAGCTCACAGCAAGCATTTGCAACATCAATCAAAGCCACAAGTAAACCAGAAATATCAAGCAGCTAAGCAAACACAATCAAATAATCTCGACAACTACCCATTCGTCCATCAAGAGAATCCGATTCAAAACAACAATAAGCCAGAACTCTTAGCCGACAACAATCAAAGATCGGCAGCAAGCGGAGGTGACGATCTTACTATCGGCAACAACATTGACAGCAATGGTATCAATAACAATAGGACCTTCTATCCGCTCCTGCCAACGCTAAATCAAGCGCCAACATCCCAGAGAGTCGCGTCATCAATCACCAGCGAGTCTCGCGTTTTCGACCAAAGACAACAACAACCACAACAACGTCAATCTGCCTCCGTGGAGCTGCCGACCATCGTAGTTGGCCGTAGGCTCAGCTCCAACTATGACCACCTGGCTTCACCCCCGCAACAGCAAGCTTTAGCACCACCCGCAACCAACGCAACTTCAGTGCCGACCAAGAGCAGCACCAATGGCGCCATCAAGCTGATTGCAGGCCCAACGCTTTCGCTTAACCCCACTCAAAGCCCGAACTCAACCAACAACCTAGATGCTAATCAGGCGGCCAGCGATGGCTGGACACTGTATTCTGGCGTAAGCACCAACGAGTCGTCAGGTCCGGGTATTTTGAGCGCGAATGGGACACAGCTCGCGAATCAGGCTGCTCAGGTTGGCGCTGGAAGCGGATATGAGCGGGCGAGAGGACCGCTGGTTGCGAGAGTGTCGGATTCAAAACGAGCCGAGACAATCAGGCGACAGTTCCTCCCAACGCCGCAGAACCTGTTGCAAAATGCGTTCAGGGATGCAATCAACGACTTGATGTCGAGCAACCCAAACGAGCAAATTTTCAGCTCCGCATCTGCAACTCGACCCCTTATCCTGAGGCCGCATGCGATCATTTCCGCGCTCACAGCGTCAGCTTCCAGCGAAAATCAGGCGCAACAGCCAAATCCTTTGCTCAACTTCCCAAACAACCAATATCAGGACTACCTGCTAGACGGGAACCAGCTCATTCGAGCGCATCTAGGGCAGCAGAGATCCAAGCCAATGCTCCATACGGCAAGCGCATCTGCGCCTAGCATCTCTCTGCCTCCTCTATCGCATTTTCTCTCGCCGAGGAATCCATTCCGCCTTTTTTCCTCCTCCTCCTCGCCTGCAGCCACAAGGTATCGGCCGTCTCTGATAAGTTTCGGCAAGCAATTCAACGGCCAAAGTAGCAACAAGAAGCTCGCTGGAAACTCGCGTTGGGTTGTTGGCTCACAAGGAAACTATGCAAGCTCATCTAACAACCAGCCCAGGTTGCCTGCCTTCCAAGGAACGGCGAGCATTGCGGGTCTCGATGACCACCCAACAAGCGTGTTTGCACACCCACATAGTGCCGAACAACTTGAGAGGCTAGTTAGGGCCGCAACCAGGGCAACCGGGATTCAATCGCCCATTTTGCCAGCTATTGTTAGCGCTCCAACTGGTACCTTTCCAGGCTACTACATTCCAGCTATTGAGAGCGAATCCGAATCACAAGTCAACGAGCTTAGACATGGGGAACCATCAACAACATCGTCCAAGATACCCGGCACCGATTACGTGCTCCATCCGGAGGAGGTTAGAGCCATGATAAACATAGGAGAGCTTGCCTGGCGAAAGCAACAAGCTCGCGAACAGGTTCAAAATCAAGAATCAGGCCAAAAGGGCTCGCGTATGAACCAACAGCAACAAGTTGAGCCAGGGGCCTCTGAAATTCGAAATTGGAGATTCACTGGAAATGGCCATCTAATGTCGGGCGGCAATCTGATGCAGGAGAATCACTTGGAAAATATGCGAAATTTCGCCTATGTCGATCGGAATCCCAGAGACACTATGCAAGGTTCTCATTCATCTATGAACAGTCAACAGCAACGATTACATTCAAGACAAAATCTCAACATGTCAAACCAGAACGAGCTCGAAAGCCAACTGAGCAACCATTTCAGACAGAATCAGCTTCAGTCTTTTCCAGCCATAATACGCGTCAACGACCAAGATTACGTCCATTGGCCTTTAATCAAATTCCAAGCCAAGAACTCTCAGGTGAACCAGCCAGATGGGCACCAGCTGCAATTAACTTCCATGGACGAGTCACAGAGGTTCGCAGTCAATGGCGGCCCGTTTAGCGCAGTTGGACCCTTTTTGCCATATCCGAGAGGCCAACTGTATACATACGCGGCCAACCCAACTCAATTGAACCCAAGCGTTGCAGCCTCAACGCCCCAACCCTCCTCTGGCCCTCAAGCTCAGCAGCACCAGGCTCAAGAGTTTCGGCCCAACCAGGGAACAGACTCGAAAGTTCAAGCAGATCTGACGGATGGCAGAAGCAACGGTAGAAATCCAGCTACTGACCTTGAACACAGCCCGGTGCGATTTGCAACCCAATTGAGCCCAAGCGAGATACGTCAGGTTGAAGACTCCATAATCGAGGCTCTGATTGCGACTCAAGCATTGCAACACCAGCGAAACTTGATAGAAAATTACGCAGCGCAAAATCAGCAGAGTCCCATGTTCGCAAAGCCTGACAACTTTTGGGCAGGCAGCGGTAACGTCGCCCACAGGCTTCGTGTTGGCTTATTTGGGCGCCGAAAGCGTCGCAATTCGAGCAACCCAAAGGCTAGTCCAGGCGGTCAGCAGCAAATGCTGGCATTGCCGTCGGGCTCGCATTTCACTAGCATGGTACCCTTGCTCAACGTTTCAGGCATCCCCATTCATATCGTTTCACCTCTCATGCAATATATCAACGATGATGTGGCGTTCAATGCGCAGGCTCAAACATATAAACAGGATTTAGTTCAAACAGAGCCGATGCTTCATGAATCAAACGAGCTTCCCCCTCCACGCCTACCTGTTGTGATGGCTGACCAAGAGACTAACAAGCCGATACTGAAAGAATCACCAGAAACGAATCTCCTCACTGAATCTACCGCACCTAGAGCATCCATTTTGGCTGCGCCTAGTCGCGTGATCGCGACCGAGAGAGGTCGGCTGTCCATGATTCCTGATGATGATTATGATGGGCGCGTTACCTTCGGGAGTCGTGTCACTAATGGCAGGGAGAGAACACAAGCAAACCAGCTGAGATTTGATGGTTCAGTTGGAGATAGAAATTTATTTATTGAAGAACCCGCCAAGCACTCAAACCAAAAATCATCGGCAAGCAATCGGGTGAACAAGTTGGATGATTCCTCCGACGACAACATCGGCCGCCAAACTGGGCCCTTGCGTAATAGGATCAACGTTGATTGGCCAGCGATGGTTAGCGATGCTGACTACTTTCCACCAGCAAACGAGCAAAGATTAGCAACGGCAGCCGGCCGGAATACCATGACACAGATATATAACCGAGAGAATAGTCACAACATGGGCGGCCAACGAGCTCAAAGTCGACCTGGTAACCTGTTGAAAAATTATGCGAGCTCTCAGCTCAAGCTCCAGTTCGCCCAAGATTATCAAGCCCGAGAGGGAGTGCCAATATATAACAATAATGTTCGAGTTGCTGGTGGTCTCGATAGGCAGCGATCGGAAGGTAGTCAAGCGAGACAGTTGGCACCGAAAAACGCGCGCTTAGAGTCTTCAAAGGTTGAATCTAATCCGAGCGACGATGATGACGATGCTGACGAGGCTGATGATGAAAAATCTGACGATTTGCAGCAAAGAGGCACATTCGAACGGCAGGTAGATCAGCCAATTTCGCAACCAAATCCAAAAACACCGTGGCGATATCAAGCAAGTGAGCCCGAAGCTAAGCTCGCCTCGCGAGGGCCTCAATTTGTGACAACTAGTGTGTCTGTTGGCGCTCAAAATGCTCATTCTCAGAACACTAAAAAGGTTTAGAAAGGAGAGCTGCGCACTTTTGTTGAAGTTGATCTTGGCATAGTTTATCTAAATAATCTTAAATAAAGCAAATAAGCGCTTAAGGACCTATCGATTCTCATTGTGTAAAGTTTCAGAGCAATCCGTCCCAACACAAAACTGTGGCTATTTCAAGTGCCGTGTCTTAGATGGTTAGGGGCTTGCATCTCCAAAAAAGCCACGAGACGAAACACTAGAACATCAACTCAATGTTGCTCCTGGCTCATTTAAGTAGTCGAAGGCTATGATTAACTTCGAACGCTAGATTCTGCACTATGACAGGGCCTCCAATCTCGGCTTCAGACTTCAGTTGATCTGGTCCACTTGTCTTGAGTCTGCGAAACTCAAAACCAAAAACAAATACTGATCACTCTAGAACCGAGAGCGTTGCTGTGTCACCGATGTTAGCGGCCTCAGAACCGACCTTCCTCGACGCTAAAGGCCATACGGGCGGCCATACTGAACGGGCTTGAAAATAAATCAAAATAAGAATGATCATCAGGGAGGTGAGCTTGGCGAGTCAATAGGGAAGTGTCAGGATGAGCAGGCACAAGGTTTAGTTAAGTAGATAGCCTTCATATAGATTGTATGATTCAACCTCTTCTATCTCTACGGTTCGGTTTCTACTTGTTTTCAAGATGGCGCTTACTCTGACACGACTCGAGATCGATTTCAAACCAATGAAAAAGTTTCTGCACAATGTTACTCCTGACAAAAATAAATACCGTGTGAGTTAGCATTCTAGCTATGCTAAACCTGCGGGTGTAGCAAAAAGAATTCTTCTGCAGATCGCGACCCGCGAGTAGTAAGCTTCGAACATTGCGAAAGCAGACAGCGATACACTTGTTGAGTCTGCGATGGCTGTTGCGATAGCTGAGGCGAGCGGATCTCGAACATTTTCGTCTCCACAAATCGACTTGTTTGGCTATTTCTGAGGGTCTGGGTGTCAACAAAGTTCTGCAGATGCAAGAGTGAGAACGTTGCCAATTACTTGGCGACGATTTGAGGTCTTCATACTCGGCGTAATCAGAGACTGTTCATCAGAAAAGTCCTTTTATCTTTCATCTTCACTCATTAATGGAAGTCCTACATGCTGTCACAGGAAAGAGAGACGTCAGATCGGTATACAGGATCCTGGAATAAAAGATCTGAATCGACCGATTCGAGACGGCGAACAAGGTCCCGATACAAGACTCAAGATGCCACTGATTTGCCGGACAATTTTTCGGAAATTGTCGTGTGAAGCAAGAACAAATCAATACATAAAATCGGCGAGACGAAATTGTCATTCCCTGGCGGTCTCTCGAAAGCGCCTCATCGTTAGCCAGGACTCGAGCAAAACTACCCTTTCGAAGACACCTGTGGTGCAAGCCCTTCTCCTGACGCCATTTACCAGAAGTCTTTCCACTCAAGTTTATCGGCCATATGTGGATCCAAAATTATCATACGCGTTCGGTAAGTCACAAGAACATCTCGTTTACTCGACTGTTGCTCGAGAACTTGACAAGCGAATTTCGGAGGCTCCTGACGAGCTCGCATACGCAAGCCGCTTCGAGAACAAGGAGGTAACCTTCAAGCAATTAGATCATGACATCAACAAAGTTGTAAAGACACTCGTTCAGCGGTTCAAAATTAGCCATGGAGACTCTGTTGGCGTCTTCGCCTACAATTGTTACAACTGGGTGGTCATCCAATTCGCATGCTCACGAATCGGGGCAGTTCTAACACCTATCAACCCATCTTACAAGGCACATGAGCTGTTGCACGTTCTCAAAACGAGTAGACTTAAGTGTTTGTTTATGCAGGGCCCAAAATCTCAACAATCCCTGCTCAACAATCATCTGAATGTGCTCCAATCCGACGAGATTGTTTCGGCGGCTCAAAATGGAGAGTTGAATTTGAAGAACGTTATACTCATGGACGAACACAGGTACAATGTATCGCCAATCGTTTGCGATAACAAGCCATCTATTGACATCAAGCTTAACGGCTGCGAGTTGCACGACTGGGGCGTTACAGAAAATGATGGAAGGGTATTCAGATCTAAGCTGGAGATCGAGGATGCTGGGATTGAAAATGCAAACGCTTGCCTTGTCAATGAGGACTTATTATCACCCGACGACATTTTTGCCGTCTATTATACATCCGGCACTACAGGCACCCCAAAGGGTGCCTGTGTTTCTCACTTCACCGTCATAAATAACGTTCGACTATGCCAAGCGCGCATCAGGGTAGGCAGGCAGAAAGATTGGAGGATGGTGGTCGTGACAAACTTGCCCATGTTTCATATATTTGCCGGCGTTCTCACGGCTCTAAGCCCCATAGTTAGCAATGGTGCCGTCATATTCCCGAATTACAAGTATGACATCAAGGCACTAGTTGACACCATCATGACGTATAACGCGAATGCCGTCACGCTTACCCCAACTATCCTTATAGATCTTCTGAGTTATTTACACGCGAACAAAATAACTAAACTACCCTTGAAGATTATCCAATCTGGTGGCGCGGCCTTATCTCCGGAAGTCTTTAGCAGGACATTTGAGGCGCTATCCGATCTAGAGGAACTGCGAGTAGGCTATGGTTCGACAGAAAATGGATCTGTTGCCACGTTGCAATCAATCCATGAGCCCGCTGAGATGCGACAGTTGACAGTCGGCTCACCTGTTGACTTCACGGAAATAAGAATAGTTAAACCAGGCACAGAAAACGTCTTGGCCCTAGGTGAGCGAGGTGAAATACAGACTCGAGGTCACAATACGATGGTTGAGTATCTGAACCAGCCTGATAAAACAGGACAGGTTTTGACTAGTAATAGATGGTACAAAACTGGAGATATTGGTCTTATGTATCCGCATGGAAGTATCCAGGTTTGCGGCCGCATCAAAAGCATGATAATCAAAGGTGGTGAGAATATTTATCCTGAGGAAGTGGAGCAAATGATTCACAAATTGGATTATGTTGAGGATGCCCATGTTGTCGGAGTACCCGACAAACGATTCGGAGAGCAAGTTTGTGCATGGGTAAAACTGAAACCTGGTTACGAAGAAGCGAAATCTAAAAATTCACGGACCTCGGATAAAACAATCCACAAAGATGACGTCATCGAATTTTGCAAAAGGAATATGACATACTTCAAAGTGCCCAAGTACCTATTCTTCGTGAATGAATTTCCAATGACATCAACGAAGAAAGTTCAAGCTCATATCATGACAAAGATGAGCTGCGAAATGCTAGGGTTGAAGGAGTAGTTCGCGGTTTGGATAGAGTTCAAATGGCCAGGCTTGGAGGAGAGATGATGTTTCATGGGTTAATGGAGCCGAGAGCAGGGACAACCGATGATTGATTTGGCTCCTGCTTCTATTCACCCGGAACTAAGATGCGTTCTCATGGCTCGTGCTTGGTATTGACGCTTAGGAAAGATCTCCAATTAGCAGTTGGTCAGATATAATTATGAGCATGGTCGCCTGTTTTGGCCATATGATGATAGCATGGGGCATAAAACAGGGTAGAACTCATGGATGCCACAGAACATCAGTGATGGCTTAGATCCGCTCTTGTTACGAACTCGCTTGTTGATGATGATTCTATCTGGGCTTGGAGGAGGGACGAAAGTGGTGAATTTATATCTTTAATCGAATTCTGCTTGAAACTAGAATGAGGTTTTAAATGAAATGATTGGCTCGATTGAAATATGACAAAATTACCTACAGAGAAGATTCAAACTTTGTCTCGTTATTCTAATGTCGTTTGAGTTCGAGGGTGTTCTTCAAATTTAGGGTAGATGATGCCTACCTTCTACTATACCCTGGTCAAGTTTGTCGAAAATGTGTGATATTGGTTCGTTCTGCTCGCCTCTTTCGACCCATGATATAAGGTTTATCATCTTCGCGTTAAAACCTAGATGAAACTTACATATGATGGTTGATCTGGCGGTGGGAGATTTTTGATGTAGTTAGTTATGCCAAGAGAATATCTGGATCATTAATTTAGCTTCTCAGAGCCACTTAGTGTCCAGCAAGTTCATAGAGATTGGCAGTTACGTCCTTGTTTCTACTAGATCTACTATCTGAGTCGCTATCGTGATGGCCACTTCTAATAGCTCCACTGGTTTCCGCGTTCGTGTGCCTTTCATTTTTGTCGGTCGACTTGCTAACTCTAAGAGCTTTGCCAGCCAATTCTAGCCCATCCAGCGCTTGGACAGCGTGTTGTCCATCCTCGATATTAGCATAAGTGATGAAAGCGTATCCTCGAGAAACGTTGGTGATCCGATCTTTCATCAACTCGAGTCTAACTATGGGGCCGAATGGCTCGAATACCGATTTGATCATATCTTCCGTTAGATTAACATGCAAACCACCTACATAGACTCTGTAACAATTTGGTGGGAGATGAGAACGAGAACTTGGATGAGATGAAGCAAGATTTACAGTTTGAGAAGTGGATGGAGGCCAATCGCCGGATGGCCGGTTTCTATCCAATTGAGCGGACTGTATGACTACAGGTGCACCAAAGAATTTCCTCCCGTTCAAGCTGAACGCTCTTGAAGCCGATGCTGCATCTTCGAACTCTATGTACGCTATGCCTTTGTGCCTCCTAGTTTTGCTATCCATGATCAATCTGACTTCCCTAACCTTGCCTATATCGTAGAAGAAGTCCTCAAGATCACGTGAAGTAACTCTCGGGCTCAGCTGCATTATGAGGATTGTTCTAGAGTTTCGTTTAGTTATAGGAGATTGTGACCTACTTCTATGATGACACCTAGAAGAGGTCTTGGATCTTGAGCGGGATCTTCTTCGACTTTTATGCCTGTCGTCCTCATCGTCATCTGAATATTGGCGTCTCTTTCGGTGTCTATGTCTTTCACGGTCTGAATCAGCATCATAATCACGACTATCATGACGATGCCTACGTCGTCTGGAGGATGAAGCCCGCTCGCCACTCCTTTCATGACGACTTCGTGATTCCTCTTTGGATCTTGGCGATCGTTTTTCCACTCGTATTTTGTGATCGAGATCCCCTTCATCCTGACCGATTCGATGACCTGGCTTGAGATCAGTGAGCGACTGATTAGAGGTCTCCGAACCTTGCGCAAGGTTGGTATCGTTAACTAACGATGCTGGTTCGTTACTTTCTTGCACTTCGGGATCAGTAGGCTGAACTTTTGGCCCCTCAACAACGTGCCAGACATTTTTAGGCCGATCATCGGGGTCCAGAAGCTCTCTTACATAATCGTCAGTAGAGCTCGCGTTACTTTGAACATCTTCGATATCATTCCTAACAATTCGGTCGGGAAAAACCTTTGGAGCTCGAATACTACTCATTGCTCGCCGTACGTACCAACAAAGATGGTTAGAAATTGAACTTCAAGAAGAGTGCCCGCTGGGTTAAGAATTGAGCCAGCGATATTCGGTCTCTAAAAGTGGTCTTGATTTTTATCAAATAGAATTGTTTTGCTCTCTGCTCTTGCAAATCACGTCATATTGCCAGGTAGGCAATACTTAGTTTCGAAACTCGATTGGGAAATTCGGAAAGGACAATGGTTGTTACCTAGACCCTTCTCCTTGCACCTATTTTACCTTTCCTTTCCACTCTCCTCTCTCATAAATAAAAGTATTCGTTCGCGTTGGTCACTTCGGGGGACGCACTGCTCATCCACACTGACTTCCCCCAACTCTTTAGAGATGCGCGTGAATAAACGCTTAGACTAACCCTCAGAGATGTCAACCTAATCTCGGGCAATCCGCTGCCGAGATCAGGTCAGGATGGACTTGACCACCTAACTAAGCATTTACGGACCAGGGTAACGCTCATCTTGGAGCTTATCCTCTCAGACTAACAATAATAAGGCAATTTTATGTGATGAAAAATATTAAAATTTTCATCCTGGGTGCTCCAGGAGTTGGTAAAACCTCACTATTACATCAAGTTCTGTTCGGTACACATCTTAATGGTTTAGAACGAAGAGTTTTCCCGCCGACCATCGAAGACGTATATTTTGCCACGTTAGATGGCCCCATGCATCAAGGTCATGGAGATAGGAACTCCGTCATTCGTGATGATAGGATCTTGTTGTTTGATGTTGCTGGTGTAAAACCAAATATCGATATTGAATTGTTGCGCAACTACATATCCTACGCAGATGAATTCATTCTAGTCTACTCAATCAACGATCTTCCTACGTTCAATCTTGTCGACACCATCAAGAAGTTAATCGATCAGAGTAAAGGCAAACGAGATCATCCAACTATCGCCCTCGGCAATAAAGTGGATCTAGATAGTGAGCGGCAAGTGAACTTCGATGAAGCTCTCGTATGGGCGAAGAGGGAAAATGTTAAACTGTTCGAAGTCACATCACATGAGAGAGGCACTTTGTATGACTTTGCGAGGTTTTTGTCCTCGCAACTAACACCAACTCAGAGCCATTCGACGTCTGGTTTCAAGCTGAGACGTTCTAAGACCAATCAAAGTATCCCTGGTCCTGGAGGTTGACGTCACTGGTATTTCTACAAAAATTTGAAATAACAGATACAATATCGGACAAGAATCTCGTCAGTCGATAAGTGACAAGTTGTTTATTATAATTATCATGGTAACTCGCCATCAAAAGACAAAACTCGACTTTGTTCGGCCCCCGCTCATGAACGGTAGAACAGCTTTTGCTGAAAATCTTTTCTGATTTGAGGGCTATCACGTATGTAAATAACCTGGTCAAAGCTAGCCCATAGGGGTAGGCGAGCTCAGAGAATATAGATCTCCTCCTCTCTATTCGTGTTTTTTCTTGGCTCTCTTTCTGCCGTCTTTCTGGTCTCTTGAGAGGGTGATCAAAATGCCTCGTGGATCCAACACACGGTAAAGCTGATTCACGCGAGCCGAAATGAACTCTATGTAGTTCTTAGCATTCTACACTGTAAATTATCTTATTCAAGGATAGTATCTATTCACGACTAAAATAAAAGTCCCTCCAGTAACCGGCCATCAAGTGTGCGTTTGATTCGAAACAGCTGCAGTTTCTTGGACTGAACCTGGGAGTTATTGTAACCATGCTGAAACTGTCAGATTACCAGAGACAAAGTAACATTTCATAATCTGAGAATTTGGTCAGAACAGAACAGAATCTCCACCGATTTTCTGGGCCAAAATAGAATCGAATCTCATTATGAAATGAGCACAATCATGGTTCATAGAAGCACATCAATTAAATTCTTCGATCACCCTCCACTCTGAGTCCGCAGTCTACAAGAGCGCACTTTTCCCAAGTAAACTATGACTGAACAGCCTACCCTTGTAGGTAGCTATGACCTTGGGCAGTATGTTCTGCTACCTAGTGAGAGGGATAGAGAATGTTTAACACGCCTCGGGCACTTTGGTAGAGATCTAGAACATGCCAAAGAAAAAGTGAACAGTCGAAGAGGACCAATCGATGACCGACTCATCCGTCTAGATGCAGCGATTCCAGGGAAGGTTGCCACTGTGCTGACTTTAAGTGAAGCTTTTTACCTTGCATACGCCCTTGGCTGCTTAACCATACGTTCGGATTCGGCGATAATCACCTTAGATTCATGTTGGCATTTATTCAGACAATACTACTCTGAAACAAATTCACCACATGACTTCGCAATTGAGTACGGATTGTATCATTACTTTCGCTCCCGAGGATGGGTGGTTCATAGCGGCGAGAACTATGGGGCGAATTTCCTCCTTTATAAAGAAGGCCCATCCATAGATCATGCCCACTACGCTGTCTCTATATTCCTCGACAAAGCGGAAACGGAAGCAAACTGTAAGTGGGAAACTTTAATAACTTTTAGTAGAGTATTGCAGTCTGTTAGCAAAGAATTCATGCTTGCTCATGTTCTCGTTCCCCCCGGTTTGAGCTTTGATCGACCGGAGTGCATAAAAGAGATGAGAATCATCACCAGAATTTTCTCTGCCCATCCCGACATCTCAAGTTAATGCATGCAAAATTGTCACTTGTCTTTCCCAAGATAGGAACGATTCAACATACTGTCAACGTGTGGCAGTGTTTCCAAGATTGCCCCGACAAAATGTAGGCTACCAGTGACGAGGACGTGACATTTTCGATTGTCACAAATTCTGGACATTTTATCGACATGGGCGATGCTCTCAAAAGTGTTAGGTTTGATTACGATGTCAGGAGACTTACTAGTTGTCTCCTGAAGACTTGTCCAAATCTTTGCGTTCGTCTGGACGTTATCCATACCTTTGTCGTTCATTGCGAAAGCTGGTGAATTCAAATCATACGGGCTAGAGTTGATCCTATTAGTTGAGAAGATCACAGATTCGAATCCCTCATATGTGGTGAGAGGACGCAGTACCTCCATCTTGTTACGATCCCCTATTATGTTGATCATCAAGATGCGGCAAACTTTCTCATCTTCTTCCAAAGACAATGATAGAAACCAGTTCAGACAGTTTTTCATGCTCTTCTTGGTGTGGGCTCCGTCGAGAAAGAAAGTTATTCTCGGATATTTAACTACCTGACATCTTCCGGGCCAGAAGCAAAGCGCGAGAGCATCTTTAAAGTACATTGGCAGTTTTGTCAAATCGGTCTCAACAACTGCATCACCCTTCAATCTCGATGTTCCCTCAAATTTCTGTCCGTAAACTCGCTCCAGCACGCATCTAGCTAATTGGCAAGCTAGAGATGCATTATTATATTGAACTGGGCTATGTATGCCGAGCTGAAGGCCAGGATCGACTTTCAGCGGTTTGCATATGTACAGAGGACTATTCTTTTCCAGTGTCCGAAGCTTTACAACCTCCAAGACTGGGTCCTTGTCTTGCTCCGCCATAAATAAAGGGACACCTTTCTTAGCGATACCGGCCTTAGCCCAAGCTATACTTTCGATAGTATTGCCAAGGATGCTTGTATGGTCGTAGTCGAGCGTTGAAATACCGCAGACTACAGGTTTTTGTATGATATTAGTAGGGTCATACTCGCCTCCAATACCGACTTCAATCACGGCACAATCAACCTTCTCCTCCAGGAAAATGCGAAATGCTAGAATGGTGAGGAAAGAAAAGTAACTAGGCATGGAAACGATTTTGCGTTCAGCTCCTTCACGCAATGCATCGTAGACTTTCCTGAAGTATGAACTAAAAGCGTCCTCTTCAATTGGAATCCCATTCAATCTTATTCTCTCGGTAACCTTGATCAAATGAGGTGAATTGTAGAACCCAGTTTTGAGGCCTGCGGCTCGAAGAATGCTCTCGGCAAATGCACATGTTGAGCCCTTCCCCTTAGTGCCACTAACGTGAACTATGTTCAGCCTGTTGAGATCTTCGATATCGATACCTGCAACTTGAAGTTGCTTAGCAAACAACGGCAGAATCTCTTCAGGCCTTCTATATTTGGATAGAGCCAATGTTTGAGAGTTGCTTTGTAGCGAATTTAGGTCTTGTATCACTCTCACATATTGGTCAAGAGGTTTCTCGATTCCGTTCAGAGTGGCGCTGTTCTTAGTGAATTTGTCACCTATTGTTGAACTGTTTGGTATTTTAGTGTCTTTATCGTTCACAATTTTTAGGGGCCTATTGATTGACGGATTTCCAGCCTCCGTGGAAATCATTTTCCGCAGTTTATCAATCATTCTAACTGGAATGGCCCGATTTCGCATAGCACCGCAGATTAATCGAATCTAGTCCCAACATCCCCAGCCCGAGAAGGTAGGGACAGATTTAATCGATATATTCAGGAAAAAACGTTTGTAAGATGACGAGCTTAGCAAATAGCATTTTTTGTACACTCTCACACAACATATTAGATCGCATGAGATCATTACGATGTATTGGAAGGAGTCTATTTCCGACACAGCCGATCAGTGATCATAGCTGATTTGGTTGATCTGGTATGGGTAGTGTGAGTCCTATCCTTTATTTCACAAACAACAAAGATAACGGATCAAAGGCGTTCAAACGACTTACGAGCGAATAACAATAATCGTTCGGACGAATGAATATAAGAGTTCTAGATACGACCGATCGGTCAACTCATTTTCTCTAATACTTTGAAGTACACGATCAGTTCTAGTTTTGACTTGGCGTAAATCAAGAATAATTCTCGTGATTCAGTGTCGAAACTCATGAGGGTTAAAGAGATACGTCGGATGCCTCTTGGGTGAGAGAGTTTCCACGTGGTATATTTAGAAGTTGTGAAATGGGCGCTAGGCTAGCGCTGCTAGCGCGGGCGATCAGTGGGCGCGGTTTGCAAGATCACTGGTGTCAGATCCACACAGATACATGAACTGTAAGCTCGTCATGAACGAATCGTCAGAAACAGGAATTTAACTTCCTGAAGTACACCCCAATATGGCGAAAATTGTGAGCCATAAGTTCCGCACAGTCTCGATTGAGGTCCACCCTCTCTATGATCTTATTTTCGCACATGCTTCTTTCACCAGATTGTTGAACTCCTCATACCTGTCCGCATAAACGTGGTGACCGGAACCCTGTATGACATGAACAGTGACTCGATTTGGAGTCAAGCAGTCCCTTAGAGACTCGCCTGGTGCCTTCTCAATCCAGGATCTAGACCCATAGATGAAAGTCAAATTAACCGCCTCATCTATGTCTAAAAGCCTATGGATTAACGGGTTTTTTGGCCACCCGTAGGGCAGGGTTAGGGCCTTGAAAGCTGACTCGCCAGTCGCTTGCTGGGCATTACAATGGTAAATATAATTGAGGAACTTATGGCAATCGTCTTGAAGCTTAGGTCTGAACTTTTCTCTCAAGTCTCCCCGAAATTTGTGAACTAGTTTGGGTCCGTAGGGTCCAGTCACTCGTAATACAGCTAGAGGGTTGAAGGCTTGAAATATTGAGTTGACTGCCCTCACCCAGATGGGAAATCTATATGTTCCACGGTTTGGTGATGCTTGTCGATCTTGAACTCCCCAGGGGTCAGCAAGAATAACGTGGGATATTCTCTCAGGGTATCTTAACGCGTAACTCGCACTTAAGTAGCCCCCAAAAGAGTGGCCGAGAAGTATGAACTTATCTATGCCCTGTTCTTCCCTCCATCTCTCAATGCTCTCGAGGAATTGTCCTTCGACATCGCCGGACAAATCAAATGGGGCTCTAGAAGATCTACCAAAACCAATTATATCGAAGGCGTAGACTTTTCGACCGGTGACAGACGTGATTGCATCCAGATTTAGAATCCAGGTCCCGATTCCTGCAGCGAACCCATGTATCATGACAAGAGGCTGCTTACTCTTCACGTAGCCTTGTGAGCCCCGACTAGCTTCTTGTATTTCTTCATCTGTTTGCATCTCTATAGTCCTGATCTTGTTGGAGCTTTGGCCCCAACCTGGACCGATATCTACGAAATAAGTCTTGAATGGCCTGGTCAGAACTATAAAGTGAGAGTGATTAGATGATAAACTATACAATACGTCACATGTTCCTCTTTACTAACCTGAAAGCAGCGCAGATTCAGCTTGAGCTAGTTCGTGCTCGGACGTTGGGCACCACTTTAAGGATGATGCCATGGATGAACCAATATTCGCAAAGATGGTCCAGTAGCTTTCACTTATTTGTGTCTCAGTATTGCATGTTTCGTTAGGTGGACGGTTCGAACCCAATCCACCAGGTCCCTGAGAGAGTGGAGATTGTGAGGTGAATATATTATTACTCATCTCCGGACTCGTACTGGCTGGGTAGGTGGTGCGATGTCTCACAAAACTTGTTGGAATGAACGTAACGGATAGAGCGAACACCCTATTCGCTGCAACCCTGATGAAACCTTCCAGTTTGTTCAGTCCACGAAGACGTGCTGATCACTGTTCAAATGAGTCACCTAAATTCGATGAAAAGTCTGAGTCCCTTAGAATGATCGTCATGGGATACAACGTGCAACTTGAGATGAAAACTGTCATCAATTAGCGGCCCCCTGGATATTGCAATCTCTGTCTTGGATGCTCTGACTCAGAGTCTGAGTTGCACGACTGTAAACAAAATGTGTGCGGCGCTCAGCTGATGTCCAATTGATTCGTTACGTTCAGTCGAGTGTTGCAATTTTCAAAAATCTCCTTCATGTCTCGCAATCACTCCAATCTGATCCTTGGGGAATAGTTAGCTCACAGCTTCGAGCTTGACGTCCTGAGCACCCGAAGCATGACCGAAGAGATGGAAAGAGCGGACCTTGATGGCGACGAGGGTGAGGATGACGACCGTAGAGGCTCAGAGACAGAAGTCCATATCTTAGCAGAACCACGTGTGCCATTGAAGCCTGACCCAGAGTTTCTAGATCCTAACCAAGGAAAGTACAAGTACGGAATTGTTTACCTCAGTTATATCCCTGAGGGACTCAATGTAAAAATTTTGAGGCAAATAATGAGCGAATTTGGTGAGGTTGGTCGAATTTACTTGGAACCAGAGGGGAAGAACAGAAAGCATCGAACTTATGTTGAGGGTTGGGTTGAGTTCAAGAAGAAAAGGGTCGCAAAGATGGTGGCAAGGACCCTCAACGGTACCGCTTTGGAGTATGGAAAGAAGCATTGTAAGTTGAACGGGCAGGTGTGGAGTGTCGACTACTTGCACCGGTTCAAGTGGGCCCATCTAACAGAGCAAATAGCGCACAATAAAGCCTTAATCGAGCAGAAAAAGAAACTCGAGATGAGACAGACTAAAAAGCAGATAGAATTCTACCAGAATATGACGGAGCGTTCCAAATTTCAGAAGAGAATAGACAGTAGACGAAAAGAATCAAGATTGACTGATCAAGATGCGAGCAAGCTAAAATCTCTTGAGACTCGACAAAAGGACCCGAGGGAAACAGGTAGAGAGTTATCAGTGATGGTGAACGACGATCTTCTGAGGAACATCTTCAAAAGGACTGCCTGAGGAGGACCAGGGTCATAATAAGACTTTAATGCTGTTTCAATCTCTAGATCAATTAGTATGCGTTACATGAGACTGGGCACGGTCGTAGCGGTCCCACTATTTAAAAACCGCGCATAGATCCAGAGCGAAAACGTGTGATTAGGTTAAACAACAGATGCGCAGATTTTTATTTTGAAATCTCATGATGGATCCACTGGAGGAGAACTTTTTCATCGAAAACCCAGAAAAGATGGAGAATAACTTCTTCAACAAAGAGATTCAGTCAGATTTCGAGAAGCAGTTCAAGGAAAAATCTGGAGAGATAATTAAAGTGCTATCGATGAAACATAGACACGCCAAGAAAGTTAAAAAGAAACACTCTAAGTGAGTAAATAAGACAATCGTAATGGCAGGTGATAGCTCCTTGGCAAACCGATATGAGTTTCTCGACCACACAGCAGATGTACAAATTCACGCATGGGGCTATAACTTGAAAGAGGCTTTCGAAAACGCTGCCGTCGCAATGACAGCCTACATAACTGATCTAGAAAAGGTCGAGATTGTCATGAAAGAAGTAATCAACGTGGAGGCAGACGACTTATTGGGCCTGTTCTACAGATTTTTGGATGGCGTCCTTTTTTTATTTAACGCCGAGCCAAACCTGTTGTCGAAGCGAGTTAGGATACTGGAGATGAGTGATCAACCATCATTCCATATCAAGGCGGAATGCTATGGCGAACCTTTCTCGTTGGAAAAACACCCTCAGGGGACCGAGATTAAAGCAATAACCTATTCTGCTATGAAAATAATAGAAGAACCTGGCAAATACGAGGTTTATTTTATTGTTGACATATAGAATCGGATATGACACACATGAACTATTGTTGATAGTCCACTAGATGTTCTTCCGCTGAGGTAATTTCGACTTCAATGATAATAGGATCTCGCTCATCAATGAGTTCAGACCCGTATCCCTATTCAATTCTGAAAGTTTGAGTAGCTGTTTAGAATGTTTGGCTACACTCTCGTCCATGCAATTCACCATTAACGAAATATGCTCTAAACACACACGACAGACTTCGTGATCATTAGATCTTGCAACCCTGTAGGTCAGTGTTTCTACAAGCTCGTCCCAGTACTCACGGCAGTTGTAATAGTAATCTCGCAGTAGATCTAGAGTTTTTTCGAGCGTTTTGCCGGCCTCGAATTGTGAGAATTTAATCAATTCCTTGAAAATAACTTGATTGTGACCGAGCTCAACCAACCTACTGTCATTCGAACTGAGGACTTCTCTCAGAGCGTCGATTCCCTGTTCTTTCGGACCATCCTCAATGTCAGCAACAAGCTTCAGGGCTGCGGTGAGATTCTTCGAATAATTAGTTTTATCCATGGGTGGGTGTCCCAACACTCATGGAAAACTTGGCTAAATCGGTGCTACCACAGAACAATTTTCCTCAGATTAGGCGAATCACGCTCTAGCACGTGGATATTGATGCTCGTTGAACAATTCGAGGCTCTTACCCTTACGGTATGTCAAAAAAATTGACGATCAGATAAGAGGTTCACACGAATAGTGCGGGTAGAGTTGATTTTTAACATTTACATTACATACATACATTCAGACTCTATCAATCTTCATGTTTACAGCTCTTTGTTGTCTGCTTGCACGTCTTCTCTCTTGCTGATTTTTCATATACTTCTCCAGCATATTTGCAGGCCTCTTACTGTTCTTTCCAATATCTCCATCTATATTAGAGCGAGGTCTAACGACATAATCCCTCATGGATGGTGCCGGGACTCGGGCACGTGGAATCCATCCCTTATCACCTGGCTTTTGCGCCACGCCCTCTTTGGGTTTTTTGCTTGCTGAACTTGGACCTGGGCCTTCACCATCGGAACTGTCGTTCTGTTTAGACATCCGCCTTTGTTTGCTCATAAGTTCCAAGTCCCTGTGCTCACGTTCTTCCCTGGATATCGCAGTAAAGCTAGAATCTAATTGAAAAATAGGTCGTGACCAGCAACTTATGAGCTGCTTAGCTCTTTGCTTGTTTTCTCGTGTCTCTTTTGGGTGCTTATAGAGATACATAACTGCCTTTCCGATGCCACTACTTTTGATTTTATCTACGTCATAGAGATTGAAATCTATTAGTATTTTCAAGAGATTTTCACGTATATTTAAATGGGGCAGACTTCTATCAGGAAGTGGCGCGAGCCATTCAGTGATGACACTAAGAACGTCAGAATCTAGAAAGGCATCCCTGAGATCCACTTTTCTTAGTTGACTGATGATGAAGGGTAAGAGTTTCAATTTTTTGGTAGCTGCCATCTTATTTTTGTTTGCTTCACTATCAGCCTCGACCGCGTCTTTCATTTGATTGATTATATCAGCTATAATATCATCATTATCATTGATAATATCGTAGTTCCTTCGTTTCCGCTTACGACTGTTCTCTTCTTTCTTCTTTGCCATCATGATGTCAAAGTCGTAGACGGTGGTGTTCCTTGGTTCCATCCGTTCCCGCTCCTCATGCTCATCCTCGTCTTCCTCGTCCTCTGCATCATCTCCCTCTTCTGATTTGCCTCTACTGACATTCTCGACTTTTTCCTCATCATTATCGCCATCTGCCTCATCTTTCTCGTCCTCCTCGTCATCATCAGAATTGCCTTTCCTAGAGCTCATGACTTCTTCATCATCATCGTCGTTCTCGTCTTCTTCGTCGCCATCATCGTCTTGGTTCGCGTTAGACCTGCGTTTTCCAGACTTTATGATTTCCTCATCATCATCGTTCTCGTCTTCTTCGTTCCCTTCATCATGATCAGTCTTGCCTTTTCTAGTCTTCATGACTGCTTCGTCATCATCTACTTCATCGTTCTCGTCTCCTTCATCATCCTCGTCCTCACCAGACTTGTCCTCTGTAGCCGGAGCAACTTTTTCTTCATCATTATCATCGCCTTTTTCACTGTCCTGTTTATCATCTTCGGCTTCATCTCCGTCTCTGTGCCCTACGATTGACATCCTGGTCGCATCTGTATCGTGAGACATGATTCAGTTATAAGGTCAATCAAACCCTAGAGGTTAATAAGTTAGCTTTCATCGACCAATAGCTAGTGTTTGTTTCTGTAACAGGGTTGTGTTTTGATCGGACCTGTGTGAAAAGGGAATGTTTGTGAAGCATTTGCGAATGTAAATTCCCTCCTTGCAGGAACGCCTACATAAGATTCATGGCGCTTGCGCGGCTGCAAGCGCCAAAATTAAAAATCTCACATCTAGGCATTATACCTGTTCTTGGCTGGACCAATTCGATGGTCAACCATCATGATATTGTAATCTAACAGCTCCCTACCTCGACGACCGCCGCGAGAAGACCTAAGTTTTATTCATCTTAATGATATTAGCAGTGTTGCGTGAACTAGAACGCGAACAATATCAGGAACGCCATCATGAGACAGAAGAGACCCATGGCTTCGGATAGAGCGAATCCGAGAATGGCATACGAGAAAAGTTGCTGCTTGAGTGAGGGGTTTCTTGAGTAGCCGATGATCAAGCTACCGAAAACACTTCCAATTCCTGCTCCTGAACCAGCTACCCCAACTGTGGCTGCTCCTGCGCCGATGAATTTCGCCGCGGAGTCAATGTCGCGCTGAACCGAAGTAGTGTGGAGGTTCTGAACCGCTAAGCGATTGGCCAGCATCGGGCTCGCACCAATGGTCGGCTTTGCAACGGTCAACATGGGAGATTGATGGACAGCAAGCGGTGTCCTTTGGTTCAGTGAGGTGGATGTGCTGTAGCTAGCTATTGTGGCTGGTCTCAGACAAGCTCGAGTTCCATTAACCAGCTGATTGGTAAGAGAGGGTAACACAACGTTGAGGCGGGTAAGGTTATTAGATTGCGCGAACGAATTTCGATTTTGATAGCCGCCAGAATTTTACAATACTAACCAGTGATCTCATAATTGGGGCTACCATGCTAGCGTTTGATGTGAAGGCCATTTTCGCAGATTTTGTTTCGCCTTGTATCTGACACTTGAAGATTGAAGTGAGAATTTTAATACAGACCAGTGAGCTAGGATTGAGCCCGTGTGAAAAATCTGTTGGCTGATATGGTTAATCAAACTCGTGTAGTTAATAGGTAGGCTTTTAAGAGACCGATTGCGACGCTATGTTTCGATCGAATTCGTGTAGAAGGAGAATGTTTGCAGAGCGCTCGTCTACATAACCATTCCCCAAGTCCAGCAGCAAGACTCATGCGATAGTAGAACCGTCCGCGCTAGCAAGGACGCTTAAAGGTGATTCATGGCGCGTGCGCAGCTGCAGGCGCCAAAATTAAAAAACCTCCCTGCCAGGCCTTGATTCCGAAACGGTTTCGGCGAAACCATTGAAGTTAAACTTGTGTACTTTACTGAAGCTGCGCCTGGAATAAATAATTTTACTCATGACAAAGATGTGCATGGTCAGTATAGGATCACAGTCTTAGATTCCGATCAAATTTTCATAACAAGTTGGTCTTAACAGTATAGGCTTTGGCCGTGTGACAAGTCACGTTCGTATTGCTTTATTTCATTGAGCAGTGTCAATACCATCAGGTCATCGAAACCACCTGGCAGAGTCACATGCACGTAGCCGATCGAGAACAATTTTCTCATAGTCGTCGTCGTTTTCCTCTTGAAATGCTTCACCTACGAAAAAGTTACTTCTTGTTGCTTGTGAGTTAGCTTTTTCGGATGTGCTGCATTTCGGCCGTTTAAGTTTCATGTTCGCTTGGTCTAGCAGATCTGAGTTAACCCTTCGTATCATGTCCAATTCGTCTAGGTATCTCTGTTCCTTGTCGGCTCTCGAACTTGAACCCTTGAAGAATCTTTCGTCCCTTTTAGTCCTTTGCTGATGGTGAGATCTATGGCTAGCTTTCGTTTCCGGAAGATCGAATCTATCGTATGTTGCTCTCTTCTGGTCATCTTTCAGTATTTTGTAGGCCTCATTCAGTGATCTGAACTTTTCCTCTGCATTCGATGCTCTGTTTTTATCTGGATGATACTTGAGCGCTAGTTTATGGTACGCTCTCTTGATTTCGTCCTCACTGGCTGTCTTTGAAACACCGAGGACTTGGTAGTGGTTCATGGTTTGGCCCGTTTTTTAGTCGAAGTTAACATCACATGGCGAATCTGAAGTCGCAGGGCCTTCGGAGTCGAAACTCAACAATCTATGTGTGGCATCTGCGCAGCCAAGCACCGCACGATTATTTACAACAACTCCACGGATCGCAACCTTCGTAGGGATAGGAAAATTTGGAATGATGTTAAACTTTAAGGTCCCTCATCTGGTTTAAACACTGCTCTTCTTACAGAGCCAGATCCTCTTTACAAATAATCTCTGAATTAAGATCGAATCAGCTATTCAAGGATGGGCCGCAAGAAGAAGAAGCCAGTGAAACCTTGGTGCTGGTACTGCAATAGAGAATTCGATGACGACAAAATATTAGTACAGCATCAGCGAGCTAAACACTTCAAGTGTCCATTTTGTCATAAGAAATTATACTCAGGACCAGGTCTGACTGTCCATTGTATACAAGTTCATAAAGAAACCCTCGACAAAATCCCGGAGGCTTTGCCCAATAAGAACTCTGTGGATATTGATATCTATGGCATGCAAGGCATCCCAGAGGAAGACATCAGGGAGCATGAACGTCTCAAGCGAGGTGATAGTGGTAATGTCAAGGCACAGGAAAGCGGCCAGCCACAACAACAAAACAAAAATCAATCTCAAGATACAGTGCACCAATCAAGCATGACTGCTATGCAAGCTGCCATGTTCCACCATGCCATGGGTCTAGGGTCGATGCCAGCTAATTTTCAAATGCCACCAGGTATGAGTCCTGGACTTCCAGTAAGTTTTCCCCCTCCAGGCTTCCCAACTATGTCAATGCACCCGGGAATGCCCCCACCTCTGGGATACCCGCCCGGCATGTTACAAGCAGGTCTTCCAAATGCACTCGCTCAACACATGGGCTTTCCTCCACCCCCACCCCTGGGACCAATGCCATCAACTAGCGGTGCCATTCCTCCTCCACCACCTATGTCAGGAGTGAGTCACTTGATAGGGGTTCCGCCACCTCATTATCCTCCCCCACCACCAACCTCCAGCTCTAACAGGACAATATCGAGTTTGGGCAGGGGCTCGAACGATAGCAACTACCCTAGCCGACAGCATCAGTCCTATCGATCTCAGGCAACACCTACAACCAGTTCTAGGGACCAAGAGTCTTCAAACTTTTCGAAGTCGAGCGCCACAAGTTCAGTCACAACAATAGCTAAACCTGCATCTACAACTGTTAGCAAAGTTGACTCCCAATCAAGCATGGGCTTTGATGACTTCATTGAGATCCCAGGCTCAAAATCGAGGATCATGCACCCAAACAGAGATCTATCGCTGGAGGAAATGAGGCTAAAACTAAAGAGATACAAAACATATTAGGGTCGTCATATTTAAGTCGAGCTCCTCAATAAATACAACCAAACTCGTCTTTATACACTAGCCGCCGATGCCTTACTGCTGGTTTGGATACATTTGTATATCGTCGATTAAAAGTGAAGGCGGCTGTATGTTTAAATTTATTCTGTAATGCTCTGGAAGGTTACCATAACCATAATCATTACAACAGCTCAATCTGCGCGATTCAACTCATCTTGCTTTACCTCGAGAATTCTCCGGTCGGGGACTAGAGCGATTTCCGGGTGAACAATTTTATGCACAATTGATTCAGGGCAATCTTTCGAAGTTCTAAAAGAAGCGCGATGTAAATTTCTCGCCGATGAGGTTTAGACATATCTATGATCCGAATCCACTCTGGTTGATAAAGTGCAAGGCTGCAAAACACAGCATCTCTCATACCATCCCAGGTAGTACCCACGGGTTAGCTTGAGAGTAAACACCATCTTTATGATGAATGCATGAACCGGATGAGCCTGAGTCTCGCCAAACAGCCCCAAGGCGTACTCACCGTTGTAATCACTCAGTCTCGACGATTTTGCCCCGGCCCGAGAGGCAAAAAATAGAAATAATCGTCATTGGCTGGGAACTCGAGAATCAAGAGCAAACGCAAGAGCAATCAACAGTGAGCTCGAACTCCTCGGTTAACTTACCTCCATCAATCTAGTGGGTGTCAAATAATCGAAAACTGTGCTCATAACTACAGAGCCAAACTTTTTCAAATCACAATATCGAATCTAGAATTGCTATGATCTGAATGACTGATCGTCAAAATTGGAAAACATTTCGATGGTATGTGCTTTAAATAGACTTGACAATCAACATTCAAATCGGTTTCCACTACATAAGGTAACGTTAGGATATTTAGTCTTGTGAGTATTGGTCCACTGAGAGGCTGATAAATTTGAGATAACAGTTTATATCTATCCTGGATATCCAGGTTTCTAGGCAAATATAGGTGCAAACAAAAACAAGGTAACAACAGATTCGATAGACTTTAAAGATTCACCATGAGTTTCGACAATCATTCAGCGTCCAGTTCTGATTTGATCATTGATCCAGCCAACGAAGGACGCTGTTTGCACGTAGACACCTGGTAGCTGAGGCCTGGCACAACCGACTCCCCAAGACACTAAACCAATCAATTTAGAGACACCATCTTCCCTGATTGTTAATGGACTACCGCTGTCACCTTGACATGAGTCTCGTGTTCCATCTTGGTAGCCGGCACATAGCATGTTTGGGTAGATGATTTCCTTTCGACCTACATTTTTCATCCATTGTTGACAGGTTTCCCTATCTAGAACTTGAACATCTACCTTCTGAAGAACACCGGGTGCTGTGGGCACACCATACTGAAATAGTTGTTGACCAGATTGAAAAGAATTTATGATAACAATTAGCGACTAAACTTCAGATACCAACCATCCTCCCAAGTCATTTAACAATGGGAATCTGTTCGAGATTCAATTCATTCTCTCTGAACATGACACCTTAAACCATACTAACCTGAGTGCGACCCCATCCTGTAACTGTGCCAGTCTTACCAGTGAAGTTATCACCCTTGGCTGGAAGACATACCGGAACTATGTGCTGACGATATACAACCTCCTCACTCAGTTCAAGCAAAGCTATGTCATTTTGGTAGGTAGCTGGATTGTAATTTTCATTGACCACTTTTCGTCTGACTGTGAATTCTTCGTGAGGATACAATTCGGTTTGGCCTTTCAAATTGTAGTCGCCCAGCCGAACTCTTAGATTTGTCGCAGGAGTTCTGTATTCGGTTCAAAAATAAGATTAGAATCAGCTCTAGTCATTCAATTTAGTTGTAAGAGGAACCAATCTTACCTATAAACACAATGAGCCGCTGTTACAATCCACCGTCTATTGATTAGCGCTCCACCACACGAAATTTTCTGATTGAAATACTGTCTCTTGACGACTGCAGCTTGCCACGGTACTTGACCATATTTGGCGTTTTCACCACCCACAATCTTGGATGATCTCATGTAAGTGCGACCACATTCTGGATGAATTCAAGTTTGTTAGTTACATTACAAATAACTCGATACAGATCAGCATAGTTGGTGGACAAATATCCCACTTATACTAACCTGCCTCCTCAACAACTCCGGCTTGGCTTCGGCGGACATCACGCGGTACACAACAGCTCCAAAGAAAACCGCCGTTGCAAAGATCTGAAATTCAGCGAGAGGAAGTAGGGCAATTAGTTTAAGGACTCTGAAGGACCTTGAGCAATTTATGGAATTAAACTCAGTCTAATCCAACAATTGGCGTAAGAGTTACATATCACAATCGTGATACTCGACAGGTGGTTGATTCTTCGAACCGGCTAATTGCCACTCGTTGGCCTCGAACCGCGAAGTTTAGAGCAGTTTTTTCTGTACAAAGCTGAACCTCATTTGATAAGTTTAGGTTGATTCCATCGAGATAGCTTTGTCTTTTCGAAATACAACTAGTCATCAACGACACTGCTTGGGTGCGATCTATTTCAAGTACGCCATGAATCTCCCTCGAACTCAATAGAGGGAATCAGTGATAATGATTGAATTCTCATGCTATTGTGGAGCAAACGCTGACTCGGGCTGATCCATCTGCTCTTGATCAGTTCAAGTTTAGTAATTCGCCTCAAGCTACTCATCTCGGACCAATAAGCTGATAACACGAAGCGATGGTCGTTAGTCTCGAGCTAGTTATTTAGTTTGCAGCTAACATTAGCCACACAATCTGACCCGAGTTTGGAAACCTTAGCTAGCCTTGTAACCATGCAGGAAAAGTCTCTAACGACTGTGCACTGGTTCGGAACTGCTCATCCAACTAGGCAGATCCTTCAGGCTTCTGGTCATTAATTTGGTAGTTTCTCAAAATTAGATAGCTAAAAAGGAACGAATGTGTTCATTAGCTATGTATGGGATATCTTACTCAACTGGGTTTACCTAACTCTCGCTCTTCCACAGGAATGAGAGCGCAAAGTCCGAAAATTAAAAGAGACATCCCGGTAGATTACAGATTCGACCATGAACTGTCTCCTCATGTTAGAACAATCCACAAATCAGGCTCTTTTTTTAACTGACTGGCCAATTAGTCTGTTCCAACCATATTAGGTCTCTACTAAATTAACTTAATTTCAGCTGATCCTCCAAGTTCAAAGCCAAACGCAGCGATGTTTCCTCTTAGAAGCCGGCTACTCCTTTGAATTCAGCGAGACGATATCAATTCCAACTCTCGACCAGTTCATGTCTGGGCTTCTTACTCTAAATCTTAGGTAATCTCGGTCCCAGGGAGTTCTGCTAAATAATCTAGGACGACTTAAAAGAAATTTGTAGAGCTGCATCTCTTTCACGGACTAAACCATGTTCTATGTATCGAGAATGCATCATATCACTCAGAGATCTGCCTCTCATGCCTTTATACTGACCAAGAATGAGGATGAAAGATTGTAAATTAAGACACAAAGGTAGTAAGGTAAAGGCTATTAGTTGCATAACCGAATGCTCAAGGTAAAATCCCTCATGCTCTTTGGTACAGGCTTCGAATGGTTTTAACATTCCCAAGAGAGACGGAATCAGTGGATTTGTTTACTCCTTCTCCTGCAGCCAACAGTATATTCTCAGACCGATGGAGGTTTTCTCCCGAACATTTGGAGCAAAGCAACGTTTTGGAAGCAACTTATTCTGGATAAACAGGAAGATTGCTTCCAGCTAGGTAACCGCATACACGTAGATTTAGGTTCGTGTTTCGAGCTGGATTCAGAAGCACCGTGACGATGGCCATCAGGGACACTGTGAAAGCTAGACAAACCAAGACTCGTGAATCAAAGGGAACAGGCAGAGTTGTGTTAAACTTGAAATGTACTACGACAAAAGTTCGCATGTTTCTGTGGAATAAATAAATAAGCGAGGTCAGGCTCGCCACCTAGATTACTCGAATTAAATCACCCCTCCTTCGGACCGGCCATCAAATCCTGTTCGCTTGCATTGTATCTACTTCATTCACTTATGACAATGAAAGCCCTAGTTCGTCTCAATCGTGCAAGCTAAAGTTACCTGCATTCGTTTATGTAGCTACTGTTAAGGTTTCTCCACTCGAACTATTTTTGATGGCTACTGTGATGCAAGAGGGAATTTCGGCAACAACTCAGCAGATGCTCTCACATTCGGCAATGGAGACAACAACAATAACAAACCTTTCTCCAGGTTTCTGGTGGCCGACTTGTCTTGAGGCCACATCGAAGATTTTTGTTACTGTTGTTACGCCTGAAGTTACCATCTTCGGCAACAATGAAGTCCATACAATGAGAGGTCGCAGTGGACCGACAAATCCGATCAACTGGAAATTTCTCCAGCGTTAGAAGGCCAGATGGGGATGTGCTCGAAAAGGTTGGAAGTCCGACTTGTCGTTCCGATTCTGCCCCACCTATGACTAACCCCATCGAGTTGTATCTTTTGAAAGAAATCCAAGCGATAGAGTTGAGGAAATCTTCAAACGATACCACCCTGATTGTGTGCGGGCAATCAAGCTAGCTTCGCCAAATCAAGGCCGATCCAAACGACAAGCGAGATCAGTTCAAAGTCAATGGATTTGTGTAACGGACTCAGGCGTTTTGAAAACACATGTAGAGTAGTCAGAAGCTATGCGACTCTAGTAAATGCCCGGCTCGTTGGTTCGAGTGGTTCTGAAACTATCCCCACAACCGCATAAAGTGTGAACAGTTTTCTATCTATCCAAGCCGAGAGTCTAAATCTTGCCAGATGAACTCCGTGTTCGAGTGGCAATCTAAATAACGCGCCATCATCGTCGTTCATCAGGCTGGGATAATCATTTCGAACATTCCCAATGCTGGCCGCATCGACCGCTCTCGGCTGGCCGGTTGATATCAATTATTGCAGGAGTACTCTGCCGGCTGTTACCTTCAATTAGCATATACGCTCTCACTGGTCGAGTTCAACGTAACTCCAGTAATGATGACCGGTTTCACATGCTTCAAAGCCCAACCATGATCTTTGAAACGCTTCCAACAAGAACAGCGTAGACAGGATGCCGCTCTCTGGTCGCTTGCGAGGTGGTTTAACCATTGATGGCTCAATGGTTGTCTAGTGACCGTAGCATAGAGCCGCCTACAACCAGGTCGGGTTACTAGCTAGCGGGACATGTAATAAACAATATTATCGGTTCATATTCCTGGCGCACTGAATAATGCTTCACCAGCCCGCCGAGATTCAATCAGCTTCTCAAAACCTCTCCTGGCAGTGGTTCGCTCCGAGCAACTTTCACGACATTACCAAACCAAAAATGTAGAGTTGCTCGCCCACCTGTTGCCGAGGCGCACAAACTCTCTCTCTCTCTCTCGCTAATGTTGCTCTCAATAGTTGATAAGTGAAACCCTGGCTCGAGAAGCGCAGACTTCAATCGATTTAGCCGAGCCATCCAAATGCTGGCCAGCTAAGCTTGCTCGATCCCTTTCGAGATAACAAGATAGAGGAAGCCCATTCAACAGCAATCATAACAGTGATTATGAGCGGCACAATGCATTCAAGGGACACTCGTTGACTACTGGTTCAGAGGCGATCAGTGTTGCGTCAACCATCTTGCGCAGTGGTGCCTGTTCATCTGAAGAAATCTAAGATTTGGTCGCCGCAAAAGCGGGAAAATCAGACTTGAATCCTCCCGCCAGAGTAGAGAGGGCCAGGGACAGCTAAGAACGCTTTATGACGGACGTAGCATCTATTTTAGGTAACTCGATTTGAGCAATTTCAATCTTGCTCAAAGGAATAAGCGAGCTGGGAGGAGGGAGAAAGCACATCCATTTGCGATTACTATGAAATTCGCCAAAACTGATGGTGCACACTCCTATGATGAGCGGTTTTCTCGGTTCTAGTCGTCAAATCACGACTCTCCAAAATGATGACGATGATTTATGTTTGCACCAAAATTCACCTTCCCTGCATCTATCGTTGTGACTCTGGGGGCAACAAGCGATACGCCTCCCCGCCAGTTCTCTTGACGCATGCCAGCTCTCGTCGAACTAACTGAGTAAATAGGCTACTTGATGAGAAAGTCATGCCTCATTATCGCAGTTTAAAAAAGTAATGCCTCAGACGCTATCAGGGCAAGAAAATTGATCTTTGATATGGGATTCTTTCCAAACAGAGATATCAATTGCCGTCGCACGAATTGCATCATATCACTTTCTCAGCTCTGGATTGAAGCTGAATGGTGATAATTATCTGGTCGTCAAAACAACACTTACCTAAAGGCCGATGACCTTGCAGCCAGCAGGTGATGCTGGCGCCACATTGGTATTTCTCGCCTTGCCACTCGCATTGTTGGGGTAGTGCTATCAAAGTTCATCCACGTGTCATAGAATAGAAAATTCGTTAGTTAATGACAAGTTGCTCAATCATGCAGCCATGTTCCTGCTTCTCTGGTAAAATGACCCTGAGTATCTACGGCCTCTTTAATCATAAAACTGAGACCAGTAAGTCTTGATGCTGCCTGACGATTCTAGTTGACTCGTTTTTCAATCGCAGATGATATTTGGATGAGTTATATCCCGGCCGCATCCATTCATGTCACGGTAAGTTGCAATGAGATTATGGTCTAGTGTTGTGAGTTCAGGGTGCCAGTATCGCACATTTACCAGTTCTCAAGGAACTCATCGATAATGTGTGCTCTTAGTTTCTCAATCTGGCCAGCTAGAGAAGCCAAGGAAAGATGAAATCCTGACCAGATATTGCTACTTACATAGAACGTAACGAGCTAAATTGACGATACCCAACATGGTTGGTGAATATTGCTTAGAGGTATGCGGTCTACCTACAGAACCAGAGTTGTAGATTGTAGGCTGAGAAGATGAGCTCGAAGTTGATAGATCGGCAGATAGGAACGATGGGGACGATGATGGCAAATTTGATGAATCATCCGAATTAAGACCTGACAATGATGCAAGGGAGTAGAGAAGCGGCGATAACTTGTTTGGCCACGATGAAAGCGACGACGTAGATGCTGCGAATGGGTTGGTTGAGTTAAAGTTGATTATATGTGACATGGCTGTTGATAGGATTGTGGATGAAAGCGACGATAACAATGATTGCGGAAGTGTCTCGCCACCATGTGTTGAAGATGACGACGAATGGCCTATTTGAGAGTTTCCGGAGGAACTTAGATGAGCTGACGAGCGACCGATAGATTTGGATGCAGCCGCTGAAACAATACGCATCGCAATCGATTCTAAAGATGGTGCAAGCACAATAGCGGCGGCAGCCTTCCCTGTCGACCTACTGCTCTTGCTAGTTTCGCTTCCGCCAGTTTTTTCACTGTTAGAACTTTTGCTTAATTCAGGTAGCGATCTTTCGTTGGCTAAACTCAAGCCATAGGAACTATTTTTGCTGTCTTTATCATCATCATCAATCTTTTCAAAATCAACCCTCGAAATGCGATTCTTTCGATAGTTGGTGATTGGCTCATTAATGATTTCGTCTTCCATCTCCGCGTCCACTTTAGCAACATCCTCATTCATCTTGTCCTCATAACTTTTGTGCCGTTTCTTCTTAGAATTCGTAACATTGGTGATCGCTTTTTTATGATCGCTCGCTTCATTTTTAATCCTATTAGATGTCTTCAGATCTGCTGATGAATTGTATTTCTTTGGTAATATTCTTGATATCTCCTCTTTCCTGTGTTGCGCATCAACGTCAGACGAATTTTCAACATTTTTGTCGTTTTTGAATCGTTTTTGCAACACTCTGAAAGCACTTGTTCTGAGAGTATTCAGACGCTCGATTATAAAATCGCTATTCCTCCGGTGGTTGAGTAAATTAAAACTCTCTTGAGGCAGTGGGTGATTTTTGTACAGTTCAAAGGCCAGAGGTTTCAGACTTGTGAGTCTCAGTTGAGATAAAGCTGACGTAGTAGATAACAATGGCATGAGATATTTTCCTCTATATTGATTTGATTTTTTCGATTTAGATGACAGTGGTTTGGTTGAAATCGATGATTTGCGATGTTCTTTTATGAATGTTCCACCATTTTTCAATTCTTCTGAATCAAATGACTTTGATTGATGTCGAACTTTCGATTGCAGTTCTTGAGATACTGATGATATGACTAATGTTGCCGCTGAGGCCACTATAATGGTCATGACTAGTGAGGATGATTTAATGTGTAACATTATTGAAGTCAGCCAAATAAGCTGACTAATATCCTGGCGACTGATGCTCTCGATAATATTGCAATTGATTACTATTGTTACTATCACTAGACTTATTTCTAGACTTAACACCTTGACGTAACATGTGTCAAATATTTGATTCTAAACTCTCCTATTGTTATAAACCATTTGATTTAGATGACTGAAAGATTGTTTGAAAAAATGATGACTGCCACTCGTAATTGTGCCTCATGATTTCTACCTACAGTCGTCTTGGTACTATCAATAATAACCGATTGTGGTCACTATTATCTCGCTCGCTCTGGTTATTTCGCTTACTTGAATTTTGATACATTTGTGGTCACTCTCACTGGATTCACTCTTCTTCGTTGATTGAATGTGTGAAATCTTTTTGATCGAGCTGTCGATTTTTTCAAACCTGCGTTTATTTCTCGGAAAGAGGGTTAGACCGAGCTGTTCGTCTGAACCAAGAATAGTTTCAAGTTTGGCTCAACAATCCACTCCAGACAGACTCTAGCATGGAGGAGGCAGGCACTACTGCTGCAATTTTACCTTTGTTGCTTCAGAGGGATGATTCTGTGTCACCCAATTTTGTCTTTCCCATCCCGCGAGTCTTTCACTCCTTCACACTCCCTTCACTGTTTCCTGCCTCTTTCTTTTCTGTGCATTTTCAACCAACGAATTACTGATGAGATCTATCTTACGGGTAGCAGATCTTCTTGCACCACTTGCATGCAATGTGGCTGCAGCTTCAATTTTGAATGATGATGGTTTCCGACTTATTGGACACGAAAACTCATCAGAAATTTTAGTGGTAAGTCGATTTGCTATGTTTCCATCACAATGATGCCAAAGACCATGTGTGAGCGGGCTGCCGTTATGTAGAATCGTGATCGCCAATTGTATGTTAATTTTCTGTACCGTTGAGGTAGAGAATAGCTGTTGATTTCTGTTCCGCAACCAGCAACCTTTTCGGTAATTCAAAAGCAAACCGCTGCAATCCTCTATTGTTATTGTCAACGTTTGCGTCTGGTCAAACTTGTCGATTTCTATCTATCGAAAGCTAAAAGATTAGAATGGCCGGCGCAAACACGATTCTTTGTGCTCTGTAAAATTCAAATCCCGAACACTTCCTGAATTAACTAATAGCTAAGCAAAATTTTCTGTCTCAAGTTACTCTATGGTTATGATAACTTTAGCCTGGAATTCACCTTTTGTTAGCTGGTAGGCACGAACATTTGAATGATTATTGTTCGGGAGGATAGGGGATTTATACCTTTCTTTTCTTAGCACTTGTATACGACGAGTGTCTTGGTTGAAGTAGTTTGGTGGAGGCACAAAAGTTGAGGGCAAACTTGAAACCCGGACTATTCTGAGCTTTCGACTGGCAAAGATTCTTCTGGTCGGCCAACAACCTCTTGGTTTCTCGAGTGGCCGTTAATCTGATTAAATTTTCGTCTTAACTTTCCATTTTGTTCTGAATGTTGTCAAAATCTTCCGTCTTCCTTGAATTCGTCTATTCTCGTCAGCACTCGACCCTTGATGTTTTGCTCAATTGTTGAGTCCAGATCGAGTCTGAATTAGTGCGGGACGATATGATGGGAGCGAATGTTTTTGCCGTTAGTATGAGGCTAGCTGAAATTTAGATGCTACACAATCCTCCGATGGAGGGATTAATTATGGGACTAATTCTGGTTCAATTATTACACTACTAAGCTGAGTATATCACGCTAGAGACCCTCTGGTCTCTGCTCGATCTGAGCGAACTTTTCAACAGTTCGATTCGCAGCGCTCGGAACTTGCCACCAATCTCCGCCACTCGGAGGGAGTTGCGCTCTCGAACGAGCACCGATTGCGCCTGCGCGCTTACTTTCGCCTACCCTTCACTGCCGCACGCATAAATTCAACACTCCGCCCCCTCGCCTTTTCCCCACTCTCGCACAGGTTTTACTCTCACTAAACCTGTTGAACTTATGCTGGCCGAGCAGGACTTCATCCCGTTGATACGCAATCACAAGAATAACGAACCAAATCTCGTGCCCCATGGATCGTTTTGCAAGGCCTCTTGTTGGGAGCCATCACCTGGCTGGAGTGTGTTGCAAACCATCAATTATGGTCCAATTTTGCGTATGAGCTAACTGGCCTCAACATCGAGCCGGCAGACTTCGGGGGTCGAGCTGCATTGGAACTGCGGTGCAGGTAATCGGATGTTTAGTTTAAAGGACATCGCCCTGAACAGAGTCCAAGCAATGGACAATAGTAATCCGGAAGATATAAGGAACCATACGGGGTTGGGGTGTATAAATGTTCTTTCATATTGTAATGTATGCCTGCAGTTAGGCACCCACCTGTTGGCAACCATCTAGGCACGCAGACATTCGCTCATCTTGGATGGGGGCAAAATGAGGAAACTAAGAAACAATGGCGCGCATCTGCGGCTTTCTCTCTTTATCTTCCCGATTTTAGCTCCACAATTCATTAGGAAGGATGCTAGTGAATCTGGATAGTAGTTCGAGGGGATGGCCAGTCTGGGGAGGATAAAAAGATATGCAGTGGAAGAATAGAGGGGATGGTTGGTTGAGGGAACAGTCTTTAAACAGCAGCAAGTTGATCATTGTGGCTGAACTATTCAGAATCCATCTCTGATGAGGGTCTATCGACGGGCTTACTTGAGCAGATGCCGCTCTGGCCAGAGAAAGAAACCTGTTCAGTCTTTATATGTATATATATATGTTCCACACAATAATAGCACCTATCCAACAGGCTTCCTGCATTTTCCATTCATGATGAGCAATTAGAAATGAACGGATGGGTTGTTGGCATGAGATTGTTCACCCGGTTGAAAAGAGAAAGTCCAAGCAAGAATAGGTAGGGGTGAACGCTTTGCTTATTCAGATAGACCCGTTTGGATCATTGATTGCTCTCTTGAATTCGACTGTAGAAAATTTTTATCATCAAAAGAGTGTAGGCAGAATCTGTGGTCCATAATATAAATACATATTTTTATACCTGGAATCTAGCATTCATATCAAGTCTACCAAGTTTTGGCAGTAACTCGTCATCGTCTTTACTGCTCACTCCCTGCCAGGAAATGCCTTTCAGAAACAGTGCTTGAATACGGTTAGCTGCTCTATGGGACAGCCAAACGTGACGCCATAGTGGCTGCAAATTCTGCAGTGCCAAGTCAAGTACCTCATCTCTGGCAAACAATCTCTTGGGCAACTCCCGATTGAACTAGCATGAGCCTCAACCGCTTGTCTAAGAACGATCAGTTTGCTATCCACCAATAGTGCAATGCGAAATATTCAATCATTTTTCTCCCTCTCTCAGTCTCTGATGACACGAGACTCGGCTCTCATCGGAGACCACACGATTGTCCAAATCGGTTATCTTTCGATCGAAGATAGCCGTGGTTCCTGCTGCAGCCATTTTTGCGCATGTCAAAGCTCTACCCCTGCCTTCTCGAACCACTTGCTAACTCGCCGAGAACACTCGAATTGATAAATGAACAATCAGCTAAACCTTCCCAATGTTTGTCCGTAGGGATTGTTGGATCTAGTCTTGCGGTAAGCCTCTACTTCGGTCTGATCGATCTATTTCCATCCTCCTAGCTGACCTCACATTAAATTATCCATCGCTATACCACCCACTGATTCGCTTATCGCTCATTCTAACTCACTCTCTCCCTCGGTAAATCCTAACACTTAATAGGTATATAACGTCCAAACTCTTTTAGACCACTAATGCTTGATGATGGATGTGGGACAGATACTCACCAGTTGTTTGCCGTGATTGATGGTGCTGCTGAGTGATTTCAAGTGTCCAGATAGTTCAATTATGGGATCTTTGATGTCCGAATTGATTCTCCTTCCATTACTTTGCTTGTAAATTGTGGTGTTAGTTCATTCAATCCCAAAGTCTAAAACTTGGATAAGATTTATCTGACGGAGTTGGCAGTTATCGTTGCAATCTTGTTGAGCCGCGGTTTATGATTCTTCAGATGGAGAATCGGTTCAAGCAACTTAACTGAACTACTTGGTGCTGATATTGGACTTGGTTCTGCTATCTGTAACTTTCAATTGGTTCTATGAATATCCTGATACTTCCCCATCTCACTACTTTTTCCCACCTTCAAAGCATTGAGTGGTCCCGCCCTAAGCATTGGTTCACCAGCAAATCTATGAAGAACATCAATGGATCAATACTGTGATGAAACTTCCACTTACGGGAACAAAACTAAGGCTTAATGGAATAGGCGCCAAATGAAGGATGGAGGTAAACTCAGGCTGGATAGACTATTCAATGGGTAGCAACTGCAGTTTCACTTTCGCGCAAAACCACCACGCTCGAGATTGGAGTCAGTCAAAAGTGCTCCGATACTCTGCCGCCACTATCACCACGATGGTTGTTGCAGGTGGAATAGTCCCCGCCTATGAGGAGAGATTCGAGCATTAGTAGCCCACCTACAATCATGAAGGAGGGCGGCATTCTGCCGCTGACAACGAGTTCTGCCTAAACAGTTACGAGTTTGCCTGAGAAAGAGGGAGGGAGGGAGGGAGGGAGAGAGAGAGAGATGGAGAGAGAGAGAAAAAGGTAAAGAGCGAGAGAGGTCGACTCCGAATGAAATGACCAAGTCCTCGTGGGGGCAAACGGTGCATGGAAACTTACTCAGCTTTTGCTTTTACCCAGCAAACTAACCTCATCTTCAGTTCTCATAAGACTGAGCTCACCCGTAAGTCTCAAGTCTCAGCCAGTTGAGCAGAAACGACAACAACGGCAACCGAAGTGGCTATTCTTGCCCTCTCGGCCGGTTAGCTACACCCAAGGCGAGCGAATCGCCGGCTTGGCTAACCCGCCGAACAGTATCGATGCCGACCATACTGGCCAGACTTAGGCTGCAATTCCCTACAGCGGCCACACACTAAAACGAGGAGAGACGAAACAGGTAGGGATGATGCTGATCACATTATTCCAACAAGTCTGTGTAACTACTTCATTCACCTATTGGACAGAGAGCTATTTTGCCATTATTCGCGTCCACTATTATGTTTGTTCACCGGCCATGCTATCGCTGTTCAAACTTCTACTTCGACTGCCTCCGCATCGCCTACTAGCTAGCCGGTTAACTATGATTTCATCCTGTCGTCTCGGCTCCTCCACTTGATTCTCGGCCACCTTTGGCTGCCACAATCACTATTGCCATTACTTCATCTAAGTCTGCCTCCTCCATCTGTGCCTTATGTCAAGCCTCTTAGCGTAGTTGACCCTTGCATTGGATGAGAGGCACAGACACCAGCAAGCTTACACTTGCTCCGTCCAGCTATGGATGGAGATGTGATTTAATCTCCTCATTCTTATCTTCGGATGCTGGGACGAACAGTGCCCGACTTGATTGTACCTTATACACAATGCTGCTGCGAACCAGCATAGTTGGCGAGTCTACCAACTAAGGTCTCGGTTTCACTTTCGTCTAGTATCGAGATCTGAGGTAATCGCGTAATTGAGTGCCAAAATCAATGACCGGAGAGAGCTCACCAAATTTGAGCTTAGTCTACTCGAGCTCACAGGTAGAGGCTGTCTATGGTCAAGTATATTGCGATCCCCATTGATGAAAGACGACAGTCTTAGTGCGATGGTAGGTGCAAATGGGTGCACCGTAAGTTCTAAAATCTAACAAATGGTGGGAGGGTCTGTAGAGTTCGTCGCCACTAAATTGAAAGTTTCTCACTCGATCGATGGGACACCCGAGGAGGAGATCCAATCTTCGCTGTTGCTCGCAATAGAGATTGACTCAAATTCAGACAGAACTCTATTGTGTTGGCTTGCTCAAATACAGAGTCTGTTGAGCAGCAAATGTTGATGGAAAAGCAAAGGGTGATTTGGACAGGAATCGTAGGGCAATAGATCTGAATCTAACCACGACGAGAAATCACCACTCGCTTTCACCCAACCTAGAAGCAAGTTTTGACCACCGGCGACTGTTCTAGTCAACAGTTAGCTTTGTGTGAGTGACGAAAGTTTTAAACTAGATCAAGCTGCTCTGGCGTACAATGTTCCCAATGATGATTGTTTTCCATCGACGGGATAAGAGGAGAGCACTGACTAGAAGATTGGCAAATCGTCACCTGTGGCCATCGTCTACTTCGGCTGGCATTTGCCACAGCAAAATGTTCGCCCACAAGATAGTGGTAGTCACAAAGCTCTGAATGCACTCTCAGATCTATTGTGAGATCACGCAAAATGCTAGAATGCGAAAACAACAAACGACTCGGATGAGGAGAATGATAGAGAGGGAGGGTAGAAGAGTGAAAGAGAAGTGATACAAAGAAACGACCATTGTGCTCTGGCCACCGTGGCTATTCTCTTTCTAACCCCCGCAAAGTGACTATCAAAGCGGACTCAAGTTTAGAGATGACAATTCACGCGAATCGAATGTCGCACCTTAGCAAAAACAATGGCCACCATTTGTGACTCACGGAATTTGCAGTTACCTGAGAGATAAGCTTGCATCATGTAAACATGGTGGTAGGTGGCATTCTTGTAACACGAAAGCCTCTCGCTAGACGAGCCCCAATGGGAGTGGGTATGTGGTCAGATTGTTTGACTTGAGAGAGCATGAAATATGGATCCATTTTCTGATAAATGGAGGAGAAAGTTAAACTTCGAGCATGAGGAGCTAGAACAATGGGATTCGACCAAATCTGCCCAAAAATGTCTGCTGCCCAAGATAAAGAGCTGTCGGCAGGTAAAACTTTGGGGAAACTTGGAACGAGCATAGGCATCCAAGTTGCTAGGGCAACAAACCGATTCAGGCTTCGTTCAATTCATGCTTCCTGTTTCGGCTAAAGTCTTAACAAGCAGCGTAAAATAAGGCCCAGGGGTAATTGTTCGGTGGGCTTTTAGTCTGGGCAAATAAACGTCATTTGCAAGTCTAAAGCAAATAGATCTGCGCTGCTTGCGCACGAGGCTACTGCAACCAGGATGAGTGTTCACATTGTCGTTCACCTAAGCTCTGACCTTCAATTTTTGGCCAAAAGGTAGTGAAATATCGTTTGTTTCCATTCTGATCACCTGAATGGCTTAGGAATATACAAAAATACTTGCTGAACCAACGAAACTAGAGCTCAGTGAACTTCGAGTCTGATATTTTGTTGACAATGAAAAGCAACAATGACAATCATTAGCTGGCTTCCTCTAAATAAAGGCTCCAAAGCAGACAAGCACACTCGAACTCTATCAGCCTTCAACTTTACACTTGCTTTGGCTTCATTAAGCTCGGAAATCTGACAATTAGTATTCGTCGCTAGATGACGAGGGTGCTGATAGTTCGGATGCGCAGATGGCTCAGTTTCCATCGATGGATTCAGACAAAATCCCAACTGCCTAGCTAACCATAATCTCATATTTTTGTCGCCACCGATTTTGCAGCCACAATTCCTTCATGGCGTCAACATCTCCGCTTGAATTGACAACACTCAGCATCAAATCCACAAGAAATCTCCCCCCTCCCAAAAGCTTGAGCGATTGGCTGCGATAAGCATGAAACTGGCGCCAACGTTGAGCTGACACAATTCAGCAGTTAGTTAGCTTTAGTGAACATGCACCATTCACAGGCCTCTTGCTGGCGCGGTCTTATGCTCGCTCCATCGATAGGTCAAAGAGCGGCGAGCATTAGCTGAAGTTGAAACCAGGCTAGATTGTTTATTGTTGCTAAACGCAACTTAGCTCCCACCTCTAGTGCCAAAGTGATGATGGGCCGGATAGAATCAGATTCATAAATTAAGTTGATGCAATTTGCATCAGATCAGTTCTTTCAATCATTGACGAGATGTCAATTCGTACCTGAGATAGAGTTGATGAATTTGTTAGCATACCAGGAAGATAGTAACACAGCGCATCTAAGTGAATCTTCAATTGTACTATGAATCTCGGACAATGCGACGCAGGAAGCGAAAAGATTCGAGCACAAAGACAAAAAAGGCCCCGTCCAACTTCAGACATTGTCGGCCTTCTAAATAAAGCCTTCAACTCAATGCTTCTAGTCACTTTAGGTTGCATATCCTCGCAAGTTCTATGCGCGCGGACAACGAAGCCAGTTTTATACGACGATCTCATTGAGGGAAGATTGGACGCTAGCCAGTTGTGCGGAACTCGATACCAGAGTCAGTATGGCCAGCAACAAGAGGGTAGCCAGAATTTACTTTACATTGTTGGGGGCGACGAGGTTGAGGATGATCACTTTTGGCCTTGGTCGGTGGCAATATATGAGCTGGATCCATTGAATGGGCACAGGTCGTTCATCTGCAGTGGCTCACTGATAAGCGACAACTTTGTACTAACTGCCGCCCACTGCATACAGCAGTCGCGCTTCGACATCCTGGGTGCGGATGAAGTGTTCCTAAAGATTGCCTCGGTGAGGCTCGACGACGAACGATCGCACTTCTATTATGTTGGCAGTGTCCATGTTCATCCAGAGTACAGCGTAGATAGGAAGGCGAACGACATTGCACTTCTAAAGCTGATGAATGGTCAGAGGTTACCACCGCGGGCTAGGCCAATTTGTCTGCCCTCGCACGTTGCAAATCGTATCGACTTCACCAATCAACAAGTGACCATAATTGGTTGGGGCAAGACGAGCGCAATGAATGGCAACGAGCCCACAAGACTTATTGACGCTGATGGAGAAATCAACCAAGAATCCATCTCAATAAGTGAAAATTTCGGCGATACCAGCACAGGCGCAAGCAGCAACAACCAAGCGAACGATACTCTGCTGCAAGCGGAAGTGCGAGTAACCAGCACAGACCAGTGTAACAGGAACTACAGTAGGCTTGAAATAAGTTGGCTAAACATAGACGAGCATTTCCTTTGCGCCAGCGACCCGCAAGGAAAAAAGGATGCTTGCCAAGGTGATTCAGGTGGACCCTTGATGTGGAACAATCAGGAAGGCCTTCTCGAGCATACTACCTCGGAGAAATGGTACCAGCTCGGCCTGGTATCATTCGGACATGGTTGCGCTAATTCGCAGTACCCTGGAGTTTATACGCGCATCTCATATTATATGCCCTGGATATTGAAAATTGTCAATGCTAAAGGCTCAAATCATGATCAAGGATCTTAATTAGGATTGAGGAAGGAGGAGATTTTTAGGTAATAAAGTGAAGCAATTTTTATCTCAAATCTAACAGTTGATGACGATCCTATTGCGTGCGCAACATGAATTAAATGTCTACATAAACTAGGTTCTAAACTCCCTTCCTTTAGCCTCATGAGGCAAACAACTCTATGTTAGCAAGTGGCTCGTAAATTCAGCCAAAAACTCGACAGGCAGTTCAAATAGAAGGGGACGGGAAGTTTCTTCCTGCTGGACAGAAATGGAACTATCTCCTCAAAGCGGCTACCCAAGCTTCCTGAATATCTCATGATTTCCTACTTTAGACGAAACGGGCAAATTTGTAGTTAAGTCAGTAAACATAGACAAGCACTAAGGTGGACAAACGATGCTATTCATCAGGTCAATTTGAATGGTTGTACCAAAAAAGTGGCCGACAACTGGTGGGATAGTCGAGTACACACACCGACCCACCGTACCTAAATAGCTTGATGCTAGTAGAATCGATGGTAGAGGCGGCAGAGTTTGTTGCTGCAGTTTACACAAAAAAGTCCGGGGTAAACTTCGTTTAAATTCAAAGCTTGTAATTCAATGGATAGAGAGAAAGGGATGGAGAGAACAAGTTTTGTCGCTGTCGTCATCACCGCATCGTCGCCGTGATACTCTGAATTTAGAACTTGCCCACTTCTATCGGTAGACATAAACTCAGCTGAGACACAGGTGAAGCTGGTCACTTTGTTCCAACTACCCCAAGCGAGGGCCTGCGTCGAGATGCCTGGCTGGCGTTGTTAGCTTTTCTCCCGGGGCACTAGTTTTGGCGCCATATCTTGACCGTAGGTCGGTAATCATACTGGTTGAGAGATCGGCCACTGTTGAGAAGGGTAAATCCACTTGACTTATCATAACAGTCATCACATCAACCCTTTGCTATAAGGCGTTACCCCAAGGGACATTCTGTCTAAACTTGATTTCAACTTCTCACAGCCAATATATCGTCGTAATCGCGGAGAAAGCTAAACCATAGCTTAGTGAAGTTATCTGAAACTTAGGGTGGCTAACAAATGACGAATGGTCAGTCGCTGGGAGAGACTCATTTTCGATTTTGAGCTCAACACTGGCCCAAATACCCAACATGTTCACTACCCGCCCGGATCCCAGAAAGTCAATAAAAGCTTATTGAATCTCGTGTTCAATGTCTACTGGTCAAGCCAAATAATCTTAGTGTTGCTTGATATTTCACTTAATTCCTTCTTTGTTCTTATTCATTTCTGTCGTCTAGTGAGCCAAACAGTACGTCGAAACAAAACGAGATTCCTGTAACACTAGCTCAAGACAGCCTTCAGTGGACGAGTTTGACACGGCTATTGCACCTTTACAAGGTACATTTAATCTTGAGACTTTTATATCGAGAACCATTGTTGTCGTGTAAACAAGTAGATGCTTGACATATAGCCTGACAATGTCAAGACTGAGTCTGAGGTACGATAAATATATCCCGTTTCACGAGATCTTACCTTATCCGAAAATTTAGTTTGAATTAATCATGATGTAACGTTCTCGCCACTGTTTTGACAGTCGGAAACTGGACGCGGTTAGAATCCTTCCTGTCCAACCAAGTTGTTTTGTTGCCACTGGCGCATGCCCATCGTTGGTTGTCGATAGAATTAGGTTACAAAATCTGAACCAAAATGCTGATCTCAGAATGATCGGATGTTGTCCATAGACACTGAATGCTTACTCTCAGCTCACTGTTTCTAGCACTTTGGTGGTTATAATCCGTGTTTGAGAAACACAAATTATTTGGTGTGGCAATCTTACTATGCTAAACAAACACAATGAATTCTCCATTGATCATGGAAGTTGAAATTCCTGCCTAGATTTTTCTTTTATTACAATAGAGTACTTGTTTGGAGTTGGCTCGATACAATCTGAGTCATCACCGAGACACATTGAGACTTTGCAAATGCAATAGGTTCATGCTTTAGCCCAGTATTAGAATAGAAATCGTATTGTCGAACAATCTTGAGAGATCAATCTTCTTCACATAGAGTATCTCCCTCACTAGACTTATCATTTGAACATTTCATTAGATCTGGAATCGATTTGTTATATACGTCCATGGTGCTCCATTGCTCGTGTAGAGCCTCCAAAAAACATGAAGCTCGAATGCTGATGTTGAGTGTAGGGTCTAGTCTGTTGATAAATATTCCGCTTTCGACGCGTATGTCTTCGTCGACGAAAGTAAGACCGGCAAATCCGAGATAAGTGTGGAGAGGATCAGAGTAGAAGCCAGGGACTTTACTTAATCCACCTCGCTCCTCTTGAGCCAGTAGGATGAACTCTAGGAGATTTGTTTGCTCGACGAACTTGAAATGTTTGAGCATAACCAAAGATGCTCCTATCCAGAATGAATAACAAGTATCTTGTTCTTTGTTTGGTCTGCCAGAAAATCCGTGATCAATCCTGTTCATGCACCATCTAATTAATCTATTGACATCTTGCTCGCTTAAGGTGTCTTCAAGTTTGGACATCATTTTGAGAGAGGCTAAGGCGCAATAGGTTGAGCCTCCGTGAGCCTCAGCACCTGGGCATTGTGCAAATGCTCCCTCATAACTAAGGCTCTCTTTTATGAATTTGGCACAGTTTTCTTTATCTATCCCAGACCAATCATTCAATATTCGAGAAACTGCGACAGCACAGTAAACTAGCCGCATGTCACTCTCGCCTCCCAATACCGAGGGTTTAAAGCTTCCGTCTGGCAATTGTATGTGCCGTATTCCAGCGATAATTGAGCTGCGGTCAACTCGTTTGAGATGATCACCCAATATCACTAGGGTGGCTAAAGCGCAGTAGGTCATGGATATGGTTCCACAATCGAAGGGAATATCACTGTTGATCATGCTTGTTGAGCGAAAACCGGAATGGCCGACTCTTCTGTCATTGATATCATCGAACCGATATATTTCTTCATTGTCAACAGGCTCGGTGATTCTTATCTTGTTAATGTCAACTTGATATGAGTATATCCACTCGATGATATCATTCTTTTCACTATGAGATAATCGACTATCTAAAACATCCAATAGATCAAGTCCCGAAACAACGAAGAATAGTGAACTTAGCCGATGCGCTTCAGCCACATCTGGTGGCGTACCGGCGGTTGATTTCTTTAGAGATTTTAGCAAATAGTTGACATGCTTCTCAAACAGGAAATCACCATAGAAGACTTTCTTCCCAATGCAAAAGTCTTGCATCCTTCTCAAAATTGATCCAATCGGTAGCTGGCGTCAGTTTAGAGTTTTCAACACGAGTCGGTTCGTACCTTATGATGTACAAACATTGATGGCTTCCCGAGCGTGTGAGCAGTCTCCGTGAGGTTCGATGGTTGAATCACACTTGAATTGTTTAATAAGATCGACTCTCATGGTCGGAGAGGTCGAAAGCGGTTTGTCAAAGAGGAGAGGACAGGAAGAGAGAGAGTATTACAAGTCGTAACGATCAAAATAAACGCTACGTGCCTCCCCCACGTGTCGATCCAACGATATTAATGCGTAAGGCGCGATTTCTCCCCCTCAAAAATATCTTCGGCCTTCTGAAAGATTTCATTTTTCGCGTGCGACTTGCCTGAACACGCTGGGTTATTGATCCGAGAATCTTTCCCTACATCACTATCTTATTGGTGGTTATATTACGTTTTGAACCTCAGCAAGATGCTCGTAGAACACTTAATCGTCGACTCATCAGCCTTCATCCATCATGGGCCCATAAGAGAGACGGGGAAAAATGTCTACTCATGCCAGGGCGTATTGGACGAGATAAAGGACAAGGCAACCAGAGATAGTCTCGCATTTCTGCCTTATGAGCTTAAAATATTACAATTTGACAAGGACGACATCGAAAAATGTGTGGAGTTCGCAAAGAAAACAGGGGACTATAGACAACTCTCTATCGTTGATCTCCAGCTTATAGCCGCAACATACCGCCTTGAGTTGCAATTCAACGGATCAAAGTACATCAATAAAGAACCAAAACAAGTAACCGTTGATGCGCTACAGAGGCGCAAGAATCACTCTAAATCTGACGACCAAACGCTAGATGAGTTGAACAAAGTGTTGAAATCAATCAGAATTGAAGACTCGAGACCAGTCCCAGCAGCAGATTTAGACCGGCTTCTCGACGCTGAAGCTGGATCAGACAGGAGTGAAAGTGAAGACGATGATGACGAAGGATGGATAACGCCGCAAAATATCAACCGGGTCTACGAAAAGATGGGAGTTGATAGACAAGCCAGTGTAACTGTCAAGCCATCGATTGGAGATCGAGTTACAGTTGCCTGTATGACATCAGACTTTTCCATTCAAAATTGCCTCCTCCAAATGGGTCTACTTGTTGTATCTCCTGTGGACGGACTAATGATAAAAGAGGCCAAGAAGATTGCTTTGCGATGCCACGCCTGTTTCAAGGTTTTTCACGATCCCAGTAAAATCAAGAACAATTTTTGCCCTCATTGTGGTAACTTGGACACTTTGAAGCGGGTCCAGTATTTCATAGGCGAGGACGGTTCCAAGCGCGTTTTAGTCAATTTCAAACGACCAATCAAAGTAAAGGGCACTAATAAGCAATTGCCTAGGCCAAGGGGCGGTAAGCACGCCAACAATCCCATCCTGACCCCTGATCAGAGGGTTCGCAAGGACAAGCAGGATAAATTCATCGTAGAGGACAAGAAAACTGTTACTGCCGAACACATTCTACACGATCCAGCCTATTTGGTTCGAACAAATCCATTTGTTTATCGTTGCAATCGTGCTAAGCGTTAAAGTTACGTGCACAACCTGGCGATTCAAAATTGGATGTCTTCAACCTCTCTGTTTCGGCATTCTTCAATGAAGCTCTGCTCAAGGTGGCCCTCGTTAATCAACTTCCGCAGCATGAGGGACACCTTGCGCGTATCATCTCTAGCTCGCATTTTTTCGCCTAACTGACGGCACTTTGTAGTCATCCGTTCATCTGATAGTACCTCATCCATGACCTTAAATAGCTCCTCTTTACTACATGAATGAGCGTTCAAACGTTTCCCAAGGCCGAGATCCGCGATGCGCTGCGCATTATCACTCTGGTCGCCAAAGACAGGCAAAACTATCATTGGGGTACCAAAATATAGACACTCTGTAACACTATTGTTGCCGCCATGTATGATCGCCAGATTTGCCTTGCTGACCAATAGTGTTTGTGGAACGTAGTCGTCTCCAATCATGTTGCTTGAGTCTAATTCGAACTTGTGACCGCCAACTCCCTTACTGATTACGTATAATCTTTTTGCATCTTCCCTAAAGAAGTTGATGAAACGTTTCATCAAGTTCACATCTCCACTGGCAATTGTGCCTAGAGAGAAGTAAACCATTTCGCTCTTACCACGCATACCCTCATCTAGTCTTTTCATCCAGAGTGCAGCCTCAGTTGGGTTGATCTTGGTTGTTGGTTTACGGAATAATGAATCACATCTGAACCAACGAGGGTTATACTCTAATATATCGTCGTCTTGATCGTAATCAATCTCCTTAGGGAACATGTATAAATTCAGGTACGGAGAGTCGTGTGCCTGTTGACCTGGTTCTAGCGGACCACATCCGTGCTCATCGAGGAAGGGCTGGATCGGCCTGTCTGATTTATTAAGCGCTTGGATTATCCTTTCAATCGCATCGCGCCACCTCTTCGTCATAGCGTTCCATTCATCGGGGTTCTCCTCTCGCAATTTGAGACGCTTCTCTTTAGTTAACAATTCAAAACCAGATAGAGGCGGCGGTTTCAGCTTGTCTGGTAGCCTAGACCTTGCGATTGCAAGCGGATTTGCAGAGTATAGTCTCACCCATGGTGTTTGCTCTAGCTTAACTATGCACGGCGGAATGTAGTATGCATCGATAATGATCAAATCGGGATTGATATCCTCTATGGCGGCCTTATAATTGTCATGGTTATCGATCAGCTCGCTGACCATGTTACTCTCCATGATATCCAAGGTTTGAATGAAACTCTCTAGGGGTTCAAGGGCGAAGTATTTGCGGTATCTTGATATTATTTGTGGCCACTTCAGAACACCAGAAAAGTCGCGCTTAGTTTTACCAAGCTTCGCCATTTCCGCTTCATCCACAGGCTTGCTCGGATCCTCGTCATCGTCATCGATCTCGTAGTCGCGGTAGACATTCTTCTCCTTTAAAACGACCAACTCGTGTCCATGCTCTTGCACTTTAGATCCAAAGGTCTCACCCAGAACAAGAAACACAGTTCGGTAATCGTGGTCGTCCTTCAGCCTATCCGCAATGGCAAGCGAAGAGTTGATGTGTCCAGGCGAATTTAGTGGGAAAAAGAGGACAGTCTTTCTGTCGGCCATGTTTAATTGAGTCTTGAGGATGGTGACGGAGAATCAACTCGTCTAATCGAACGTATGAGCCGAGTTCAATAGAAACCGTCTGGATTAAGCCAAGCAGAGAAGTGACGGGCATCCAAACAGCCAAGACAGAACGGGACAATCATGGATTTGTCTGATGAACGTGCTAGATGATAAACCAATTTGTTTTTGCCCCAGATACATATGGTGTGATCAATACAATTTTAGGAGAGTCATTCATTCAAGCTCTCTCAAGTCACATTGAACGACTCAAAGAGAATTAACTGAGCAAGCAAACTTATCGTGATCTTGAGCAAACCACTGGAGGATGGTTGGCGTGGTTTTGTTTGGGTCTGCAACGAATTCGTTATCAATCGGGATCGACCAATTGATTTGTGATGCCATCAACGCCTACAAATGGATCACAAGGACGTTAATACCAACTCTCTTTCAATGTCTTCTTGGGTGGTTTCATTGTACGAACGGCGAATTCAATTTGCCACCCAGACTGACTGTGACCAAGCAAGTGGTTGTTGGCTTCACGCCAATCGGCAGCAACAAGTGTTACTGGGTACTGTTAACCATGATTTCGGTGCTCAGAGGTAACCTGTGCTTTTCTTCCAGACGATGGCACCGCCGCCACTGCTGCAGCTGTTGCTTTCGAGCATCTCCGAGCTGGCTTTTGTAAGTGCAGCAAAGAACAAACAGCCGACACTCAGGTACTGCTCGAACTAATGGCGATGAATGGAGTTCATTATTGAATGATGACGCCGCATCGGCTATGGCCAATGTTATCACTGGATGTGGAATGTTAAAAATTTTTCACTCGATTCGAAGTCAACCTTCGCCTAGGTTGAATCTCTAACGCGATCATTATTCAAAAGCTCTAGTTCGCCTCAGTTCAAAAGGCAGAGAACATGCTCTACCTGATCAATGGGCCATCGGGCGGGCGGGCGAGCATATTCTGTGGAAGAAGAATGATGCAATTCTCAAATGACATCAGGTTGGGCCCGCAGTCCAATTGGCTGGCCAAGTTCCCGGCGGAGGGAAGTTGATTTTGCCCAATATGAGCGTACTCGTTGCCTTCAAATGTGGCCCCCATTGTCTTGAGTCGTGGCCACCACGCGGCGTTACTTGTCTGGCGGTCAAAGCTGACTGAACTCAAGCATCCACCGACGATACCTGCAGCCCGGGCAAGTTTGCTCGAGAACAATTCGGCTCGATCACCAGGTAACCAAGCTGGGGCTGGATGACAGACAAGTCGCAAGAGCTTGCGCTTCATCCATTTAGCTTGAACCAGATTATGCTGCCCCTCTGGTGGGGAAGATTTACATAACTTGCCCGCGACCAGAGGCTTTGGCGCTTAATTGAGGCCCCATTAGCTAGCTCTTGGCGTCCGCGCACAGTTACCTGGGAAGAGTTGATCGGCTTTGCGTTTCACGAAGGAATTCGCCTTCAACTTTTACAATGGATCCCGGACAACCAAACAAACATGGAGACAAAATTTCGAGGTGTGAACTGGACTGGCCACAGTAGCGCAGTTGACAAATTTGTTCTATCCAAAGATTTATTGCACTTTTAAAGGTACAAATAAAGCTCGAATCTAGGTGTTAGTGAAAGAGAGAGAGAGAGAGAGAGAGAGCGCGCGCGCTAACTTATTTATGGGCTCTGATTCACGCCCACACGCAATACATGAATGCATTAGCTCACGTTTGAAGGGCAACCAATACAAATAACCTTGCAAACTGCTGCAAACCTCCCCAATCTCTCACACTGGTGCTACCTGAACTCGAAAGATAAGTCCTACGATTTAGGGAGAAGTCAACAAAGTATAAAAGGGGCAGATGTAACGGTGGATTCGCTTGAATCCGAGGCCTGGTTGAAGTTTGAACAAGCGCTAGGTGATATATGATCCAATTAGATTAATGGCCAGAACCAATCGATTTTAGCCTGGCGCACAACCTGTGGGGGATGGTCTTTGGTCCTCGTTCAAAAGTTAGCGTTGGCATGATGGGACGAGAGTAGATGGAAGTCTAGTTGAGGATCAAAGGGACAATTCGGCCGATTGGCTCAAAATCCAGCTCTCTGAGAGCTCGTGACTCTCTCAACCAGATTCAATGGCTTGAATCAAGTGCACTTGACGCGAACGCTTGTTTGCCGTCCCTGAGGTTCGAATTGGCACACCTCTCTGGCCTGAGGCCGATATTTTCGGCAACTATTGGACCGGAAGAAAGCGGAGCTGCAAGAGTAGTGGGCGATGTCGATTCAATTATCAGCCCTCCAAATCAGCGCGACGTTCCAAGTTCCACTCTCGCGCCTCCATTCTGCACTCACTCTTTGGTCAATAGGAGGGCCAGCTCCTGAGTCTAGATTTACTTTACTTTGGGCTGAGTGGAGAAGGAGAAGGAGAAGGAGAAGTTAGAGTGAGAGGTAAATTCAATCAAATTGGATTGGTTTGAATGCGAAAATGGGTGACGCTAATCGAATTGAATCGCCTGCTTCCACCTGGTGAGCCAACGCAACCTCTCACACCTTTTAGGAAATCCAATATCGAGCAAACTAACAAGACAGAACGAGTCCGAGGCGAGTGCAACGAGACTTGTACTCATTGCTATTGTCTGCTGAGTCCGGTTACATCAGCATCAAATGATAAAATGGCTAGAAATCTATAGCACTGTTGTTGGATCTTTAGATCTATTGTATTTTTACCTTGAGAGACAGTGAAATTTGTCGATCACGCTTGCTCAAACTCAAACAAACCTGACCCTAAACTCGGACAGATTTGTAATTTATCATAAAAGCAACTGTTTACCTTCCAAACTGAACGGACCAAAATCTGTTCAGCCTCCTCTGGGGTCCATTGTCGCCATCAGGTTGAGCCGCCTAAATATACAAAATAACCAACTTGATTCTGGCAACCAGAGTAAGGGGGCTTGGCTCTCGCTGTGGTTGTAGTCGGAATGCTGTAATTCAATTTAGCATGAAAGGGCGATGGCACAAAAGCAGACGCCGGTTGCGTTCCTCGGCCTTGTTTGTCGGCAGCTAAAAATCGGTTGATGACGAGAGAGAGAGAGAGAGAGAGGGAGGGAGAGATTCAGTATCGAGTTTGCTTTTTATTTATGCTCAAGGCTATACACTTGGTTTATACTCCTTGGGCGCGCGCTTTGGGCGCGATGACAAACAAGCCACCAAATTGGAGGCACAGGTAAGAGCAAGGGAATTCCTTTCTTCCTCGTCGAAGGTCCGACTGTCAATCAAATCAAATCAAATCATCTCGAGCCAAACAAAGTGACCCCAACCTAAACGATCCGTATCGCTTTAATTTCATCACGTTTTAAGTCCAACGCCGAAAGACTGTTAGAGTAACACTGAAACTTCTTGTCTGAGTCCTGGACATACTTGTGCTCAGTTCGGTTCAACAATATTGTACCATAGCTGGCCACTCGCCCATACGAAAAGCCGACTAGACCTAGCTGGCTAATCCAGTCCTCTGTGTCGGCAGATCGCTTGAACTTTTTCTCAAATTCATCGCAAAATTTCTGTCCAAACTATTACCAACTTACAGATCATAACGGCTAGCCGATCCAATGTCAGAAATTAGTTAACAAAGCGCAAATGTGAAAGCTCTAGCTTGAGCGCGTGCAAGCGTCCCATGATTGACGGTTTCATCGAAATGTTTTGTCAGCTTTCTGGTCCACGATCACAGTATAGTGTTGATTCGCTTAAATAGAATCAACTTGTGTGGTTTAATCGATGGCTTCTAACCTTAATCAAGACTGAGTCGCTCATTTAAGCTAAAACAGCCCGCGTTGTCCTATGAAAAACACGGTCTGATTATCATTAAGGTAGATAAAGCGGATTAATTAAGAATTATGGGTCGATTAAAGCTAGCTAGCTAGCTAAGCTGGTCTAGTGCAGGGGTCGTTGGCTGGCGATAGCCGGGAATTCGGTCTGTCACGAGACACTGGCCACTCTGATCTACAGGTCGCTGGTTGTTGATTCGCTGATACGATCGCTCCTAGGGGCTTCCAGTTCGTTATCTACAGACGCAATCTATCGCTCTGACCTCTGAAATAGAAATCCCATCGTTGCGCAACTCGCCTTGAATGCAATCGAGACATGGGGGGATGTTCGTGTCACTTGTCACACAGGAAAAAACTTGAACAAACTTACTGTGGCCAAGCATGCCACTTCAGCTCACCTGTGCTGTGAGGTTGACAGTTGAATTGAAAATCAAGAGGGAGATTAATTTTTTCTCCTCCCTCTAGCCTGTGCGCAGTAGATATCTGCAATCCATGGCCAGTCCATTGAACGCAATATGCGACATTGTTTGCACAATCCCTAGAGCGCAAGCAGGTTTGCAAATGGCGAAAGAAAGATTAGGATTGACATCGCGGCCCAGCTTTGTCTATCGCTCCTCCAGCCCAGAGAGGTGCACGGCAGTGCTCTCCGAGTAAGCTGGACATGGGCACGCTGCGCACTCGGATCCGATTAAAACTTGGGTCTGCCAGAGTCCAAAATCAACCCTTGTGAAGGCTAAGAGATTCTTGCTTGTTATTCTTTCACCCAGACTGCAAAATCGACAGGTGAGATCGTCTTAAAATTCTACTCCGCATTTCACCAGGATTTCGACGCGCAAGAGTCCAGAGGTGATATAGTCGGGCAAACATGATTAAATATCCCGCCAAGCGGAGTTCTTACGACAGAAGAGATCAGATACCTTCAGCCACAGTAAGAGTACAAGCTCAATTTGTTGTTCGCTTACTCCCCATAAATGATGGACTTGTTTGATTGACAAGCATTGTGAGAGAAGAGGGGAGAGTCAAACTTGTCTCATGGTCACACAACTCCTCTAGCTCAGCTTTCTGATCAACATCTCCATCGTCTAACCAAACAAAGCAAGCGTTGCTAGGCTCAGTCGCAAGAGGGCGCATCTCCAGCAGTTTTCAAGGGTTTGTTATTGGCGCAGCTGTCAACAAGCCTTTATAGGCACCGACTAAAGCGCCACCAGTTCCTTCTATACCTTTTCCCCTAGTTTGTGTCCTCGTTCAGGCATAAACTGTTGCAAACTTTGTCATTGAACCAGCAATAAACAAGCATAATCCATCACAAGGAAGAATAGAGGCGGAAGTTGGGATGGTGAAACCAGAAAAAGGCAACGAGTGATCTCGCGTTCGCTGTATGGACTCTTCTCTCAGTGTGCCAACGTTTCCTATCCCTAGAGTAGCAAACCAAACGAACAATCTGAGCTTCGCCCTCCTCGTTGCTTCGGAGAGGGTTTTCGCCTCATCGCTGTCGAGATTATAACACAATCGATTTGATATATCATTCTTGCAAGAGCCTGGCGTAGGTTTTGGTTCGCCGATCGGGTGCGCCAATTGCGCCAGCCGACAATTGGTCGGCTTGCCGACACTGGCTGCTGCTGGTCTGGTTGGCCACTGTTAACGCGCTTACAATGCTTACTCTGCTTGAGATATCATTGGAACTAGGCTGGAGGCATGAGCATTGGAGGGAATATACACGAACCAGCAATGATTTAAATATGAGCCTAAATCCGACCCAAAAAGGATGGCCCAAATCCCCCGACGGGGATTAGCTTGATCCCTCGGATTATATAGATCCCTCCGACTTGAAACTGGTTCACTTTCCTGGTTTCTGACTCGAGTTGGCGTTTGTAATTCATAGGCAGCAATGGTGAGCAAAAGTTTCCTTCTCCCAATGCTGTTTGCTTCTGTATATTTCCTGTTTGGCGCTTCTGTTTTCGGAGCCATTTTGCTTTTTTTGCTGTCCCCCAAAGCTTTGCTCATCCTTGGATGGTCGCAAGGTTTAGGTCGCCGTATCAACAGGAGGATATAGATTAGTCAGCCTGCTATTGGGGCAGGTAACATTACCTTAACGAAACCAAGGCGAGCAGATGGGTTCGCCAGCTCGAGTCGGAGGCAGAACAAATTGAACGTGGTCTCGAGCGTGCGCCCCCAAACAGGGCTCCAATCTCAATGAATCTAATTGTTGCACGTACCTGGTTATCCGGCGAACAACAACAATAGCTCTGATCCCGCTGCCTAAGTCCGCCAGTTTCCTTCTCCCTCTTCCTTCTTTTCAAGCAGACTAGAGTTGAAGAGTCACTCTAATCCGACAAAACGACCACCAAATTTAATATAATCTATGCCCTAAGTCTTCTCCCAACTCTCGCTCGCTCGCTCGCCCGAGTTTATCTTCATCATTACGATGGTTCCGCTGATGGAGGTAAGAGGCGAGGGGGACGAAGTTTAGTTCTTTCGGGCAATCCAACCTAGCGAGGATAATCTGGGCAGATGATCAGCGGACGCGATGGCCAGGTGAGAGGTTAGCAAGGAAATAAACGCGAATTGTGAAAGTTCGCTGGAGGACATATTTGAAGGAACTGCGCAGCTAGCTTTTGCGAACGCGCGAAAAACAAACCCTCATTGTTCTGGAACGGGAGCAACCTCAACGTGTCCTCAGGTCTGTAGAGCAAAGTGACAAGAGCTATTAAGATTAACTTCTGGCGTTAATTTGCATAACTTGTCACCTTATAATTCAAGCTGAGCCTTCATATGTTTTGATTTCTCGCAAGCATGCAGCGTTTGAGCGATCAGCTTAATAATCTCAATCCCTTCTAAGCTTGAAGCCCAAAGCTCAAACCTCAGCACAACTTGGAGGTGCGCAGTGACATTTGACTTCCAACTGCCGCTCTTGTCCCGAGATTTGGAGGCCCTCTCGAGCTAACAAATTGAATGGAGGGCTCCAAACTAAGGCAAGCCCTCGCCGAGTCGTGTCCACTGCAATGCCATCTGATTTCGGAAACGGGCTGCACGAGATTGCTGGAACTTTGGGCAATTCTAGCAGGCTATGAGCGAAGAGCAAACAAACGGATCGCCCCTCTCCGTCGAAATCGGGCTCTCAGCAATCCATCTTGAGGCAAAGAGCCTTTGGTCGCCCGCTGCCGTCGGCCACGCAAACAAGGTAGCAAATGAACGTTGGAATGGAGGTAACCGAGCATAGAGCGAGAGAGGGAGGACGGCGAATCCTGGGCACAATAACAATAACATGCTTCTACTGAACAAACACCGACCATGTGTATCCTCAATAAATGTTATTCAATCCAATCCAATCCAACCCAACCCAACACAATCGAATCCAATCCGATACAGAGTCAAATTGAATGGGTATCTGCTTCAGTGGGAGGCAGTGTTGGCGCCACTTGGATACTCCTATGTTGAGGGCGCGAGACTTTGCATCCCTTGTTTGTGTGTGTGTACATTCCGAAAGCTTGGTGCGCATAAGCCAAGTTATCTTCTGCCATTGCCATTGCTATTGCCCTCTAAATGTTAACCCAAATGAATCCAAATTGGCGCCGATAAACTCAAGCAGGTATTCTGACCCGCAACAACAACGAGGGACCTCTGGCCGCTCGAGGGAAGCCCCAGAGCGGGCGCCTGTTCACACACTAATATGGGGCTATCAAATGAGCCAAGGTGAGGGGAAGGAGGAGGAGGAGGAGGAGGATGCCACTGGCTGCAAGCTCCAAGTTTGGTGGGCAAACTTTGGGCATAATCATCATTGCGTATGTGCAATTGATACTCGAGCAGCAAGATGGATGATGAGACAAATTCCATTAGACATTTATTATAGTCAATTTAATATTGTTTAGTCTGGGCTCCGGATAATGCGAACGAGAGGGATGGTTAGGGGGCAAGTTTAGAGGGGCCACCGATTTACCTGAGGCTGTTGTTTCCACCTCCTCTCTTAATCTCCCTCCTCTTCTCCTCTGCAGCAGCAGCAGCAGCAGCAGCAGCGGCAGCCCTCACGTTTATTGCTCGAGTATTGCATCACAATCAACTGGATAGTATAATCCTTGCCCTAGTCGCTCGTAGTCTTGTTTTTGCCATCTTTGGTCTCGCTCGTCCCCCCTGATGGTCTACACTAACTTGCGCTTAGCCCAGAGCTGCTGGCTTGAATTAACTCGGCTTGAGTTGTGAGCCTCAAGCTGGCGCCGACTTGACCATCCACCTCCTCCTTCCCCTCCTCGCCGTCCTCCCTCCACAGCGGCCACAGCGCAAGGAGCTCGCTCCAATTGTATTCAAATCCGAGCAAGCAAACCAGAATGTGGCTCACCAAGCCGGCGACGATTTGATGAAGAGCGCGACCGAGAGAGGAGGAGGAGGCGGCGGCTAACAAGCAACATAACTCATCCTAAACCTGTATTGAGTCTTTGGGGATGTGCCACTTGGCTTCGGCGGCTTAGCCGACCTGCCTGCTCCTGGCTCAACGCTTGATTTACCAACTTTAGGTGGTAAAAAGATTTAAATATAATCTCCATGATCCACTTGCGTTGGCGCTGGGTTGCGATTGCCGTTGCAGCGGCGCTCGCAGCCGCGGCGCCAGCAAGAAGATTATATAACATGACCGATTGAGCCAGATCATCGTGCTGAGCTCGAAGCGGCCAGTTCCTCGCGAGCAGTCTGGAACAGGTGGTGCGGATTTCTTTCGTTCCTCTCTCTCCTTCTCGTTCCAATGATAAATCTCCTCCCAACGATCATGGACACTCGCTCCTGCTTGGCCCCAACCACATTGGGCGGCTAGCCTGAGGTGCCTAAGCGTCAGAGGCGACGAGGAGATTTCGCTCCGGCCTTGCCGAAATAACCAAACCAAACCAGACCAACCCAAAGCAGAGCGAGCGCAAGCGCATCGAGTGCGATACTGGCCGATTGCAAACAAATCGCGCGCCCTGATCAAAGTGACGAACCGGCGACAGAATGGGCCGAGCAAGCAACCTGGCCGCCGCTTACCTCTACGCTGGAAGCGGGCCCACACGAGGCTTTGGCCGGGCCGACCAGGTGGTTGGTTTGAATTGATGATTTCGAGAAATGCACGAGCCCGCGCAATCAAACGAATCTGAGCGATTCTCGGGCGAGCCAAGGAGGTTTGTTGTGATTGCTTTGCATGGAGGAAGACAAACAAAGCAACGGCGGATTCTCTTTGTTTTATTCCAACCGACAAACCTGAGCCTCGATGCAAGCCAACAGGTTGTAGGCGAGCGGGCGGACAGAGAGTGGAGGTCTGGATTTGGTTTGTGCTTGCTTGGCTGGCCAGAGTATCACTTTGTTTCTTGCGTCATAGCTGCAAGCGAAGACTCAGCCGGAGCGCAAACAGAGGTTCAGCTGGCACAAGCTCAGGATGCTGGCAAGCTCGGCCCATTGCATCCACGCGAACGAAGGGAGCCGTGCGCGCAGGTTTAGAACAAATCTGCTGCCGGCGCTAGAATAGAACAGGATAGACAGTTCATCGGTCGAGCTATGGATGGAGCCAAGCGGACAGCAAACGAGCGACTCCGATCGGTCCAAGCAGTTGGCCCACCTGTGCCTTACTCGAATCCAAATGAGTGCTCCGATATCCGCGGATCAGGAGTATTAATCACCCGCGTTTGAGATCGCCGCCGCCGCCGCTGCCGCCAGTCCCTTGCTGCGAGTCCATCTAATCTACAGGCCGAATTCTTCCTGCCGACATGATAATAATGATAATTGAATTTGATCGATGACCAGACATTGGCCATGGAAGCGGCGGCGGCGGCGACGGCAGCCCCGTGAACTATGATCCAGCGGCCTGGGTCGCCTCTCCGCCGCCGCCGCCGCCGCCAAACTATCCCGTCCGGCGCTCGAGGTTGCGAGCCTGGCGCGAGGGGCCAGCGGGCGTCGCGTCATGCGCGGACCAGGATAGAATATTCTAATTGCTTGCGCGAAATGATATTCGATATGCGCCAATTTGAATACCTTGTGTTAGTTTGTTTTGTTTTGACGTCATAGGGCCGCAAACCGTTTTGAAAAGTTGTTGATTGCTCGGATTGATATTGTCAATCATTGCAGTTGTCGTTAGGGGGCTGCATTCGGGCGCTAGCAAGCGTTGGCCAGCTGAAATTTGAAGCCCCGCCAAGCTAGACGAGCATGGCGAAAGTGCGACATTCTCACCGAAAGCGGCCTGCTTGCAACTCGAATAGGAATTTCAGTTTCGCCATCATAGTGCACCGAATGGCCGCTAACAGGCGGCCGCCGGAGTGGGCAAATTTCTACATTTAGCATGGAGGCCAGCGGCCGAATTCATTAGCCAAAAGTGGACATCCATGTGAAATGAACGTTTTCCATCCCCGCTTCCACTGTCCCATCCGCGCGCGCTTGCTGACAGACCAAATGGACTTTTGCATCCACTAGCCAGCCAGGCGAGCGCCTCAGTTTGCAAGGCTCGAATGCGGCCCCAGTCGGTGTCCTAGCTTGCTTTGCCGGCGCCAATCATGGGCCAGCTTATTCTATTCAACCAACATGCGGCCAAACATGTGATTCCCTTCCTCGGCCATACTCGCCAACCTCCCTCTGACCGACGGTGGGCCAAATTTTTGCCCTGCCATACAGCCGAGGCCAATTTGGTGACTCTGTCCGATGATGAGTGACTGACATGCGCTGCTTTCGAGCCGCTTGCAAGCCCACCGCCGACCAAGCGGCGACCAGAAGGCAGCCACTATGCAAATTAAGCAGCCTCCATATTCGCTCCCATACTCGGACCCCTCACTTTTCTGCCTCCAATCAAAACAATCGGCTGAAGGTTGGCCGTCCAGTTAGTGGGCCTGTGGATCGACCACCAGACTGCACAATCAACTCGGCCACTTGCATTTCTGCAGCCACTGAGAGATCTCCTGGCCAGCGACGAGCGTCGCTGCGACAGAGGCGCACTGCCGTTGCAATCGCACTAAAGCTACCTATCCAAGGGCAAAGGGATACGACTCTCCACTGCTTGCCTCGCACGTTTACGGCCTCGCGCTCGGCGTTCGTTTTATGGGCAGATGGAGGCCGAGCGATGGAGCGGATGAACAAATCAGGCGATTCATTTCAATATAAGACGCTTGTTTGCGTGTGGTTTCTTCATCAAGTTCCCAATTGGCGCTCGCTCGGCCATACTTGAACCCCCCCCCTCCAACTCTGCCTCTATATGCCGTCGGACGGCCACCCCAATTTTCCGCCACAAACTGGCGCCAAACACACAGCGTGTATAACTGTCAAAGCATGGCCACCGCCCCTCCAAAGCGTTCGAGCTTGGCCTCAGGCTGCGGCCGTGGCTGGGGTGGCCATTCAGCCAGTATATTTGTTGCGGCCACCTCCTCTTTGGCGGCCCATTGTGCATCGGTGGCACAAAGCAGAGGCCCCACCGGCGAGGGGGGGGGAAGAAACGCAGAAAGGTAGCCAAACCCACCTAACCATTGACAAAGGGGCCCCGGTTGATAAAGATATACCCTAACATGCGGCAGGGGAACAATTGAAATGGGACAATCAATATGTTGTCCGAGGCTCTCCCTCCCACCCTCCAAACTGCATCGATCCATCCATTTGATTTGATTTGGTTCGATTTGATTTGATTTGCTCTGATTGGTGGTCGGCGGGCGCTCAGTGTGTAAGGGACCTCGGTGGCAGTATATTCACAAATATAGATGCGGCACATAAAATCAACAGGCAAACTTTGTATCGAATATCTCGCGAGCTTTTATTTGAATGGCTTCATTCCATTAGATTGGCTCAAAGGAGGCGACAGATAGGCGGGCAGACAGGGGAGGAGAAAGAGGAGAGAGAATTGCCACACACGATCAGGGTTCCTTTGAAGGGAGCCGCCGCCTCTCCTCCAGGTAAATCGGAAGCGCTCTCAAATTTTAGAATGGGAAGCGGGTTGGTTTGTTTAGAGGGCTCTTGGTTTGTGGTTTGCATTGGATAATCTGGAGTGAGATATCAACAAGCAGCGCGATATGATCGCGCAAATAGGAGGACGTCACACAAAGGTGGCAGTGTGCCAAGAGGCAGCTTTTTCCGTCGCCCGCCGAGTTGCGGGAGTCTGGCGCTTGCTTTGCAGCGTCCGATTTGGGGCTTGGGACTTAAATCTAGGTTGACGTGTAACAAACAATGGGGCCTGAGACAGGCCAGAGGGAGGGAGAGAGCCCAAGCAGGCCTTCGCTGGGCGCTGAGGGAGCACGACGGAGACTTAATCATGATTGACAAATGAATTAATTGAAGCCCAAGTGGGAGGTTGAATCACAAGGCATCGTGTGGTTCGAATTGCTAGCCAGGGTCTTTATCATCCCTCCCTCCAAGGGGTAGTCTTTTTTGAAACCTCAGAGTTGTCATACTTGTCCGCTTGAGCGTCCATCTCTTGCGCTTGTTCGCTGCGCTGCGTTTATTTGTCCCCACTTGGGGCGCTAAATTCAAACTCGCGCGCGCAGTCCGTCGCTGGTGGGGGCACAGGCAACGCTATAGGCCGCTAACGTTGCGGCCCCGCTCCATGCAAAGGCGCCAACAGCGCGCGCCTATACAGTTGCACAGGCCCCTTGGCAAATCCCTACTGTTGGACCTTGGCCGCATTCAGACTGAGCTTGTGGGGGGGAAGGAGGGCCAGTGCTTGGTTTGCGGGTAGCTCCCTTCGAAGCGCGTGGGCGGAATTTACAGGCTTCACTGAGGGCGAGAAGCGCGCGCTGGACTCCACCCGCTCGGCCAATGCCTCCAATGCCAATTACTCGCATCTGGTTCGTTGGTGGCCAGAAACAATTGATTGAGACGACACCTTTTGGTCGGGGCTGCTTTTGCGCGTGTAAGCCGCTTTTAGTTCGTTTGTTGAGGCTGGAACAAGACAAACAAAGGCATTGGTTTGGGCCTAATTTGCAAAGCGAATGATATCTCACTTTCGGCTTGAAAAGCAGGGTGACAAATTGAGGCAAATTTGCCGCCTCCTCCAAGCGCCAGCCAAGGTTACCTGAGAGAGCGGCAAGCATTTGGCGGCAAATTTAACCTCTGCTTTCGTGTCTCTCTTGTTGCTTCAATCGAGCGCAAACATTGGACAAGAAGCGCCTCACTCTACTCCACTGCACTGTATATTTACTCGCCTCGTTTCATCCCTTCCACTGCTCGCCTATCTAGCCATTCCTTCTGGCTCTGTGGCCTTGGCTTCTGGCTCCGTCTCGGGAACTTGGCCTCTACTTCGCCGCTTTGGCCCCAAAACCGCAGCTCCTTGATTCTGTGCGGCGCAAAGAAAATTCCTTTCCGAAACTGATACACTTTTCTCCATCTTTCGGCGCAGAGTCGGCGAACCACAAAGGGAGCTGAAAGGGAATTATCTTGTTCCTATTTCCCTCTCTCCCTGTTTACGTTTCGCGCCGACAATGCGCGCTGTGTGTTATCGACGCCGCAGAGCAAGCTGCCCAAACTCACAACTAACTAGCTCACTGGCCCAGGTTTGTTTGTCCATCTTAACCTCCCCCTCGGCTTCAATTTACAAACAAACGGCCGGCCGGCCAGCAAGCAAAGCCAATTGAGACGTGCAAACTTGACCAGACTAACGTGATTTAACCGGGAATCATGTTAGCCGATGGCAAATGTTTCACACCTGCGCCTGGCGGACGCCTTTGATCGAAGCCATATTTTTCAATGCCAGCGCAAATGGAAACGCGCTCGGCCTAGGGACTCGAATGCTGGCTCTGTGTTGGTCTTGCGGTTGCTTCTGGTGTTAGTCTTGTTCGTCTTGTCGCGCTCGCTCATGAGCTTGCTGGCGTTTTGCTGGTCTTGCTGCTTGGAGGAGCTCGTTTTTGGCCGGCGCCCATTGGAGCTGCACACAAACTGGCCGCGTTGATTGCAAAGCGGCAGCTCTGACCCTCAGCAGCGGCCGCCACCTTGGAGGAGTGCCAGCTGGCTTGACAACCTCGACCGAAGCCACAAACGGGCGCAGACTGGGCGGCGCTCTCGTTCGGGCGACACAACTCGAGTGGCCATCGAGAGCGCTGCTCGCGCCGACGGTGGCGATTGGCCGCCGGCCCGCGAACAAGGGGACAGCCCAATGGACTTATTATTGGCCCGCGAGATCCGCCGCCGTTCGTGGTCAAAGGCGCAAGTTTCAATCGGCTTCGCTCAGTCTTAGAAGCCGCTTAGGATAGTAAAGCGAAACAGAGAGGGACAGGGCAGTTTTATGCACTCTGGCTTACGTTTTGTTATTGCGCGCGACGGCAGCGCCCAACAGGCTTAGCGAGAGTTGGAGATTGAGGAAATCGGATTTGATGCTCGCTTTGGTTGGCATCAGATCGTCTTGCTGGCCTCTCGTTTGGGGCCGCCGATGTGGTGGGCACTTGTGGCTCTGCGCAGCGTAAAAGCGAGGCGGCCGGGCAGGGAAAGTGAGGCGAGCTGGCGTTAGCGGCGGAAGCGCGAGCTGAGGGATGAGAGATGAGAGATGAGGCCTCGCAGGCTAGAGTGTAAACAAAAGCGGCGGCCGCCGGATGGGCGGATAAGCGGGCAGCTTAAGGCGGCTGATCCTGTGGATTTGGCTGGCACAGTTGCAGCCGCCGCCGTCGCCGCCGCCACTGCTGCAACTGAGGGGCTAAAGGTGTTGCAAGTGGCAGCGGCCGCTGCCTCGAGCGGCGCAGATCCGCTTACGCAAGGTGGGCCGAGTTTGCGCGCGCGACAAACAAACAATTACACTCGAAGGTGAGAGGATCAAAGTTCAGTTTTGGCCCAAACAGAATTGAATTCTTCTACACAAACCTGGCCGCCGCTTCCAGGCTGGCCGCCTCGGGCGTCCCATTCTCACGCGCTCGTTGCACGCGGCAACTTTGCATGAGCCAGGCCTGTTTACTCAGATGTTTGTGTCAACCTTCCGGCTCTCGTTTGCGCGCGCAATTAGCGCTCACAGCGCCGCGAGCGAGTTTGGCGCGCGCGCATTATGCACACACAGTGAGCGACTTATAGGCCGGCCGCCTCGCTGGCCCGCGAGCGAGCGCCGCCCCATCCATGGCCATTGATTGATTATTATCTCGGCGGCTCGTTAGCTTGGCGAGCCGAGCGCCGATTGGCCCAGCGAGCGGCGGCGGCGGCGGCGTAATTGGCCCCAGCCACTTGGTTTGCGCGCCGCTCGAGTGGATGAGGCGGCCAGATAAGCGCCTTTGTGTTCGATTGGCCGCCAACGGGCGCCCTTATCAGCGGACCCATCGGCCTGGGAAGATTCGGCCGGCGGGCCCAATTGGGCCGGCGCTCGACCCTCAAACAGGTTGCGCAAGCGAGCGAGCCTTGCGCGCTCCCCTCCAATCCTATCTGCAGGATTAATCGTCGCGCTCGCTGCGCCCATTTAACGCACTGCGCGCTAATGGACAACAGCCTCAAAGGCCCCCCCCCTCAAACTCCTAATCTGGCTCCCCTTGCCTTTTCACTTCCATTTCCGCTTAATGGATTCGGGCCAAACTGTTTGCCTCGCCGCTCGGCGGCTTGCAGTTGGCGCAGGCGCGGCCGCCGCCGGAGCAGTTCATCGAGCTCGGCGGCCGGCCGCCAATGCTTGCGTTCAAATCCAATTGCGCGCAATTAGAGCCGCTAGGTGAGCCGGCCGCACGTGCTTCCGGTCGGCGGCCGCCGCTATCTGGGCGCCAACAATGTTGCTCATGTCGCTGGAAGCGGATCGCCAATTGAAACGCCATTAGCCAGCATTAGCGGCCCATCAGCCAAACAGGAGCTGGGAGCGGCGCCGACTCGCTTGTTATCGGCGGCCAGCATGCCAGTTGTCGGCCGGTCGGCCGCCCGCCGCCGCCGGAAGCGGCTGGCCAGCTAGATAAACATCGGGGGCCCAATTTTTCGCCTCGTCGCCCTTTCGAGTGCTCATTATTTGGCCGGCGCCTGTCAGCCAGTCGCTCAGTGGGCCGCTTGGTTGGCCTTTTGGGTTTGCTGGCGGCGAGCAGTGTGTTGGCTTGTGCAACCTTTGCCAGCTCATTTCGTATTCATCGCAAGCCAAACACGCCGCTCCACGTTGGTTGTGGCGTCGCCGCCGCCGCCTTCGCATGTGAGCAGCGCAAGACGCACGAGAAAGTATCCGTTTCTTGGGTTTCAAGGAGGAGGAGGAAACTGATATTCCATCGATCGAGCCTCCCTGTTCATTTGAATTCATTATGGGCATTGTTGCAGCAAAAATGAATAAAGCCCAGCAGAGGCGCCCCTCCAATTGGATGGGCGGCCAAATTTGGGTTAGCCGAGCGGTTGGCGGTCGAATGCGAGCGGGGCGCGCGAGGCCCTCCGCTCTGATTTGGCCCCTCAAAGCTGCAGCCTGCCACTTTAGCGCCGCCAACTCGAGAGACTGCGCGGCGCCCGCTCGTTTCCTGTCCGGCTTTGGCTCGCGGCCGACAACTTGAATCACTTGAATTCATTAGGGTTCCTGTCGCGCCTTTTCAACCAACTGGGCGCCTCCCCTGGGCCAGCGCCTTGCGTTCCAAGCCAAGTGGCCAGAGCCAACTTGAGAGGCGTGAACTTGGTGTCAAAACAAGCGAGCGTCAACAACGACAACAACAACAACACTTGGCCTCGCAAGACGGCGCCGGCTCGCCGGGTGCGCCCGAGCGCCAGCTAAAACCCGACGAGATGTCCCTCTCCGGCCCACAGGCATCACCACTGCAAGGCGCCCTCAACTTGCTCGCGCGAAACTGGACCCAGCCAACCAACCGAGCGAAGCCAGTGATGAATCTATATTGTCTCGCTGCTCCAATCAGCAGCGAGACTCCCGAGTGTTGAGTCTGAGTTTGAGTTGGAGGCAGGTGCGGCTGCCCTCCAAGGGGAGGCAATTAGCCCAAATGGGTCCACTAAGCTTAATGGCTGGCCGGAATTTCTACGACCAATTTGCGTGCGCCGCCCACTTTCGGGCGCCGGCTCCAATCGGCCCTCTAACTCTCGAGTTCAGTGCTCAATTGGCGCCAACCGGCTCCACCTGTGGGCCCGCAGCGGCGCCCTCACTGGCCGGCCAACTCTGGAGCCTCTCGTTTCGCCCGCGCGGCAAACTCGATTGCCTTGGCCCGAAACTAATTGAATTCCCTGCTCCCTCACCTGAGCGCTTAGTTGTTCGCGTGGCCGAGCAATTTCCCGCTCGTCTGCCGCCGCTGCCGCCGCCGCAGCCCAAATTACGCAACACTTGGCCGGTGATTGATTTCGCCCTCTCGTGTCTTCCCGCCGCCTCAAGCGCACAAAAGCAGGTAGCCCCAAAAGGGAGGCGCCGCCTCCGCAAGCTGGGCCGCAATAAGCGACTCCTCGAACATCTCCTTGGAAGGGTTGTGCCTTGCGCAACGGATTAGGCCGGCTTGTTGCGGATTTCTTCCAGGCAAAGACAATGGGCATTCCCAGCCCGCAAGCAAACTGGCAAGCTGCCCTGGCCAATTCCGCTTGCGTGCAACAGTCTCGCCGCCCTTGGCCAGTGCGCAGCGGCGGCCCGAGAATCGTAAGCCAACTGGCGGTGAGCCAACCGCAGAGGCCATTGTCTTTTGGCTCAGCGCAGAGGGAGATAGGCCGGCAACATGGAGGCCGAACGGCAGCGGGCAATGGAAGCCGCGGCCAGTAGCAGTCGCGCTGGCGCCCCATAAACTAGTTAAGTTATCCAAAGTGTGGTTTAGTTTTACAACCAGTTGGCCGCCGTCGGCCAGTTAGGCTGCTCGGCGCGGCAAGAATGCGCCCGTGTGATGGGCAAATCGGGCGAGCGTGTGGCTCTGAATCATGATGAAATTCTTGCCTTACCTTTGCTCGGATGACCAAGCAAACTGGCTCCCGTGTTGGCGCTTTGAGTTTGCGAGTTGGCGAGCCGGCGAGTCGGCGAGCTGGCCAGCAAGGCCCAGCAGTAGCTCACACGCGGAACTAGCCTCGTCGGCCAAATCGGGAGCAGCTGGCCCTCGCCGGCTGGCCCAGCGGCTTCGGCGCAAACAAAACCGCCGCCGCCGCCGCCGCCGCCGAGCAGCCAGGCGGCCAAGCGGCCAATCAGCCAGGCGGCGCTCTCAGGTGAGATAACGAATGACTCGCCTGCTTGTCCAAGCCGACTCGGCGGAGAGGCCGCTTGATTGATTGGTTAATTAGTTTTGAATTGTTCTCGCCGCTAAATGGCGCTGCGTTTGCTTGTTTTGGCCAGAGGGGGCTCGAGCCGCCGGTCCAAGCGGGCGCTCCAGTTCTAAATTTCACCTCCATCCAACTCGAGCGCTCTGCTCTCAGCTCCACTCGAACTCCCACTCTTGTCGGCCGCTCAACCTGGACGGAAAGGTGGATTGAGCTCGCCGACAAATTTGCGGCATCGATTGGGCGGCCGTCCCGCTTCGAGAGGCCAACAAGGATCGATTGGTTTTGGGCTAAAGTCAAATCGGGAGCAAGTGGACGGAGTTGCTGGCAAAACTTAACCGCCAATGTAAACAGCAGTCTTGCTTGCTTCCACTTGTGTAAACACATGCTCGGCAAGCGAACGAGGAGGCGACGAAAAAAGGAGCCGGCCGGCCGGCCCGACCGAGTTAGCCGAGCTGCAGGGAGGGGGCTGATTGCGTCAGTATTAGCACAATAGCTCACCTGGCGACCATTGTGCCATCGCGCTGGATGGGCCCACCACTCTGGCCGATAGGAGGCGAGCGGCAAAACTTGATTACCGTCCATCGGCGCTCCAGAGCAGGCTGGCCGGCGGCCGGCGCTTTATTATAACGACGCCCCATTGATTTTTCACGACCAGTTTGCTCCAAATTGTTCGCTCGCGGCCGTGTTCACGCAACAGTTTGCCGCAGAGCAGCAGGTGATCTACCTGCCGGGCGGCGGCACCGCCAAGGGAGCGCAGACGGGGCTGGAGGCGCCCGCTCGTCCCTTTGAGCGGCCGTTGGCTCGCGGCCGCCAGCCCTTGGCCCAGCGAGCGCAACAACGTCGATCCAAGCGCCGAGCCAACTCACCTGGACCGCATAATTTATCTAGCCTGGCGCCCAAGTTTCAATTGGGCCTCGCGCGCGCGCGCGCGCGACAACCGGCTATCTGGTTGTCCAATTGGCCGCTCATGTTGGAATGACACCGACATGGCTCCACTCTGGGGCCGCGCAACAACCTGACCGGTCAATAAATTAAGGGCGCTCAATTAACATGACTGGCCGACAGGCGGCCCTAATGATTCTTGCATTCACCTTGACGTTTTGCCCCTCATCTGGCGCCGCTTTTGGGGCTCACTTTTGTTCGCTTGCGGCCCAATTTGGCCGCCAATCGAGTGGTCGTTTGTTTTGCAACATTTCCTTTCCTGTTCGCCTCTAACCGCGAAAAGCAACGGCCAGCTCCACGGGCGAGAGCTGCGGGTGCTGGTGGTGGTGTTGGCCCGCCAATAGGCGCCGACCAATTTGCATGCTGCGAGACAAATATTTCAGACTCCAAAGCGAACCTGAAACTGAACCTGAACCTGAATCAAAACCCATCGAGCGGCGCTGCCGCCGGCGGTGGCCAGGAAACGCGCCAAATATGTCCGCTTCAGCTTGACCCCAGTGGGTCAGCTGAAAGCATTCAACTGCGGTCAACCGAAATCAAACCATCCAATTTGAGGGGATCCAAGCCAATCGAATCGCTTTCCTCGCCCATGATCGTTTACCTGGCAAGAAGTGGCCACAATAGATGGCGGAGGTGAACTCTTCTCTCGCGCCAACTCCACCCGTCCGGCCAAATGTGCACTCGGCCCAGCGCTTCTCACTACCACTTAAGGCAGCCAGCAACGGCACTGCCACCGTTGTGGACAAATCTGTTTCCTGGAAGGTGAAGGTGAAGGAGGAGGCAGCTCTACAAGCAGGTGAGTTGTGGCAGCTTTGTTTGGTTTAAGCCAGCCAGCCTGCTGGCCAACAAGGAGCAGATAATACTCGCTAATGGATCGCCCATATCCGGCCCGCCCGCCCGCCAGCAACAACTGCAGTCCCATTCATCGTGCGCAGGTTTAGAGGCGAGCGTGGTGCGAGTATTTACCATGCGTCCGCCAGAACCTGACCAGTGCTCTTGGGTTGGCTCGGATTTCTGCTGTCGTGTCCGGTTTCGCGATTGGTCGCCGCGGCTGCGAGGCTGATGTTGCTGCCGTCGCCGCAAATGCTGCTCTCGTAGCCACACACTAACATACTAGCACTTTGTCACATTCGCCGTTTAAACTCAACCCATCATGGCCTCCCACTTGAACCCTACCTCTTATCGCCTCAATGGGCTCGCGGCCATACTCAGCAAACCCGGGCTCCACTTGCCGCCCGTCAATGCGATGCCCATTTTGAAAACTCAGCCTCACATCCCGGCGGCAGCAATTGGGATGTGAGGCTGAGTTTTCATTCCGCAGAAATTTACCATGAGCTATGCTAGCGGGCGGATGAGCTTACCTGCGCCCGCTAATCCGGCTGGCGCCACCTCGCTGGCCAAACTTCTCAGGCTGCCAGTGTCGACGGGCGCAGTTTGGCAGGCAGACGACAGCTACCTGTTCAGCCCATGGCTTGAACTTGAACTGCCAGCCACTATGCAAGGGAAGTGCTCGTGAGCTATATGCCTGGCGCAAGCGCAGACCGCGCGGCGCTGCCATCGCCGCATCCAGTCAGGCTAGACTGACTGGATGCAAATGCATAGACTATATGCTCCTGGCCTCCGCTTTAGCTTTCCCTCTTTTCACACCCGACTTGTCGCGCTGGCGCCACATTCGATCCGATTCAACGCCAGGTGCTCATCCGATTTGCGCGCGCAAATATCACTACAAGGCCATCCCTGGATCTGATCAGCAACTCTTTGGAAGGGTTAGCTTGCACCAACTCCGCCTTCGATATGGCATTGGTGCACTTGATTGCAGCCAGGCCTGTGGAGGTATTTACCTGTGAACCAGGCCGGCCAACTAACTTGCTCTATGGCTCGTAGCGCAACGAGCTAGCTGGCGGCACTAATGTAGGCAACTGTGAAGGCAGGAGCGGCAGCAGAAGCAGCAGCTACCTGATTCTTTTTAAGCACTCGCGGCGCAGAGTGCCCAGCGCGCATGCGTGCCGGGCAATGCAGTGCTCCAACGCAAGCCGTGGCCTCCTCCAGCTGCGCGCGCCGGCAAAACCTGGCTTGGCTCTATACTGCCGCTGCTCTGGCTACTTGCGTCGCAATCCTCGCCTCTTCCACTCCTGGATCCATGCAAGTTAGTTTGGTTCCAATCGGATCAGAAGCTCTGAGCTACCTCCATATCCGAACTGTAATCGCCGTTTAATCTTGAGTCTAATTCGAGATCATCCCTTCGCAAGTCAACAAATCGCCTTTAAGAAATCTCTTACGCGTTTGCCCGCTCGCTCTCACTCGCCAGTCGCCACACGATCGCCACTAGCCAGGTAACCCGGCGGCTTTGGGGGGTTTTATCAAAAAAAAAGGACAACAGAAGAAACAAAAACAAAACCGAAATCCCCTCAACTTATTCAAAATGCGAAGCCTCATCCTTTAGATAAATAGTTCCAATTAAATCTTTCTAACTTAAGACTAAAAGCTCCACCAACACGCTAATCACCACCATATACACAACTAGTAGTCATCAATAATAATAATAATAATAATACTATAAGTAATGCACGTTCACCAAAACACCTACATCTTTACGCCCTTGTCGCCGCAGGAGGCACCTAGGAAGCAGAGACGCGAACGCACCACTTTCACGCGCCAACAGTTGGACGTGCTAGAGGATCTGTTCAATAAGACACAATATCCTGATGTATTCCTACGCGAGGAAACAGCCAACAAGATACACCTGGCCGAGTCAAGAGTTCAGGTTTGGTTCAAGAATCGCCGTGCAAAGCATAGGCAGGAGAAGAACAAACAAACTCAAATATCAACCATAACTTCCTCGTCCAACCCAACTGGAACAACCATTAAAACTGAGCCACATACTCAACAGAGGCCGTCAGGTGCAGCCAATCATCAGCAGGCGCTGGAACGCCGCCAACAGTTGCCTTCATCGCAACACCGGCAACAGTTGTCAATCTCACAACAACAACGACTTCAACCACCCGTATCACAGCATCAGCAACAGCAACAACAAGCGCAGCAACAACAGGCGCAACAACAAGTGCAGCAGCAACAACAAGCACAACAACAACAGGCGCAGCAACAACAACTGCAGGCCCAACAGAGACAGGCCCAGCAACTATGGACACAATCAAGTTATGGCCATCAACCCGTTATGGACACATCTAGGTACAATCAACTCTCTAGACACGCTTATATGACTTCACCCGGTCAGACTGGCGAAGTAGCGGCCGCTTCCGTTATGCATCAACAGGGGATGTATAATGATACTGCGGCCGTTGGGAGCGCTGTTGCAGGCTCAGCGTATTTGGCCCAAGCTGGAGGAACAGTCGCTAGCTCGGCCTATTTGGCTCAAGCTGCCAGCTCTACACTTTCCTCACCAGCAAATAGCTCAGGTCAGCTAGTGAAAAGAGCCTCATATCTGCAACACTCTCAGTATTCGCCATCGTATTCGAATCCCTACACACAACCCCAGCACAATCAAGCTCCACCACAATCGTGCCACGGCTATCATCCCTGGACATATATTTAAAATAGGATCAAGCTCACCAGTTTATTATCAATTATTCATTAAAGCATGAGGGTCATGTCTACTGATTTGTTTGTTCGCTTTTGTTTCAAGACAGCGATTCAGCTGTTCATCATACAAAATTGTGTCTGCGAGCGAATAATTCCTTCCTCGTCACCATCTAAACCCGATATATATTTATGTGTGTCTACGTTCGTCTTGTATCTCGAACCCAATATTATCTAGTTTTTAGAACCCACTCTTTTCGCTACCACTGACACTTTTAGTCTATGGAGCATTTTTTGGGCGTCTCAGTCGAGGTAAGACATCAACATTGATCGAGGGTATCACAGTCTCCCTGGTGAATGAGAAATAAGCCAAGAACTGTTCATCGCCGTTATTGCTTAGACTATTGATGTTATCAGGTGAAGAGTTCAGATGAGATAAGTTTGGTGAATCTGTTAGACCTTGGTTGTTTGAAATATGTTGGGTGTGACCATACCTGTGACTAACATTGTTATTTGCTGATTGTGCGTCATAGTATAATGAGATTTCTTTAAATGAAGCCACATCAACATTAACAAAAGTGGTCCACCTGTCATATAGTTCAGGTCTTCTCTCCTTCATTTCATTCAGATGGTCTCGGATTGTATCGAGATCGCGATTTATGGCGATCGAGTTTATCATTTGTATTATATGACCAAAGTTTGCTTGCTCACCATTTCTACGTCTTTGACGCTCTAGTTCAACTCTCCTAAGGTTGTCTACTGAATCGGATTTGTCGTTGACTGACGTGACAGTCTTATTCTCTTCTTTGTCATCGCTTACAGTTTGATTGCCATTTTCCTTGTTATCCGGGTCAGTGTTAACAAGTTTGGATTCTTTATCCCCGGCATCAATGCTCTCGCGAGATTTTCTCAGTATGCCGTCACTATCGCTGAGGTCCACCGAACGAACACTAGCATGATTAATATTATTGCTATTTATCATGTTATTGTTATTGGTTGTTAGCACCTGGTTATGAGTGTCTTGAGCATGGTATACGCTGTTACATTTTATGATATTGTGGTTGCTGATAACGCTTGAGCTTGTATCATTAATGTTACTGCTATTTGTCACACAATTTGGCATCAATAGTCTACCTATAAGATCACATTCATTCAACAACTGTGAAAGTAAAGCTCGTGAAGGAACATCTGTCGTGGGTTGTTCTGATTTAAGTTGCTGATCTAGCTCTTTGATTTCATTCTGCTTAGGTCCGTTTTCATTGTTGGTAGTATCTGTTGCAGCGTTCGGATGACTATTAAGATGGCTATGTTGCTGCATATCAATTTGATATAACAGCTCCTCATCTTTTCTGTAGTTGTTTATAATCAAACATAAAGCTTGTTCCACTTGTGTATGAAGTAGATTATTCCAAGAATAATTGATGAATAGATCAATAATAACGTTCATAGTTCTCAGCTCAACGAGTTTCTTGATAATATTTGGTGAGTTCGTACTTATAAGCGCTCTTATTAGATTCACGACCTCTAGTCTCATGTAGCCTAGAGGCTTTTGAATGACGCCAAACGTCGTTTTTATTGGCTCCTGCTTTGGCGGATTAAGTAATAGTTGATGAAACTTTATCAGGTATTTCTCAATTTCCTCTTGAGTCTGCTCAATGGTCCTGATGACAGAAGTTGCATCGTTTTTGGACTTTTGTTCAATCAATATTTTCAACACCTTCATACCACAAACTATTGCAGTTGAATTTCTCGTATTTTCTGAAAACATTTTGCTCAAGATCACTTGGACCGCGTGCTTGGACTCAAGTAATTCCACTAACATATCTTGAGCTATGGGACTCGGATTGGTTTGTTCTGAGGCTTCTTGGCGACCGATCACAATGATATCACATAACAACTGGCAAGCATTACGCTGCTTGTCTTCTACATCTGACAACGTCATCACGTCAATCAAACTGAATATGAAATTCAAATTGCTCAATATTTCGCAAAAGACGTATCTCAATTCAGGTGGTCCAGTACGCTTAATAAAAGTACTTAATATTTCGAATGACCCCGAGACGTCTATATTTTGAACCAATAGACTGATCAATTTGGAGAATGAGGATATATCTTGGGTTATATGGCAACTCAGATTAGCAGCTGCGGATGAGTGTACCGTGTTGATAAGTTTGCAGACAAGAGTTGCCTTCTGAGGAACAACTTTGGTCATAACTAGCTTGTCCTCTGGTGGTAGTGGAGCTGGAGACGTTGGCATTGGAGTTTTAGGTCTCGGAGGCATTGACATGGTTGGAATATCGTCTTGTTGGCTCTTAGTTTGATTCTCGTTTTCTTCACCATCGTTTCCGTTTTTATCGGAGGCATTATTTTTTGCTATATCATTCTTAACCTCTTTAACATCCTGCTCTGGTTTGGTCGTGTTAGTATTAGGCAGAGTTTCGGTGACCTCTGGTTGTGGAGGTGTGGCAACCACCTCCCGATTGTTTTCATTTTCTTGGTTTGGTATGTTATTGGTGGCATTAGTTGTTTTGCTTCCATCAGTTTTGTCAACTGATGGTGGCTGAACGGTTAAACATGTGAGAATTTTGTTCAAAGAATCTGGATGGTTGATCAAGGCTTCTAAGATTTCAGGTGAACCACAAGTAAGGATTTCGCATGATATGTAGGCGGCGTGAACGCGAGAATAGAGTAACTTATCACAACAATCTTTTTCTGTCAGCAGGGTGATATTGTCGACTAATTCGGCGATGATTTCTGGCCTATTTAAAAAGTTTGCAAGGCTAACGTTGGATGTTTTGAGTTCTGTCAGCAGATCATCCTCAAATAGAATATCGGATAATCTAACTGTGGGCATTTGCAACAAAACATCTATCTGGGACGGTGAAGAATTCAAGAATTCGTTATTCCAAAACATCGTGTTGGATTGTAGTTTTGGCCCGTTTCGAAGTATGCCTATCATATGAAGATACCTCCTTCGCTTATACTTCGATCGCTTGCGTAGTTAATCATTAAATCTTAGGCTATAGAAACTCGCAGCTCTTAAGATCGAGACTCGAATGGTGAACAAGGTTCGCTTATTGAGGCCCTCCTTTCCTATATTGTGTTATCAGGCGAGGATAAAGGTACTGATGATAAGGATCGAACAAAAACAATTGAACGGATAAGTTCTTCACATCAATGAGAATTTCTCCAGTGGGCTTGGGTTATATCTGTTCTTGGCCTCTCGATAATTTGTTGAGATTTGTACAATTTTCGGAATTTTTGTCCATTTGGTGGCCAAAATATGCTCTATATTCGCGCGAATTCATGAACGTATCGCAGATTACATATATCTGATCAAGATAAACAGGAGTAACATAATCAAAACTAAAATTCATGTCTAATTTTTGAGTATACTTATATGTTTTTTCGCTCCGTCTCTGCCGCTCCATGTAGTAGTCAGTGAGCTACTCGCTGAGGCTGCGTTTTCACTGAGA
>Ga0209372_1000021_pt1 | contig 112821 bp, 71 predicted proteins | sample AgamicAtPe_FD_187170 | JGI IMG/M metagenome (GOLD analysis project Ga0209372, IMG submission 187170) | Agave microbial communities from Guanajuato, Mexico - At.P.e (SPAdes) (version 2) | ecosystem: Host-associated > Plants > Phyllosphere > Phylloplane/Leaf | place: Guanajuato, Mexico... | reverse complement strand
CCTGAAGGACACTATGCTAGCCCCAATGGTCATCACAAAGGCCTGCAAATTGTCTATCACCATTGCGCCCTTCAGGCCGCCAGTCAGGGTCATAACGCAAGTTAGAGCTAATATAAACATGGCGCTAGAGTACAAATTCCAACCAATTGCCTGCTGAATGAAGATTCCGCCAGAGATAACGGAAATTTTTGTAAATGTATGTACTACCGACTACATTAAAAATAATAATAACAGCAGTTATCCCTCTTGAGGCTAGTGAACAGGCGAGTCGGCAGTTTTGAGTCTCATCATCATGAAACGGTTCTATCAGGTCGCATTTTAGAATCAAGTTTATTTTTTGACGATAAAAGCACGTTGATATGATTGACTTTGACTAGATTTGTCAAGTAGACCTGCACGAGAACTTTCTGATGATAGGGGGCACCAATACGATTCTAGTGGCGCTGCCCTGGCAAAACAGTCTATTGATCAGCTTGAATCCAGCTAGTCTTTCGTCTGACCAAATCCGATCCGCTCCCGCCCGTAATCGAAGACTGTGTAATATGGACCGATAAAAGTATCTCCAAGGATCCAAAGCGGCAACTCGAATGCCATCATTGCGGAAAAGCATAGTTTGGTTCCTTGTTGGGTGACCTCAAAAACATACTGATCTGGCGTGAGCTTGAACCTCTTGCCCACGATCACGAATACTAGATCAGGCAATCTCGACTTATCACACGACGGAAGCGCAAAGAGGCCTCCACCATAGTATTCAAAGCCAAGCTTCGTGTTTAATTCCTCAACATCGCTCTGTGGTCCAGCAATGAGGGAGGTGCCAGTATCTGCGATTGCATCACAACCGCCCTCACACGCCACTGTGACCAAGCTTCCGTTGGTTGTCATCTCCGCGATTTCCTCCATCTGAAACTGCCAATATCCTTCATCCACCAGGTGAGTGTAGATCAGCTCGCCATTGATGTAAGTGTAGTCAATCCCGCCAAGAATCAGCTCGCCTCCTGGTGACTTCTCTTGGTCTCGGTTCAAGTAGAACGAGAAAACTGGCTCAGGGACTAGCTTTTGTTTGATCATGTTAGCGAACGGGGTGGTCACGTTGTCTTGGGAGATACTCTCAAAACCCATCCCAAAAATTCCATCAAACTTAGTGTCATCGAAGCCGCTATGTCCCAAGTCGAGGGCTTCACCGAAAGTTTGCTCTTTGACCACAAGTCCAGCAACGGTGACATCATCCTTGCTCAAGTAGCCGCTCATTGCCCCTGAGCCGTATTGAATCGACAGTGGGGTTCCGTCAGCCTTGTAGGTAGAGGAGGCTGTTGCATTGTAACGTTCGTGGAGTCTGCAGGTGCTGCTCTTGCATCGAACCGAGGGCACCCACAAGTTAGAGGAGCCAGTGTCGAAGAGGATTTTAAACTTTTGCTCCGGAGTGCCAATGGCGATCTCGCCATAGTATTGCAAGTCCTGAAAGTTTTCCAGCGGCTCTGGAGCAGGTTTGGGGTCCGAGACGGGATTAGAGGCGGCTGACTTGCCGTACTTTGCCAGCAAGTATGCGCGCTTGCTCGCCAAGATTCCATCGATACCTGTCCTTCCATCTTGCACGGTCAGTGTTGGTACCAATTTCACTCGCACTGGTTCCTTGCTCTCCCCGCTCCTCCTTCGGCTCAAGATCCGGTTCAAGTGGGGCAAGCGGTCCGCCTGGACGAGGCAACATCCAATCGCCACCAGAGCAAGAGCGACTAGTTTAGAGTTCATCTTGTTTCCTGTAAAATTCAACCACTCACACACTGAGCAATCTCGGTGAGGGTCTGCCGATTTCTGGCAAACATTTTATACTAGATCAGCACGTCTGGTGCCCGTTCGAGTTTTCGACTGAATCAGCTAATTTGGTGTGTTTCTGCTGATTAGATGTAATCTCGACTGCCACTTCATGGAGATCACGCGCGAAGCTTGTGGCCGTAAAGATGCCAGTGCTTACCTGATGTCGTCATCATTGTTTCATTGTCTAAACTCTAACAAATTGCTTGACTGGCGCAACTAGAATTACCCAATTAGTTCGTGAAACACATCTCCAAGTATAGCTTTCCCCTGATGCTGCCAGTATTTGGATGAATGGCTGCAACAATCGTTTTCATGAATAAGCAGGACCATTATTGATGGTGAGAGTTTCAGAGCTGAGCAATGGATTGTTGTCGTTATAAGTGTGGACAGCAGTCCAGTTTTCGCAGGAACTTTTGGGCCCGAGTTGGCAGACTTACATCTGTTCGAATTAGGTAACACTTTTGAGCAAATCAAGGGCCAGCAAGCTCGTATCAAGCAGCTCATCTTTGACCTGGAGAAGTTCCATTTGAGGGGGTAAGCGGACCATAATGTGCCCACTTCTGTTCAATTTAGCGCTCGTGTTAGCCCTTTTTAGTGTTACACTTGCTTCATCTAAAAGGATCCCGGATCGAGTTGATTGGCGCGACGTTCCCGGTGTAATAAGCGAGGTGAGAGATCAAGGTAAGTTTACGTCAGAACTACAAACTTAGAACTGCAAAATCACTCCAACTCATGTTTGCCACAACCAAACTTCGAAGGACCGAACTGCACTGCCGGCTGGGCCTTCGCTGCCGTAAGTGAATCCCATCTTGATATGGCCAACACGGATCCCAAGATTAAACTTGGAACTGACCTCCCCTCAATTGAACTCTTTCCATTAGGCCGCAGCATTGGAGGCCAGCATGAAGCTCGTCTACGGGTTGACTCCAAAAGTGTTGAGTCCCCAGTCATTGATTGATTGCGATCGTTCCAATTTCGGCTGCTTTGGTGGCACAGCCGGAGATGCAATCGCTTATCTTTCAATTGCAACGGAAAAAGACTATCCCTATAAGGGCGTCACGAACCATTGCAGGACCAACAAAACGAAAGAGGTTATTCCCTACAAGCCGAGAGCCTTTGTTTACAAGATCGCCGGAAAGAGACTCAAAGTTGAGCTGGCAACCAAGGGCCCTTTTGTCGCCATGATAGACGCAAGTAGAGAGAGCTTTAAAAAATACAAGTCGGGCATCTATCACGATCCAGACTGCAAGGATAGCCTAAATAAGTTAAACCATGGAATCCTGGTCATTGGCTACGGAACTCACCCAAAACATGGCGACTACTGGCTGCTGGTAAGTCGACAACATCCTTTAGGCTCTCGATCAACCGTTCGCGGTAGCGTCCCAGCTGAGCTCAAGCAGATTACTGCTCGTACTCCATGAAAAGAGTGCACTAGCTAACTCACACTCTCGTGTTGCAGAAAAACTCATGGGGAAAAGATTGGGGCGAGAACGGATATATGCGCATGTCCCAAAAAAATCCTTGCGGTCTCTACGAGGATCTAGCAACTCTATGGAAGTATGAACCTTCCCTCAAGGGCAAGATCAAAGTAGCTAAGCATAGTACCTGATGGCAGATCATGTGCAAGCTTGACAAAGAAATCTCTCCAATCGGCAAGCATATCTTGGGAAGCTGATTGGGAAAGTTCGAGTATTGCGTTTGCTGGGCGTCGCGAATGTGCTATACACTCGCTCATACTGTTCATCCAATCAGAGAAAGAAATAAATTGTACGTAAGCGAGCAATCGCTATTTGATGCCTAGAGCACTTTCATTAATACATAGAACAAAGGTGATCGATGATACGGACTTGTCTGTATCTAAAGCCTCCTAGGCTGGGCTTTCACTAGGGGTCGCAAATTGAATGACTAGTTTTGCTTTGCAACGTCCATGGACCACTTGTAGCAGTTGACCTTGCAGGGCTCGCTCAGTGGACGCTTGCCGATGTCGATAACACTTGGGACCGCCGACTTGGCAAATAAACCTCCCTCATCGTTCGGTTTACCAATGGACGCCTTCCATTTGTAAGCGCTAACCTCGTGGGGCTCCCTCATGGGCATGGACCACTTGTAGCAGTTGACCTTGCATGGCACCTGCTTTCCCTCAGCATTCGCGTCGGAGGTCAAGAGTATAGCCCTATCGTTTCCAGCACTCTTACTTTGCATAGGCATCGACCACTTGTAGCCCTTGAACTCGCTTGGTACTTTACCGCCCAGTCCATACGTCTGTTCACCGAGAGCAGGGGCATTTTTTAGCTTAAACAAATCCATTTTGGCAGGGACGGACATACACATCGCTGACCCGGTGATGGCCATCACGAGGACGAGCGCGACAAGGCCCATCGATAAGGCAGATTGTGTGTTCATCTTCGTTCAGTTATCGTGCTGTTTTCCAGTTAGGTTTGGGTGAGGTAAAATTTTCAGTCGCTGGTTTACTCGTTGAATGATATCGAAGACAAAAAACCTATCACTACTTATAGTGAGTCGAACTAATCGACGTGCTGAATATAGTATCGAGACTCTGGTTGAGTTGTTCGGAGAGAGTATGATCGAATTTTGATCGGCTGAATGCGTGAACTTAGAAGCTGGATCTGATAGATCAGCCATGTTGACTGCAAATTTCGATGAATTTTGGGTTGAAAACATCCCATCAGCTCTGCTCTCGATTCATCAATTCAAATGCAAACTTACCTTCATAGAAGCTCTCTGCTGACTGATTTCCATCGGCCCATGTTCCAGCTGAGTGTCGCTAGCATCGACAGATTGGGCAACATAGGACCACCTGACCACCTTGGATGTCAAATCGTAAACAATAGGACATCAGTCAGAGTAGACACGTTATATCAGGCTTGTCCGAGCACAGTGGTGGAACGAGGATTCCAGATCAGCTAGCAAGATAGAACATGAGTTAAAGCCGTGGTTGACACAAACCTCCAATCGGATTGGACCAAAAACGAGAATCATAAACAGTGATCTTGAACATTCAACAGTTGGACACTGATTAAACTACTATGATTTCCTCGATAGATAGGGTTGAACGATAAGTTATCCCACCAATGCAAAAGCAAGCAACCCGATCTGGGATCCATCTGATGCTCAAGCAGAGCCAAGCTGGGCGGCATGAAGCTGCCATTGAGGTGGTGGGCCTCTCAATGATATAATCTCCTCTCGAGAACAAGCTTTCTCAGCCTGAAATTGTTAGCAATAGTAGTTGGAGATTTAGAAAGTGTTATGACTGAAAGCCGGTGTTGAGCCGGCGGCTAAGAGACGACTACTCTGCTTCGCTACCTGCACTAGGAATGACAGACCTATAGGTGTATTATACCAATCTTCTCTTGATGGTATACTAGCAAATTTCCTCCCGCGGAATCCGACTAGTCATATCGTGAAAATAGCGGTTTGATTTTAATCTCTGTAAAGCCTCTCACGGACAACCTGGGCAACACGAATGATGCTCGATGCATCTCTTTTGTATAACATTTCGAATTGATTCTTCTTCATCCAACTCGTGGGTTGGCTAGAACAGATTAGCATTTGAATCCTTGGACCAGATGAGAAAGCCGAAAATATCCTGCAGGAACTTGATGGCACGAACTGCAGTTTCGTGCGAGTCTTCCAGCTGAGCATGCGGTACTTTTTGGCCAAAATCATCTTACCCAGTTTATTCGATATTCCATCCCCTGAACTGGACGAACAAGTTCCGTCGTATTATTTTCCTACTACTGGTCAGAATATACCAAGCAACTGTTACCATGGCTGGCATAACTACAGGAGCCTCAGTGATTGGCATCGCGTTCGAGGGCGGCGTGTTGGTGGCAGCCGACACCCTTGTATCATACGGCTCCATGGCCAAGTATAAGGATTGCGAGAGGATAATGATCGTGAACAATACAACAGTAGTTGCTGCCTCTGGCGACTACGCTGACTACCAATTTCTAACCAAGATCATCAAGCAGAAGCAAATCGACGAGAAGCAATGGAACGATGGACTCCAACTCTATCCAGCGGCATTACATTCATGGATAACGCGCGTATCCTACAATAAGAGATCAAAGTTTGAGCCGCTATGGTGTGCTTGGGTCGTGGCAGGTTTACAGCCAAACGAGAACACGGGAAAGTCCGAACCGTTTTTAGGATTTGTCGACAAACTAGGCACATCATACAAATCGAGCGTAATCTCTACCGGTTTTGGTTCATATTTAGCAACGCCCCTAATTAGAGAGCTGACAGAAAGTTTAAATCGATTACCAACTGAGGAGGAGGCTAGGAGTGTAATCACCAAGGCCATGGAGGTTCTGTATTACCGTGATTGCCGAGCACATCAAGATTATCATTTAGTTGTGATCAAACAAAACGGTATTACCCGTGAGGGTCCCATCAAAGTTCAGGGCAATTGGAATGTTGCACGGTTTGTGCATGGATACTAGGAGTCGGTATTCGAAATTTGAATGTTTGTAATAACTAAGAACATCCTCATAACTCATCCTTTACCGACTAGCGAAGCGGTTTTAACCCAACCCTAGCTCGAATGGCATTCTCACTGTCAATCTCCTCCTGCCTGAAACGGCTTTTGGTTGCTCTATGTTGCATACCGCCTTTGTAATCATGCTTGCGTCCATCATCATCATTGTGCCGCCCATGCTTGGAGCTTGAGTCTCGCCTCCAATTCTTATCTGCTTGAAAGCTACCATGGCGTCTATCGTGTGCCATAGATTGTTCAACTCTCTCGTTGATTATCTGGGTAGGGATGAGATTCAAGTCTTCGAGCTCAGATTTGTATGGCTCAATATCACGATTTTCTTCGAGAACTATTCTTTTGGTTAGTCGAGGTAGTATCACATCAAAATATCGCTCTTCGCGCAATAAATTGTCTATTAGTTCGTCCATATGTATCACGCTAAACTTGTGCGCCCTATCCATAATTCTGACCTTCCTATAATCGCGCAAAAGCGGCTCCAACTTGGTGTAAATTTCAAGCGGGGTTCCTACTAGACGCAGATAGAAGGCGCCTAGCGCCCTCAAGTATTTAAAATCTCTTTGCTCAATGTATAAATAAATAATCTCTCTTTGAGGTTGAATTTGTAGCAGTTTGAGGGCGAGACAAATGAAGGGTGTTGGCTTGATGTTGCCTCCATAAACTCCACCGACGTATTTGAGATCGTCGACGGCCTTTTCTAATACTAATGCACTGTTTAATAATGTACAATGTTCCTTCCAGTATCGCGATTCGTATATTCGAGTTCTAATGATCTTCTCTATCAAATATTGAGGATTTGTTCCATGGACAGTGTTAGCATAGCTAGCTGTTCTATTCGCCATGACAATGTCGAATAAGGACGATCGGTAATGCAATCGATCTTGTAACTCTCACATAATCGAAACCACGGAATGGAATTCGAATAAATGCGCCACATAGACCGCCTCCACTGTACTCTGGCGCAGAATAAGCTCGATGCTCGCTCCCGTGTATTCGACCTTATTATTATTTTGTTTTTGATTCTCGAACTTAATCAAAGAATTGTTGGATACATTATAGCTGTTTAATACCTACCATTTACATTTATTATGTCTACTCCGGCTAGAAGGCGACTTATGCGCGATTTCAAAAGACTCCAGGAGGACCCTCCAGCCGGAGTCTCAGGAGCCCCCACAGATAACAATATAATGATTTGGAATGCAGTTATATTTGGCCCACATGATACCCCCTTCGAAGACGGTACTTTCAAATTAACCCTTGAATTTACCGAAGAATACCCTAACAAGCCACCCACAGTGAGGTTCGTTTCAAAGATGTTTCATCCAAACGTCTATGCAGACGGTTCAATTTGTTTAGATATTTTACAAAACCGCTGGTCGCCAACATACGACGTTTCAGCTATATTAACATCAATACAATCACTGTTAGATGAACCCAATCCAAACAGTCCTGCTAATAGTCTTGCAGCCCAATTATATCAGGAAAATAGGCGCGAATATGAGAAGCGAGTATCTGCAATCGTTGAAGCGAGTTGGTTAAATTTTGAGGATGGTACAGATGGTTAAACCTCCTAGAGAGCAATTGTAATTATCATCTTAAACGGTGACCAGATTTAAAACTTGTCAGAGAGAAGATAGGGAAACAAACGAGACGTTGAGTTCAAACTCGACCTTACACGAGACAGACCGTTGAATTAAAAATCTATATAGTGCTTCTCAGGCGCAAATTCAACGAAGCCATGTTTAGTTGTAAAAAGTTCCATTTTATCATCATCGATGTATCGGAGCTATAAAATACTCTATACTTAAAATGTCTGAGTTCAATCCAAGATCGATGATGAATCTGGGGACACAGTAGCAGATATTTGATGATGAATCTGGACGATACATAGGTGAGATCTGCATGAAAGTCAGTGTTGAATAGAGGGTAGATATCTACTCGATAGAGAACAATGGTACGAAGAGTAAAAAAGCTTTTTGATTTCTCGCTTGATACTGTCTGATCATCATTAGACGATGAGCGCCTTAATAGCTCGACTCGATACTGATTAATACAAACATTAATGAGTGTTCCTGCGTTCGGGCTTGTCAGTGGTTTATTCCGGGCGTTAAACCTGACAGAATGCATAACTGACTGGTATCACGAATGCTAAAATAGCTCAATATCCCTGTATAATTTACCGGATTCTAGCTCGCTCTCTTTTTCTCTCGAATTGCCTCTTTTTAGGAGACGGATGTTTTTTGGATCAACTATCGCCATGAAGAACTCTTTCCCGGAAGACTCTCTCCGGATTTTGATCTAATCATCTCAAAACCCGCTGCGCATCACGATATTCTCTCAGGTTCCTTTTTTTCAACTATTTTCGTGATCACCCAACTGCCAACCATGATATATGGTAATCGAGATCTCGCCCTTGAGGACGACCAGATTCATATACTTACATCGCTGGACCCCATGATGTGAGCACTTGAGGGTCGCCAGATCAATGCGGAGCGAAGTCATCCTAGGGTGATCATTTGGATTTAAGGGATTGGTCCAAAATGAGCAATCATTCTACCGGAGACTAAGAGTACATCGCCTCTCGAGGTATGAATCCGGGAAAGACGTTGATTTATACTAACGAAAACTCATCAACTAGACTAATGAACTCGGACAATCTAGTTGCTCGAGATGTGAGTCTTAGCTCATATCTCTCACTAGAGTACCTGAAAATGTCGGTTCTCTCAGCTTGTGTTAGGGCTCCATCAGGCAGCAATTGCATATGACCAGGAAACACCTGCCAGATTCCGATCAGCAAGCGCAGAATAGTGATGTATGCTGAGTTCTGGCATTATTTTTTGGTCAGTGCGCAAAACTGTGCACTGACGGCGCGCCCGTATTTTATCACCTTCGAATTTATGAGTCATGGACGCTGCGCCTCATTATGTAACCACATCAATCCTAACTTATTAGATACTAAGGAACCAGAGACAGGGAGAGAGAGAAACTTCTACTTGAGGAGCGCTAGAAGCCGCGACAATGGTGATGTTCGACAATATTGAAGAGATTTTCCAGAATATCAGAGGCTTCAGCGAACATTCTAAGGCCTTAGTTACATTAGCCACTGCCGTGGGAACTTTGTTCTTGGTCCTGTACTTTGTGAAACTAACCAGGGGAGCCATTTTAGGTAAGTAAATGTATCCATCCATAGTGCTGAATTGAACCAGAATCAGTTGAGTAATTCATCGTCACGTATCTTCTCGTATAGGCTTCAGGCTATATGTTTCAAGTCAGCTGTGCTGCAGGACCAACTTTATCAAGAAGTATGGCAAGTGGGCTCTAGTAACGGGTTCAACCGATGGAATAGGCCAGGCTATGGCCAGGGAGCTTGCAAGAAGAGGTCATTCCATCATTCTGGTCGCGAGGAATGAAGAAAAACTCGCAAGGACGAAAAGTTTGCTCGAGGCGGAGGCGAATGTTGGGGAGGTGATGACCGTCAAGATCGATCTCTCGGACTCGTCACTCGAAAACTATGAGCGAGCCAGAGATCAAATAGATCCAGACAATAGGGACATCGGAATACTAATCAATAATGCAGGCACATTTCCAGCAAAGTACATGCGTTTCTATCGTAATGACATGGAATTTCTGAGGTCCATTGTGAATGTTAACGTACTTGCCACTGTTTATCTGACACGACTGATTATGCCAGGGATGGTCGAACGAGGCCGAGGTTTGATCATAAACGTTTCGTCCCTCCTTGGCTCCATTCCTGCACCCTATATGAGTGTTTACGGGCCGACTAAATCCTTTGTAACATCATTCAGTCGCATGCTTCAACTCGAATACTCAGGCCATCCAATAGAGATCATAAATATGACCACAGGTCCAGTTCACACGAAGCCATTCAAAGACAATTCACTGATCGAGCGATCTGGAGTCCTCAATCCAACGCCAGAGGACTACGCCAAGTCGGCCCTGAATGCAGCATCGACAGGTATCAGCTCCATGTCCGGCTATTGGTTTCACGGGCTCACTTACTATCCTGCCCTTTTTCTTGATTGGGCCGGCCTCATCCCAATACTCACTAAGATTAACCTAATGTTCGGAGTCAGGCATGCCTGTGTCTCACCGGTCATGTCTAGGAGAAAACCGAAAGCTCAACCAGACCGGGAAACGGAAACAACCGATCAAATGATTTAAATGGGTAGCAACTTCATGTATTCGTTCATTTTAGGGTGTGGGCCTGATTGAGGAAAGCCCTTCAGATAATACTCAAAAATTATACAAAATCTGGTCCGTCAAGCCAACTAAGTAAGCTGACTGTGTGTTGTTCGCTCGATTTTCTACAAGCTCTTCAAAGGCTAATTACTTCGAGTCATTCAATGAGTAACATATATCATTTCCACGCTTGAGACCAAAACGAACTTCTTATCTTGAATCGCGTCAGCTTCGACCATTTTGATTCTCATTAGTCATTGCAATGTCTCCATGCTAAAGCTGCCAAGTTATGATATACTTGGTCCCGTTCAGTGGAGAGTTGCGGCATTGTTTCTCCTCCGCAAAAATGAACCAGATGACTAGAGCTCAAATGATTGAATCGAGGCGAAATATTGGTCAATTTTAGGAACGATCATGTATAGGAGTGAACTGAAGGAAACTGTCACGCCAGAAAACCCATGGTTTCAACAGGAGTTCAGAATTCTGATTGAAAAGGGTGGGCATGTGAAGTTGTAATTTGGATCGCAATGATGTAATTGACTACATTTTCAGCGCTTTATGTTGCCAAACTTTGAAATCTAGGCGTCAATTACGGTTCTAGTCTCAATCTCAGGCGCAGTCTGATAATAGATTTTATCCGTAGGACCGGAGGTGGAGAGCGAAATAATGCAATCAGTATCCAAATCATAACTTATTAACATTGTTGATACTCTATGAGTTTAAACCTGTCAGCCGGGAGACAAGACTCTAAAATGCGAACGATCCAAATCGATTGGGAGCTGAGTCTCTGCAAGTGAGAGCATTCGGAGGTGTGCTGGAGACTCCCCCGCATTGACTGCAGCTTCCGGCTGGTGGTTTATGCCTGATATAAAGCACGGAGTGAGTTTGAAATCTATACCAATTGGTTCAAAAAGGTCTGGAACTGGCTTAGGATTAGATAAGATTTCAAAAATGTACTACAAATTGTTCTTGGCGGCTCTGTTAGCCCTCGTAGGACTGGCATGCTTTGTTCAAGCAAATCGTCTCTCGCTTTTGGAAGTTCTCAGAAACCATGAGAAGGGTGGTAGCAACAAGAGTCCTATCCGTGTCAAGTTGATGCGAGAGGAGCATGCGGCAGGAGAGAAGAGTAGCTTGGAGAAGATTATGGCTGGAAGGCGTGCTCACTTGCTGGTTAAATACAGCAAGCTCATCACTGCCACCGGACAGCCGAAGCCAATGCCAGAGCCACTAGTAAACTATGAGGATTTGCAGTACTATGGAGATATCGAAATTGGAACTCCAGCGCAGAAATTCAGTATCCTCTTTGACACTGGCTCCTCAAACTTGTGGGTTCCTTCGATCAAATGCGACACCGACCCATGCAAGATACACAACAGATACGTAAGCAAAGACTCCTCTACCTACAAGGCTGACGGGAGGTCGCTAGAGATTGAGTACGGCTCAGGCAGTATGGTTGGATTTTTGAGCAAGGACGACCTCTCAGTGGCTGGAATCGTAGTTAAGGAGCAGACCTTTGGAGAGGCAATCGATTTACCAGGTCGCACCTTCTTGTACATGAAGTTTGATGGTATCTTCGGAATGGGCTTTGAGAAGATCTCCGAGGACAACGTGACCACCCCGTTCGCAAACATGATCAAACAAAAGCTGGTCCCTGAGCCAGTTTTCTCGTTCTACTTGAACCGAGACCAAGAGAAGTCACCAGGAGGCGAGCTGATTCTTGGCGGTATTGACTACGATCATGTTCAAGGTGACATAACCTACGCCCCAGTGACCGTCAAAGGATACTGGCAAATTCAAATGGATAAAGTTGATATCAAGATGAGTGGCGGAAAGCACACGACAGTTGGTTGCGCAAATGGCTGCGATGCTGTCATAGATACAGGCACATCCCTCATTGCTGGACCCCAAGACGAAGTGTCAGAGTTGAACACTAAGCTAGGTTTTGAGGAGGACCAAGGTGGCATGTACACACTTCCACATTGTGATATGTTAGGACTGCCTGACCTCGAATTTATGATTGGCAATCGATACTTCGCCCTTAAACCAGAGCAGTACGTGCTCAAGATGGAGGATCAGGGACAGACAATGTGCTATTCAGCTGTGTTTGGCATGGACCTACCTTTCTGGATCCTTGGAGACTCTTTTATTGGCCCATACTACACGGTATTCGATTATGGCCAAGGTCGAGTGGGATTTGGAGTCTCAAAATGATCTAGATTTAAAGTTGATTTGATTGGATAAAGTTGATCTATTTACAAAAGCTAGCGTGATATAGTCCATCTTCACCTCTCAACGCAAAATTGTTTCGATTTATCGGGTTGTGTCGAAGAGCGGGCGGATCCTACAACAAATCGGTTGCTCGTCATAAATCATGTAACTCACATATCGGCCTCGTTTCTGTTTCGATCTATGAAATAACTAGAACTTCAACCATGAGCCCCAACTTGTATAAATGATCAGCAATCGCTTGACACCTTAATCTTCGTGAGTTGATTCGCGCGCTGATCATTGCAGGCAAGGAAAGCGCATACACAGCATGGACTTGATGGGTCACGTTCCAGTATTCAATTCTCCCGACGGTGGAATCAGACTGAGTTAGTCATTCCCACCGGAGGGCCAAAATGGTAACCTGGTGATGTTCAGAGATCGGCTGATTGATCACGTAGACCTGCTACCAGGAGTCTAGGTGACGCATGGTCTGAGAGAATCTCAATGGGAGTTGATCTGTCGATCAGAGTTGACATCGATCCTGTCAGGGGGACCAGCGACGTCAGATAGAAGCGGTGGTGTTCTTTCTCTGAAGAGTGTTGCCGAAACCATGAGTAACATGGAGCTAATCGACAATGATTTGTTGATCAGAGTGTAATTGAAGGATGTCAAGACCACACAGGTTCGGCGATTGCATTTAACCATCGAGACTAGACACCTCGATGACTGATACAATCACGATGTTCCGATAACCAGAGTGCCTGAGAGACTCCGACATCGAATAAAACGTCGAGCCTGGTAGTTTCCAATAACGTCCTCAAGACTTGACTCGACGACCAAAACGGAACACGAAATGTGCCAAAAAGTGGTAATTTTCGCGCTGCTAGCGCTAATATGCTATGCTCAGGCAAACCATCTTCCGAGTACCGGTCCACTCAGGGAATACCGGAGAGACGGAAGGAACCAGAGCCCCAACAGGGTGAAACTGACCAGGACATCAAATGCAGTGCAATCAGGAGGCATTGATTCCATCTTGTCGAGCAAACGCGCATACTTGCTGGCAAAGTATGGCAAGTCAGCCGCCTCTATTCCCGTCTCGGACTCCAAACCAGCTCCAGAGCCTCTAGAGAACTACCAGGACTTGCAATACTATGGCGAGATCGCCATTGGCACTCCGGAGCAAAAGTTCAACGTCCTTTTCGACACCGGCTCATCTAACCTATGGGTACCCTCTACGGGATGCAAGAGTGACACCTGTCAACAGCATAAGCGCTATAATGCGAAAACCTCTTCCACCTACAAGGCTGACGGAACCCCACTGTCGATCGAGTACGGCTCAGGGTCAATGAGCGGCTACCTGAGCAAGGATGATGTCACGGTTGCCGGACTTGTAGTCAAAGGGCAAACCTTCGGTGAGGCCCTCAGAATACCAGACGCATTCGAGAGCACCAAGTTCGATGGAATCTTCGGAATGGGCTTTGAGAAGATCTCCGAGGACAACGTGACCACCCCGTTCGCAAACATGATCAAACAAAAGCTGGTCCCTGAGCCAGTTTTCTCGTTCTACTTGAACCGAGACCAAGAGAAGTCACCAGGAGGCGAGCTGATTCTTGGCGGGATTGACTACAATTACATCAATGGCGAGCTGTTCTACACTCCTTTGAGCGAAGAGGGGTATTGGCAGTTTAAGATGGACGGTGTTGTAGAGATCGCAACGGATGAGAGCGTGGTCACATTGGCCTGCGAGAATGGTTGTGATGCCCTGGCAGATACAGGCACTTCTCTCATAGCTGGACCAACTGAGGAAGTTACAGTGTTGAACACTAAGCTGGGCTTCAAGCCATATGATGGTGGCCTATTCGTAGTCCCATTCTGTGACACATCAAAGCTACCCGACGTAGCGTTTGTCGTTCATCGTAACAAGCTCAGACTCAAGCCAGATCAATATATCATCAAGTACACTGAGCGAGGAACAACAGTTTGCTTTTCCGCGTTCATGGCTTTCGACTTTCCAATTTGGATCCTCGGCGACTCGCTCATAGGTCCTTATTATACTGTCTTTGATTATGGCAAAGGACGAATTGGGTTCGGTTATACGAAAAATTAGCTGAGTTTGAGACCCAGAGACAAGGTAGCTGCTTGTTTGCACAATACCATCTTTATCGATGTAGGTTGATTAGCACGAGCAGCATATAGGCTAAACTTGACTAGCTAACTTCTCGTATGTTAGACTCCAACGCATAAATTACGAAAACTCAAGTAAAATAAACTCTTTACAGGCGCAAATCAGATGATGTGAGCTCATTCAGGTAGATGAAATCCATATTGGCAAGAAGTGATGGTAGTATGACCTTCTCATAACTACATTGTTTGTGTTGAGCATGAGTGTAATTTGATGCCCGGATGCGGCACATACTTGCAATCCAGGCACCAAGACCAACTCGATTATGCCTAGTGCATTGCCTGGATCTAATAGATAGCGCCGAGGAAATCTGTTAAATGCTACAGGAAGAGTCGAGACGGAGAGCCTTTCAAGATTTACGAGCTATACTCTTTGCTTTATCCGAACAGCCTTTGCCAAAATCTTGCAATCATTCAAGACCATCTGACTAGAGAGCGGTGAATTTCCCAACTTCCATATCATTGATTAAGTATTCTAGCGTATCCGTTTACATAGTTACCTAGGCTAACAATTAGCAAATTTGCCTCAATTCGTAGAGTTCAGAGTCAACTGTGTTAGAATGGGAATTGAACGTGAGCTTTATGTTCGAAGTGTCGGACTGATTTCGAACACCCACCCCATCCTGAGAGGTAACCCTCGGCGGGCGATTCGAATGAGAAAGGGATTGGACGAAAGTGGGCGCTGCGCGCTCCACATGTGATGGAGGCTCCAGAGCGGCGAAAGCAAAGTTGCACTCGTTCTCGAGACGAACTCGAAATCATGCGCCGCCATCAGCCTAGAATGAGAAGCCTTTTCCGCGTCTGTTATCAATTTAACCATCCTTAATGACTTTCCTTCATCTTTCATATCTCGAACAAGTAAGCGAACTTCTCGAAGACAAACACAAACAGCTTGCGGCTAGATTAGGATTTATTGCCAAAAAAATAGCCGCAAAGCATTGCGTCCATATAAATGGCGCCGACCCGCCCAAGTTGAGACGCTGCAAGGCTTGCCAGGCCCCCATAACCCAGGAGGATGTCTCGTCTAGAAAAAGGCGCTTACTTGTTAAATGTTCCCTTTGCGGCCTGCGGAGAAGTTATAGTGTTTCAATCAATCCAAGTAATAAGAGCAAGAGGCGCAAAAGGAGGAAATGCAAGCGACCGAATGCTGATAAGGTAATCAATCAAGCTCCGACATCTGTGGATATGGCATGTGCACAAAGTATGTAATGATGTAATTGTTACTCAGTTGATGAAATGTCGCTCTCTAGCGAGAATACTTGAAGATGAGACCTGCTGCCACTAAGAATAGAATGAGCCATCCTATGGTTACAGCGAATCCTAGTAATACTCCGCTCTCTGTGATGCCCCAACCACGTGATAGAATGTGTCTAAGAGTGTCTGTCGGCAAGGTTTGAGGTTGTGCGTAGCTAAGCGGCCTAAGCCAGTGTGGCATCGCTTCGATGGGCCATATTATGCCTGCCAATATGAGATTGGTGTAGAACGTCCCCACAAGCATCATAACAGCTGTGTTCTCTTCCTTGCATACCGCGGATACAAGCAAGCCGAACCCCATTCCAGTACAACCTTGTAGAAGGATTAGCAGCACGACCCAGAAGAAGGGACCTCTCGATGGTATTTCAAATACGAAGAAGGTGCAACCTAGCACCAAGAAGATTTGTATCACCATTACCACCACTTGGTTGATTGCATGCGCCAGAAGGATTTGACTTGTTCCCACCCCTGATACTAGACTCCTTTCTAATAGTCCATCTCTACGCTCCAGGATGAACGCTAGAGCTGTCAAGCCTGTTGCCATAACATAACTTATGCTTATGACGACTCCCGGAGCCATAAACTCCAGATATCCATTCTTATTCAATGTGCCATAGACAGGTTTGCCAATTTGAATGGGCAGATCAGCAAGTGAGCGATCATAGCCCATCTCTTGAAGCGAATCCTTCGCAAATTTGACAAAAGTTTCCCTAAAAGTGGTCTCCAGAGCGAGCGCCAGGTGAAGATCTTGAGTTTGTATTAGAAAAAGCGCTCAAATATTTGAGAACTGATAATCTCCATGTAATACTTACTGGTCAGATCTGGATATACTCGGATCGTTCCATTGGAAATGGTCTCACTAGTAACCTCTTCGCCCATAATGAGTCGTGATTGCAAGTTCTCAGAGTATCTGTCAGGTATATGAATAGCGCCCCATACCTTTCCTCTTCGAACAGCTTCCATGGCGTCAGTCAGATTGTCATACTGGATCTGTCTGATTATCTGCTTGTTCAATCCGCTGAGAAATTGGTTGCTAGATCTTGGCACAGCTTCGTCATTTACGACAGCTACCGGAACATCAAACGGTTCACCACCAATGCAGAGACAAAACAGAATAACCTGAATAGCTGGCAGCATAAATTGGAATATCAGAACAGGTGGGTTTCTTCTTAGGCGGACATAATTCTTCCAGGTAACTGCCATGAGCGTTTCCCACCATTGCCAGGCACCATTGCCGCTATCAATACGTCTATTTCTGATTTGTGTGGTTCCATAGCTACCATTTAATCTGAGATTCATCAGGCCGAGCATATTGTTCCTCCTAGTGGCCCATTTCACTACTTGTAAAGCCATATAATCATCAGAGCGTAGATGCGATTCAAATTTTGTTTGGTATCCTTGATGTCCGGCATGTTCTAAAAGTCGTCTGAAGTTGGTGCTCTCTAATCTGACCTGACTGTCTTTCGAGCCTCGATCGCTACCATCCTCCTCCTCAGACGAAAGGATTTCGAAAGATTCACTTGTGGTACCGTCTGTTTGATTGATTTCGATCTTATTTGTTCCTGTATGTATGGTGATGGGTGCCTTTAAACCCACACGAATATGCTGACTGCCTTGGTCTGACCCTATACCAGTTGGTCTCCTGACCAAGCTCGGCTCAAGATGTCCACTTGTCCTCGGCATCTCGTAAAATCGCCTGTTCCTTTCAAGGGAGTCCCATCTATGAGAGTAGTTGGCATCCTCGCCCACCCAACGATGGCGCAACTGAGCATGGGTGTCATGATTATCACTTGAGGGCAGATTAACGATCCGATTGTTGTCGCGCGCTTGGATCGCAGCGCGATGAGAGGAATCTGTTACACAAAGTTTCAAGAAAACGTCCTCAAGGTTGGTCAACCCATGAGTTCGCATCAACTCATCGGGACTATCCTCTGCAAGGATCTTTCCGTGTCGCATAAGGCCGACGACATTCGCTTGCCTGGCCTCCTCGATATAATGCGTCGTTATTATCACACTTATTCGCTCGGTTTGTGCCAAGGTGACCAGGTGTTTCCATATGCTTTGTCGCAATAGAGGATCAACGCCAACAGTTGGCTCGTCTAGAATCAGCAAGGGCGGCGAATGAACCAAAGCGGCCGCTAAAGAAACGCGCCTCTTCTGTCCACCGCTAAGTTGAGAGGTTCAATACGGTATAGCAATACAAGTAAAAGTTAAGATGTTGATTGTAGGAACAGGTTGTTAGTCGTACGCAACAACTCTCCATTGTTGTGTCAGCAAGTTGCCGTCCATAAGACTTCAAACTGCGACAGGTAAGACACCCAACTCAAATAAGTCTGAGAAACTACGAGACAGGATGTAGTTCAAACAACCGTTGAATAAGCTAAACACAACTCACCTTAGATTGGCCACCAATCGTTTCTTTGACGGTAGATCCAAAAACTCAATCAAGAATTCAATGCGCGTTTCTATCTCTTTGGCCTGCATTCGGTTGATTTTACCAAAGTATCTAAGAGTCTCCTCGATAGTGAAGTCCTCGTATATTGATATTTCCTGTGGCATGTAGCCCACATCCTGGCCAGGCACGCGGCTCGAGTCCTCGCCCGGAGTGCAGCCAAATACCAGGACAGAACCACTACGAGCTTCTATGCGCCCAACTACGCACCTTAGCATGGTGGTCTTTCCACATCCGCTCGGCCCGAGTAAACCATAACTTTTTGAGTGGTAACGAAGTGAAAAACAACGTCAACAAAATGTTCCAGGTTGTTGAGTTACAGATTTAAAAGCCCAGTCTAGGACACAATCAGCTCATGAATAGAACGTTAACTGGAAACATGTGTTGGATTTCTAGAACTAAACTTTTCTCTAGAACCAAGTGACCCTCTGCCCACTACAAGCTAAATCGTTTCAAGCACCGCACACCTTAGTGCGAAGGGTAACTCGACCGTAGAGCTGCTTAGCGCTTGCAGCCACTTGTAAACGGATGCCAAGTTCAAGCAGGCAATGTGGGCTCAGAGGTTTCTCGCTCTACGCGATAATTTGAAGGCCGGAACTAAACAAGCAGCCGAGTTCCACAATTAGAGTTAAGCAACAAACTTTCTACTGGCTTATCTTTTGCGAGAGGAGAAGGTCAAATGGGCGCTCAGGAAGAGAGCTTGCTCATCAGTCATGATAAATCATGTAAAAGCAGTGGAGTTGCTTCCATCGGATAGTCTGATCCTGGTAAACATCTACTTACATAGAACCTTCGGGAACTGTTAGATCGATCTTGTTCAGAATCAACCTCTTTCCTCTTCCTCGGCCAACTTCGTATGTTAGGTTTCTGATTATTACGGCGTCAAGTTGAGGTGTTGGACGATTGATATAAGATAACGTGGGGTCCAAGTTGTCTTCATTGGAATGTGTTTGGTTGGCTAACATGGTCAAGTTGTTGATCACTAGTTCGTATATTTGCGCGACTTGCAAGACATTTAAATAGAATAAAGATAAATAAACTGTGAAAGAATTCTAAAATGAGTCTCTTGATCACAATTGAACACAACCTCTAGATATGAACGGGTCCAAATCAATCTACAAAATGCAACGTTGTCGACTTTGGTTGAGTGAAATTGAAACTTTCAACCAATTGCTTGGCAAGTGGGTGGAGTCAGTGCACCTTGGGAGGGCGGAGTTTAATCGGTGCTATTTAAGTTAGAGCTTACGAGGAAACCGCTCAACCCTCATGAATGTCCTTACCAGATCGTCTGAGACCTCAGCTCGGCGTTTTTGGTGCTCAGAGATCAACTTCTGTAAGACCTCGATAGTCACTTTCTTCAACTGACCGGTCAAAAGTTGTCCATTGCTATAAGTTTCCCTTATACTCTCCAGCTTGTCATCGTCCTCGAGAAAATATTTCAAAAATTGGAACGACGTGTCGATATCACAATTTCCTCCATTCGCTTTGTGCTCCTCAACTGTGGCCCCACCACCGGAAAAGGCATACTTATTAATCTTGTTCTTGATTTGCGATGGTGTGTCAGTCAAAAATATAGCACTTATATCTACGGAAGCGCTCATTTTTGTTTGTGACCCTTGGAGGGATGGGAAGAATTTCGCATGCAACAATGCGGGTTTAGGATGGTTCAGTAAAGGCGCAACATCGCGAGTTAGCCTAAAGAAGGGGTCCTGATCGATTCCACAAGGAATGAGACAGGGCATTGTCTGACCTGGTTGGATTCCAAATACTTCTTCGAAACAACAACTGAACGCCGGTGCTGCCTGGATATTTGGAAAGAAATTCTTTGCAGTGTTATCGCTGCCTGAGAATCCAAAGATGCCGCGCATTTTGTTGTTAGTCGTCCTGATTCCAATATCCCAAGCTAGAGGAAGGAGCCTTGTTAGTTTAATATCGTGCGACATGACACCTAGATTAGAAAATATGAGTGTCTTGGTAACGTCAAAACCACAAGCTATGATATCTTTGGCATTCTCGAAGGCGTTCCTCTTGGCCTCAGCCTCAGTTATGTCCTCAGGTTTACAAGCCCACTTTTCGTCGTCCGTCAACTGGATGATCACTGGGCATCCGAAAGTTTTCTGCAACCAGACAGTGAAGATAAACGGTAGCAAATGGCCGACATGCATCGCGGTCGATGAGGGACCGCGTCCTGTGTATAAGTAAAAAGGCTTTTTGGCTTCATGCGTATTGAGGATGAATTCTAAATCCCTATGAGAGAAGAATACACCCCGTGTCAGGAAGTGATGCGGCTTCTGTCCTGTTGAGGATTCGATCCTGTTAAGAAGTTCTCTTGTTATTCGCTGCGATCCGAACTTGACAATAAGTTTGTCATAATCAACTCCAGCCTGTGATCTAGCTGTAACTGTCCACGGCGTCACCACATCATCATCGTCATCGCCACCGGTGCCAATGTTAGATTCGTTCAAGGCCATTTCGAAGACCAAATTACCGATAGAGAACGAGTCAGGTCATTATTTATTTTAGTCGTGAGAACATACTGCCCTTGAGAAAAGCATGGAATGTAAACTTCTCCAATGCTTCTAGTGATGATACCCAACTCAAAACAGAAGCCCGTCTTCGAGCCATGTGGTTCATCCGCGCTCGTATTCGAAAGGAGACTGATGATTGCAGAGCGGATTCTCTCGGAAATTTTTCCGTGTGCACTGTATGCTGGCAGCTGATCCGAGGGAAAGACTGAAATTACAGCCTGTGATTAGTGTACCAAATGACTAAAATAAATAAGAAAAGTTGTTTACTTCAAATTTCTTACCATTGCCTACTTGCCTCACTTGGTTAGAATCACTATCCACACCGGCGGTAATTAAGAAATATGACAACAATGAATAATGGACAAAAGCAAAATGACAAATTCGCACCTTGAACACAACGGTAAGCCCGGAACCCCTGCAATCCCTGAACATGTAGTCGACGATCTATGCAGCAGGTTCATCATCAATATTCCACAGGAGGAGCGGAGCGATCTAGTTCGGGTATGCTTTCATATCGAGCTGGCTCACTGGTTTTACATAGATTACTATTGTAGTGAACAAAAGCAACTTCCAAAATGTCAATTCAGAGAGTTCGCACGGACCATCTTTCTGAATGTGCCCTTTTTGCAACAACACGTCTCAAAAGTTGATTCTGTGATCGATAAATGGCGCGAGTACAAAATGGCGGTGCCAACCTATGGCGCCATCTTATTGGACGAGGATATGAATAACGTGCTGCTCGTGCAAGGTTTCTGGGCCAAATCCTCCTGGGGCTTCCCTAAAGGCAAGGTCAATGCAGACGAAGACCCCGTTGTTTGCGCTTGTCGTGAAGTGCTTGAAGAGACTGGCTTTGATTGCAGCTCTACTATCAGCGCCAAGGATTACATCGAGCTTCATATACAAGACACTCTAATAAGATTATATATCGTGACAGGGGTCGACAAAGAAACAATATTCAAACCTTTGACTAGATGCGAAATCAAGAGTTGTAACTGGTTCAAGATCTCAGATTTGCCAATGACACGAAAAGACATGGTAACGATGCAAAACAAACTAGTAAAACCAAACGCATTTTTCATGGCCATTCCATTTGTAAAGCCCCTGAGAAAGTGGATAAGTAGGAGAAAGAAGAGCTTGTTGGATGGTGCAACGGAGACGGAGGCCATCCAAGTTGAGAGGGTTGTGACAGGCATCATACCAAGACCTGTGGCCAAATCCATGAAGACGGCTACCGAAACAAATCACGAGATTAAGGAAAGACGGTTTTGGTCAGACACTTGGGCTAATTTTAAGATTGATTGGAACGACGTACTGCTAAGTGTCTAGAGGATTCTGCCATTAGCCAAAAGTGCATAAGATTGAACACAAATTTAATATCACAATGATTCTCATCTTGCTCGTTCTGCTCCCCGAGACGCCGGCATCTTGCTTTCTCCCTGTACCCTGAGACCAACTATTATGATAAAACACAATGCTGTAGAATGAGATAGGACGAGGGAGTGCCGTATTCAAGAGGGAAGCTAGAGTGTTTCAGGATTACGTTAGCGGCGGATTCGGTCGTGTTGCGCACACGAGCGTACGGCGGTCTTTATAATGCCTCCCGCTTTGTCCTTCGCTTAGGGCTTTAGACGGAAAGTTTAATTGTAGTACGCGCATGAGGCAATCGAAATTAAACTTTAATGATCCGAACTGGAGACTAATAAACCTGTTTAATGTAATTTAGATTCTCGCGACAAATCAATTCCAGATTCCGAACTGTAGTAGCCAGTAGAATGTCACGATTCACGCAAGTCCAGGCAGCCCCGCCCATAGCCATCTTTGCTTTATCGCGGGCTTACCAGCAAGACACCAATCCCAAGAAGGTTGATCTAGGTATTGGCGCATACAGAGACAACACAGCCCGACCATGGGTACTTCCAGTGGTCAGGAAAGCTCAAATAGAGATTGCAAACGACGAAACTTTAAACTTTGAGTATCTGAACCAGTTTGGGTTGCCAGAATTCACATCGGCTGCTACAGCGCTCATCCTTGGGAAAGATAATCCGATCATCAAAGAGAACAGGGTTGTCTGTTGCCAGGCACTCAGTGGAACCGGCGCCCTTTCCCTTGCAGCGGCCCTGCTGATTAAGGTGATGAAATATAAAACCGTCTATTACTCAAAACCAACCTGGGGCAACCACTTAGACTTGTTTCAATACGCTGGCTGTGACGATATCAGACCATACCGATATTGGGATGCCACCAATCGCTGCATAGATTTTGAGGGAATGAAGGAGGATTTGCGCATGGCACCTAAGGATTCGGTGATAATATTTCATGCTTGTGCCCACAATCCAACCGGAGTTGATCCCACTGAGGATCAGTGGAGAGTTTTTGCAGACATTTGTGAGGAAAGGGGCTTATTTCCGTTATTCGACTGCGCTTATCAAGGTTTTGCGACCGGTAATTTGGAAAACGATATCAAAAGTTTCCGATACTTTGTCTCGCGAGGTTTCGAAACGCTCTGCTGTCAATCATTCGCCAAGAACTTTGGTCTCTATAATCAGCGAGTAGGAAACCTGACCATCGTCTTGAAGGACGCCAACTGTGTGGAGCCAATCAAATCGCAACTCGCGCTACTAGTACGAAAGTATTACAGTAATCCACCTGCTGCCGGGGCGAGGATTGTGGCGAAAGTTCTGAATGATCCAGCACTGTTTGGCGAATGGAAGCAAGCAATCTTAGAGATGTCCTCTCGAATTATTAGCATGCGAAAATCGCTAAGAGAGCACCTTGAGGAACTTAAGACACCTGGCACATGGAACCATATTACCGATCAAATTGGAATGTTCTCTTACACTGGACTTAACGTCAATCAGGTGAAGTATCTAATAAATGAGTTTCACATTTATTTACCCGACGATGGTCGTATTAGTTTAGCCGGCTTGAATACCGAAAATGTGCATTATGTTGCAGAAGCGATCAATAAGGCGGTCGTCAATGTACAATAGTGTCGTTGATCTTGGTGATGGATGATAAATCAACTCGTTACAATTCTATATACTATATATCTATACACAGGTATATATGTACAATTACACTAGCTACTAAATGATGTAATAAAAGTTATCCTACGGTGGTATAAAACTACCACCTTACCTGTTACTCTTGCTTGATATTTGTCTTGCCTAACAACTCAATCTCGCCGTGCAAGGCCTTTGGTAGGATTTCTTTAGCTTCTGTTTGGTTTTCCTGCGGTTGGTCGCTAACGAGACCCATCCTCTTTAAAACCTCGACGTCATCATGTAGGCCGAACGCGTTGTCCAAGTTAAATAAATATTCCGACCGATCATTGGATATACTACAATCTATGACAGTCTTCTTATCTGTCGTTATAATAATAAATGGTAATTTTATAATAGCGTTTGGACTTAGTGTCTGTTGCGTGGCCTTATTTCTCTCAACAAGTTTTTTATATGCAATTTGTTGTATTAGTAAGCTTCTAACTTGTTTACGCTTTTCATCTATCATGTCAATTAGTTTTCGTTTCTCTTCCTCTAAGTCTAGACACTCTTGCGCGGCATTCGTGGGCAGTCCAATCCATTTGATTTCCTTCTTCTCCTTTGATATGACATTGATGGCCATCAGAACATTTAAAGCATCATAAACGCGCCGGCGGATATTCTTTTGGTCAAACGGCTCCGAGTCGCCCATTGAGATTTGGCCATCGAAGGATTGACGGGAGATAGTTGGATCTGAGCTAAACTCTGCAACAAGCTCATCGGCAACCTCATTGTATGTTGTTGTTCCCTTTGATTTGACTTTCTCACAAACTTTCATTGAGAAGTGTTTCAATCCTTTGCCCGATTTGGGATCCTGTTTGCGTGACGATTTCATCTCTCGTCTCCAATATGTCTCTTTGGGTTGCTACCGGTCAATCCCTTGGCCCGAGGTGCTGGTGCAACCTCTAGCTGAATCTATCACGACAGACACAAGTGGGCCGAAGGAAAAGAGAGTTGGATTTGTTAGCGGACACTTAGCAGGTATTTTTCCTCTCCTCTGTCTCGGTCTCTCCCTCTCTCCTTCTCTCTCTTTCTCTCTGTCTCGGGCTCTCTGCTCTTTACGTCGCGTCGAGTCGACGCGAGACAACAAGAGCGAGACAACACAAAACTCACTGCGAAACCAGCACAGCTACCAGAGGTTTACCATTAAACTGCTGGGATAAAACATTTGGAAACAGACGCACAGTTTCTTCGGGTTTGGCTTGCAACACTGACGCTGTCGCCGAGCCAGGAGTTGCACGCATACGGCCGCTGCGTTCTCGGCCCACTGACGCACGACCAAAGAGTGCGCACGCCGGTCCTGCAGGAAGGCGATTTAATTCATTTCGTTCGTTCCACATGCGAACACGCTGCCCTGCTGTCATGACGCTCGCGCAGACACACAAAACCCTCTCTATCTGCGCTCGTATGTTACAGCCAAACAAGCGCACTGGGGCGCAAGGTGAGCCAAGCCGAGTGGCCTGGTGTTCGGCTGAAAAGGGCAGACCAGAATAAGAGTGTTCTGCGTCGCATTGGACGCTCCTTGCACCACACATAGGAGCGTGCGCTGAAAACGCCGCCCAGGCCCAGGCAGACACCTCGCACACATACGCAGCTAGGGATGGAGCAAGCGAGAGAGAGAGAGAGCGAGAGTCTGCGTCTAACCCGATGGGAATATGTGAGTGCGAGTCGCAGCATGGAGAGGGAGCATGAGTGGGCTTGTGTGCACTCTTCTGCCTTTCTTCGTTTTGGCGCCAAATATTTTCAACTTCTCGAAACCTCAAGATGGCGCCACTAGGCTCGCCCTCCAGCCCAACCAAAACCCAAACAAACTCCCTGGCAAACCCACCGGACTTGCTGCTAGTTGTGAGCGCTGGTAGCGGCACCAGCTTGCAGTGAGCAGGGTTGCAACTTGCAAGACCAACACATCCGCTTCCACCGATAGAAGTAGGTGTAGCCCGGCCGCTTTCAAAATGAATAATCGTCTTCCTACGAATCCGAGCAGGGGGGAGGCGGTGCATTGCACAAGCCGGCGCACGCCAGTCTACCTGGCCGGGGCTGGGTCATTTAATTCGAATTAAAGCTGGACAAAGTATTGGCTTTGGCTGGGCCACTTGCACCCATTGTTTCCGCTTTTGCTTTGCGGCTCTCTGGTTTCCTGCCCGAGCAAACTCGTCCTCCCCTGGGTGGTTTAAACTTTTGGCGCCAAAAGTTGCGCCGTGGCCATCAATGGCCAAGGAAAATTTGGTCAGCCAAGCAAAGCCCGTGGGTGAGTTCCATCAGGAGGACAAACGCTGCCTGTTTGAGCAAAAGTGTATCATTCCTCGGAGAGAGGAAGCTTCCTTTTTGAGCACTTGGCCCATAGAGGGTAGAAGAAGAGAGGGAGAGACTTTCTCTAGCTAACTCGCTTAGAATGCAACTTGCCGCCAGATGTTCGTGATTTCGGTTTTTAATCGTTCACTTTGCTGAGCTCTCAATTTAAATCGTGACATTGGGCTGCAAACGCTCTCAAGACTCTAGGCTCCACTTGCTACATTAGGTAGCCAGGTGTGAACTGCACGATTGGCCACTCGTGCGCTTGACTTGGCTTTCAGAGTTAGCTGGTGATATCGCATTATCCAATTATCCGCCGGCTAACTAGCTAATGGTGACCGATGAGCGGATTGATCTCTTCCGGCGAGCGAAAGCGACGACCGCTAGTCTAGACGAGGATCTCTTTTGGTGCCAGTTTTAGGCTCGTGATTGGCCGCTCAGTGGATCGCATGGGTAAGGATGGAGATGGTGGCGCTGGCGATGGTGATGGGTCAAAGGCGAGCGGAGGTGGACGAGCGAAAGTTGATCTCCTTGCTACTGGGTCGTCTCGAAGCCCTCGGGCTGAGCTTGAGTTGAGATCCCTCAGGTTTAAATTGTAATCGTGATTTATTGATCTCCTTCCTCGATCCTCTCCCCCTCTCTTGTCCCAACAGACCAATCCAAAGTTCTAGCGGCACAAATGGCGAGCGAGTAATCTCAAGTCCAGCGCAGTGGCTCAGTTGGATTGCAGGCAACTTGCAGGCGCCAGTCGCCCAATCTAGGATTGGGGAGCAAGTCTAGTCATGGTGATATTCGTCCCTTCACTCTCGGCCATCCGATCGGAGCTCATTGGAAGCACATTCAATGGTCCAACTAAACGCTCGTTCAGCTTCAAAACGGATGCAAGCCGAAGAAAACTAAACTAAACTCACGCAAAGAGCCTTTGCGTCTTCATTTAGCGTTCAAGTCTTATATAAGACGTTAACAACTTTCAAAAGCATCATCCATACTGGACGCCGCCTGGTTAGTTTGACTTTTGGGCGTCTAGTTTGAGTTTGAGTTGCTCAGAGGGGGGAGGAGTGTTCAAAGCGGCCGTTAGCAGCGAGTCTATGGGGCTAGTTTCGCTTATGTAACCTTAAACGAGCCTTCAAGCGCGACACTTAAAGCGTCTCTCCGCTTCTCACTTCATCATTCACCTGCAACAAGCTCGTCTAGCTGACGACCACGAATGAGAACAAAGTTTTATCCGTAGCTGCAAAGGTTAGCATGGAGAAAAGGGGCAGATAAATTAACTGGAGCCAAATTTTAAAACTCTGCATTCTCAGCAGCGCAGTCTCTCAAATCGCCAGAGGTTCAACCCGCAAATGTGTAACCCAGATTTCCTATCGCCCCCGCAGGAGTGTTTTGTTTGCGCCAAAGCAAGGGCGCCGCAGCCAGTTGGCGGCGGCCCGAATAAGATGTCACACGACAGCCCTCTGGATTCAGGTTATCGCCCGCGAGCTAATTGAAAAGAAGCCAATCGATCCTGGCGGAACCAAAGTGGTTGGGCGTCCGAGGAGAGTAAATATACTGGATGGCGTGACTTCTTGGCCAGTGGCAGCCTCCAGGTTCTCGCATTTTCTAGCTAAAACTGCTCCCCCCACTTCAAAGCTGAGCACTCCCACCGGCGACTAAAACCTGGCTCCATCTATCTGGCCGCTCTTAGTGTCTGGATCTGGCCGTTAGTTGACCGCCGGGCGTCGGAGCGTTCGAGCCAAGCGCTTGCATTTCGCTCATGGACTTTTGTGGCCGAGGTGTGAGAAATTTCACACCAATTGTGTGGCGGAACTGACGTTTGTTTCAATGTCATGCAGCTCTTAGATTCAAGTTGACAATTCTAATTAAAGCTTCCGACGATCAGATTGCAGTGGCCGCCAGTTCGCAGGTGGCAACCGACCGGCGGGTTGCTCGCTGTGGCCAAAGCGACTCGAGCTTGAGAGTTGAGGACAAAATCTATCACAGGTGAGCTGCATTTGAGCGCACGACACTTATGGGAATCAGGAGCACGCTTGCTCTTGCGGCCAGCTAGTCTGGCACGAAGCGATGGATAGCATTGACAGTGAGGCCAAGGCAGTTGATCAGCGGCCAAGTTTGCAGTGTCAGCCGAGTTGGTTTGAGTCAGAAACCAGCGGCAAGCCTGCAAGCAAGTCAACTGGCCACCGAGAGCAACTGGCCAGAGCTTTCTGGCATTAGGCTTGCTTCTTTGTTCACTGAGTTAGCGTCAATTATCCGCCTTTGAGGCAGCGTTGACAAGCAAGCCGGAATCCTGGCTGCGGCAGACAAAACTTGTATCCGTCCGGAAAGTTAGCGGCGAGGAAGCGGCCAAGATAGGTTGAAAATTCTATATAAACTCAAAGTCCGTCCAATGCACAGCATCTGTGAGCCAGTTTCTCTCCTTACATGGAATCGGCGGGCGGCTTTGCGTTATGGCTCCGGTTTAGCTTCGATCAAATGACAGGACAATAATTGAACTATTGCTGCCCAATGGACGAGAGCGGGACACAAAGTTTCCTTCGGCGCGAGAGCCTAGAGTTTGGAGCCGTCTGACGTTTGTCAATCGGCGAGACAAGTGGATAGGTGAGGCGGGTTCCAGTGGAACAGCGCAGCCTGTTGTTGTTGTTGTTGTTGTCTTGGTCGTCGCCGCTGCCACTACCGCTGCAGCTTCAGCCGCCGCCGCCGTGGTGCCCGATGTTGAAAGCAAGCCAAGCGAGCAAGTCACCGGCTCGAGGCTGGAGAATCGGTGACAACGTTATTTCATTTTATTATCCTCAAAGTCCATATAAAGTCACGTCAATATGGACTCGCAATTTGGCCAACTCGCTCAGCTTTGTCCCTCCGCGGCGGCGGCGGCGGCGGCGGCATCTGGAAGGCCTCGAGTGGTCGCCGACCACCGAGCCACCATCTTGGCCTGCAAGCCTTCTACGGCCGCCGCTGAATGGGTTGGCCTAGCTGGGCCACAGGTGGCGCCAGTGCATGTTTGCCGGCAGCGAGTTGGCTTCCGAGCTCGGCGGGCAAGTGCGCACCGCCCACCAGTTGCAGGTGCAGTGGGCTCAGCTTTTGCACTTCGACGCGCGCGCGCACAGACACACACACACTAAACGGACGCAACCCTGCTCATGTCCAGCCGCCAATCGGCAAGACCATTGCTCGCCGCTGACAGACGAACGCTGGCACTTGTCGCCTGGCTCACTGAACGCAGGTTACGTGGACGAAACTGAGCCAATTAAGCCGTCCAATTCAGTTAAGCGGCAACACCAACCGGCCAACAAATCAACCAAAGAACCGCAACCAAGTTGCCTTGCAAACCAAACAAGCAAACGCAAATGCACAATAATGAGCGCAATTGTTGGCAGGCCGACGAGAACAGTTGATTTCAAGACAAGATTTACGTGAAGAAAAGGAAGTGACGCAGCGAAGATGTCGCCCAGATTTAGGGGCCACTGGCGGCCAAGTTTGTTCAAGCTGATGCTCATGGTTGTGCTGCAAGTTGTGATAGAAAGGCGAGTGTTGCGCCCAATCGAGGGGAGGGAATTCTTGCGCCGCGGCCACATCGAGGCGGCCACCCTCGAGGCCGACCCAATGGAGCCCTGCTACCTGGCCAACAATCGGGCCTCAGAGTCGCTGACAATATCAGAGTCGACGCCGGTTGGCACTGTTGTTGGCGAGATTTCGGTAAGTTGCGCAAGATTGAGTTCAGTCTTTGTAAGTGTGTGTGTTAAACTTGCAACTCTTGAATTGTCGCCCTTGGTGGGCAGCCAATTTCGCCTGCTGTCGGCGATTTGCAAATGAATGAAGAAAACATGGCTCGTTTGATCGACAGACAGACTGGACGCCGCTTTCCTTGCTGCTCGTCGGCGCGAAACTCGGCCAGTTTAGGGCGAGGACAAGCTCGAGCTAGTGGAGCTCCAGACTTGGCCGAGCTCGAGCAACGATGGCGCCTTATTTGCTTGGCCAGCTCGGGGTGGTTTGTTGGATTAGAATGAGATCAATCTTTTTGGCCGGCAAAAGGCTGCTAGTTGTGGTTTGAAGTCTGTTTAGCGAGCGACAGCTCAACAAGTTGGCTCCCTTGGCTTCCAAATGGAGCTCGTGTGGCGCCATCCTGGTTTTAGCTCTTTCTCGCTCGCTCGCTCGCTCGTTAATCTAAATCTCTCTCGCGTGAAGAAGCAAGCTAGACAGGAGCGAGAGAGTTGCGAGATGAGCAAAACTAGATCTGCCCTAATGAATTTCCATCTCATAACATCGACAGCGAGAGCGGAGCGCAAATCGCTCGCAAAAGCCAGCTAAAAGGCCGGAGACACAACAGCACAGGTAGAGGTAAAGTGAAGCCTGGACGATTCCTAATGAGGGACCTGCCCGCTCCTTTGCATAAACGGCCCGCGGACCATTTGATCGGATCTAATCCGATCGAATCTGGTAAGATTGGATTGGATTGGATTGGACTCGACTAGATGCGTCCGTTCGCTTGGAAGGCTTTCCAAAATCAGCTGCTCACCTGGAGAAACATGCGCACGCTTTTGCAAAAGTTCCATCCAAGTGCAACTTCCCTCCAGCTTGCCACTTCCACTTCCTCCTCCAAATCTCTCCTCTCCCCCACCTCTGAGTCTCTCTGGTTAAAGCTCAAGCAGCCGATTAGGCGCCCCCACTCGAGGGCCTATTTTGGGCCACATTTAGCCCACACGCGGGCCAATATTTAATACTTTTGCGCCAGCTCCATGGCTGGACCTGGAGAGAGAGAGAGAGTGAGTATTGATTGCGCTCTCGTGATCGACTTTGCACGCCTCGCCTTAGCTTGCCCATTGTTTGTCGTGTTGAAACTGTTAACTCGTCCATTTCGAGCCAGCTCAATCATTGTTTGTTCAACTGGCCACACACACTCTCCTCCTCCTCTTACATTTCTCTCGTACAGCTCGTTTGTTTACTCAACTGTCTGAGCTAAATTAAGCCCACGAGATTAAATTCGAGCAGCATCAATTCGAGCTTGGCGTCAAGCGAGAGCTGCGTCCAGCCCCAGCTAAAATCAGGCCCATTTCGCTACTCGGCCGCCTTGAATGGGAGTCCTTACACTTCTAGGATCGGATTGCTTTTCAATGAGATTCAATGAAAGCTCTTACTTTGGAGCAACTTTTTCTCAATTTTTCACGCCAAAATGAAGCCCCTTGAGCTGTCGAGAGTCGGAGGCCAGCAAGAACAAAGGTAATTGTTGTTATTGGAATGGAGCCGCCTGAATCGATCAAGTTCAAGCGGGCGGGCTATATGGTTTGGGTTTGCGGGCGCGGATTTGATGGGCGCGCGGGCTGGCAAGCCCGAGCTCGTTCATTGTTTTGCCAACCAGATTGACTCTCTCTCTCTCCCCTCTCACTCAGCGCGCTAGTGGCTGACCTGTCCGCCGCCACTGCCACTGTCTAATTGGCCAGCTTCCTCGTCCATCCGTCATTGGATCCTCTGGCCAATTTTATGCAAATACCCCCAGAACGTGGCAACAAAAAGTCGCCCTCTCTGCCTCTCTGGCGCGAGAACGGCTAAAACCTGTGCAGCTCTCACTCTCTTACCTGCTGCTCGGCGCGCTCGAAACAACAAATCGGCCACCAAGATTGGGGAGAAAAGTTTGTTGCGATTGCTCATCGTGAGAGCGGACAACAAGAGCCTCTTCTTGGCTCCACTTTTCGTTTCCAAAAGCTGTCGTCCGCTGGCAGGCGGCCAAGTTTGAGCTCGGCCAGCAGAGCTAGCGGCAAAATGACGGAGCCAAATGAGTTAACTCATAACTCATCTTTCATCTCACATAATACGATTCTTATACCAGGACAGTCCAATCAGCCAAGCCAACTTCAGCTCCTCCCAAAAGCGCAGCTTCTCTTCCCTTCCGCCAAGTTGCTCGTTCTGGCCGATCGGCCAGAGAAAGAGAGAGAGAGACTTGGTTTGAGTTTGGACCTGGAGCCTGTTGGCGCTGCGGCGGCGGCGCCATTACCGCTGTCGCTGTCAATCGGCAGCCATTCACTCGTTCCCACAAGTTTGTTGACCAGCAGGCGCAACCCAGTGGGATAGAGATAGAGACTGAGACTTAGACAACAGCAACAACAACAACAGCAGCGGCTCTGGTAGCAAATCTCAATCTAGCATTAGAATCATACCTGGCACCAGATTCACTCAATCAATCACTGGCGCTTCCCTAAAACCAACCAAAGATTGATTTCCCCTCTCAGCTCCTCTCTTGTTCGCCTCCCTCGATGGCCCCTCGAATGGAGCTCATCTCGATTGGCGCCCTGAAACAGGAGCCAAGTTGAATGGCCACTCCAACTGCTGTTAGCTCTCGCTTGCTGCCCAGGTGAAACGAGCAACTTCTTCAGACTGCCGGCCACTCTTTGAGCCCGAATTGGCACCTCGACTCAAGCCGAGTTGAGCCATCAATTTCATACGTTTGAACTGGAGCCAGATTTGTGAACATTTTGTTCGCAATGGGACAGTTTTGGCTGCTAAAGGAAAGCGACCGCTTTGCTCGGCCACTTTCAACCAGCTTTTGGCTCGCGAATCGTCTCTCAGAGCCGATCGAGTGGCCAGACGGGGGAGGATTAGCCGCCCATTAGGTGTCGATTCATCAAAACTATCCGCCCGCTTGGAAGCCGCTAATCCAATCGGATCTCCTCCTCCCTTCGCCCGCTCAAACTCACTTACCTGTCGCTACTGGTTTTGATTGCGAAATCCAATCAAAGTTCGGAAGTCGGCCGCGCGCTCAAAGTGACTCATTGTGGTGGGCGGCCAGCAGAACGGGAGGGGCCGGCGCGCAACGGAGCTGTGAGGCCGTAAAGCCGTGAAGGTGTCATGTGTCGTCCATGTTTGGCCCCGATAAGTGTGTGCATGTTGCCGCTGTTGATTTGCATTATTTGCAGCGCTAAGTTTGCGCAAGAATCACAAGTTTGCTTGTAAATTAGCTAAATTTATTCAGAGAGAAACGGAAAGGAGCTCGCCCTTACCTGCTTGCCAAGCGTCCACTTTCGCTCCTCCGCGCCAGGCTGCCAGCAAACAGGCGGCCAACTAAAATCGTGCCCCCTCGCTTGGGGCTCTCGAGGCGGAGAGGAGCTCATGGAAGTGGCCGCTAGCTCAGCCCACTGGCCTCGGGCCGCCGCTCTTGGCGGGCCTTCAGTGAAACTCGCGAACAGACCAAACTCGCCGGCTTTGCTCCATGCAGCTGCTGCAGGCGCGCAAGTCGGCCATAGATGCAGGTATGCCTGTGAGCTCATTGGCAGCAAGCGCCACTCTCGGTCAGCAAGATTGCAGCGCTCGGCCAAGCAGCGCGCGGCTCAGATGGGCGCCATCCAAATGGAGCGATTACCTCAGAGGGGATCTCCTTGATTTTAGCAGTCAGGCACAACACGGTGCGCCCGACTGCTTGCATTGGCGCGCTTCCGTCTGGCGCCAAACTGCCAGTCCATTGACAAACTGGCGAGGCTAAGCCGAAGCTCTCGCACGAGAGTTTTCGAGCCACCTCTTTCTCGCTTTAGTTGGGAAGGGGCTTCAAGCGAGATACAAGAGATCCAAGCGGAATGGCCGAAAGGCACACAAGCGGGCCAAGTTTAGTGGAATTCTAAAACCTCTTGAGCGGCGGATAGGAAATGAATTCAAGCAAACTGTCTTAGCCTCCACTCTGTGCGCTCGCCTGCTAATTAGCAAAATTATCATGGAGCCAAGCGGGAGCTCGTTGAAGCCAGCGCAGGCCAGCCTCTCCGATCATCACCTGTGCGCGGCCAAATGGGCCCGATTGCTCAGCTGGCCGCCGCTGGACTGGAGCCTTTTTAATTACGCTCCTGTTGCCAAGCTCGACTCGGCCGCCATAGTCGCCGGACGTCCCCCTCGCGCCGGCCAAACAATCGGCGGCTGAAGACTCTTTCTCTTGGACTGGCAAGCTGGCGCCGAGGTGGGCAAACAACGAGCCGCAGCCGGCGCCCAACTTGCAGGCCCCAAGTCGGGTGACTCTCTCGCCCGCTAATGCCAACCATCAGCAAGCTAATGTTGTCCATCTCTGCCCAGATGAACCATCAGCGGGCTCGCTCGCGCAGCTGGCAGCCAATCAGACTACTCTGGCCAATTCTAGTCCAGTCCAAGACTGGTACAGCAAAATCAAACCAAACCAAACTGAACTCCCTCCAAACAAACCGGCCAACTTTGAGAGCTCAATCTAGACGGGCTGGCCGCATTGTTAAGTGATTCTTATTTGAAGCGGCGGCCAAACAGCATGGCCGCGACTCTCAATGCAAATGATTGAGCCGCTTTGATTGAAAATGCGCCCATCAGCGCTGCTCGACGCAACGAAGCCATCTCGCGGCCAGAGCGCAAGGTTAAGACAATAAGCAAACCAGCCTTTCCACTCCGGACATGGAGCCCAGTAGACGAGTCAGTTGGTTTCGCTCAGATTGACTGGCGGACAAGCGAGAGTTGAGATTTGGCGCCGACAAGCGGCCGCCTCTCGGCTTACATGTTCATTTCCTGTCCGCCAGCACCAACCAACCAGACAAATGGGCGGCTTTGAGCGGCCAAGAGGCTGGCCGGAGAGCAGCGAGAGCGCCGACAAAGGTGGCCGCCAGTCAGCCTAGCCTTGCTCGGCTCCAATTTCACGCAACACCCCAAGCGGGCGCCTCAGCGCGGCCGCCGCCGCAGCAGCCGCAGCCACTTGGCGAGAGCGCCTTAAACTTGACCGGTCACTTGGGAGTGGCCCATTGTGTGTTCCCTTGCAAGCTCTGCCCACCAGCCTCCACTCGAGGGCTCTCAACTCGAGCCTCCCCTCGAACGGGGTTCGTGTTGATTGCAAGCCCACTTGTTGATTGCAACTCCGACACCAATCCCTCCGATTACATTGTTGTCTTACGAGAGCGCGCCGCCCCCTCAAGTGACGATGGACGCCATCTCCAGCTGCTTCAAATCCTTGAAAAATTGGGCCAACTTTCGTTGCTCTCGCTCTCATCTTGGCGCAAACCCGCGTGTTGGCCTGCGAGCTGACCCTTGGTGGCCAAACTCGTGGTTGCCCACCGACACCAGTCGGCGGACAACCCGAACTCCAACTCGACTTGCAATCAAACTCGCCTTGCTCCTGATTGCGACCAGCAAAGAGCTCCCATAAACATCCGCCCAGCCCAATGAAACAATCAAGTGGCGCGAATCTGCCGCTCGCGAGCTGCAGCAAAAAGGCCGCCCCGCTCGACTGGCTGAGATCTCAATCATGCAAATTAGCTGGCCCACATTCAGTCGCTGGCTTCCAGTTAGTGTTGGCATGCAAATGTTGCCCTTCTAACCTCCAGCTCCCAGATCAGCCAATAAACTGGCTTCTGATTTTGGCCGGCGAACGGAGCCTTCGCTCTAGATGTTAATGGAGCCAAGGAACGAGGCTGGCTGGCTTGCCCGCAGGTCGGCCAGGTGAGAGTTGATCGTGATGGACTCGTTTATTTGCACTCAGCTGATTTGAGACCCGTTAATTGTGTTGGCCCGATGACGATGCTCGCGCAAAGTGTTTGCCAGTCAGGAGGAGCAGCGCAAAGGTCGCCAGTGGCAGGCTGCAGAGGTGGCGGCGGCGGCGGCGCTAACGGAGACGGCAATGGCAACAATAACAATGACTTCTCGTCGGCGAGCTCGTAAACGAGCCTCGCCGGCCGACATTGTGAGCTGACCGCCGCCAGCGCCACTTAATCGGGCTCGAGCGGCGAGCGGAGAGGCTTTATTAGCCGCCAAGCAGGTAGCCAGCGTGTGTGTGGCGGAAATCGTTTAACTTAATGAGCGAGCGAATCGAGCGTCAGCCCGGCTACCTGGCGCCGGAGGTTCCATTGGCTCGGATGAGCTAGCTCGAACTTGAGCTGCCCTGAGCGGCGGCCTTGCGGGCGCTGGCGCAACAGCTCGGGCGCTCAAGCTGAGTGTCGCCTGTGCGCCAAACTGGACGCTGCTCACCTGAATTGGCCCTAGAAGGCCAATTCGAACTTTCGTTCGCGGGCAGAGGGAAAAAAGCGAGCACTCGCCTGGCTGGCCACCCAGCTCACCTGGCAGGCTGGCTGAGCGGCATTCGCGGCGGCGGCGGCGTCGACAGCGCCCACCCGCTCGGATGTCACCAAGGCAGAGGCGGCTCAGCTAGCCGCCCGCCCACTTGAGCGAGCCGGCCGGCGCAAACCAATGGCCACCGCGCCAGTGGGCCAGCCACAACAAAGGCCGCTTGACCCGCTTCATGGCGTCTGGAGTCCAGCCAAAGCCTCTGGCCGCCGCCGGCTTGCAGCACCAGAGAAGCGGCTCCAGCTAATGGAAGCGGTCAATTAGTAGCCACTTGTTGCCTCCAACCGCTGGCTTCGTTGCTCCCGTTGTTGTTGTTGTTGTTCTTGGCCGGCAGCTGGTGGTCAGCGGTAGCCGGCTGCCATCTTCTGTTTGCCGCCAGAGGAGAGAGGAGCAGAGAAGAAAAGAAGCGAGCAGAGCCGATGAGATCAGATTGGATCGAGTTTTGAATTGGCGCACTGAGAGATGAGATAAGATCTCTCTTTCTATCTGACTTCGGCCAAGCAAGGAGGTTTGCGAGAACAACTTATCTGGGCCACACAATGCGAGCCCATTGGCCAACTGGCCGCAAGTTCCGCCAGCTCCGGGCGCTGGCAGCCGAGCCAACAAGCCCGCGAGGCTTCTCTCTCGCTATCACCTCTCTGAGCCGCTGCTCCTCCCTCCGAAGCTACTCGCGAATTGGGATCCATAATTTGTAATCAATAACAAGCTATCTGGCCAGCCACTTATTGTTTAACTCCTGTTTTGTCCCCCCATCAGAGCGCAAGAGCCAGCGGCCGCTTTAGTCACATCCTTTGGCTTAGCCCAATCAGAGTGGCCGCTGGGAGCGCCCATGTCCAGGTGGCAGGCTGGCCGCGAGGCTGTGTTATGACTTCATCATTTCGCTTCCAGGTAGATGCTCGCTCTTTCTCTCTCTAACTCTCAAGCCCCCACCTTCGAGCAGTGGGGTTGGCAGGTCAGCGGGCTTGTGCGTGTCGATAACAATTTGCATCTCGATACTCTGGCTGCCGGCCGGCGCGACCGCAATTTGCGCTCAGTCGCAAGCAAAGCGGACAGAAGCTCGGACCTGTTTTAGTTTCCGCCAATTCGGCTGCCTCCGCAGCCGCCGCCGCCAAGACCGAGGCCGGCGCCACTATCGCCGGGCTGCCTCCGCCCGAGGAAAAGTGGGTTTGGTTAGCCGCGAAAGACTGGCAGTCTCTTAGGCTCCAGCGAGAAGGTCGAGTCTTGCAAGCCGGCCACTGCGTTTGGCTGCAATAATTTCTCATTATTATTACTATCATAATGATTATTATTTCTATTAGCATTATGGGCAATTTGATGCCGGCTCATGTGGACGAAATTAGCTCTAGTTCAAGTGGAAAGCTGCTAGCGAACACGATGGAGTAATGATATTTCTATGATAAACTGTTCTCTTACACAGATAAGCTGTCCGCCTCCCAGCCCGAAGCCTGCAAAGCCATCCAGAGCCCATGGGAGCAGGTAGCAGGTATCACCGGTTATCCGCAAGCAAATTAGATGATTTGTTGCAAATGTGTCGCCTCTATCAGTTCAATTTCGTAGCCAACAAAACTTGTTCCTTCCACCTGCTTAGCCTCCAGTCTCCTTAGCTACAAATAGTCGCTTCGGAAACAAACCACCGGTCTTACCGCTCGCCCATCAGCACTGCAACTTCCATTAACAAACTACCACTCTCTCGCCCTCCCCTCCCTCTTTCGCCCTCGGCTCAATTCGGCCGCTCTTATATTCCATTAAAATCGTCAAAAACCCGTCCCAAAAATGCAGGTCAATGGCGATTCCTCGCAGGACGGAAACATTGAGCTTTCAATTAGGATGCCCGGCGGCCAGAGCAACCAGCAAGCGGGCGCTGGATCTGATTCAACTATTTCTGGCAACACTAGTCGGGAGCAGGCTGTCAGCACCCAGCGGCAGCAGCAACAAACTAATGGTTACAGCAGGCAGCAAGCTAACAGCGTCCAGCCAACGAGGAGGCTTGGCGCCAGATTGGCGGATCTGGGCAACTTGGCGGCCGCAGCCAACATTTCTCGCGAGGATAAAACTGGCCCCTTGGTTGCGGCAACAAAATTGGCCAGAGATCTGAGCCATCTCATCGATTTGATGCCCCCGCTTTCGATTGAACAAAACACAAAACGATTGATTCTTGCCAAGAAGCTGGATAGGGAAAACTTGGATAGATACATCCAGGCTGGTGGCTACCAATCCTCGCCCCTGAGCTCGCTTAGCCAGAGCTCCTCAAGCGCCTCTCTAACTGTGCACATAAAGTGCCAGCTAAAGGATAGAGGCGCTAAAGCTCGAGCCCAAGCTCAACCAGCAACGAGCCAAACTGAGGGCCGGGTTTTGGATGCAAACGGGCGGCCGCCAGCAGCCGACGAGCAGCCGGCCGCTGGCGCCGGCCGAGCGACGATCTCAAGAGGAGGCTCGCCCACTAACTCGATACTAATTCCAATCCACCTCATCGTTACGGACGAAAACGACAACTGGCCCATTTTCGTCAACTCACCTTACATCATTGACCTGAACGAAACTAGCCAAATTGGCGCCCTCCTCCAAGGGAACGAAATTGTCGCTGTCGACGGCGACCAACAGGGTCCCCTATCGACCATCGAGTACAGCATTGTTCCTGGAAGCTTTTGGTCGGACTCGTTCGCCTTCCTGAATCCGCTGGACTCGCGCTCGCTCGTAGTGAGAGACAATAGGCTGCTCGACTACGAAGGCCAGTCGAAATTAACCCTAAAAGTTATGGCCCGCGATCAAGGTGAGCCGCCAAATTGGGCCATAACCTCGCTTTACATCAACCTCTTTGACAATGACGATCTAAATCCGCAGTTCAACGAGGACAAGTACTTTGGTTTTGTCAGAGAGAATCGGCCTGGCGAAGTGATAGATTTGATGCCAAAGCGCATGAAGGCCTTTGATGGGGACAAAATGATCAACTCCCCAATCGTGTACTCCTTTCACCTCAAGACGAACCACTCCATTCATTTCGATCTAGATCCAGACTTGGGCAAACTATCAATTAGGAAGTCGCTACCTGAGGAGCTTGCAAGCAGTCGCCAGCCCTTCTGTTTGCTCGTGAGGGCTAGCCAAGCGGACAATAGCCAACGCTGGACCCTCACCATGGTCAACCTGCGCCTGTCTCGCTCAAGCCAACTGCAGCAGCTTCTCTCCTTGGCCGACGCCACTTCCGCCGACTCAAGCCAAACCTTTGGCTTTGCAAACGCAAACATCACTGTCGAAGTGTCCGAATCCGCGCCAGTTGGATTCACAATAATGAACCTGAGAGTTCTCAATGCTCAATCAACGCAAAGTGAGGTCACCTATCATCTGCTTGACGATCAACTCGGCCACTTCAATCTGGACGAGCACTCGGGTCGGCTGACTTTGAACAAGTCGCTCGACTATGAGCTCTATCGGCAGCTCTCAGTTAGGGTGCTCGCGACTCAGGAGTTGCCCGAGCCACAAACAAACTCGGCCCAAAAACAGGCTGGCGCCTATCCCAAGTTAGTGTGCGATACTACGCGCGTTAATGTAAACATCATTGGCCACAACGACTACACGCCAGAGTTCTCCCATGAGCAGTACAACTTTCAGCTCCCAATCAGCGACTTGATCGCCAATTTTGACCTACCTAAGATGCAAACAGGCGATCAAGTGGCAGCCGATGAGCAGGTGCAAGAGGCTGGCAGAGGTAAGGAGGCTTCAGTTGAGGGTCCAACGAGGCGCTTTGGGGAGTTAGAGTTGGAGGAGAACCAGGATGAAGCTTTTGGGTGGCGCGCAATGCAGCTTGGCCAGGTTTACTGCGCCGACCGCGACTTTGGAGACAAGGTTTCCCTGCAACTGGCCGGCTCAAAGGCAAACCTATTCCATTTAACGCAAGACGGACGCTTGTACTTGCCTCTAGTCAATTTGTCCAGTCAACAAGTTAGTGAGTCCAGCTCAAAGGTTGCAAGACGGAACGATTTGCCCACCTGGACTCTCAGCCGAACGATAAACAATCAATTTGTCCAGAGCAAAATCTTCTCGGCGCGGCGCCTCGACCAACAGGCGGACCTCCCCGACCGACAATACTTGAACTATTTGCTTAGCGAATTTTCAAATCTTGGAAGACTCAGGCTAAAGTTGATAGCCACCGACGATGGACATCCCTCAGCGCGCCAATCTACGGCCTTGATTGTGTTAACTATTGTGAGCATCGACAACTTTATCCTCCAGCGAGCACCTCAGGTTCAGTCTAGTAGCGACCTCGCTGGACCCCAAAACGGCCAAGACGACCAAAGATTGAACAACGAAACCCTCCATGAGTCCAACAAACCCGAAATCTTGGGCTCATCTGTGTCGAGCGGAATCAACGGCGACAGATCTCAACAGCACTCGAAGCAGGTGATCATGATACCGGCAACAAACGGGCGCACTTTCGTCCAAATTAACTCAGACATAATAGGCAACCTACTGACACCACAAAACGAGCCCAACAACAGTGACCAAACTAGTGGCTCCAATTCTACAAACCTAACCGAATCTAACCAAATGCTGAACACTAACCTCCAAGGTTTCGATAAATCGTCGAGATCAAACCTCAAATCTGTAACCAACTTGGCTGGCAGTCAGAACGGCTCCTCCAGATTCCAGCCGCCGAGTTTGTTGCTGGTAGACGATGATGGGGCCAAGTTTGTGGCAATGCCGGCAGCCATTGAGGTCTACAATCGGCAAGTTCAAGAGGCAGCCGACCAGCAGCTTGAAAGACAGCGCAACCAAGCAAAGTTGGTTGACCAAACTCAAAGCGACTCGGCTGAGGAGGGCTCCATGCTCAGCCGATGGGTTAGCAAGCTTGGCCTTGGTGCGAAGAGTCCAAGCAGCTCGCAGCAGGAGCCTTCAATGTACTGGCCCAATTTGACCACAATCGTCGTCTCAAACTTGATTGTTGTGGCTGCAGTCTTGGCCTTGTTGATCAGGTTCAAGTCGCCGAGTTTTAGCGACAGGAGCTCGCTTGCCTCAGATCCAAGTTCATGGAGGCAAAGAGTGTTGAAGTTTCTGCGGCGCGGCTCTAGCGACAGACACTCGGTGGTTGGTATCCTGGACCAACCGCCTGGAACCTACGGCAGTCGGGCTTGCATGGCAGCGAGCGATAGTTCCGATGGCTCAGGTTACACCTTTCTAGCGGTGCAGTCGCAACAGAGCTCGCCCAAGTTTGCGCATCAGCGTCAGTGTTTGCAACAAACTGCAACAGATCAGATGGGCGCCAACCAGCAAGCTCTCAGGTCTGTCAGCCGTGGAGTTGTCGTGAGCGCCATGGTAAACGGGTATAAGGAAGACTACAATGAGGAAACTGCGCAAGCTGATGGAGTCAAGCAGCAGAATCTGTTTGGGCATCTCAAGTTGACCCTGAACAGAATGGTTGAATCAAGCGAGAGCAAACTCCAATCCGCTTCCAGTGGCCAACATATCATCAGGCCCATAGATCAGGAGTCACAAAAGTGCGGTAGCAGTGCAATTGGGCGCGCTGACTCGCTGCCAGGTCGCACTCCAACCAAACGAACAATCGACGGTGAGACTATAGTTGAGGTTCAGCCAACAACTGAGAGGAAGAACAGTGAAACTAGCAAATCCACAACCTTCATAGGAAGCCAACACTTGACGAGGCCCCAGCAACAAGAGAATGAACGAGCACCACCAACTGTTGTGTCCATCAATGTAGCTCCTTCAGTCAAAGTGAATCCACGACCTGAATCTGCTTCCCAAAAGTCCGGCCGCAAGTTGAGCAAATTCAACCCAAATACAAGTTCCTCAAGCTCTTCAGTGACTTCTCTACTGTCTATATCGTCTTCCATTTCCAACAAGATCAAGGCGGCAGTTGAGAGAACAAGTGATCATGCAACAGGAAGCGATGTTTCCTCGCTGGATTCGAACGCTCTCTTCAATGGACTGACCGCAAGCGGGTCACCTGGCAGCCCCAGGACAACCAGGCAGGCCGTGCCTACACCACCACCACCGCCGCCGCCGCCACCTCCGCCGCCGTCAGCCACCCACAATCGCTCAGAGTCTGGTCGTCAAGGGGGACAGAATGTAACCAGAGACCAGCTTGACGGGAGGCCGTTCAGCGCTCGTCCCACCGAGCCCGCCGCTGCAAGCCCGAACAAGCGCCGCCCTTTACCCCAGAACCCGCTACACGTGAAGCTCAAGCAACAGGCAGCCAGTCTGCCTGGTCCAGCCCCAACCAAGGACTCGCAACGAGAGAGTTCCAGGCTCCAGGATCAGCTGGCCAGTCCCAATGGGAGAGCTCAGCCTTCCTCAGGCGCGAGGCCTCAACAGCTGGGCCCTAGGAACGCAACTGGACCAAGCAACCAGCCGCCACCAACTCCACCGCCACTTCCGGCAAACTTGTCCACCTCAACAAAGACAGTCTCGCCCACTACGTCCGTGGATCGAGGCTACGAGTCCTTCCAATCGTACATGTCCTCTAGTCAGCAGCAGCAGCTCAGGTGCGCCGAGGGGCAACATCCAAGCAGCCTGCAACCATATGATCTCAGCGAAGGCCCCAGAGTCCGCGACAATATTTCAAAGTCCCAAGCTACAGCTAGTCGCTCTCTACCAGCCATTCCGCCGCCGCCGTCAGCCACCATTACGGGTCGACAGGTACAAAGGCAGCAGCAGCTGCTGCAACAGCAACGACTGAAGCCGAGCCTCAGCCAGCCGATGACCGAGGGAGGAAGGCGGCGGCAAAATGTTATTGATTCCCCAATGAAACAGCGCGATTCAGATATGATCCGCCGGTCTGGCCAAACTCTCGCATCTGCAAATGTAACACGCGAATTGCAACCGATCAGTCTGAGCCAAAAGCGAGCCGGCTCAAGCTCGATGCAAAGTCGAAGTATACAGACTAGCGCTAACCCTGTCCACGTAAGGGGCCACGGATTTGTTGGCGCCAGGGAGAGAGGTGGCTATGACACCGAGGATGAGGATTTCTACTGCTGCTACGATGATAGAAATTCCACGAACAAGTCGCAAACCGAAAGCAACGTGCTCAACGAATATGTCAGCCATGCTTACCCGCAATCAGGCCTGCAGAGTCCTGGGTTTTCGCAGCACCTGTTCAGGTCATCAGCCGATAGCATTGGGCCCCAAGGATACTCGAACTCGCGCAGCCTCGACGATGCGTTGCTGAGCCCAATGGTCTGCGGGCAGCTCAACAGTGGAGCCGAATCCTACCCTATTGACGCCCCAAGCCAACTCCGGCAACTCTGTAACCAGGCCTCCCAGTTGAGGAGGAACGAGTACAAGCAACTGCGGCAACAGCAGCAGCAGTACTCGAGCAAGTACATGCAAACACGCGGCCAGAGTAGTGTCAACAAGAAGCAACTCACCTGGTCGGATCAGGTCGGAGTCGGTTGACCGTGGGCATTGTTGAATGTTCAATGCTTGTTTGATGATTGGCTCAACCGATCGCTAGACTGGCCAACATTTGGAACAACGAGCATCTTCGTCGGAAGCTCGCCAAGTGGGGGGCAGTTTGCATTTGACGGAATGTTTTTACGATACAAAGATAGTGATAATGTTGTACATAATAAACGTTAGATTTGGTTTCCAACCTCTTACAATTGTGTGCGCCTAGTTTCGCGTGCTGAGCCGAGGCAATGCCTGCCTTCCGAGATTTAAAAGCAAGCCTCCTATTGTATAGAGCCGGCGGCAAACTACACACCAGCCGCGGCATTTTATTGACTTTGTTTAAGAATGAAATTGCCTAAATTGGGACGGTGCCCAACCCGAGCAGAGTACCAACTTTGGAGGAGAGGTACCACCACCTTGCTCACTAAAAGCTCCGCTGCCTCCAGCGCATCGCATCCTGTAGGCCAATGCTCGCAACTCGCAACTTGCAACCTGCCGGCGAGATGGAGGCCAAAGACGCCTGCGGCTGGGGCGCGGAACAAACACTAAAAGTACGTCTCCTCCTCAACCCAACCGCCCGGATATTTGCGAATAAAATAACGCCGCCCCTCATCGTAGACCATGATAAACACCGCAAATGGAAGCGGCGGGATCCACCAACAAGCCTTGATTGGGTACATGTTCAGTGCAACGTCCATTCCAGGAAAGTAGCTCAGGAAGGCGGCCAGAACAGTCTCAAAGACGAGCGCAAAGTTCATAACATGGTTCGACATTCCCTGGTGGATGATGCTGTTTGTGCGTGTCTTGCAAGCAACAAGCTCGCTCCATTGAACAACCACGATTGTTATAAAGAAGGCAGTCTGACAGGTAAACTCGAGCTTCTTTCGTTCGCGATAGGTCCACTCTTGGCCATAGGAATCAGTGTAGTCGTTGATTGCTTTCGATTCCCAAATTTGTCTAATGCCAACCAAATCCGAGAGCCAAAACCCGTTCTCAACCATAATAATCGAATAGGTGAAGAAGCCGGCCGACGCTTGGATGACCCCAACTTGGCCGTAGGAGAGCGAGAGGAGCCGCTGATTGACGAGCTTGTCCTCCTTGCTGTCTCTCGGCTTCCTCTTCATTATGTCGTTCTCTGGCCGCTCGTAGGCAAGCGAAATTGCGGGCACCATATCTGTTCCGAGGTCAATCCAAAGGATTGTCACTGTTCCAAGTCCAAGCGGAATGCCCAGAACAATGTAGGCTAGGAAGGGCGAAATTTCGGGTATATTCGAGGTGAGCGTATAGGCGATTGACTTTTTAAGGTTGTCAAAGATTAATCTGCCCTCCTCGACTCCAATCACTATGGAGGCAAAGTTGTCGTCCAACAGGATCAAATCTGCCGCTTGCTTGCTCACATCGCTACCCGCAATTCCCATTGCAATGCCAATGTCGGCCTTCTTTAAGGCAGGCGAATCATTGACTCCGTCGCCAGTGACAGCAACAACGGCTCCAGCCCGCTGGCAACCCTCAACTATCATGAGCTTTTGCTGGGGCGAGGTGCGCGCAAACACAATTTCCGGATGATAGTAGAGGATCCTATCCAGCTGTTCCTCGCTCATGTCTCGGAGCTCCTGTCCGTGCACCACGGCTGCCTTGGCTAGCGCTGGGTCTATCTCTTCGATTGGCTTGTTTAATCGTTGCGCAATATCCTCAATGGTCTCGTTACCTTCGCTTATAATTCCAACTGACTTTGCAATCGCCTTCGCTGTAATTGGATGATCGCCCGTCACCATGATAACCTTGATTCCCGCCGATCTGCATTTGGCCACCGCATCTGGCACTGCAGCCCTCGGCGGATCAATCATTGAAATTAGGCCAATGAAGCGAAGGCCGCTCAATGGAAAGTTTGTCTCAGCTTCCGATTCCCCATTGAACTCAAAACCATGGCCAAACTTGTCCGGCGCCAACTCCAGGTCGCAGAAGCCTATCACGCGCTCGCCGAGGCCGCCCAGCTCCAAGTAAGCCTCGTTGAATTGATCCCTGAGTCGCTGTTCAATGGGAACCGATTGGCCATTTATTAGAATGGTGCTGCAGCGCTCGAGAATCCGCTCGGGGGCTCCCTTCATGCAGACGAGATAGTTCCACTGGTCTTGCATTTGGTTTGGATTCGTTAGGCCATCTTTGATGCACTGGCTTATGTAGGGCGAGTTTTCGTGTACTGTTGCATGGTATTTGCTTGTCGAGTTGAAGGGAATCTCGCAAACCTTTGGATATTTGTGCCGATAAGCGCAAACTGAGCCGCCAACCGTGAGCTCCATGCACTTTAGAATGGCCGACTCGCTAGCGTCGCCAATGGTGTCCCTCTTGAGCACTGGCAAATGCTCTTGGCCTGGCTTGAATTCTGATCTCGAGCAAAGGCAGCAGATTCGAGCCAACGCTTGCCAGGTAAAACTTGCACTCTCGTGCGTGTGACCAATGGAACCGCGATCCTCTATTTGGAGACTAGAATCAACAAGTTTACTTTGGCCAGCTGTGGCCTGGTTTGCAGGGCAATCGTTTGCTTGGTTGTAGGTGAAATCGCTCAGGCTTGCTCGGGCCTGATTGTTCGACCTGCCCACAGCCGATTGGTCCTCGGTTGTGTCGGCCTCAAAAATCTGATTATCATACCACATGTGCGCCACAGTCATCCTGTTTTGCGTTAGAGTGCCAGTTTTGTCCGAGCAAATGGTTGATGTTGAGCCCAGAGTTTCAACGGCCTCCAGGTTCTTGACCAAACAGTTCTTGGCGGCCATACGCTTTGCAGTGAGCGTGAGGCAAACGGTTACAGTTGCAATGAGACCTTCGGGAACATTTGCGACTATAATTCCAATTAGGAATATGACCGCATCCAACCAGAAATATCCCATCACCAGGCTCAATATGAAGAAGGCCACCCCAAGAACACAGGCGACCGCCGTAATTACGTGTATAAAGTGCGTTATTTCCTTGGCTATCGGCGCCTCGCCTGGTCGAGTGGAGAGAGTTTGTTAGCGAGAGCGAGAGTTTGCAAGAGGTTAGCTGGAATGGCAGTCGCCTAATACTCACGGACATCCAAGCCGGCGGCTAAGCCCGCAATTCTGCCCATCACAGTGCGATCGCCAGTACTGAACACGATGCCCAAGGCGGTGCCCTCGATGCAGTTGGTTGAAAAGAAGGCCAGATTGAATGCTTCAAGCGGATTCTCGCTCACGAACTCGGTTCCCCTCGATTGCGGCTCCGATTCGCCTGTCAGCGATGAGTTGTCTACCTTGAATTGGTGGGCAAAAATAACCCTGATATCGGCGGGCACCCGATCGCCCGCGCAAACCTCAACTAAATCGCCAACAACAACCTCGTCGGCGGGAATGGTATCCTTGATTCCATCGCGAATAACACGCGCATGCTGGGGCACCATCCTCTTGAACGAATCCATGATTCTCGACGACTTGCGCTCCTGTAAATAAGCGAAGCAACCTGTTATGAAGACCACGATTGCTAACACGAGGCCCAAATACAGGTTGTCCGGGAGGACGTTCTCTAAAGTGGACAATTGAATGCCATAGGCTATGAAACAGAGTATTGCTCCAATCCAGAGGAGGAGGGAGAAGCCGCCAAACAGTTGGGCGCAAAATTTCTTCCACTCGCTTTCAGTTTTGGGCGGCGTAAGCGTGTTTGGGCCGTACTTTTCCAATGAAACTGGCACCAGCTCTGACTTTAGGCCGAGCTTGAAGTCGGTTGAGTATCTTGCGCAAAGTTGTTCAACACTTATCATGTGATCGTCTATATTGACCTCCTTCTTGAGCTCGTTGATGTCCATCTCCTTGCTTGGGCGCTGTTTCATTGTGGCCGTGGTGGCGGCCGCTGCCACTGGAACAGGTGAGTCGGCCGCTCTCGGCTCCTCGGCAACGTTCGCCAGCTCGTACTTGAAACTCGATTGCTTAGACATCTCGCGCTCCCTTCTCATTCACACGATTGGCTCACAGTTGGCTCGGCCAGCTCTCAGCAAAACGGCTCGCCTCTGAGTCAGAAACTTAGCCAAATTGGTGCATCATTCTCCTGCCTGAAAGGCCAAGTCCGCCTCCCTCGACGCCAAGCAGGGCGCCCCTCGCACCAGCTGGCGGCCAAGCCAATTCTTGCTGCTCCCTCCTCAGAGCAACCAAGAGGCTGCAACATGAGCTCGAGCCTCCAACTTGCTGCTCGAGCTAAAACGGAAGCCAGACACGCAAACAAGTCTCACTGTCCGCCCACTTGGAGTTCCTCGCCCCGCTTTGCCGGCCACCCGCTCGTCCTTCCTCCCTCCCTTCCTTCCTTCCTTCCTCCCTTCCTTCCGCTCTCTCGCCGGCAAACGATCGCTAATCGAGATGAGAGCCCACTGTTCTGGCTCGCCTGCCTGCTTGATGGTTGCTGGCCGCTTGCAGCTTGCGGGCGCGAATGGGCAGCCTGCCTGCGCTCGGTGCGATATGATACCCAAACTGAGCTCGGGGAGTTTATGATTTTGGCCAGACTATCTGGCTAGCTGGCTGGCAGTCTGGCGGGCGAGCTAACGCAATAGCTACTGCCTCTCGTTGCGCCACGAAAAGGCACGGGGGCCGCGTATAGCAGCCGAGTGTGTGCAGCCGACTCGTGGGCCAAAATGGCGGCCGCAATTGCAACTGCGCCAGCCGCCGAGGCTTGATGAGATAGCGGATATTGAGCCCTGCGCTGGCCGAGTAATGGCTGCGTGCGCCATTTGCCGTCGCGCCGGGCGCCTAGTTACGCGCGCGCGCGCCTAGCTCCGTTCGCGCACTCGTTTCTGCTTCCCCACTCGCTCGCCCAGTAAGCCAAAAACTATCGAGCCGGCCGATCTAAGCGAGGCCACAAATATCTTGCCTTTCGCTGGCCCTTTGTTGCTACTCTAGCTCGTTGTCCATTTACTTTTGCTAGAGTTCGAGTCCGAGTTAGGGCCGCACTTTCTCCTGGTCTCCAATTAGATGCGCCTCGTTTGTGTTGCTCGCGAGCCATTGAGCCAGCTAACTGGCCGGCTCAATGTGACATTTATGCTAGCGCAAATTGTTCGCCACTTAGCGGCCAGTTTTGGTTTGGCCAATTCTGGTCAAGTTTTAATAAGTCGAGCGATGGGCCAACTTAGCGAGAGGCTCTGCAATGGGAGCGCATAGGTGAAAATGGGATCGCCAATTCTCACTTCCTCTCCTCGCCGCCGCTGGCGCTCTCCTCAACTCTGACTTGCTGCAGGCTTCAGGCCCAAAATTGGCCATGTGCTTGATCGCGTGTTTTGAAGACATTTCATGAACATGAAACTTTTCATGCATAATCGTGCGCCCAGTTTATTCTAGAACAAGAGCCAACCTTTTAAAGCCAAAGCTTGGCTCATCCAAACAGGCAGAGTTGCGCTTCAGTTTCATGGCTAACGCGCACTAACGGTTTGATGGGGGACACCTTTGCGGCCTAAGCCCAAAGAGGCGGCCCACAATGCGGCGACGGCCGCCGCCTACCTGGCCGGCTGACGCAAATAGATCGCGCCGGCTAATATTGGCACCTGGCCGCCCCTTGTCATGGCCAAACAAAGCAGCCTGACGGGGCAAAGAATTTGGGGCCGCTCCCATTGGCCGTTATACTTTTGAGCCGCAAGCGCGCGCACTCGAGAGGCTCGACAAACACGAAATCAATCATCTCTAAAGCAACCGGCTCCAACGAGAGACGAGGCCTGGATTGGCTCTGATGCATTTCAATCAGCCTGATGGTTTGATCCTCGAGCGGCGCCGAGCGAGACACGCCGACTGCCTTCTCTGCGCGGCTCCCATTGCTGGTTGCCGATGGTTTAGCGCAATTGTATTAGTTTGAGAGATATTCACTGGCCGCGCATGATCCGCGCCCTTGGCACCAATTTGCCTTGGTCGGCGCGACAAACTTGAAATGGGCCAAGCGGCCGCCAACTCGGCCAGTGGCCACTGGGAGGCTCCCATGGCCACTGGCGCCCAAGCCGCCAGGTAGACAGCCACAGGAACGCGCCGTTCTCGGTGACGCAAAAGGGCAAATTTGGCCGCGAGCGAGGCCAGCGCACGAGCGGCGCCCATGTGAACAAAGGGTGTGGCCCGTTCAGGTTGCCGATTGCGACTCTGCCGCCGCTCCAATCCGGCGCTTGATTTTGCCGGCCCAAAAGAGGCAAGACCCAATTCAAGGGTAATCAAGCGCAGTTTAGCCGACTGAATATGACACGAGTGAGGCCGCAACCGACGATGCGCTGGCCCACTGGCGGCGACTTCTTTTCCGCTAGCCTTTGCATGTATAAACAATCTCGGTTGTTTGAGTCGCGCAACTTCAACCAGCTCCTCGCTGGCTCCACTCTTGCCCGTGGACTCGCTCATTGCTATTCAAGCTTATAGCCTCCAACGAGAAGAAACCTGCCCACCTTTGAGCGCCTCTCATCGGGCCGTTGCGCTCCGTTGCCATCGCCATCGAGGTTGTCCTTGTTGCTGTTGCTGGTGTTGTCGTAGCGGCAGTCGCAGTCGTAGTCGCAGTCGTTTCCTCTTCCGTTTCCATTTTCAGTTTGCGGCCACGCGGGCGGCGCGCTCGGAGGTCAATCGCGTGCAGGCGCAAAACAATATGCGAATCGAGTGTGGGAGGATGTTTTTCATCCGCTCTCCTCCAACATGCAGCCCATTGGCCGCCAAGTCCACTCCCCTCCAGTCAACCAGGCTGAGAGCGCACGCAGCGGCGCAAACTGGAAACGCGCCCACTAAAACCCTTGAATGGCGCCCAAATGTGCCCCTCGAGCGCGCGCTCGCCGCCCGGCAAACCTGGCCGCGCCCGCAAAACGCAGATTTGCAATTATCTGGCCGCTGCGGCGAGTTTTGGCGGCGAGCTTCCGGCGCGAGGCTGGCCTAATTGTAGCCGGCAGGCTGGCCGCCCGCCAGACAAGTGGGCCGGGCGGAAGTTTAATTGACGCTCGCCGCAGTTGGGTCTTGCCGGCTCGCTTTGCGCCAATGCGCCGCCATTCATAACTATAATTGCCAATCCGACTGGCCGCGCAAGGGCAATAAAACAAGTTAGCGGCTACCTGGAACGGACAATTGGCTTGAGCTGACTCTGACGGCAGGCTTGTCGCTAGCTGGCTGGCTGGCTGGCTGGCTAACGGCGTTCAACTGGCGCCATTTGAATCAGTTTTGCGCCGGCAATAAAAGCGCATTTTAGCGCCAAATTCGAGGGTCCGAGGGATTGGAGACTGTTGGGCCCATTTTGGGTGAGCAGCGCAAACAAAGTGGCTCGCTCGCCTGTCGTGTCGATCGGCGCATTCATTAGGCAAAGGGACGATATGTTGTTTACATTGGGGATCATTGTAACTCGAGTTGCTGGGCCAGTAGGCGAGAGACGTGTAAAAATTGGCCGCCAAACACAGTGGGCGAGGCCAACGGAATTGGCCGGCCCAAGCTGGCAGCAAATGCGACCAGCCAGCCAGACTTCACTGAGCTTGTCAGCGCTTCTTAACGAGACAACGGCGCGATTGGAGAGCAAACACGTTGCGATAGATAGCAGGCGAGTAGTGAGCGGACGAGAGCCACCCAAACTCGGCCGGCGGATCCACGCTAAGCTGAATGGAATCCAATGGAAGGGGAGGGGGTCTCTTATTTCTTATTTATTGCCTACAAACGACTTCCTTTGCAACTGTATACTGGTCGCATATCACTTTAGCTGCGAAGGCAACTGGCCGAGTTGGCCTCCCTGGTGCAGTGCACTCCGCTCTGCTGCAGTGGAAATGGTGGCGCAGAATTCATCTCTCCCCCTTTCTGGCTCCACCAATCTCAGCCTCTATATTCGCGCTCTGCACTTCCAGACAAGCGCAGCTCCAGTTTGTTGTTGCTGCCGCCGCCGCCGCCGCCGCAGCTGCTTGCGCCAATGTCGTATATGCGCCCCAAAGTGCGAATGTTTTGACGCTACGCGATGTCAATTAGCCTGCACCTAGGTGGCCAGACTTATGCAGTCGATCGCGGGGTCGGCATTTGCTCTTGCTGCAGCTGAGCAGCGACTAGTATGATATAGTAAGCCTCTCCCAGCTGGAGGCTAGCAATCAGCTCGGCTGCTCGTTGCGAGGAAAGCTTGGCCATCCAGAGGCTGGAGCTACAACGAGCCCCCTCCGCTGCTCTCATGCCACAGATCAGCAAGATCGATCCGCGGCGATAAGGTTTGGGCAACAGAATCGTTGTATAATAAACTCGGATTGAATCAATCAAACATTGCAACGTCTTAGGAGCTTAACTCTGCTCTAACACAAACCGGAATCAGATCTTTTGCGCGTCTGATTCAACGACAAATTTATTGTTATACTGAAACTCGGAGCCGGACGTTGAGTTTGACAGCTGGACAGCAACTGCCAAGCTGAACTTATAACTGCACTGATGGCGCGCGATGAGCTTCCCGTCGCTGACTCCAGAGGACTTCATATCCAACTGGCTAAGTACGAAACTCGGAGCACAGAAATGGTGAGCCCAGGGGTCAATTGTAGGCCCTCTAATCATCCTATTCCTAATTCGCTTCTGCCGCTGTCAAGTAAGCTCCTCGGTGGGCGCATGAACAGAGGCTCGGTTACGCGTGTAAACTAACTTGAAACGAGCGGAAAAAGCTGGTTTGCAAGCTCGAGAGCGAGGTCTTCGTCTCTTTTATCTGATCGACCACTCATCATTCAACTTTAGCCACCTCGTTCTCGCCTTCATGCAGATGAGCTCTGGATTCCAGGTATTCTCATCCCATGAGTTACCTTCGGTCCCACAACAACAGGTAGCTCATCATTCAATGGCAAAACTGCCCAACACGCTTTTACGGCTCTCAAAAATCGTATCGTGGAAGGCAGCATAAATAGTTTTGGGATCATAAGCAGTTGAATTATGCTCATCCTAGATGCATCAGAAGCCATCATTTCGACCAATTATGTGCAGGAGTGATGGGAAATTTTATTTTAACCGGTGATACTAGATTTTCAGAATGTCAATCATGAATCGATGAGAAACGAGGTGAGTTCCGTCTATATGTACAAACTGCCAGCGAAAACAATATCCCGTTTTATAAATGAGATGGCTTCTGAAAATTTGTTTTCCAGCTCAGTATTTCCAATAACTCTACTCGCTTGACACATCTGCCGCAACAATTCCTCTAATCTTCGCATGCATCTAATGATAGAGCCCTCATATGCATCGCTCTGTTTGCAAACTTCCGCAAAAGACGCCCCTCGAGACCAGGCGAAGACAACGTCCATGAGACTGGGTCTAAATTTCTCAATGTACTCTTGCTCGTCCAGTTCTAGGTTCGCCTCTTTCGAAACAGCTGCAATCCTTTTTGCCAGATCTTGCATGATTTTGAGAGGTTGTTCGAGCTCTTCTGTCAACTTTGTCGGCTGTTCCGTCTTTTCGTCGAATACAAAACAACTCAAGAGGGAATTGATCTGGTGTGAGCTGAGATCTGCGAATGCACCGTTAAATAACATTTCCGTTAATAGAAGCTCGTCGCCACTAGTAATCTCGCAGGCCACTCGACCCTTGATATCTATCACATCGGTTGAAGAGCAATAACCTAAACGACGGAGAACTCTTTTCATATTTTTGAGCTCCGTCATTTGTATCGAATTTTTGGCGCTCCTGAGCTCTAACTTTCTGGAGTCGATTTCCTTTAAGATCTGTTGTTTTTGTTGATATGATAACAAGGAAGCCTCACTTATCGGCCCTAAAGACTTGAGCCGTTCCTCGTAGTTGAAAATCTTTTTAACCAACGATAAGAAGCCTTCCGTTCTTATTCCTAGTTCTTCAACAGGATCCAAGGGAGCGAAAGTATCATTCGATTTTCTTCTTATTGAGCTAAGTGTCCTCATGACAGTTTCTTTGGCCTCCTTAGAGCTCAAGTTATCCTGAAGTCTTACCTTGAAAGAGCTTAAATCGACTATATTGTTCAAACCTAATTTCACTATTGTTGGAAATCCTTCACCGTGCGTTGGAGGGATAAGAGTGCCGGTCTTATCGAATGACTCTTTATCAACAGAAATCAATGCCTCGACAACAATCTCTTGCTCCTCCTCGCGACCTCTCTTTTTCTTACAGATTAACTGGTTGCCTAGGCACATAGACCACCCCAACTGGATACCTTCGTTAGATACAACTTTGATCGGTCTACCTTCGCTCAGATAGTTCTGAATGTATTCTGGTTTCTGGTAATACGATAGGTACTCTTTGTTAAGTTCTTTTAGTTTTATACAAAATTGAACGTGCGTTCTAACTTTAACTTCGTCATCGATCATGATATCGTTGTATTGCTGCTGGAGTTCATTTATCTCTTGTTCTAACTGGGGAACCTTGGCTAAATTTTGGAAATTATAAAAACTCTGCTGCAACATGTAATCAGGGTTGACGCCCTCGACTCTGATTAAATTTAGCACCATGTTATAAGTTAGATGAAATGCACTATTGAGTGGATCCGGTTGGCCTTGGAGGAGGTTTTTGCCCACCTGGCTGGTTATCTTTTCGTCTAGCATCAATATAACTATCCCTCTTTCATCAAGACCCCGTCTTCCAGCTCGACCACTCATTTGGATAAACTCACCGGATGATATATACCGGAAGTCTTTACCGTCGAACTTTCTTATATTGCTAAAAATAACTGTCTTGGCAGGCATGTTCAGACCCATAGCGAAGGTCTCTGTGGCAAATAACACTTTTATCAGGCCCTCGCCGAACAATATCTCTGTTATTTCTTTTATAATTGGCAGTAAACCTCCGTGATGCACACCAATACCCTGTTTGAGCAATGCCAAAGAGTTCTTGACCTGCATAAGGCCTCTATCCTCATCACTTAGAACTTTGATAGCTTCATTGAAGATGATATCTACTTTACCTTGATCCTCCTCATCATTGAATCGCTCCTGCCTAAGCCGAGAGGCATGAATTTCGCATTCTTTTTTACTAAAACTGAAGACAATGATGGGGACAAAATTTTTTCCCTTTGCTGCCTTTATAACTCTCTCAAGATTACTGGCTATGGCTTCCTTATCGTCGAGATATCTTCGCCGCTTCACCTCTTGTCCGTCTCTGTTCTCGGGTGGCCTAAGAGAGTTCATCGCAGTCTCAAATTTCTCTTCATGCAATTTCCCATCGCTGTCAACAACCTTGTAAATTAGACCTCCAGCGTATATGTGATGTTCCAATGGAACTGGTCTGTAATCAGTATAAACAACATGACATGTCTGATGATGAATGTACGAGATCCATTCTGCAAACTGGCGGGCATTTGGAATGGTAGCAGATAGGAAAACGTAATGAACGTTGTCGGGCAACAAAATGATAGTTTCCTCCCACACTACGCCCCTCTCCTTATCGCGCATATAATGTATCTCATCAAAAATGACCCATCCCACTTCTCGCATTATCTCGTTGCCCCGGAACAACATTTGTCTGAGAATCTCAGTCGTCATAATTAAACATGATGCCGATGGATTGTTGGTGACATCCCCAGTTATAAGACCGACGTCTTTAAATTTATCCTCGAATTCTCTATACTTTTGATTGCTGAGTGCCTTGATTGGAGTTGTGTAAATGACGCGCTGACCATTCTTTAACGATTTTGCAATTGCATACTCAGCAACGACAGTCTTACCCGCTGAAGTATGAGCTGAAACGAGTACACTCTGTTCATTCTCTATACATAGGATGGATCTTTCTTGAAAAGAATCCAACTTGAAGTCATACTCCTTTGCTGGTTCGTAGTTTGGCTGCTGTCTTGGATCCCTAAGACCGGCGTATTCTGTCTCTGCCGGCGTCGCCACCTCGTGGGTGCATCCTCTATCAGGAACCACTAATTCGTATATATTCGCCATAAACTGGCCTATTCTTGCTTTATAGATGAGATGAAAAATGAGATTCCGGTTAGTTAGAGGTAACAATCGCCAATACCTCTCAGGGAACCCGGTTGCATGTGTCGCGCGTGATTTTGTTCCGCACAAACACTTTACGCACGCTCACTTTATGAAAGTTCGTTCAATCTCTGTATGAGAGTCGGTGTTGTCTGTTTTTGGCTTCTCGGACAGTCCGAGTCGGACTTGGATGAAACCAAGAACAAATATAACCTGTTCCACGAGATTCCCGATACCTATCTTTGGCTGTATATGGCAAGATGGCCAAGCATAATTCAGTTTGTTTTCTCGGTTCTACTTGACTCGGGAACTAACGAGCCGAGAGTGGGGGAAGAGTGATGTAGAGTTCCAGGAAAAATATTGCACTGTATTCATTGATGCAAGCGCCTCTTTGTCGGATCCCGTAGAGCACAAGTCTCTTCGATGCTAGGTTGAGTCGCCCAGCCCAAATTGAACTAGACCCGGCAGCTGTTCCATCGTGGCTGGTCAAGTAGATTCGACAACCCAAGCTCTATTTGACTTAATCATCGTTTGCACGCTGAAGGCGCTTGCCGTCGCCCAGTACCATAGATCTGGTATGCGAGGTGCTAGCTCCAGAGAATGGATAAGGAATAGATAGATATCATGAGTCAAATTAATGTACGATTGAATATACACTGTCATCATAATTTTTGAATTTTAATGACAAGGCTCCATTGTTACTACAAGCACAAATCAGCATCAGGCTGCTCTGGAATGTGCTTGAAAATTTTCATTCATATGAGCTGATCGAGGGAAAAACTTATGAAGTTCGCCACGGAGGATGATTCTGAATAGGTTCGAATCAGGTTGTATTGCTATCGTCGGATTGCCACCTAACTATGACAGAACTGGCAACGTATCTTATCAATGAGTCTCCAATCATACTCTTGATGCTTTCCTATGGAAAATGTGCGATTGTAAAGGTCTTGATGTAGCATGTTGTTTAGTGTTTGATGTAGAGTTGCTTGCTATCCTTTTGCTCAGCTCTAGGAGGAAGGCGGAGTCTTTTAGCTCAACTCTTACTCTTTCCTTTTTAACCAATGGCACTGAGTCGAAACAGAACCTTTTGAAAGCCTCAAGCTCGCGTTCAAATTCGTCCAGTTCGCCATTATTTAGATCAATATCTCGTGGCATAAACACATCATCGGGTGTCGTCACATGACAATCGTCGGGCTCTTTTTTGCTAGAGGACGAGGCTCCATTGTGTTGGCAGTCAAGAGAATTAGATTTGCTTGAGGAGTTGGGGCTGGACTTGTTGGTGGTAGTAGTGATGGCATTGTTGGTGGTTGTAGAAGAGGCATTCGTGCTGATCTCAATTTTTTTCGCGATGTGATCATCGTTTTGTACATTGACCTTGTTAGATTCTCTGTTTGAGCTACTGTTTGAGATTTGTTTGGCTGGAATTTGATGCTCTCTCGACGCTGATGACTGCTCCTTACTGCTCAAAGTTCTCTCTCTATCCTTTCTCTTCTGTTTACCATTTGTGGTAGAGGGTGTAGATGGTGAACGATTCTCATCATGTTGCTCCGAGTTTCCGTTTTGTTTGCTGGCTGCGCCTTTGGCGCCCATAACTTGCTTTGCACCTTTGCCGGTGCTATTATGGTTCTCTGAGTGATTTTGACAATTATGATTGTGATGGTGTGGCTGTGTATTTGTATTTTGATGCCGTTTGCTGCTTGTACCGTTTGTTGTAGTGTCACCCCCAGTTGAGTTGGGATGGTGAGAGTTTTGATTACTATTACTATTATGGTGATGAAGGTGGTGGTGGTGGTTGTGATGATGGTGGTTGCTGTTATTATTGTTGTGTTTGTCGTCCTTGTTTGCTGCCTTGGTGTGGCTGCCATGTTTGTTGCCACTCTTCTTGTTATTGTTACTACTTTTATTCTTATCCCTCCGCTTGCTTGCGGACTTTTCTTGGTCTTTATGACTTGTGCCATTAATATAGTTGAGTAGCTCTTCAAGATTTCTCTGATCAACAACTGGTCCAGCATTGGATTTAGTAGTGTTGGTGTTGTTGTTGCAACCACCGCCACCACCCCCATCGCCGCCTCCACTATCATTTAAACTAACATCCTTGCTACTGCCTAGCCCATTTTGCTGAGAACTCCGTTCGCACTGTTCGGCCCTTCTCTTCGATAAACGAAGCCTCAACCTTTCGCGCATCTCATTGTAATTTCGAGATGTTGGCGCCACCGGGGGCACGCCATGTCCAAATACCTCACAGTAACAGCAATCGCAGACTCTAGTGTTGTCTGGCTGGTTAGTTGTACTTGAGGTTGAGGTGGTGGAGCTTTCGTCTGAACAGTAGTCGTCATCACAGTTGTCCTCATCTTCTTCATCGTCTTCCTCCTCTTCAACGTCCTCCTCCTCTTCAACCCGACCATCTATCATGAATTCTTCATCTCCTTCGATGAAATTTATCTCCGGAACTTCGTAATTCTCGTAGTCCACGTCCCACTCGTCTTGATCAAATATAAAATCAGGATCTGACATGGTAAATGATGAGAGTGGTACTTTGTAAGGTTAGAATTTTTGAGAATGGTCTTATTCCTGTTTATTTTGATTTCTTTTTAATATTTTTATGTTGTGTTGTCAGAGTTTGGGCTGTCTCGCTCAAGAAACAGCGCATTATACAGCGTAAAGCCCTCTCGGCCTGTGCTTCACACGACCAAAAGCACGCTCTGTCTTGGCCATTGCTGCTTCATATGCATGTTTGATCAAAGCATATTGTGAAAAACTACAGTTTGGAGTAGCTGTGTAGCCTAAAGTTCTGATCCAGATCCGAACTCATGCCCCATCAACAGAAATCAGAATGGTACAATCGAATTATCGATGGAAGAGATGGGCACTCGATGACAAGCTCGATAACTTCGAGTCTGAGCTTGCCAAAATCACCCGACCTCACGCCCTAGCTTGGCAAAGTACATTTGACCACCAATTGAACATGCCCCGTCGATTCTAGGATCACTCGCACTCTTCTACGACCTCAATCTCGGCCAATTTCCAACCTCTCAAGATAATCTAAATCACGAAGTCCGACAAAGAGGGGCTAGCCGATGAGTTCGTTCGAACAAGGTTCTGTATTTATTTTACTAATTTATTTTACTAAAAATTTTCTAGCTGTACAAAACTTTTGAATCACTCAATTTGGAAAAGATTCAAAGGTCAGAGAGAAGAAGAGAAAGAAAAGTCAGAGGTCCAGTTGAACTTGACGGCTGAACCTACTTTGGAGTAAAACTCTCAAATTGCGCAACACAGCCGACTATGAACAATTCCTATGGTAATAATGTTAATTGTAATAAAGATAATACTCTGAGATCCTTTTCGTCTTGACGGTATTTTGGACAAGAGTTGTTCAGCTCGATCCGAACGACGCCCGATTCGAGATGGATGAGATCAAGTTAAGGCAATTCAAAGTCAGCGCCCATCCTATGAATTCTTGCTCGAAAGAGTCACCTGCGCGCTTGAGCAGACTCTGAGGCAAATTTCTTTGAAAAGTGCGAACCCCAGATCATGGTTTTGCGAATGATGCCCTGATTTTGCGCAAATCTAAACATCAGACATCGCACAACTAAATCAGTCTAGGTTCTCCAGTATCCAATCGACGGTGTGCGACACTCGATGGTAGATGCCTGATAGGAGTTTGATGGTTAGTCGAACGGAGAAGGCCTGAGCACGGGTTAAGGCGAGAGAGTTGAATACGACTTACCTGGTTGTCTGCTCTGAGCGCACCCAAAACCGGCCGAGGTGATTCCAGCTAAAGTCCATCTGAAGGCGCCATTTGGCCCGGATGCTGTTTTAACAACTAGCGGGCCGCCCGAATCGCCAACGCAAGCGTCCTTTAAGCCGTCCTCGTAACCGGCGCACATCATTTCCGGAAAGATTTTCAAATCAATTCCGCGAGTCCGATGCCATCGTTCGCATTCGTTGTTTTCTATTATTGGCACATCCACTTTTTGCAACAGACGAGTCCCATAGCGATTGCTCAACGAGGGATCAGTCTTCCCAAAACCAGTTACAGTTCCAACCGAATTCTCGATCTTCAAATCCTTTCCAGGCAAACAAACGGGCAACACATTGTCTGTGTACTTGACTGGCTTGTCTAACTTTAAAATGGCCACATCATACCTGTCAGGATGCGAGGCCGAAAATCTAAAATTTGGATGCAACTTGACCTTGTTAACCTTGAAGTATTGGGGTGGTAGCTCTTGGTATTGTTCGTCCTCAATGTCGTAGGCGCCAATAACTATTTGGAGCTTATTGACGGGCGCGCGAGTTATAAAACTGGCAGAGGGTTGGAGTATTTGGTGCAGCTGCAGGTTAGTATGATTGAACTTAACAGTTGAATGTACACTGAACCTCCATCACTTACTGGTAGACGCAATGCGCGGCTGTCACAATCGATTGCTTGTCCACGAGGGCACCTCCACACTGGTGCTTGGCAATCTTTATATGAACTTGGTATGGGAACTCTCCATACCTGGCGCCCTCGCCACCGATAATGCGTCTCTGGGGAGTTTGAATGGTGCGGCCGCATACTGGTTTGGTTTAGAGAGGGTGGTGGTTTTAGTTAGAAAGTGGCCGCTAAGAAATAGCTACACTATCAGGCTCGACACTAACCATCTTCGCGACGCTGATTGTTTTGAAGATTCGCAAAGCGTGACAGGAAACCTGAGCCAGAGGTGGCGCCTGAGGCACTGCTTCGATCGCTAGAGGAGGACGACTGAGAGGAGACTGCCGAGGAGCTCGCTGGCGGCACCGATTTTTGTTGAATACTTGAAATGAGGCTAGAGGAGAAAGGCAAGGGAAGAAGCGAGTTGGCCGACACAGACGAAGCGAGCGATCCGAGAAGGGAGCTTGAGTTTGTTTGTGTTTTGGAAGGGGACTGGTGTTGGTTTCGATGGATACGGTGATCGTTTTGGATTGTGTTGAAAGTGAAAGATGATGGCGATATGAGCGAGCTTGGTTTAAGGCGCATCAAGTACTGCGAAGCAGCACCAAAGACGTCGAACATAGTTGATAGAGGCGACGAAACCAGCGCCGAGGACAGAGCGCCGGCTTGAGCTATGGAAGGCGTTTTAGGTGGCGATGGTTGAGCCTGCGGGGTCGATGAACTAGGGCCGCCTAGACTTGGAGATGCCGCCGATGACGGCTGCGACGACGACGACGAGGATGATGATGAGGCTGATGAAGATGGAGAGGACGAGAATGACAGGTGAGAGATTTCTCCCCGGTCGCCCCCATCGTCGAGCGAGGCATATTTCAGCTTAGATCCTGATGGACTGTTGGCACCAGATGTGGGCGATTTCAGAGCTACATTATGAGTGTTGCTTGTGGCGCCGCCACCACTAGTGCCACTGTTGCCGCCATTTAAAATGAGTTGGCTTGCGGTTGGCGAGAGAGACTGTTGCAACGAGTTGCGATAGGCTGAAAATGGGCCCGAGGAACCCGGAGAGGGCTCATGCAAGCTCGCCGGTTGTGGCAGCTGCTTAGGCACCGAAAACATGTTAGCATGCGACAGTTGATCCGCCGCCACCTGCACTCCCTTGGTTCCCTTCTGCGTGCCACCAAGTTGCGATTCGAGCTGATGCCCCGCGGGAGCCGCCGTTTGCTGATGGTAGTGGTGCTGGTGTTGGGGGCTGTTGTTGTTGTTGTTGTTGTTGTTTGTGTTGCCACCTGTTGGAATGAATAACTGGGACTTTGTGTCAAGGATTTCATTGTTGGAACTTGCAAGCCCAACGTTAGCGCCAGCAACGAAGGCCCTGCTCAGAGGAGGTGAGAAAACTAATTGTTGCCCCGTCTGCGCTTGTTTCATCGGGTTTCTATCCTGATGGTGCCCATTGTTGCTGTCCTTGTTGATTATAAAGTTATTTCCATTGTTCCCGTTATGGCCGAGCACGGTGGTCGGCCTGGACTGGGCCATCGGGGCGGCCGAGGCAGCCACCGGCGTTGCAATGGTGCCGCCAGCGCCACTGTTTCCTTCGGCATTAATGCTGGCGCCGCCAACAATGAGGCCATTGTTGCCCACACTGTCTAGATCGCCAATGAAACTATAGGCGGGCGTTTGTTTGTTCCTCCCATTGGAATGGCTTCCCTCGACAGGTTCAGCGAAAACAAGCGTCTGTTGCGCCATAGGATGCTGGTACTGAAGATGCTCTGCGGCGAGCATTTGCGAAACGGTTTCTTGGAGATGTTGTTTGTTTTTGTTCGCGCCATTGTTATGGATGCCGATAGAGTTAGCTGATCGGCCGACAGCGATACCTCCACCGTCGGCTCCATTTGCTGCCGGTTGCAGAGTTGCCGACTTGAAGACAAGTTGCTGTTGTTGGTTCTTCGTGTTCAAGTTTGCGTAGCCAAAGTCCTGATTTGCAACCTGCTGCTGGGGGCCGGCCGAGTTTACGTTGGCCGCCAAGGACAGATCGTATCTAGTGTCTGTTGGCGCAAAGCTTAGATCGTTTGGTGACTGAACTAAATTCATGCCCTCAGGTGGAACGGCAAACTCGCGCGCATCCCTTGGCCAGTGAGTGGCCGATTGGCGCGTTGTATAGTAGCAAACTAGCAGCCGGCCATTGTTTGGCCTTTGCGCATCGGACGACTCGTGTTGGCTTGCTTGTGGTTTGTTCTGAACGTTGGGCAGGCCACTACCCCCACCCGAGCCACCACCAGAGGCCCGCCTGTCCGCCAACAAATGGGCTCCCGTGTTAGTGGAGGGTTGGTAGTGGCGCTGTTGGGTTATCTGGCTGAAGTGCTGGTAGTTGGCGTTTGTTGGTCTTGTCGAGCCCAAGCCCAAGTTTCGTCGCTCACCCAAGGCCAGGTGATGATGGCTCTGTTGGCCGAATTGATTATTTGTATGTGCGTACTGCTTCTGACTATGGGCTCGCAGGCTATGAGGCCAAGAGACGGCCAATAGGAACATTATTAGCTTTATCAGGTGGTCATGGATAGAGCTTTTGGCTGCTAGTTTGTGCCTAACTTGGCCCCCATCTTGTCTGGTTTCGTAAGAGTCTGTCAAGTCTTTGATTGGCTTGTCTTTCATCACAATTTTTTTATCAATTTGATCCTGGTGCTCCGTTCTCATTCTACTTGCACCCGAACTTCCAAATATCACTTTCGCTCTCGAGAAATGAAGCCCCTTAGTTGACCTGGTCGGCGCTGTTTGATCAATTAACCGCTTGAAATTAAACCCACTCCTTCTTAGGTTAAACTTCATGCCTCTTCCCTCCTCTCCACCCTCCATCTTGATGGCGTCCACTTCCGTTATCATACAGCCCAAGAGCTCACTCATAGTCCTTTCGCTCACTGGAGAAACAAATGCCTAATATGAGATGTTGGTCTCTTTGTTTTCACTCAAAGTATAACACCATCCCCACTATGGCGTATAACTAAACTTAGGCCAATTCGCTTGCAGCTGGCAAAGAGCAGCGCCACCGACAGCAACAACTACCACCACCGCCTCTACTATGACGCAAACGCCCCCACCTAGCCAAGGATAGCAACACCAACTAGGAGCGGGCAAGACAATGGATTCATAAGCGGACTGACTGTTCAACTTAATGATGATCGCTCGCCTAAGCTTAGTTGGAGGAAGTGAGCGCGATCTTGGGCGCATCCGTTTAATTTACCGGAGCTCGGCGAGAAGTCGGTTGTTGCGGTTGGCGTTGTTGTTGGTGCTGCTGCTGCTGCTGCTGCTGCTTCCACTATTACGATTACTGCCGTTGAGACTCCTTCCAGGTTCTGGCCGCTTGCGGTCTGAGCGACATACACATGGGCCACCAAAACTGGCCCTAGATGAGCTGGCCTTTCTCTTCGTTGGTGCGCTTATCTGAGTCGCGCCATCAGCCTCTCGCTCCTAAAGCTCGCCAAACTCCAAAGACAGGCGCCCGCTCGGAAACTAGTAGGGCCAATAATACCTTAGCATCCAACATATTCATTCATCGCCAATTGCTCTGGGCTACTAGCTCACAATTCTCCCTCCTGCCTTCGTGTATCCTCTCGCTCGCTCCCTTTATCTCGGCAGCCTTGTATGGCTTTGCATTCACTCTTACTGGCGATGATAACTCCGATCGATTTCTCGCCGTCCAGCGGCAGTCTGCAGGCCTTTCAGATTGCACCTGTCCCAGAGCATCAACTTTCCAGCATCGGGCTCATGTGCGCATGTTTGCTTCCATCTCCCATTGCCTATTGGCTAGTGTTGTTGTTGTTGTTGTTGTTGTTGTTGCAAATGGCGCTGCCACTGCCACTGCCGCCGCCGCACTGCCTCAGCGCAGCAACAGGGACTAAAAACTCTATCTCTCGTCCCGTCGGTGAACTATAATTCCATTTACCAGTCTACCTTATTCCTTGTTGCCGTTACTCTCGTTCCAGCTGCCGTTGTTGTTGTTGTCGTTGCCGTCACTGCTGCTGCTGCTGCCGCTGCCGCTGTCGTCATCCTCATCGTTTTCAATACTCAACATATCTGAGCCTCGGCGGCCAAGATGTTTGTAGCGGCGCAACCGCCCATTTGTTTGCAGCCAAGAGCTCGGCAAATTTTTTCAGCGAATTGCCGGCCGCAAGCCGTCATAGGCGTAGTTGTCGCTTCCAAGCGACTTACCCATCAGCCAAGCTAGCTGGACACGACTGTTTTAGAGTCGCAGAGAGCCGCTTGCGCTTACACTTGTTGCTCGCTCGGCGCGATTACCTGCATGGTTGCGCAGAAGTTCAGGAGAAGAGAATGCTTGCCAGCTTTCGCCGAACAAGTCCATTCCGAGTGGATGTTAGTTTTCCTCGGCTGGCCCAACTGCAAAGAGGAGCGCCGCCACCAACCGATTTCACTTTGCCACCATCTGTCGTCGGCCACTCTCAGGTTGCTCACGGCCACTGGCGGAGAGAGAGAGGTAGCGGGCAAAGTAGAGAGAGAGAGAGAGAGAGAGAGGGAGAGAAATCATCGCGCACTTCACATGGTGTAGATGACTCGGCCGAGCACATTGTGCGAATCCATGTCGGATCAGGTGGAGCCAGCTTGCCGCTCTAGCTTGCTCACCTGCGGCCAGTTGTGGCGCCGTCACTGACCGGCCAGCTCACTGATCTTGACTGACCGCTGTGTCGCGAAGCAACAAGCCACTAATAAAGTATTATTGCATAGACTTGAAATAGATCCCTCATGTTCAAATTCAACCATACGAGGACTTGCGGGTCAGCACTTGCAGGGCCGCCGTGGACAGAGAGCGCTGGATGCATGACTGGATTGATGCAGCCCCCAACCCATTCTGATGTTTGCTCGGATGGGCAGGCTAACGGCATCGCCCTCTCTCACACAGCTCGCCTGTGGATAGGCAGGTAGACTCACAGAGGCACACAAACATCACTGCTGGCGCCACTCTCGACCCTCTGGCTTCTTTGGCTTGCAATAAAAAAGGCACAAACGGGCGGACGCACGGACAAGCTAGCCGAGGGGCTGGTCACCGGCTGGCTGGCTGGCAGGCCGGCCGAGCCTTCCATTGGCCCATTGGCTCCGGCGAACAGAGAACGAGAGAGAGGCGGCATCCAGATCGAGGCTCTGTCTTCGTCTAGCTGCCTTCCCCTGTTTGGTTCATTCTTTCTTTCTTTATCAATCAGATCTTTCGATGTCGGATTTTCGCCCTCATGGCCTGCGAGCGGCCGATGCTGGTGCAAGCAAACGCTTTCAACTTTCGGATCTCGACAGGATGAAAGAGAGTGGTTTGTTTCCATCTTAGCTGCGAGTAGAAGGGGAACAAATTTGAACGGTCAACCTGAACGAAGACCAAGCTTCGTCCTTGTTCAGTGTTGAGTGACTGTCAGTCCGATTGACTTAGCCCTTGCTATCCCACAGCTTGCGAGCTTTCGAATGCTAGAATAGCGTAAAATCTTCATCTCCATACCGAACGAACCAGCTCCACAATCGGCATCTCATTTCCATTCACTTAGTAGCTTGACCGCTTGCAAGATGTCTCGGCCAAGTTAGCTTAGCTAGCTAGAGGCTTCATTGAAACTGAAAACACTCCCCAGAAGCCGTTCCTATGGTTGACGCTGCTAGATCGGCTTTTGGGTATCATAGTGTCGTTGGCTAATCTTAGAATGCACTTAAAATTTCAATCAAGGCCTGACGCTGATTTGCATTCAGATCAATGCGATTGTTGTTCCTCTATCCGATGGTATTTTAGACTTCGACTTTAGCTGAAGCTTTCAAACTAAGGCAGTTTGGCTCATACGCTAAGGTGCCATCCAAGCAACTGTCTGCCAACGGGCACAGATGAAGGCTCAGGTCAGGCTGTCACGGTTGTTGGTGCATAAAATCTCAGAGCATCACACGCTGATCAATGAAGGATTGGGGTGAGACACGGTCTTGCCCGAGATAGTTAAGCGGCCCTTTTAGTTGGAAAGTAGACTAACCAATTACGCGAGCCAGTGCTTCGGCTAATTGAACGGCAGGTCGCTAATGTTGAAGATTTTTAAAAATTGCCCAGCTAAACCTACACCTTGAGCAGTAAATTCAAGCTGGGCACTCCGTCTTCTCTGGCAGCGCATCACTGGAGCTCGGTTGTAAAGATGGAACAGAATCACCCTAGCTTCGTTTTCAGGGGCTGATAGCCCAGAAACGTATCTAGCATTCGTTCGGTTGCCATATATACGTGCCTACCATACAACACTAGGGCGCGCCAGGTAAAGTAACAATGGCTAGAGTAACTGGCCGTTGGACGGGTAACATCACGATATCATGATCTTGAGATTAGTATGATGCGATGCACAGTCAAGTGTAGTCTTTCTCTGCTACATGGGCATTTCCAGCCAACAAAAGTTTGTCATGTAGAGGCTAACATCTGGGGAGGTGAAATAGGAGACTCGGCAATCAGGAGGATGAATCTCATGTAAGGAGGATTTAGGAGTGTTGTCATCACCTCACGAACACTGTGAACCCGCTTTTAGACTAGTTAAACTCCTGAAAACGCACCTCTACCTTCAGATTACATCAGTTCGCCCATGAGAGATCGTATGGGAAACTTTATTATACCAACATGATACTATTGTGACCTAAAATATACGACGAATTCAGGGTATCCAGTTCAATTTTATCAACTTCTTCTACATATTGTTGATTTTATGTTATCTCAACTATGGTCGTTCTTCAGCTGCCACTCAACAGGTCTATTTATCAGTTAGAGCTGAATACTGTTCGTATGAAATGCCAGCCATTTGGAACATCTTTTTGGCGGCCTCAGTCGACTCCTTAGCTTTATGTTTGTCCGACAGGAAAATTACATGTCGTATTCCCGATTGTATGATTGCTTTGGCGCATTCGTTGCACGGAAATAACGACACATAAAGTCGGCAACCTGTTTGATCAGTTAGAATGCAGTTCAAGATGGCATTCAATTCAGCATGGACAACATAAGCATATTTGGTCTCCAGGAAAGGACCTTCTTTCTCCCAAGGCACCAGGTCATCGCTAACTCTGTTCGGCATGCCGTTGTATCCGGTGGCAACTATTTTATTCTGCACATTTACGATACATGCGCCGACCTGGGTTGAGGGATCCTTCGAACGTCTTGCCGCTAATTGTGCCACAGACATGAAGTATTCGTGCCAGCTGATGTAGTGCTTACTCTTTTGTTTCGAATTCCGAGTCGTCAGCGCCTTCAACTCATCCTCTACCACCTTAAGAGTGGGAAACTGTGTCTCAGTTATCGATGGCATTGTCAGACGCTGTCCAGGGTGGACTTTCCGGATGGCGTCGATCTTGGCGATGTAACTTTGGAAATGCGTGCTTAGATCGCCGCCGGGAAAATCTTCGTTGTATTTACGTAGGGACTCGAGAAAGTCCTCGTTCAAAAGTTTAGTTTCTGCGAGAAACATTGTGGTGCTATTATTTGTCATGATTGTTATAGTATGTTATGCAAGGAATTAGAATCCATTTAGTATCGATGGATTAAGCTTGCTAGATCTTGGTTTCAGGGTTTAAACCGATTGCATTCAGCTCATGCAGGAGCCAGCGAAATGATCAACGAACAATGATCTACGAACTGCGAAACTCAAAGCCAAAAATAAATACAATTTTTGAAAACGCGGGTATCAAACGCGCCAAAATTTTGAAAGTACGCATGCGTAATATGATGATGAATTTTTCCAAAATAATCACATTTGGTGATGTCTTACAAAATGTGGATCTCTGACCCATCCTCGTACATAATTTCCCGAAGGAATATTTACATCTGATATGACCACAACAATACGTACCTAAGCCTTTATCATGAGTTTAGCCATCACCAGGAGCAAGCGCAACACCCGCGCTCCGGCACGATTCGAAGATGAACCGGACCACCCGATCCCTAGTCCCGTGACTCAAACCGAAGTTCCCAAGAAGCAGAAACGTAGGCGGCTCAAAAATGCAAGAGACAATGCAATGAGAGAGCTCGGACGGTGGAAGCCAGCCGACGATTTAGCCTTGATCCTAGCTGTTCAGCAGGTTAACGACCTATTTGCCGTCTACAAAGGTGTCAAATTCTCTTGCAAGTTCTCATTGCAAGAGATCGAGGATAGGTGGTACGCTCTATTGTACTGTGCGCCCATTCAGAGGGTGGCTATGGCTGCAATGAGACAGCTTACACCAGATATAGTTGCCCAAATTCATGCAAATACATTGTTCTCCAAAGAAGAAGAGGAGTTACTCAAGACCATATCGGTGACACCAGGACGACCATTGCCAGACCTAGACTCGTTTAAGCAACTCCTTGATCAGAACCACCATGTTTTTCTACCCTTCCGAACGGAAAAACTTCTAAAGCTGCACTGGATGTCCATGCGCTATTATAATCTCATACCCATTGTAATAAATGGTAGAACGATTCAACCAAGGAGGGAGGAGTTGCCGACTTTCATCGAAGTTGAAGAAACCGTTGATAGGGATATTCTTAACACTTTGTCAGAGTACATTGCTACAAACTTCGATGGTCAATCTGTAGCATCAAAATTGAAGGAGGATCCAGTTCATCAAGAATTGATGATCAATGCCAGGCGAGTCAAGAGAGAGATAAGAAAACTCGAGAATGAAATTCCAAAGTGGCAGGCTCTTGTTGACACCATGCGAGGCACCTCCCAATCGGACTTCGATGATAGCAACTCCAATCTTGCCGTTTTAAGAGGCAGACACATGAGATACCTCATGATCCTAAGGCAGATAACCTTCGGACGATGCACAAAAGATTCAACCGTGGATGTAGATCTTAGTTTAGAGGGTCCCGCCAAAAAAATCAGCAGAAGACAAGGAATGATTGAGTTGCAAGCCAACGGGGAATTCATTATTGTGAACACTGGTAAACGACCCTTTTATGTGGATTCTCAGCCAGTCCTCTGCGACGGCAACTGCACCGTGATACATAATAACTCAGTAGTTGAAATCGATGGCTTGAGATTTGTCTTCTTAATCAACTTGGACCTGATTGCCAAGATGAAGCAGGCTGCGACTGAACCTCAAATAAAAAACTAACCAACAGCTTCTGTAACAATCACAACACCAGGCTTCTTGATTCTTCTCGCTGCCTCGACACTTTCAAAATTCGAAGTAGACTAGGTTACTCGGCAATTCCGGTCTCAAAAGTACCTCGAAATCAACATTTTCGTATGTTCCATCTGACGAGGATAGAACATCAGCAAATCTCCGATAGAGTGAGTGGCTTTGTTCGAAATGAGGCCCCGCGGGCCAAAGAGAACTCAGTATTTCCCTCGAGAGTTCCAGTCTTTCAGTTAGCAGGCTATTGATCTTACGTATATTCTCAACGGCGGTGAGCAATGGACAGTATTCAAACAGTGCCGCTGCTAGATGCATTCCGTCTTCATGGTTCTTTCTTTGTTGACAAACGAATTTCTTGAGCTCTAGAATAAGAGCAAGATCCTCATGCCTACTATCTGGCTTGAGGTTGACTCTTTTTCCTTTTGGTGCCTGTGATTTATTTGATTGAGAGGATTTTCTCGTCTTTATTGACGATACACCTGACCGAGCTACACCACGTACCACGCCAATTTCAGATGCTGATGAAGAGACTTCACTTCCATCAATCGAGGAAAGGTTATCGGATTCGAATGGGTACTTGGTGCCTCTTTGAGAATTTGAGAGCTTGTTGGTAAAGAATGCAACAATCAACTGTTTCAATCTATCAAACTGCTCTCTGGTTCTCTTGAGATCTGAAGCGATAGCAACTTGGTTCGCAAGAGCAGATGTGAGAACATGGATTGAGATTGTTTGTCGAACCAGCTCCTTGCTCGACTTTTCACTAATGCATTCGGTAAGAGACCAGTTGAGACCAGACAACTGGTCGACGAATACCACAGGAAGTCCATGTTCGAAAAGTTGTGCGACGAAGAGAGCTTCGTAGCACTTGCCTCTCTCGAACAAGTAGGAGGATATGGCCTTGAAGTGTTGGTTTTTAAATGAATCTTCAACTGTTGAGTCTCGACTTAACATTGCTATGGCCTTCTCCCAATCATCTTTCATGAGAAAACACTTCAAAGCAGCAGCCAAGTGCTTTGCACTAGGCCTCAATCGATTCGCCTTCGAATATGCTAAACCTGCTTCGATATAGCACCTTTTTTCAAGAAGATAATCAGCGTACTTCGACCAGATGATCTCTCTGATTTCAGCTAAAAAGCTGTCCGGACTTTTCGCAAGATTTGTTAGAGCATGCTTGTATATCCTCTTAGAGATTACCAATTCGACAAGTTCCTTCTCCATCGACGACCGGTCAGCAGAGACTGGCAAGTAATCTATCAAATTATCAAAAGCCCTATCATAACGTTTGACGTGCAAATCCATTTTGTACTTGCGCAAACTATTCTCTCCTGAGCTGTTGAATTCGTCCAGTAAGGCGAGGTATTCCTTAGGATCTTTGTTAGACACGCTAGCCACCATTAGGGCGATATCAGTGTTGTAAGTACATAGTGCATCGAGAAACAACTGGTCGATGTCCAGAAAGTACAACATGAATTTAAGGGACTCAATCTGTTGAGTCTTATCTAATTTGTGGATGAGTTCCAAAGCCTCACATACCCTCTTAGGCTTCATCTTGATCAAACATAGAAGTTTTGGTTGCAGGTATGAGGTCTCGTCGGGTAAGGTTATCAGGGAACAAATTCTGTTGACTTTGTCGGGAATCTTATGAGTGTTGCAGGTTAAATTGGCTCTTCTAGCAGGTATATGTTTGATGATGTCCCTATAGCGAGTAGCGATTGAATCGCTATCGTCCAATTCTGCTATGAATAAACCAAGTAAAGCCGGATCGTAGCTCGCTATATAGTTGGCAAAATCATTCAGTAGGATTACATCATCAAATAGACGTAACAAGTAGTCTGCTATGAAGTTCATGTTTAGGCGGTTCCGTCTTGATAATTTGACAGCCTCAACATAATTTTCCATATCCAAGAGATTTGTTACCGCTGACAGCACTAGGACACGAGGATGCAGAATTTCTAGATTGCCTCTAGGCATCTGGAGGATGACTTTCGAGTCGATTTCAGATGTAACAATGAGTGTACCTCCGCTCTCTATTGGCTGAAACCATGAAACGACATTTTCATCCGGAGATTTCGTTACAATTTTGCTCAGTAATATGAAGTGTAGGTAATCATCAACTGTGGTATAGATGAGATAGCTATCGCTAACTCGGAACGATGTACAGGAGCTGCTTAATACAAACTCGTTGAACCTTAGTGTTGCATCTTGATCAAGCGAGACGAGAGAGGCCTGGCCGTTGACTACAATAGATTTTAAGTCAGTAAAAATGTGGGTGAATCTCATCACTTCAGGTTGAAAGTGAAATTTATGAACTGTCGAGTAATCCTCCATGCTCATCAACTGATGTGAGCTATCGTCGAGGACCAGATGTAGAGCTCTTAGTTCACATCCGTGAAATCGAGAAACATGAATTACACGATTTTTGGATGTCGTAAGCAAAGTTGTCACCGATATTTCATTCTGTTTCTGATCTAACTGGATGAGATCAATGTTTGAGCCATCCAGCATATGTCTAGTCGCCACGAGGGACGCGTTGTCCATTGGTGTAAGGTTTTGATATGTTTGAGCATCTGGTAGACCAAATGCGCAGACCCTTTGAATACCGTTTTGAAGTTCTCGAGCATTAGGGTTGACGAGCTCGAGTTTGAACGAGATCTCGTGGTCATTTGCTTCTGGCCTCAAGCCAGTTATGAGTAGTTTGTTATTTTGGGTAATTATGAACATGTTTGTGGCGAGTTTCGGATTAATTGCCAATGTATGTATAAGACAATCCAACTCAAGAACTAAAGCCGCAAACGGTGGGGGTATGCAGCAAAGGCTCATTGGGGTGATTAGGAGCTTGTTCGCATCAATGACAGCGACCGTGGAGTTTTGATCGCAATGAGTGACTTCGAAGCAACAATCGTACTCCCTATAAGAGCCCCTTGTTGACAGCACATGAAGCCTCTTGATGTGGATTGGATCCCAGCTCATAGTATAATCACAATCTCTTTCTAAAGACGTCGAATATTTTAGGTAATATTGGAAGTTCTGTACAGTATATAACAGCAATATTGGTCGACTTTCTACCCGATTATCCACTATCACAAATTGATTAACAAATATAGCTAAAATTTTTGAATCTGAAGACCAAGCTAGATCATTAACGTAGAGATGGCGTATCATTGTTGGCAAGGTGATTCGTTTATGGATCATACCATTCTTTTCGAACAAAGCAATCTCGTTTACCTGTTGATCTCTTCTTTGGACACAACAGATGAATCTTCCATCTGGAATCCAGGTTAGAATACCACATTCGATCAACTGGAGCTCCTCACTCATGTATTGTAGCTCTAAGTTCCTGTTCCAAACTTTCAGAGAGTGTTTCCCGACACTTGGAAGGAATGTTAGCGTGGCAATGAATTGTCCATCAGCCCGCCAATCAATGGTGGTGCTGAGATTCTTTCTATGACGAAACTTTTCGAAAACGTTGCTTGATTCGATAAGTCGTGAGCTCTCTATATCCTCGTCACTTAGGGATGGAAGCTCGGTTGCCTGGCTCTCTTTTGAAGGCCGGCCGTCGAGACCGAAGAACTGGGTCTCCTTTGAGCCCCAGCCTACTCCGACTGGTTTGTGCAAACTTTCGTTCTGTTTTAGGGCATTAGAACTAAAGGCCACTACACAATCAATGGACATGACGAATATGTTACTATCTTCGTCTGCCACGGCGATCAAGGCCTGGTCCGGAGAAATTTTAACTGAGGATAGCTCGGTGTCGTGTTTATATACACATTTGCTATGGGAAGATGTGGAAGGATCGATACGAAGGATGTGACCGCTATTGAGTGCGGCCAGAATAGTTCCACCTTCAACGATGTATTCGACGAGTAAGACATCATATTGGCCTATTGCCTCACTAGTTTGTAGAAGTTTTTTGAGACAATCTGGAGTCACTATTTGAGCAGGAGCTTGAGTCTCATGCATCGAAACTCTCATCAGAGATAGATCGCTAGTGAGAGCGTAAATTGTTCTATTGTCGGAATCGATACAGTAACCGACAACATCTCGCTTGAAATCAGCGAACCTGTTCTGCCTTGTTCGGAGATTCTTCATGTCTTCAATGATGACAGCATACTAATGGGTCTATACTTGAACTGCTTGAAGGGTGGCTAAGATATTGCACTGCAAAGTGCAACTCAACCAAATTGAGGCGAACGAAGACGCTAATGGTTAGGTAATCGAGAAGTAATCGATGATCTCGTGGCAAAACTTTCTCTGAATCGCTGTAATTCGAAAATCTAAACACATGGCATCGAAGCGAATCGCGCGTTCGCATTGCTCGACTGAGCGAATTAGAATGGGAAAGCTGGCGCACAGTGAGACAGCTTTTCCACCCTAAATAAAAACAAATCCTGGCACATGATTAGTTGCTTGCTTCCGAGACCGATTCTTTGCCGAAGTCCAAATGGGTCATCTCGTGACTTGGGTAGCGATCGGGACAGTTGAATCCTCGAAAGCTGATAAATATTGCGATGTCGACAATTGAGGACAAGATACTGGATGGCCCTCGAGTCCATTATTGCGAGGCAGATGATGATGACGTTCGCGAGGACGAGGGTGGAGACAGGGAGTCAAACACCTCAAGTGTGAAACATAATGGAGGATTATTCAGAAAACCCGACGTTGAGAGCCAATCTGGTCAATCGAGTCACCGTGGTGTTTCGTTCAACACCGGACCCAAGGGCGTATTGGAGGATCATAGACGAACTATGAAGAACCTTAGCAAAACAGAGCCTGATTCCCTGGAGGCAGAGTTTCGAGAGCTCATGAACGATGACACCTATCTAGAGGATCTGATCAAAAAACGGCTTGATGCTGCTGATAGGGGCTTGCCAGAATTTGGGCTGGTCTATCATCTCAGATCTGGTCAAGAGCTTCTCGATGCGATCGACAAGGAGAATCCCTCAGTGCAGGTCGTCGCTCATATCTATCGGAAGTATTCGAGATTCTGCGCTAATGTGAACAAATCTTTGGACGAGCTTGCTAGAGATTTGAAACATGCAAAATTCGTGACCATAGATGCTAGTGTTACGGGCCTTAGTGAGAATTTCAAGGAGAAAGGGGTTCCATCCCTATTGATTTACAAGGGGGGAACTCTGGTCCGGAGCTTAGTTCAGTTGGAGGATCTCTTGGACAAGGACTTTACCGGTGAAGATCTGAAAAGTCTTATTCTAGACATCTGAGTCAAATCCAGAATAGTTATCAACGGCTTTGCTGAAGGAGCCCGCCAAAGCTCTGTACGATGGTACCGATTATGGCCAACGGAAGGGCGCAGCCTACGGAATTGCGGGAATCGCCAAGGGCTTAGGAATGCAGGCCATCAAGCAACAAAGCGGCTTCATGAAGAAAGCAATCCAAGACGCAAAGGTGAACAAGAAGATTGGAGCGCTGATTGGGATTGAAGTGTTCATGCTTATGCTGGGAAGACTGTTTGAACCCTACATCAACCAGCTGCTGCCGAGTTTGCTCGTTTGCTACGGCGATGCAGCGAACGCGGTGCGCGAGGTCACCGAAGACACCTCGCGAACTCTAATGCAGTGCCTGAGTGCAACAGGTGTGAGACTGATTCTGCCCGTGTTGTTGAAGGCCATCGACCAGGACGCGTGGCGAACGAAAGTGGGCTCGGTGCAGCTCTTGGCCTCCATGGGCCACTGCGCGCCGAGACAACTGTCGCTCTGTTTACCAAGCATAGTGCCCAAGGTGATTGAGGTTCTTGGCGATTCGCACATGAAGGTGCAGGAGGCTGCTGTGCAAGCGTTGCGCCAACTGTGCCGGGCAATCAGAAACCCCGAGATCGCGAGTCTGTCCAAGCAAATTATGGCTGCATTACAAGATCCGGCCAACAAGACGCACGATTGTTTGGTGTCACTGACAAAACTAGAGTTCAAGCACTTCATTGACACTGCCTTCGAGGCAAGTTAAAATCACAACCACACAACACTGAGGTTGCTAGGGAAGAGCGGTTGCTCAATTCTGTTTATATGACTCCTCGCGAGGATTAGGACTTGTGATTCGCGCGTTACATGGGACTGTTAATTTTTCAGAGGTTTGGTGGAGTGTATAGAGCTTGTCCCGAACCATTCAGATGGTTCGGGACCATTCAGATGCTGTTCTGTGATCCGTCCTTGGATACTCGCTAGACTCATCTTACCTGAACTTTGCTTACCTCTCCCTCCCTCCGAACTCATTCGTTCTCATCTTCCGCGGAGTTGATCGAGATAGCATGAGGTTTGAAGAGGGGCACTGCATCAAGTTGCCAGATGACGATTCGAAGAAGCCAGCGTTCAACGCCTTCAACTCGGTTGCTCACCAGTGTAAGCTACAGAGGAGGCACAAACTTGGAGACAAAGGATGGCGAAAGAACTGTGATGAATTCCGCTGAGACCCTTTGTACGATTCGGCTGATTGTCTCAAAGTTTTGCTCGATCTGTAAGGTGATCCATCCTTTCAAATTCGTTCGATATCAACTATCCTCTGGTCACCTGAACATCGAGTTGTTATTTTTGACTCGAGATGTGGAGAGATCGTTGGTCTACCGACGACCTCCCTAAACAATTCATCGCCTGCTCGCTGCGATAGAAGGAATCTACACTTTAAGCATTCGATCTGAAGAGGAGACAAATATCACAGTCAGGCGAAGTCAAGAAGGCACTCTTTCAATGAGTGACTAATCAACCTCACCCTATTGGACTACCATTGAATTGGCGATGAGCACGAGTTTACCTCAAGAACCCGATCCTGAGCAGGAAGACGAATAGACAGGGTCTTCTTGTCGCTCGTGTCACGCTTGGAGCGAATAACATAAAGTTCGGACCGCCAGGTAGAGTTGAGTAAGCAGCGAGCATCTCATACTCTTCTTATCTGCTCTAATAGTTTGTAGAGATGAGGGTCATATCTTGTGGATGATCTGTGATCCAACTTAAAAGCAGTCATCATCGAACAACGAGAAACTCGTCCAAAAGGCAAAGTGCGCACCCACCTCATGAGCCATGAGATTGGTTCACGATTTAGTTGGCTCATAGGAACTCGGAAAATCGGCTCCTGAGTCAGACCATGAAAAGACAGGATCCAGTTGATGCCCGCGTCAATCTTTGGGCAAATAATTTTGTAGGTGGACTATCAGGTGGTGGATCGCAACGATATGAATTGTGCCCATTTTCATTGCAGAGACATTTGGCCAAATGAACAAATGAGCCACTCACATTCCATGTCTGCTGCACCTCCCTGCTTTACCTATCTCTGAATATAAATTGACCTCCCTCAATGCGTTCACTGCCTGTCCATAGATTAGCTCTTCGTGCACTTTTATTAGTCCTTTCCCTCAATTGCTAACCTACCCATTTGTTTATAAACAAATGGCTCCTTTTGGCGCAATTTACTTTGGGGTAATTAAATAGGTTTGCTCATAGATACTTTGTGCTCATGGATGACCAATTTAGTTTGTTTGGGTTTGGAGAGCTGGGGGAGTGTTAGTCCAGTTATGTAACGCAGAGTTTGAGCTAGAGGCTGTTTGTTGCTTGCGAGAGCGTTGTTAGTGTTCGGCCGAGCCGATCGTAAAGGGTTTGCACTTAACGGTGGCAGAGGTGCACGTTGTTGCAAGTTGGACGAGGACAGCGATTTATCGCACCTATTGAGCGGAAACGGCTTCAGTCCGATCAACAGGTTAGCCGGTCTGTTCCAGTGAGGAATAACAATCGCTACGGCCTGCGGCTCTTCCGCTCACCGTGAAACTCTGGGCTCTAAATGAAAGCGCTCGCCTCCACTTATTGGCTTGGCCGTTGAGCGGCTAGCCAGCCAAGCGGCTACATGGGAGGTAATGGCGTAACTTTTTGCAGTTACCTGCGAGAAGACAATGCCAAAGCCAGGGCCAGCCGACAATAAGCGAGCGTATCGAATCTCTCCCCCCCCTCTCGCTCCCTGCAGCTCCATCTAGTCCCCCTCTGGCCAGCTAATGGGGGGCGCCAACGCAGACACTACCGCTGTGAGAGCCAGAACGAGCGAAAGTGGCTCCTGCATATATAGGCAGGTAAGTGGCGAGCTTGAGATTTACTTTCAAGCACAACTCAATAGCACACGCTCGTCAGGCTGCCGCCGCCGCCACCGCCTCCCCCTTCGCCAACCAGTGCATCCCCTGCCTGTAGAGCCAATGGCAAGAACCCGGAAGTGCAAGGCTACCAAGCAAGTGGCTGCAAGAGCGCTGGTTCTGGTGGAAAAACTCTCACTTTTGACTAACGGGAAAAGTTAGATTGTCACTCGTCTTGCCTGTTGGCCGCCCGTTCGTTTGCTTGTTGCAACTCATTGCCAATGTGATCGCCTTACTTGGCTGCTGGCTCATTATTGCTGTTGTTGTTCCTGTCATTGCTCGCCTGCTGGCTGGCTGGCTGGCATCCACCTCTCGCATGCTCGCTCTCTCCTTCGCTTGAGTTTCCCGATTCCCACTGGCCTACCTGGCTCACGTTGCCCATTTTGCTCTGATTTAGTTAGCAATGAAAATTGGACCAGATTTAAAAGCGGCAAAACTGACCCGATAATTGGCCAGCGCTTGTAGGTAGCGGCGAGCTGCTTCCCCAAAGCTAACTCCATTGTTTGTGTGGGAATTGTGAGCCAGAGAATTCAAGTTTGATAGCCACAAACTGTTTGCTGTGATTCCAAGTTCATCAGCTCGCTCTCAATTCATCAGGACGCAAGCAAAGACTCGGAAGGCTTGGCGAGCAACTTTTGCCAAGCAAAAGCTCAGCCGAGTGGAACGGCGATAGGTCGCATTGAGTGGGTCCAATTCGTCAATCGGGTTCATGTGTTAGCAGTTGCGCTCTCTCCAGCTCAACTAGCCGATGGCGAAACAAGCCAGCGTAAGGCAGCCGATTAAATGGGCGCTCGGATGCGGAAATCGATCGCCGCCAAGCATCTCACACCTGCAATCTAGACGGAACTGCTAGTTGGTTAAAACTATCGCCTCTAATCGGCCACTTAGCTTGTTAGTGCGTCTTGTTGCGCGAAAACAATTAGCCAATCAATTCAATCTCCTTTGTTCAATGGGCTTGGCTCGTTAAATATGTGACTTTTGGTTTGCCAGTTGGTTAGTTTGCTCGTGAGTTAGTATGTTAGTTGGCCTCAGCGGGTGCTGTTTGCCTTTCCTCATCCGCAGAACAGGTAACTGTTTGTTGGTTTGCGCTCGCAGGGCGCGAAAACGCTCTCGGCTGGCGAGAGTGAGAGCCTGCTGAACGAGCCAACTGGCCAGACGTCTCGAGGAGGAAATCTTACTTCGCGGCCACCGTTTGCCTCCTCCAGGAATTGCGCTTCCTCCTCGCCGGCCATTAGAGTTAAGTTTGATGGATGGGCAAGGCAGGTCTGTCCAGAAGAGAGGGCGGCCAGTTTTGGCTTGCTGGTGGCAGTTTTAGTGCTTACAAGCGCCAGCTTGCCAACCGGTGGGCTCTAGCAACGATGGTTAGCTGGCCACCGTGCGGCCACCCTTGTTATCCTCCGATCTCGCCACTCTCACCAAAGCAAGCTGAAACTCCTGGTTTGATCCTACACCCTTCGCGAGCGATTTGTGTCCGGATGGTCGTGGGCCACTTAGGGAATGATAGCAGAGGAAGCTGGAGTGGTATCTCTTGTAACGCGCTTTAGTCAGGCATTGCTGCTCGCCGATGCTGGTGATTGCATTTGGATAAACGGACACAAGCGCCTTTTTAAGCGCAACCCACGAGCCGCACAAAACCCTTTGTCCAACCGCTTGCGAGCCAACAAAGCGTCGGCGCAGAGATATCTTGGGGGGCGATTGCATAACAAGCGGATTGTATTGTGCTATGGAGATGACTATGGGAACAATAATAACAACAACGCGTTTGTTGGCCTGATAATGAATGCAAAACGTGGCCAAGGCGAGAGTAACACACTCGGCTGACCGCCTATTAGGCTCGTGATTGAGAGATGCGAGACAGAGAATGGCGAGGTAGCATTCTCATTGTGAGAGGCGGGATGAAGGGATGAAAGTTTGCACGATTAATACGCTAGCAATCGGTGGGCCGGCTTGCGAGCGTTTGTTGTCGCTCTCTCTCTCTATCTGAGTTTACGAGCCGAATTATGTTTGCGGAGCCAACAAGAGGGACCAGATGTGTTGGGCTACGTCTGGCGCCAATAACGCCGATGGTTCGCTCAAATCGATTTACTTTGAGCCCCTTGTGGCTTCGGTCTCGGCCCTTGGGTTGGCCAGTCCACAGGCCTGTGAGCTCAGTGGCTCTTTTGCTTGGTTGGCTGGATGGGGGGGGCGGGCAACGCAAAGTTGGTCACCGTCCCCGTCGGCCGCCATGAAAACGGTGGCGGCAATAATTGTTGCTGAGTCCTCTTGCGCCCATCCAAAGGCTCTGGTGGCGGCGACGCCAGTTGCAGCTCCCATGTGCACTTGCAACTCGAAACGCCCCTCCAAAGCCTTAGCCCCACCATTCGCCTCTGTTCCTTTCGTTTTCGAGTATCATTCATTCATTCACGCATCCATCCTGTTGATGGAGTTAGCTCATATGTTTACCCAGCACCTGAGCCGCTTAGCCGGTTGCATGCGAGCCGGCTTCCAAGCTCATGGTAGCGTTGCGAGCCATCGATTAGCGGAAAAGAGAATCCCTTGGGCCGCTCGGCCGGCCGACAGAGGGACACCGTTGAAAGCGCATTTGCTTCCCACTGGCCGGGCTTGAGAAACCGAGTGCGGTTTGCTGGCCGGCGGCAACTGGTAGTGAAATCGGAAGGAGAATGGTCGCAATGATAGGGGAAATGGATGATAGCGAGAACAGTGAGCTCGGGCGGCAGCAGTGGCGGCGGCGGCGGCGGCGGATTGGGCCGGACAGAGATAGGGCTTTCGCGTGAGTCCTGAGATCGAGAAGATAACGGCTCTTGAAGCGCTGCCAACCTTCAATCTATGGCCTAAACTGGCCCGTAAGCCGTCTACAGCTCTCCTGGCGGCCTGCGGTGAAGGCGCTGGCATTGGCTCTTAGCTAACAAGCAGGCCGGGCCAGCGCAAATGGGCGGCTCGCAACGGAGAGGCCGCCAGCCAGCTAGGAAGGAAGGAGGGCGAGTTGGCCGCCAGACAGGTTGGGGGCGGAAGAGGACGGAAGGAAGTGAGAGGTGGCCTGTTGAGCGCGCTGGGTGGAGCCACTCAGCTCGGGCGGCATTGTTGCTTGATGCAGCCTTCAATCGCAGACGAACAGGCTCGGCTCGGTGGACAAGGCCCGTAAGCAACTCTCTCACTCTCACTCTCTTGCTCCCTCTCGCCCTCTGCCATTGGCTCTGCTCGCGAGCAAACAGATCCAACAATCGGCTGGCTTCAAGTTTGAGCGCAACCCGCTCGCTCCAGCTTCCCCCCTCGCAAAGCAAAACAGGCAGACGTAACACAAGCAACTAGCTGAAAGAGCGAGAGAGTCGTCGAATCTTCTTAGTGCACCAACCAGGTAAATCGTCAAGCAAGCGAGCTAGTCTTTCACAAGCAAGAAAGGAGTAGGACGAACAGAGTGGCAGTGGCTGCGTAGTTTGATGTGAGCGAGCGCCTGATGTTGGTTGGTTGGTTGGTTGGGTTGAGCTGAGCTGAGCTGAGACTTGTTATGAGCGTTGACGGAGTCGTTGTATAACCGGCAAGGCTTGATAATGAGAGCCAGCCTCAATTGGAGTTGCTGGTGCTAACGGTTTAGTTTGTTGCTGATACAGTTTGGTTGCAAGCGGCTCGCTCTCGTTGGAGAACATGCGCTTGAATCTGCTCCACTCTTTCTCTGTCACCGTGACTACCTCAAGCGGCCCACTCGGCCGGCCAGCCAGCTAGCCAGCCAACCAGCCAGCCAAAGAGAAGGCAAAGGAAGGCGCGCGCTCGCCCAGTCAGTTAGTTAGTGAGTTAGCTTGTCGGTTGGTTGGTTTGGAGTTAGTTAGTTAGTTTGTTTGTAGTGTCGCCTGTTGTTGCTACCGGCTGCCGGCTGCTGGCTCGGGCCGCCGGACTGGCTCGACGTAAGCTGAAATTGGATGTAAGGGTCGCCATTGCCGCTACCGGTGCCCTACAATTTGTAGACCAAGCAACAGCAGTGAAGGCGACGGAACGAGACCGCCGCCAATCGGGGAGGTTGCGTTAGTTTGAGTTTAGGAATGAGCCTCCCATCGGGTGTTGGTGACACTTATTGAGCCATAACTCTACTGCTCCTGAAAAGAGAGAGTGAGAGTGTAAAAGAGAGAGAGAGAGAGCGAGGGAGAGTTTGGCCGTCGGCTAGACTAGAGTAGAATGCAACATGTAGCATCATTTTAGAGCGACGATCTCTCAAGGTCCTCAGTCCAAGACTAGCTCAGGCTGGATCACAACATCCACATGGCCGCTTAGTCACTTCCTCAAGGCAGCAAGTGATATCAAAGATATGATTGACCTGCGAGAGTCCCGTGTAGTCAAGTAGAGAGGGTTATTATCACTATTTATTGTTTTTGAATATAGAATATTGGTTAGACTGGCGCACGATGTACCAGCAGCAGCAGCAGCAGTTTGCCGCATCACATGCAACTCTACCATGCAACAGCAACCCCATCTTGCAACAGCAACACCAGCAAATGCAAGTCCAATCGAGCCCATCCGGTCACCTGTATCAGCAGCAGGGCCCTCGGGCTGTTTACGCGGAGCACGCGCACCATGCAGACCCGTTCGAGCAGCAGCACTCAAACCAGCAACCGCATCACCATCACCACCATCTCCATCACCAGAACCATCTGAGCAAGCAGCAAGACTCCAACAACAACAACCACCACCACCATCACCACCACAATCACCATCAGCTGCAGCAGCACCATAGACATCACCATCTGCAAGTTCATCAAATGGAGCTCAATCCAGCGCTCAGACAGCACCAGTTGCACAACCAGCACCAGCCGGCAGATCGGAGCCAGGAGCTTGCCAATGGAATGCTTGATTTGCATCACGATGGGCAGCAGGCGTTAGGCCACAACCAACACCACCACGGCCACCTACTGGTCGATCATGGCCGACAGCACAATCTCAACTATCACCACCAAGTGCAGCATTTGATTGACCAGGGCAGCAACAGGCAGCAGGCGCTTCAGAAGCATGTCCACTACGAGACTCAACTTGCGACCACGACAACAGGTAACACTTTCTATGCTGACGGGCACCTGTCACTGGCGCAACAAAGAGGCCACTCAATCAACCAAGCCTCGCCAGCCTCCCACTCACCTGTCTCCTCTTCAAGCTCGCCATCTACAAGCGGCTATGCAGCCCCCATTGTGACAGCTGCTTGCGGAAATCTCACCACAAGCGGCAGCCCGAGTGGCCAATCAATCCAGTCAATGCATCACCAGACATCGTTTCAGGATAATTTAATAACAAACTCAGCCGAGCACTCGTTTGAACTAAATAAGCGCCAATCGCATAACCTATTCCATCATCAGTCGCAACAGGACAATCACAACTCAGATCAAGAGAGAAACTTCAACCTAGCAAACAAGCTCCAAGTTGGGCCAACAGCAACAGCAGCAGCAGCAACAACAACGACAACAACAACAAACATTAATCATCCAAGCAACCAGCACCGGCAGCTGGCCAGTAGCTCTGGTTGCGCTAAATTGCATTCGGGCAACCAGAAAATGGTCGAACAATCGGCCAGACAGCACCGCTCTTTCCAATTGAGCGAAAATAATTCCGGTGGCTCGAGCATATTGGCCGGTTCGGCCGCTCAATCGGCCACGAAGGAGGGCGGCCGCTTTTTGGCTGAACCAGGACAAGGCCAGGCTAAACAACCGAACGCGACTATTGCAGGAGCCTACCTGCCCGAACATGTTCTAAAAAGGCGCCAGAGTCCAGCGATGGGCGGTGGCTTGAAAGCTGGCGGTGGCCTCGGTTACGTGCAATCCGACATCTTTGCTCCGAGTTCCGATCTGTTTCCGATGAGAGACGATGCTGGGTCCATTCCATTTGCTAATGTCTCCACTGAACAAAGCTCCTTGGACTCGCAACAACTTGCAAACAATATTCCAGGGCTCATCGGGATTGGTACCCTCGGGCGACCTGAGCTAAACGCGACTCAATGCCCCAACAATGGCACTCAAATACTGTGTAAAGTTTGCGGCGACAAGGCGAGCGGCTACCATTACGGGGTAACATCTTGCGAGGGTTGCAAGGGCTTCTTCAGGCGCTCAATCCAAAAGCAGATAGAGTATAGATGCTTGCGAGAGGGCAAATGTCATGTTATTCGTTTGAACAGAAACAGGTGCCAGTATTGTCGCTTCATGAAATGTTTGTCGGTTGGAATGTCGAAGGATTGCAAATACTATCATAGAAACCGACCTGTCAGGTATGGGAAGGCTGTAAAGAGGCGCGAGAAGGCATCAGCGGCGAATCTAACGGCAGACCAAAACGGAGACTTGACTCTCAGCCGCACTGGCTCCTCCTGCTCGCCCAAACCAAAGCCCAACTCAATCTCTTTGGATCCTATTGGACAGTCGAATTCTTGCGCTGATCATGAGACCTACAGGTCAACCATCAACTTTGATCCACACTATCACGGACGCGAGGCAAGCTCGAAGCACGTCATTGGGCCCTCCTTCTATAATAGTCCATCGGTCGACGAACTTGTGGATCCAAGGGACTCGAGCCTCCTAGTTGATCTCAACAATCAAGAACCAAGGCTCTGGTACAATCAAGAGCAGCGAATGGACCAGATTCCGGAGCAAAACTCTGTCAGCAAGCATTACGACATCATGACAGACTGCGGACCTAAGTCTCTGGGTCGCGAGAGCCGCGGAGAAATTTCTGAAACCAAACGCGCGTATCCAGCATGCTCGCTACACAACGACACTAACTTTGGTCCAACTACAGGCGTCCAAAGTGTATCTTGTCAACAGTCCTCATTGAGAAATGACTCGCAATCAGATCTTGAGGTGTCAAGAAGTGTCGAGTTCAAAGCTAGCGAACCGAGTCAGGGCCAGCAGCATGCACAGAAGAGGGCAAACCTAGTTCCTATCAACGATATGCTTTTTGAATCACCAACTAAATTATCTGTTAAGCTTGAGCCCTCCTCGGAGCATACTAATCAAAACGATGACAAGCAAACTGAACATAGCTGCAACTCGAATAGTTTTGATGCCAGGCGAAACGAGCTCGATTGTGATCAATTGCAAGGCCACCATCAGCTCGACACGGGCGGGCCGCAGAAGGTGCCAAGCCAGCCCTTGGAAGAGCTGTATCAGTTTGAGCGAGAATACTTCTTTGCCTCTGAATTGGTAGGCGAGGCATCGGACAATGTTGGTTCGGTTGAGGTCTCGCACGTAGACAATGGAGCCAAAAGACTATTGTCTACCCCTGCAAATCAGCTAGAGAGCGGGGTTAGTGTTGGAGCATCTGATTGCAGTAGTTTGAAGCAAGCAAACGAGGCTCAAGCAGGCCAAAAATCTCTGCTTGTAAAACAGTCAACAGCGACAACATCAACACCAACAGCAACCACGACGACGACGACGACGACAAACATAAACAACGATGTCGGTCATGATAGTTTAATGCTCAAGAAAGCTACCAAAAGCGATGACTCCCTAAGGCTCCGTCCAGATCTAGCCAGCGCAGTGGCAACGGGCGCAACAACAGCCCCCGCCGATGGCGCCAGAAAGACAGACACATGTCAAGGCTATCGCAGCGGCCAAATCGAGACTGATGATCGATTGCGACAGTTGAGCATAAGATTCTCCTCAGACACCAGCAAGAAGCCAAGTGCTCACAGTCCACCAGCTAGCGATCAACGGAACGCGGACATTGGGGGCCGCGAGGGTGGAGTCTACGCGGATCTCGCTGCCGGTCAGGCTGTCTCGGCTTCACACGGAGATAGAATTTTTGCAAATGGATCACAACCAGATAGTGATGCAGATGGTAGCAACAAACTGTTTGACATTTATTCCTTTGAGCTGGACACAGAGGTGAGAGACGGCATCAACAAGGGGGCCGAGCGTAACCATGACCTGTTCGAGGTGGTGCAAAATTCGGGGGCCAACCTGGATGCGGCCAAGAATCGTTTGTCGCCACGAACATGCGAGCGGGCGGATATCGTGAGTCCGCTCGAGGGTACCAACGACTTATCCCCCAACATTGGGAGCTACGATTACGATGCCCTAATGGAGGACCAAACTCATCTGGATGACCAAAAACTGGCCGAATTGATTGAACGCATTTCAGCGGCTCACGAGGCCACCTGTGGATTCTTGAAGGTTAAGGCAGGCGAAATTTGTAAGCGCCAGTCAATTTTGACACTCCCCAATATGGCCAGTTCTCAGAATTGTCGCTACCGGGACTCGAGCTCGCCAGCATTGCCGGTTAGAGACTCTGGCAGTAGGCGGCTCACAAACTCGCCCACCTCGTCCATTCTAAATGGGAGCGCTGGTTCGAGAGCCTCAAGCGTTTCCAGCAGCAGTAGTGGCGGTGGATCTCCGATGAACAATGGACAGTACATGGCCAACTCTCCCTCGACCCTATCGCCGCCTAGCGACCAAAATCAAGCCAGCACAAATCCGAAAGCCTCTTCTAGGTATCCAAGTAGCACAAACAACTCTTTCCTTGATTCAACGGCTAATCTCAGTACAGTCACCAAATCTAGCTCCGTTAGCACGGCATCCGGCAATCAAATGAAGCCATCATCAGACCAAGAAGGCAAGAAGAAGGCCTGTAAGCAGGCGAACAACGTCGAGCTAAGCAGAGTTACCAGCTCGGCTGAGGCTCATGAAGAATACAGGATCTGTTTGTGGCAGGAGTATGCCCTTTTAGTGAATCCATCCATCAAGCAAGTGGTTGAATTTGCAAAACAAGTGCCCGGATTCTTAGCCTTGAATCAACTGGACCAATTGTTGTTGATCAAGAGTGGCTTCTTTGAGATTTGGCTGGTCACGATTGCAGGAATGTTCAACTGCGCCGACGGCACTTTAACTTTCGCAGATGGAACTTATATTGATAGAGAACAATTAGATACCATGTTTGATAAGACCTTCTCAACAATCGCCTTCAATTTCTCCATATCATTCAATCAGCTTTGCTTGGATGACACAGAAATAGGCTTGGTATCTGCAATAATCCTTCTCCAACCAAGTAAGCTAAACTGGCTTGAAAGCAAGCGCTGATCATACGCCAAACTTATCTAACCCTCTCCCCCAGTGGCTATGCCATCTATTTTAACCCCTTCAAAGACGACCTCCCCACCCCCTTACCCCCTCTCAACCTTACCAAACAGTTAAACCAACCGCTCTTCGCACCCATGAGGCCGAATGTACCCCCGACTAATCAGCAACCTTCACCTTGTTTCTACTCGTAATCACATCGTTGCACAACATAGAGCGACCTGGGATACGTTGCACGGACGATGTTGCAACGCGCCAGTGTGCGGTTATGCGAGCGCTCAAAACAAAACTCAGACGAAATGCCCAGAACGAGCTACCTGATTCCCGGTACGCCCAACTGATCGTCCAATTGGAGGGTCTAGAGGATATAAACAAAATTTACATGGATTACATTGATTGGTTGCGCTCAAGTTGTTCGGTCATCAGATTGCCCACACTATTTTCAGAAATTTTCGACATTCCAATAAGCTCAAAAAGTTCCTCTAGCAGCGCAATCAGTGGATCTATAGGTGATGAATTAGATGACACGGAGACTGCTGAGGAGTTCAACGAGGACCAATGTGGTAGAGTCTTGAGTTCGAGTTGTACAACTTTCGGGACCATTGAGACGGATAGCCGTTTGCGGCAAGTGGGTAAATCGTTGCCGGACGATAACACAAATGATCTGGTGGAACTAGAACTCGATCAACCGAGTGATCAAGATGTGTTCTTTAAATCTTTGGTCGGCGGCTTCCAGGATTCTGACGACAAGATAGATGCAGCAGATTTGAACCCATCAGTCGAGTGCCTAGATTCGGGCGCTTTAGATCATCACCCTCTAGTCAGCAACTAAATTAATCAAGATCGAGTTTGAATGAGTATGCTTTAGGCTGCCACTAGGATAAATGTAAGACGACTGTCTCGCTGGATGAAAACGCGCTGGACGAGGTCAGGTACTTTTCGTTGAGCTAGAACGAGCTCAGGCAATAAATTGTGCAAGTGCAGGTAACATTGATTCGAGATCAAACAAGAGAAAGGAAGAGAGAGAGATGGAGAGGAAAAGACAACAATCGCTTGTTTCGAGCCGTTGAGATAAAGGCCGTGATTGAATAAGAGCGGCGCTCAAGAACAACTCTTACAAACGAGCCCATCCATTTAGACTAATTAAACAATTACCGAGACAACACAACAAAGCCTCCATGATGTCTCATAGTGTCGTCACGTTCCAACACTTTGAATACAAGAAAGTGAAATGGAGAGGCAATTGGCCAGATCTATCTGCTCTTGAAAGAGGCGCGAGCAGCTGCTAGCTCGCCGATGGGCTGAGCGAGTGTAATGGCTCCAGGGCTCCCCAAGCGAGTGGAGTCTCCCGATATGGATCAGCCAGTTTCGGGTCCGGGTGGTGGATTGATTTTGTCATGAAGCCAGAGGAAGGCATTTCCATAAATCATAAAGCAAGCGCATGCTAGTCTTAGATACACAATCTAGCCAAGAATCAGAAGCTCAAGGAGTTGTCGGCAGAGGTTAGATAATTTTGCGCGTTTATTGTAAACTTGTTGACAAGCATGACGATATTTGGACGTAAATAGCGCTGCTAAAGCGGCGTAAGTTTGCTTTCCAACGATGTTTTCCAACACTAGGCCAAGTCGACGGGCCCTCACTGTCGTTAGATCCAACATTGATCTCTAAATGGTACGCTTGCTGCATTCAATAGTAGTGGCGATGGTAGTGCGGGTAAGCGCTGTGATGATAATGGGCACCGAAGCCGCCCAAGCCGACGTTTAGGCCAACCCCATAGGAGGGCCCATAGCCGTAGTGGACGTGCGGTCTCCTGTAGTGGCCATGGTAGCCGTGGTGATGGTGGTGATGATGATGATGCTGGGCGAGGGAGCCCAAAGCTGCTAACGCGAGCAAGAGCACGCAAACTGCTAGTTTTCCTGGGCCCATAGCTCCTCTTGAGTCTTGTTGCTCTCGTTGAAGGTTCGAACTTAAAAAGCTTTTGAGGATCTTTTAGGTTTAGGAGTTCAGATGAGAGATGGCCGATACGAGCTGCATCGCACCTATTTATAGTTATTGTCGTGTGCTGCAAACAGGTGTCGAGTTGGCCGGAAGCTCGAGGTGGACAGGTTCTCAAGATCCGTTGATATGGAAGAGTCGAGAAGAGTGGAGAAGAGCTAGAGCAAGAGTAAGAGCTGCTCGCTTAGCAACAGTTGCTTGACTCAGCGGGAAGACGAAATGGTGGCAACCTGAAAATTGCTCCAAGAGAGTGGAACTTGAATTTGGGGAAAGTATGGCGAGTTGATTACGCATTAGGCTGCCTTCTAGAATAACAAGCGCGTCGATGTTATTTACAAAGTCGGTCTACCGGCCTCTCGCTCAACTTCAAGATGTTTGCATCTATTTTTAGCATCCCCGCTTGCCTCCTTCCGCCTCCAACTGTAGGGGGCAGCCAGCTGAACTCTCCCGGTTCTTTCCACTGGTTGGCCAGACTGCCGGTCACCTTGAACCCGCTGCCAGTGGTCAGGCGGGTTGACCAGAGGCGGCTTCGTTGCCCGTGGAGGTGCTGGCCATCTTGCGTTAGGAAGCTGGAGCAAGATTCGCGGGCAAGAGCGAAAGCGAGCGCAGGTGAGACGGACATGCTGCCGTCGGGCGACAGCGAGCGAGACACTTGTTGCAAGGATGATGACCCCGCTTGCTTCGTCCGGGACTCAAGGATAGGCGGAGGGAGGACAGCTGTTGGTTGGACAACAAGGGAAATCTCGTCCGATTTGATCGCTGGCTTAGGCGCAGGCCAAGACTCTGGCGGGCAACTTAGACGAGCCGCCTTCATGAGCTTACGGGCGCCACTCTCCCAAGACTCTCGATTGTTCAATCCTCTGGCCAACGACCAAATCATGCAATAGCAGTGGCTTGCAGTTTTGCCGCCACAATAGAAACCAGAGATGGAAGTTTCCATTCGCCGATCGAGGGAACCAAGAGCGCCAATTTGGGCGATGGATGGGCAAGCTTGGCGAGGTGAAAAATTGCCTCGTTAACGTTCGCGCTACAAAATGATCGCCGCCAACATGGGCAAACCTCTGCTCCTCCAGAGCCCACTTATCTGCGACCAGATCTCCCCCCCTGGTGCTTTTGTTGCTGCTTAAGATTGCTGGTTGGCTGTTGGTGTTGTCGGCCCGATAACTTGAGGCTGGTGGTCATGAAAAAGGCACACAAGCGCCCTGTTGCTTGCTCTTGTTGGCCAAATCCGAGACGTCGTTGGCAAACTCTGTCGCGAGGATAGCGCCACCAAGCAACCGCGACCAGCTCCAATAAGTTGCCGTCTCGCCGGTCTTCGCTCTCGGCTCCCCGATCGACCGGCTGGCCGGCATCAATAGCGACTCTCGATAAGATTGGGAGCCCGTCAACCGCCGCTTGGCGCCTTCTCAAGTATCTCGTGTCGCGATGCTTGCGCTGATAGTCTTGGCGCCAGAGAGAAGGAGAGAGACAGAGAGCCTCGCGCACACATACACTAAAGGCGCCTAGATTGTGTGGCCAGTGCTTGCTCGAGAGCCGCGGCACCAAGCTTGGCGCCAGGGATCTTCTCTCCACTTCTATTTGCAAGATGCCGGCCGACACACAGTGAACTTGATCGTTATCGGGACCCGCTGGCGCCGCCGCCGCCGCCACCCGCTCGCTGCTGTTTGCGCCAAATCCAAGCCTCTGAATCTAGCTCGCTTGCCGCGCGTTAAATGGCTGATACACTTCGGCCCCCTCAAAACAGTCTGCGCGCCTTGCTCCTCTTGACTCATTTGGCAGGGCCGCCAGTCCTACCGCAACACTGTCGCCTATGCCCGCTCTGTTTGTCATGGAGGGAGACAGAGCTTTGGCCTAGCTAGCGATGGAAATGTTGGATCTCGAGAGATTGATCGGCTCGCGAACAGTGCACTAGCTGCTCAACTCAGCATGCATTTAGCTTCTTGTTGTACATAAACAGTCTATATAAGCGAGCACAACTTGCGCTAGGCCAACTTGGTTACCGCTCGCGCCTCTAGTGCGCATGTTTGCGCCCATGAGATCTTGTGATCGATCCACGTATATGTATATATATACGCTTGCCACACTATTTCACCTAAATCCTGGGCTCTCCATTCAATTGGACTCAGATTGAATCCACTAGAATAGCGTCCGACAACTTTTGAATCAATCAACCAATCCGATAGAAAACATAAACAACAACACAAACGCCCCAGTCGTTCTTACCAGAAGAGTTCACCGGAAGCCAACAATTCAACGCCTAACGAGAGCCTAAATTAGGTTACTAAACTGAATGCACCGTAAAATGACTCGTCGAATCGAAATGCTCAGAAGAAGCAAGAGAACAATGATCGAAAAGTCAAAAAAAGACAGCCTCCAGGGCAAACTCTCCACAAGCGCAGCACAATACCTGAGGATAGCTTGCAACCTGTTGGTCCTTGCGATGTTCATCTCTGCCCAAGTGTCCGTTGAAGCAGCATCAGCCCGCGTAAACATGCACCAAGTTAGCAGACAGACAAATCAGTGTAAGTAAGACAGCAGCTAGCGATTTCTTGGAATCTAGCGCCAAACAGAGACTAACCATCTATCATCTTTCAAACGATGTAGATTTCCTAAACGAGTTCTGTGATCTAGAATCCAAGACTCTCAGAAGCGCCAAGAAGCTGAAACAAGCCTCGGACACTCACTCGCTCTTTCTAACCTCCAAGAATACCCTCTCGTCGGTTCGAGTTCTTCCACAAAAACAACAAATGCCCTCAAGTATCTCCTTTGGCTTTGGCTCCTCACAACAGCCCCAAGCGCCCATTTATAAGCAGCTCAATTGTAGCATTATAGTTGTTGCCCCGAAGTCACACGGGCTCCTGGTCACTGTTAACTCAATCGGTTTGCCAAAGAACCTCACGAAACTGGGTATCATATTAAACCATGATTCAGCTCATGCTCAGCACGTTCACCTAGAGGGCGAAACAACCTCAGTCAACTACTTGCTAACCCAACCAGGTAGCTCAAAGATAGCCATTAATTTGCAATCATTCCAACCTATCGATTGGTCTCATGTTTCATTCGACATTCTTTTCACAGTATACAAGAAGGCGAATAGCACCGGATGTCCAAACACAAAATGGTTCGATTGTGGTGACAATATCTGTGTTCCGTCGTCTCTTGTTTGTGATAACAATAGGAATTGTCCAAATGGGAATGATGAAATGATTTTCTACAGATGCTACTCGCCACTGTTTTGGTCGATTGCCGCCTCAACAACAATGGCCTTGATTCTGGTGATTATTATAACAAGCATAATTTTGTTTGTTAAAAAGAGGCGTGGACTCAGTAGACAGCACTCTTTCTCGAACAATGTTCTAGCTTCGGACGGAGATCTCATACATGATGACAATTCAAGCAAATTGGATCTAACACAAGAGTCAGCGGCCAGGAGTAGCTCCTATTTAGCCAATAATCTATACTTGGGCGGGTTCGAGAACCCAGTTTGGACTAATGGAACACTGACTAAGCAACAATCAACGACCAAACAGTACAGTTCACAATCTACATCACCCCCCTCGCCTTCATCCTCCAGGCTATTGATTTCGCAAAAGTCTTTCATTGAAAGATAAAGTTATATGAAAAGAGATAGGGAGCGAGAGCCTGATAGATAAAGATAGATTGGTGATAAGATTGAAAGCAACAGATCACTAGAAGGCTCATCAGATACTCAAGAGCGTATTTCCTTGCTCCTCCGAATTATCAATAGACAGTATTTATTTCGGCTTCGAGCTTACGATATCTATGGCATACCCTCTGATTGTTAGAAAATTACTGTTCTTAAATATGCTAGAATTGTCCAAAATAAACGGCTTCAACTTTGTTTCGTAAAACTCTATGGCCCTGATGATCCTCTTATCGTCCGCATTGTATCCAGCTCCGTAGTTGGAAACTATTATGTTTTCTGTCGCTTTCTTCTCTTTTTTAGTATCCCCCGCGTCCTCATCGTCGTTCTTTCTCTTCATTGCTCTGTTTTTCAGATGCGACTAGTTTTAGATTTGTCTTTAGAGCTGCAGGACGAGACGATCCAGAGATCTGGTTGACCCAACGATCAGGTGAGGACCCTCTAGTGTTAAAATTTGGTCAACAAAAACACGTGCGCCGTTTGAATTGGTGCTGCTACTTCGTACTCTTACTCTGTTTTTGGTACCGAATCCAGAGGTAAATACGTGAGTGAACAACATGCATACTGAGGTGTTTTTACTAGGCGACTAACCTCAAATGACGGCAATAAGATCTTGCCATCATCAGATTTTTTATTATGATCGAAATTGATCTCTCTTATCTGAGGGCTAAACAATTTTGTTAATCAAGGGTTGACTATATAATTTTGCGAAGGCATATACACAGCACTGCCGTCATAGGGAGGGGGGTTGGGCATCACATGGGGCATATGTTGGGGGAAACCGGCTGGTACCACAGGGTACATCGATTGAGGCGGGCCAGTGTAAATCATTGGCTGTTGTGGTGATGCTGCATAGGCATTCATTGGATGAGGGGCCCCGGAGGGCTGGGGTGCAAATGGCTGACCACTGCTAGTTGGTGCCATCATGGAGGCTTGAGAATAATCGGCTCTTATATTATTATGCTGTTCGCCCCTATGGTGATAATTCTGAAAGTTACCCCTGATATATCTGGGTGACATTTGCTGGGCAAAGTGTGGGGGCACTGGGGACATATAGTGTATCTGGTTTTGAAAATGCGGATGCGTTTGATTTTGCATAAACTGCGCGGCATGGTGTTGCTGCTGATGAGGAGAAAGACCGTGAGGAAACATTGGAACCTGCTGGTAATAATGACCATGCGGTGCATGAGCCATGGGACTAGAGTTTGTCGGATCTAAAACTGTCGCCCCACTTGTTACAGCAGCAGGGCTAGCCCCGTTGGCCTGAGCGCCCTGACTCGTAGCTGGAGATCTTGGCTTAAATTCTTTAGCATGAGGGTTTAGTTTAGATTTCCGGGCTAGCTCGCTATTGTGATCCTTTACTTGGCTACCCATACTGCTTGTATCACTACGTTCTGAGATTGTGCTTGTGTTTAGGGCAGAAGTTGACGTAGGGGCAGCTGGTGGTGCAGACGAGACAGTGACTTGAATTTGAGTTTGTGATTGCTGGACCGACTGAGTAGCGGTAAGTGATGGCTGTTGCTGTTGTTGTGGCTGCAACTGTTGTTGAGTTGTAGAACTCTCAGCATTGAGTTGCGACAGCTGGTGGTGCTGCTGCTTTGGCTGGGGTTGGGTCTGATGGGCTGATTGCTGAGGTTGTTGCTGGGGTGTCTGTGGAGTTTTCTGCTGCTGGTTTGACGCTTGATTCTGGATATTGGGCGAGTGCTGCATCGGATGCGAATTCATTTGGTCTAGATTCTGACCCGATGGCTGTCTTGGTGACGGAGCTAATGTCAGTTGCTTTCCAAAATTTTTCAGAGAATCGAGACGAGATCTGTCGTATCTTTGTCGGAAGTTCTTGTGGGTACCGTTCTGATTGCTATTGTTTACTCTATTTACCAAAGGTCGATGCATTGAGTTGTGCTTGTTTTCTTCATCACCCTTCTCTTCTTTGGTTGGACCTCGGTTACTTGAAGCTGGACTTTGATGAGTATTGGGTTTGTCATCACGATCAGGATCTCTATGTTGTGGTGGCCGGCCTTGTAACCTCATTGGGTTATTGAATTGCGTTTGATGCGGCGACTGATGCTGCTGCTGCTGTTGTTGCGAGTGTTGCTGCTGCTGCTGCTGCTGCTGGTGATGGTGATGTTGTTGATGCTGATGCTGATGTTGGTGTGGGTGCTGTTGTTGTTGTTGTTGTTGTTGCTGCTGTTGCTGTTGATGCTGCTGATGGTGGTGTTGCTGCTGCCCTTGGGTTTGATGATGATGTGCCGGCCTATCGTCTGGGTGGCGGTGACCAGCATTGTCATCGTTTTTGATGTTTTGAGATTGCTTCATAGGTGATGGTTTCTGTTGAGGCTGATGCGGTGATTGTTGACGCTGATTTTCGTTGATTATATTGTTCGATGGACCAATTTGTCTGTTCTCCTCGCGTCCACCATCGGTCGTTTCACTGTTGTTGACCTTATTTGAGGGAGCAACCGAGGGTGCTGGTGTTCTAATAACTGCACTGTATTTATCTTCTTCATCGGCATCATCCTCTTTGGCCAGACGGCTTTGTGATTTAGGGTTGTTTCCTATGTCTTTGGCGATCGCGGCAGCTTGCTTTCGCTGCTCCCTAGTAGTATGCTTTGGCAGTGGGAGGGTGTAATCTGTTAGCTTTTCATCATAGGTTGTGGTTACTTTGTGGACGCGTTCATTATAACGGAACATCTCTTCAGCATCCCAACCGCGAGCGTTGTTTTGACTGTCATTCTTGGTGTTCGCTGAGTTAGCATCGTCCAATGACAACGCTGTATCTGGGTCGGCATTATCTCCATCGTCATCTTGCCAACTCTCCAACTGTCTGAGCTCTCCAGATTTGTTTGCATCATAACCGCTAATATCAGCATCGGTTGTTAATTTTCCTACATCTTTCGATGTGTAGTTGAGGTCGACATCGGCAACTGTGATGCAGACAATGTTTTTCAAGTCGAAGAACGCCTGCTTCTGCGCCATCGAGCCGCCCTTGAGGGCCGCGTAGAGGCAATCCTTGCTGCTCAGCTTGGGATCTATCTTGACGGCATAATCTAGGCAGATTGTAAAATCTGGACTAAATGTGTTAAATAAGCCCTCCCAGACGGTGCGATCGTCGGTCTGTAGATGGACCGTGGAGCCAACTATGGACGTACAAGCATGCATCAGCCTACGATTCTTGTAAACGCCATGTGTTAGCTTTGAACTGTCCATACTGGCGGCCATGATAATGTGATAATAGAGTAGTGTGCTGCTGATTCTGTTTATACCGGGCTGATTTGTGACTTGGTGGAGGAAGTGGTGAGTATGATAAATCGGGAAATCAAGAACAATACGAGGATGGAGTTCTCATGAAAATCGTTCGTGGATGATTGATACAGTTAGGTTGCTTGACTGGTTTGACTCGACAGTGTGCGAGGGGGAACCCGTCGGCTGATCTGTGTGGATCGGTGTCGTTCAGTGCTGCTGCTGCTGCCGCTGCCGCCGCTGCTTGGGCTGTTGCTACACACATACAATCGGCAAGAATGGGAGAGAGGGCGAGCGATAGCAGGCGCAGTATTTCGCCAATCCGCCGTCGCTGGCGCCGTGCTAACGACGCCGCGAAGATTACCGCTGAAAGCCTACGCTCTGTGCGGCGAATGGCCAGTCGTATACGCAAAAGAGAGGCAATGGGAGCAGGAGCCAGCGAGCGCGGCTAGACCAACTGGAATTCACAGAGAAAGAATTGCAAACTCGCGGAAGCGGCCGACTATGCTGTTCGCTGGCGCGAAAGTTTGAAATCAAGCACTGGAACCACTCTTGGCGCTCAAACGAATACAATAACAAGCTGATATCAACATGTGGTTTCCTTAATCGGCGCCTCAACTAAACGAATTTGCAACATTGATCTCTCAAGCTCCAGCATACGTCCCAGCGGCTCCATTTGGTCGGTCGTATTATGATCGATTCTCCCAAGTTACCTTCGTTGGGCTCACTATGCTTAATCGATAGCGTCATGGCTTCCTCGCTCTAGGCCGTTCAATCGATCTATCTCTCGGAACTATTGTGATATTGCATGCTGTGCTCAATGACGACCCCACATATCAGCTTTGTGGTCAACAATGTTCGGGTTTTCTTCCCCTTCGAACCATACGATACACAACGTGATTACGTGGAAAGTGTGATCAAGGCTCTAGTGAACAAGCAGAATGCTCTCCTCGAGAGCCCCACAGGAACAGGCAAAACTCTCTCTCTATTATGCTCCGCCCTAGCATGGCTTCAGAGCCCGCTCGGCGGCAAATCAATTATTTATTATACAAGCAGGACACATATGCAACTTGCTCAGGCTGCAAAGGAGTTGAAGAGGACAGCCTATGCTAGGAATCCTGCCGTTGTGATCGGAAGTCGAGCTCAAATGTGCCTCAATGACGAAGTCAGACATCAAGCTGGTGACCATCTGATAAACCGAGCTTGCCGTAATGCCATCGCTAAGAACGCCTGCTCTTACCATTCTAACTACGAGCAAAAACTTGAGGCCTTGGATATCAACGGGGTCAACGATATTGAGGATTTGTGTCGCTTTGGTCGAAGCAACTTATGTTGTCCATTCTATGCTAGTAAGAAAGTTGCAGAGACTAAGGCGTCTCTAATTTTTATGCCTTACAACTATCTTTTAGATGCTTCTATTAGGAAGAGTATTCAATTGAAATTCGAGAATAGTGTGATCATTTTCGATGAAGCCCACAACATTGAGAGTGTGCTGAAGGACTCTGTTTCAGGTAGCTTTACTCGGTCATGTCTTGCTACAATTCAAGAGAGCTGCCTCAGGCTGCCGGCGAAACTTCATGAGGCTCTCAATCAAGTGAAACATGGTCTCACCAGGTTTGGCTATGACCCCCAGGATAAGCGCTCGCAAGTTGTTGATGAGTTGGGTCGGCAAAAGAACAGCAAGCATGATAAAGAGGTCAAAGTTAACCCTATTGAGGAACTCGCTGAGAAATTAACAAATGATAAATTGCAACAAGTGAACAAATGTGCTGATTTGCTCAGAGAGGAAATTCCAAAGTGGTTGACTCTGGACAAAACTGCTGGGATTCAGAAAGTCCAGCAGGTTATGCAGTCTGCCGGAATACTATATACTACCTCTAGCATGATCATCACAACCCTGGAGAGTATGGCTTCATTTTGGTCGATCGCTGGAGTCATGAGTCCAGTCCTTGTTGCAAGATATGTGTCAAGCATCACGAATCTAAGTCGAGTGGTTGCAATACTATACCCTGAAGAGTGTTTAAGCGTAACGCGCCAGACTAACCATGAATCAGAGCTAAATCAATGCTACACAACTCATCTAAGAGGCATTTATGAGACTTCTCGGGGTTTTGAGACTAAAGGTAGACTGAAAGATTGGGAGCTGAACATATGGTGCCTTCACGCGGCCATAGGTATGAAAAAATTAGTTGATTCTAGCAGCTTGAATGGCCCAAGATCTCTCATCATTACATCCGGAACTCTTGCACCCATGAGACCAGTCGAGGAAGCTCTAGGTATCGAGTGTAAGATCGTCAAGGAGCTAAAGCATGTCATCGATGATAGGCAGTTAAAGATTATGATCATCGAAAACTCGCCCAATTCATATTCACTCCTTTCCACCCACGAGGCTGCTAAGAAGGATGCTTATATGGATGCGCTGGGCAGAACATTATTGCCATTATTACAGATCTTACCATTTGGAACTCTCGTCTTCTTCCCGTCATACTCGCAACTCGATCGGACAATCGCGTATTGGAGAAATAAATCGACGATATGGAAGGATATCTCTTCGATAAGTGCAGCATTCATTGAAAGTAGAGCAGGCGAGTTATTCTTACAAGATGTGGCAACGTTCAAGCGTAAAGTTGATTGTGGAGCTGGCAGGACTCGTGCTGTCTTCTTCGGTGTTTGTCGCGGCAAATTATCTGAGGGAATCAACTTAGAGGGCAATCACTGTCGCACTGTCCTACTTACTGGATTGCCTTATCCGAACATATCGGACCCAAAAGTAGATGCAACGAAGAAGTTCAACGAAAAAAAGGGTGACAACAATCAATGGTATTCGCACCAAATGAGACGAGCTTTGAATCAGACCATCGGAAGGGTTATCAGGAGTCGCAATGACTTTGGTATGTTAATTCTTTGCAGCCCAAAGTTTAAGCCTCTTAAATGGGGCATATCGGAGTGGGCGAAGAAGTTTTTTCCCATTGAGGCTCAAGATATCAACAGTGCGGAGAGTCAAATCAAAGACTTCTTCAAGGTTCATGGCATCCTCATTACTGAATCCGCTTCTGAATCTGTCGGTGCATTTGAGCTCAGCATGATGAATAGAACCAACAATCGCGCTATACCCTCGGATGCGAGCCGAAGCAACTCACAGGATAGCAACCATAACCAGGGTAGTCCAACACCTATAGCTGCTTCCATTCGAGATAGGCAGGCCGCCATGATAGCTGAATATAGGGTTGATAGGGCGACCTACGAACGCTTGATCAGCAGTCGTGCTCGCACGGCTAACCAGACTGAATTGAACCCACAAGCTAAACGACCTAGGACCACCACAGAAATATTCGAGACTATCTGCAACCAAGATGCTGCCTCATCGGGGATCTCTCTATCGTCTACCAGAAACCTGAAAGACGACGTGTATCCCAACCCAGTTCCTGCACAGCAACCTACAAACACTGTTTGTGAGACCCTTAACAACGTGTCTCCTGAAACAAGTGTTAATCACAGCCAGGGTGGCTACCAACAGGGCATTCCATCAGACGAAGACTTGAACGAGGTCTACATACCGAAACCACCGCCAAAAAGTCTGAACATATTCAAGAAAAGAGGTTTGAGTAGACAAAAACCAAAGCAGACTCAATCGACCATCAGGTTGGTAGAATGAACTTATTAAAAATCTTAGTATCTTCTCTACGACCCCTAGTGCTAACTTTCTTGTAGCTCCCAAACCTCGAGCACAACTCACAACTATTCCATTCTAAACCAATACAGGAATCCTAATAGACCATCTCTCTACAAGTGTTATATTTGTAAAGATATAGCCGACAATCCATATCGCACTAGCTGTCCTTGTAGTCGGGTCGGCTGTCGTCGACATATCAAGGTTCTTGATAAAACAAAGTGTGGAGATTGTGGAACTGTGCTTAAGTTGAGAGAATTCAAGCAATTGCACTTTAGATCAGCCTTTTATCTTGAGGAGAGACAAAATTTAGTGGTGGTCAATTCCGATAAGAACTAATGAGAATCTGCGCACCTTCTCCTGTGATCAGTCTCCGCTCGTGCGTCCACATGCCTTGTTAGATGTAATCTCATGAGTGATGTATTCATGGGTTACGATTTCGTGACTGTGAGCGCTGCTTGGTTTCTGGCCCTGTGTGAATCGCTGTCAAAGTAAGCAGTTACGGAAATAAATTCGATAGTCAAACTTCCAGCTGGCATCCTTACTCCATGTAATATTACATCCAACTCTCAATTAGATCACAACAAATGCGGTATATCTGTTTCGGACGGTTGACATAATGCTAACCAGTCTACTGAATGTGGCTGAAACATTCTTACTGCTATCAGTGACCGCAATTTACGTGGTACACTGTCCTTACAGCAAGGTAGAGGAGTCGTTCAATACTCAAGCTATCCACGACATAATCAATCTTTTCCCGGGCAAGCTTCCATATCAAGACGTTGTGAGTGGGAACAGATCGGTTCAAGAGATTGCTACTCGTTCTCATCTGCCATGGGATCACATACTTTTTCCAGGAGTGGTACCCAGAACTTTCGTCGGGGCTCTACTGGTTGGTTTGCCGATGAAAATCGCCATACATCTCATGGCCTTATGGACTGATTACCATCCAGATAGATCCGCTCAGGAGGATGAGCCAGACTTTACCTCTCAATTTGTTATGCAGTTGGGCTCAAGGTTCGCACTATCAAGTCTCGTAGTTCTCTCTTTAACTGCGATAACTAAAGCAGTTCAAAGGAGATATGGACTCCCCTTCAGATTGTGCTTCCTCTCTGCAACCGTAAGTCAGTTCCATTATATGTTTTATGCGGGTCGGTTTATTCCCAACACCTTTGCAGCAATCCTGGCAAATCTGGCCTTTGCATCTTGGATCAATCGACGGCATAGCCAATCTATTATATATATTGCGCTCTGCGTCGTGATATTTAGATTTGATTCGTCACTCTTTTTTGGGTTACTCCTGATTGATGCAATATTTATTAGACGCAATATTTCGATCGCAAAAGTGTTGAAAGTGGGTATACCCGCAGGTGTGATTGCATTATTGATCACTCTCATTGTAGACTCTATATTCTGGGCAAGACCGGTCTGGCCAGAACTCGAAGCCCTACATTTCAACATATGGCTCAACAAATCACATGAGTGGGGAACTCAACCATACCTGTGGTACATTTACAGTTGCCTGCCGAGGATGATGTTAGCTTGTGGGCCCTTGATTCTGTTGGCAGATCACAAAATCACCAGGGATTATCTTCTTCCGACTCTAGCATTCATCTTCACTTATTCACTTCTACCGCATAAAGAGCTACGATTTATCCTATTCACCACTCCATTTCTGAATATCTGTGTTGCTAGCGGACTGATGAATATCCATTTTTACACGCGGATCTTCCTTGGTCGGATTACTGCGAACAGAAAACGAGTGGACAGAGCCGCGAGAGTCACATTGGCACTTATACTCCTTGTGATTATAGCGGCGAACGTGTCTATATGCACAATTTTATCCCGTATTTCTAGTCATAACTATCCTGGTGGTCAGGCTGCTTTATCATTAGGAACAACTAAGGAGTTGCTAGCCAGCGCAAACAACCCAAAAAGGAGCCCGGGGTTAGTTGATTACACATCTGGTGTGGGCGTCTATGTCAACAACTTGGCAGCACAGAGTGGTATGACTCGATTCCTACAGGTGGACGGAGTTTACTATGCGAAGCCAACAAAACTTGACGAGAGAACGTTCCGGAAGGTGTATAAACTCCTCTACCTCATCCTTGAGCCCAGCGAGGTTAGCGAGTTTCTGAGACATCATTGCCTGTTAGACAAACATCAAGAACATTTGATTAAAGGTCGTGCTGAAAATTGGAGGCGTATTAATGATGAGATCAGATGTGAGTTACCGAATCAACCACAAATGCTCTGTTCAATTGTCGATAGCATCAGCGCTTTCAAATCTGTCAATATTGGCGGCTTATGGAGCAGATTGAAGCAAATGGCTTCACTCCAGCATCCCATCAATCCCATAGACGACGATGTCTTCATTAGGACAAGAATCGCGTTGAATACTGTAAGATGCTCAACTAAGAGCAAGTTCAATCCGTTTGCTTAGTCTAGAATTATCATTAAATATCTCTCCACAGCTGTGATCCTATCGATTTTTTAAATGTGACTAAGGTAAAGGTATCTCAAGCTCGTATAAGAACATCGACATCTCATCTCTGAGTCGGATTAATCTCTCATCCAGGTCTGCAGAGCGCTCCTCGGGGTGTTGCGATTGTGATGCTGCATGAGAAGTTGGATCCGCCTGCTGAGATAAATTCACATTGGATTGGCCGATTGAGCTCGGCTGATTTAAGCCCACGAGATCGTTTATTATCAGAAAAACTCTTATTTCTGACACAAGTTGCATTAATGATTGATAAGACCTAACTATCTCAGCAGACTTTACTTGAACCTCAAAATTCACATGCTCTGTTTTTGTTCTCAACAAATCCATGTAATTCTCGTAGATGAGTTTTATGTTATCCTTCAACTGTTTATGATAGTTCTTCAAAGTGAGCTCGTGCGACGCCATGATATCTTTTCTCCCTTCTGTCTGTTCGGTGAAAACAGTGAGGTGACCGAAGCAAGTACTTCATGCCCTGCTAAATAACTGAAATCGGTCAAAATTTTTGATTCGAAACAATCGTGCTGCACGAGCTCACACACAAATTATTCTACCGACATTCAGCCCAAGCCCCCTCGATCTTTGAATTGTAGAAATTGTAGAAGCTAGGACAGATATTGAAGAACATCCTTGAATCATGTCACTTTTCTCTCCTGGCAAGCTCTCACAAGTGAACTGATGTAAAGTCAAATCATTGATTATGGTCCTGAACTAAGCAACCCATAGTTTTAGCTTAACACAGCTTAACACTCATTTAGATTGTTTATTGAAGAATACCTCTTAATCTCTCACCTCTTAAAATAGAACAACCATAAGCCGTGGTGTCCATAATTCACGATAATAATCTTAGTAATAATCAATAATGACAATAATAATGGACATGACTCTCATGCAATAATATCGATTGCATTCTAGTCATCAATATCTTGTTTCTCTTGATTGACGTCCCATATCTCTGCAAGAAACTCTGGCAGGCGGTGATTTTTGACTTTCAACGAAAAACATACATCGCTATTCACGATACCTAGAGCTCTTAATTCGGGCAATAACGACAACAGTCTGGCGAACTTACACTTTTCTGATTGCTCGCGGGATTCAACATATGCTTGCATCAGCTCTAGGTAAAATTCCTGAATACTTTCGACCTTCTCCGGCTCACGAAGGTTCGGCCTCTCACTAAATATAATCAATGCTGTAATAAGAGCATACTCTGCTGGGTCCAGACGTAGGATCACTGTGGACCTACAAAAGTTGAACATAGCGTCCGCAATTTCACCAATATGAGCCTTACGATAGTTTTCACGAGTAAAAGGCTGATTGTTTGCAAATAGTATACTATCAGTTTTGATGTCATACTTTCTAGTTGATCGTAGCATCATGACCTCACTAGCGCATGCCTTCAGTAACGTGATCTGATCTTCTCGAGTCAACGACTCAAACCCGTAAACTTTCTTTGCGAACTCTACAATTAGCTTGACGGTCAGTATGGTCATCTCAGTAAAATGTCTCAGTTGACTCTCGCCTTGTACCTCATTGTATGGTGGTACGTTTCGGATATCTTCCTCTTTGGGTGATTCGAACTCCTCTTGATAACGAATAAGGTCGTTAATTATGTCGATGCGCTCTTCTAATATTTGCTTGGCTCTAATCTGTAGACATTGTTCCATAGATAGATTTTGGTGCATCAGAAGGTTATTGTTTACGAAGTGCAACCTGTTTGTCGTGTTATGGCCGGGCAATGGGGATAGGCTACTTGCATGAGTCTGTTGCAAGGCAGCTAGCCGATTACTGGGCGTAAGTAGAGGATCATTGATACCACTTGTAGGCAAGTGAGTCGGAGGAGATGAATGTGTCAGTCCACTCGGTGTAAACTGTCCGTGTGCTGGTCCATTGAGCGAACTATGACTCGAGGGTGGTAGAGGTGGCGCATGTTGCTGATTGTTCAATTGTCCAGTATGAGGTGGCGAGACACCCAGGCTATTTGGCTGATGCGTTAGGGCTCGGTGGTGTGGGATTGAGTGATGGTGGTTTGTGGGACCGACTCCAAGGTTTGAAAGTGTGAGTTGAGTTTGAGGCGCTTGGGGAGCGATAGTGGCCGCTGTAGCTGGTGTATGGTGCGGGTGTATGGAGTTACCATTGCTGTTAAGATGATGATTCTGGTGCGAGTTTAAATGGTGCGTTGGGTGGAGGTGATTGTTCGCCGAGAGGCCTACATGTGAGGTTGGTGGCGCAGTCTGATGGGAGGTTGCAGTTTGTTGTATTGTTTGGTTACCGTTCGAGTTTGGATGATGATTCTGGGCATGTGGTAGAAGTGGTTGCTGATGAGGAGCTTGCTGCTGCTGCTGCTGGCCACTAGCTCCAACCTGATGATGACTCGGATGATGGCTTGGTTGTTGTGTTTGTTGCTGCTGCTGTTGTTGGCTAATGGGCGTGTTGTTAAGGTTAAACTGTGGCTGCGTTCCATTTGGGGTGCAATCTCTAGTTGTTGAGTTTGGTTTGTCCTTATCCTTTTGGGCCCGTTTTGATTCGCGCTTGATAGCACATTGAACCTCAGGAACAACGCACTCTTGTCTCATTCCAACTGCCTTACACTTCTTCAATCGACACGCCTGACATTTCCTTCTCATGTACATGTCAATCTCACAATTGCCACCATATTTACACTCGTAGACAACATTTTTAGTGATCGAGCGGCGAAAGAAACCCTTGCAGCCCTCGCAGGATAGCTGGCCATAGTGAAAACCGGACGCCCTGTCGCTGCAAATAAGACACAGCTCGTCCTGTTGCGTTGGATTTGCCATTTTGGCTTTGGATGGGGCTGGCAGAGGCCCGCGCTAAGATTGTTGGTTTTGATGTTGTGGGAAAGCACAAGTTGCAGCTGCCGTTCGCTCCTCCGTCCTGGGCTCCCTCCTTTGCCTCTGCTTCCAGCTTTGGGCTCGCGCGTCGCCCACCAAGGACACTGGTGTAAATATGATTAATTCTGGTTGTTGGATAATTGGAGTAATAGTGATGGCTGGGTCGTGATAGGGATCTAAGTGTTGTATATAATATTGTAAAGGGATAGAGATAGTGAGGAGAGAAATAGCTTCAGTGTGTGTGTGTGCGCGTTGTGTGTGTGTGTGTATGTGTACGATTCCCAGTTATAACAAGTATAGTGCAGAGCAGTGAACTGCGTTTGGCTGGAGCGAGAGAGAGAGAGAGAGAATACACAAGCCAAGTTGAAGGGAGCAACCAACCATCCATTGCCTTCTGGCCGACTGTTTTTAGCTCTATCCTCCTGGCTCACGAGAATAAAAGGCTGCTGCTGGCGCGGCCGCCGAGCCAGCCCAGCGAGCGGTGGCTCAGCGAGCGCCGCCAACGATAGGCTGTGCGAGCGCGGCCCTCTCGACAATGGCATTGAAACTCAGGCAACACTGAACTTGTCTCTCTGTTTCGCCTCCTTCAGTTGAACTCGAACACGGAGAGAGGAGGAGGAGGAGGCGAGGGGGCAGAATGGGGGCGACGAGAGGCAGCGCGGCGGCGGCGGCGGCTCTGCTGCCAGCTGGCCGCACACGCGAACCAGGCGCCCTGTTCGTGTGCCCTTCGCCCGGATTCCTGTGCACAGGGCGAGCGGGCGGCCGCGCACACACAACTCCTTTGCACTGCGGGCCAGCCCGGCCGAAGGGGCTGGCTTATGTGTGTCTGCCTTGCGGCTAGAAATATGGCCGAGCGGGCGCCAGCTGCCGGCCAGAGCTCTGCACAGGAAGCGCGCAGGGGCGGCCGTGTGCGCGGCCCGCAGAAGGCAAGCGGGCGCAAACGTTTCCCAGCCAGAGTTCAATCCACTCTGCCGGCGCCAGCTCAACTCGCTCGCCCGAGCTGCGCACAGTTGGGCCCGAGCGAGTGTCGTTGCCATCGCCGCCCCTCCCCCAGCGCTTCCGCCCCCAAGCCGAGCTCGCCAGCCAGCGAGCGGCGCCAGAGCAGAGTTGGTATGTAGCAAGCCATGTAGCCGGGCCGGCTTGCAGAGTGGCCACCGCCGCCGCCGCCGCCGCCGCCGCCAGACAAGGCAGCCTACATAACACAGGGGGCTGGCAGCGGGCGCTCGCCAAGCCAGCTCGGCGCTTCCAGTTGGCAAGCCAGAATTGCGTACGTGTGCCCGGCGGCTCGAGCGCCCGCTCGCACTGCCGAGCTTGCCGGCGACGTCGACAGAAAGCCAGCCAGCCAGCCAGCTCCGCCCTGTGCAAATGGCTCCAGCGCCGCCGCCAGGGCAACCCAATGGCCAACTGCGCGGCCGCTGGCGCCGCCTTCAAGGTCGACGGCGCCGGGCGCAATCGCGAAGCCAGTCGGGCGGCCGCACGTCACTGGTGGCTGGCTGCCGGGCGCAACCAACGCAACGCTATCCAGGCCCATCGCTCGGCCAGGTGGAGGCGCATTGGTTGGCGGCGGCTCCACTGGCGGCCGACGGGACAAAATAGTCCCCCGTGAGTCTGCATACGCACTCTAGCACCCTCAAGCGCAAGCTCGCAACTCCGATGGCAACGGCGCCTAACATTACGTAAGTGACACAGATAGTATCGCACAGGCTGCGCTAGCCGGATGCTGCGCCCGCTGCTCTGGCAACCACATGCGGGATCCACTGAACTGGACTGGATGGGACTGGACTTGACATTAGAAACGGCCGCCCGCCCGCTGGCCTTCGAGCGCGCAAAACTGGCCGCCTGTCTAGGTCAAGTTCAAGTCCTCGTTTCGCCTTCAAAACTCAAACCAACACTCTGCGCCCGCCAACAAGGGAGAGCAAATTTTGGCCCAATCCTCTCAATGAGCCAATTCGGCCAACAAACCGACTTTATATTTGCCCGTCCAAACAGTCGAGTTGGCACATTTTTGTAAGTCGATGTAATTTCGCGTGAGTCACCAGAATTGGCGACGCTCGCTTGTAGTTGAGCTACATTGCGCGACGGTCCCACATACTATCACACCTGCCAGCTGGCGCCCTCTTGGCTGCCTCCCATTCAATCTTATCTTCCTTCTGTCTGTTCGGTGAAAACAGTGAGGTGACCGAAGCAAGTACTTCATGCCCTGCTAAATATCTGAAATCGGTCAAAATTTTTGATTCGAAACGATCGTGCTGCACGAGCTCATAAACATATCATTCTATCGACACTGAGCCCTAACTCTCTCAGTCTTTAAATTGTAGAGATAAAGATACAAGCCTGAGTTTCATTCAATAAATGATATTGTGGGCTAATATAACTTCCCTAAGAATATCACTGGAGTCTTTGATGAACAGTCGCTTTTCTAATAACGTTTTATCGCCTTCTAGCTGAATTAAGTTGATACCAGCAAGGCTGTTCAGGATCGCCTGGTACCCTTCGCTTGGTATGTGATAGTTTTTAAGGCGGTCGTCTTTGGATAATCTCTTCGTAAGCTGATTGTACACTCCCAGCGCTTCAACGTTCTCTTCTCCCACTCGGGAGCATTCATCTAAAATACATTTGAGTACATATATCTCCAGTGGTGAACAATAATTTAAGTAATCACTTCTCTGGGAATCAAGGTTTTGATGCCCAACCTGATCGATGATGGCAGCGGTAACCTTCGGTACGTTCTCTTTGAGGGCCTTATCGACAGCTGAACAACAAAGATCCAAGATGCGCCTAGCATCACCGGTTGTTCGTCCCACTCTCTTGGTTGCAACGATTACGGCATTTTTATCGAAAGTTTTGTCTAGCAGGCCTTGACTGAGACGTGCACTCAAGATCTCAGCCAAGCAGCTGCTCGTGTATGCCTCGAAGACCAATTTGTTCCAACCCAGCCTAGACGATATCCGTCCACGCATGAAACGCTCAGGTAAATCCATCGCATTGGCTATAGCGACAAGGATCATCTTAGAATCGGAACATGATGGCCAGTCGAAGAGACTGTAGAAGACAGATGATCTCTTTTCACTGTAAAGTAGGTCCAATTCGTCGATAACGATCAATTTATACCCACTTGTTGAATCTCTAAAAAGTGAATCAAGTTTCTGTTGAGCCTTCTCTGCGTTACAGGTTTCATTGGTCAGGTTATGCAGTATTTCTGAATATACTCTCTCTGGGGATGCAAGAAACTGGCCGTTGACATACGTCATGTCGAATTTATGAATTGGGGCTGGTCTACGTTTTAGCAGCTTCTTCAACTCGTCGATAACATGGATTACTGTTGCTGTTTTGCCTGTTCCAGGAACTCCGCAAACGAACATGGTCTTGTTCATATGCTTATTAATATCAGCAACCAATCCAGCTGAAACTCTGGCTTTCTTTGCGACTGTCGTGCGCCGAATTTTAAGTCTCTCGAATAGAAAGTTGTACAATTCATCTCGTTGAGACTCTCTGCCTGGTAGTCCACCCTCTAGATTATTTGGGCCAAGCTTAACACGAGCGGCAAGGAGATCTTGTCTAGTCATGTTCCTTCTCAAGGTTGGGTTCTTGAGGTGAACCTCGAGCTCATCGCCAACTCAATTGTGGGCTGTTTTCATCGGTAGTTTCTGTTTTTCTTCACGTGATGTGTAGATCCCTTCTGTGGCGGCGGGCAAAGGATGAACTGTTGCAGGGCTAGTCTGCAAACCGATGATTTGTCCAAAATCCGTGCCACTTATGACGAGGCGATTTTGGTTATCATACATGAACCCTTCCAATATACTAAGAGTGAGTGAATTGTGTGAAGTATACCAGAATCTTACCTGATTTCCTGTATTGGTGCGGATTGTGCAGAAGCTGGTCATGCAACCCGTGAGCAGCATTGGTTTTGCGCATCGCTCAACTGCACGTGTATCGACCAGTTTGTAAAAGAGCAGTCCAAACATCCGAATCAACCAAAAATGGGTGGTGCAGCCGATATCACCATCTTAAATACAGATCCTTCAGAGGAAAAAGGTATCGACGTCCACCTAAGAGAGGAGAATCTACAAGAGCAGGCCAACAATGCTCGAGAGTTATTTATTGCAATACAAGATGAATTGGACCATAAAGAAGAGGATATAAGACAAGGACTGTCGTTCCTTGATATGAAGAACGACACTTTGTTATCTTACATGATAGACGTTTGCAACATAATTCTGCTAAAGGTTAGAGGTGATACAATCCAAGGTCACAAGAGTGTCGAAAGATGCGTCGAGTATCGTGTAATTCTCGAAAAGATCAAAGCAATCGATCGGAAACTGGCGTACCAGCTTAACAAGCTTATAACACTGCCTGAAGAGGCCGAAGAAGAGAGTCAGGGTATTGATGTGAACAATCTTGACCTCGAGTTAGAGGACGTGGGAGCCGATTCGGAGGATCAATCCTCTAAGAGAGACGATAGAAATTCTGGTAGTAGTAGCGACGACGATTCTGGAGGCAGTCTTAGCTGCGATGAAGACCAAGAGTCAGATGAGACTGGCGAAGATCAGGAGAGCAAAGAAGAATCGGCTCGCAGAATAAGCAAAACTTCGAAAAAGTCAGCCGAATTGTACAAACCACCCAAACTGAGATCAGTAGCTTACACTGAGGAGGCAGACTACAAACGCGGAGATAGAGGACGCCGCAAGAACTATGATGAATTCTATCAAGACGAAGAGCCAACAGAATTTGTTGAAGGGGCCAAGCATAGCGTTGATATAAATCGCATTAGATTTGAAGAGGAACACTATACCAGATTGCCGGACGAGAATCCAAAAAAGGCGAAGAGGAAGATGAAAACGAAGGAGTACCGGAGAAAAGGAAAGACGAGCAAGAAGTTCAAGAAAAGATGATCTCAATAAAGCGTCATTTCTTTTTATTCTTCTTCTTTCTTCTTTTGGCTTTCTCGCTAGGATTCCGGTTGACTTTGGTCGGTTGGCTTGAGGCAACCTCGATTTCTCTCTCACCATGTCTGTCGTTTAGCTCTACTTGTGGAGTTTCGATATCGTGTACAGCTTCCTCAGCCTTAGCGTCTTTCAACTTCATCGCTAGCATTCTCTTCTTGACCTTGTTGTAGACTCTTGCGTCAGGATCGGGCATGAAATAAGTATCCTCTAAATTATAGACTTTATCTGAGCAATTGTCTGAACAACTATGAATTATCACGGAGGAGAAGTCCATAGATTCCCTGTCGAATTCCTTCTCAGTTTCTAGATAATTAATAAGAGCGGACATAATTTGGAATTCAAACTTTCTCGCACTAGTACAGCAACAGGATGGCACATGAATCTTGATTTTGCAGGAATTAATGAGAGGCTCACCAGCCCAATCGTAACGGACCACCTGTGCTTGAAAGCGACCCAATCGTTTGTAGTACCTATACATAGTCTTATCGTTGTTGTATAGTTTTTCGAGCTGAAACTTTTCGAAGTCTTCAAGGTCTGAGAGTTGTGATGGTGGCTTTGGTGGCTTGTAGTTTTTGAGTTTCTTATACTTCTCTTCGATTGGAGCCGGTTTTATGTCTAGATCCGAGAAAGTGGATGCTAGCTTGAGATACTTCAGGTTGTTCTTAGCAAAGTCCTCTCTTCCAGTGGGTTCTTCGATAACGCTCAGATAGAGGGGCTTGAAGAACTCCCTCTTAGGAGCCACAAGAATCTGGCGTCCCTTTCGATCAGAGGTTATCTCTAGCTCTTCCAAATCGGGTCCCATGCTGTCATTAAGGGTGATCGATTCTGAGTCTCTGGCAAACATGCATCGGACAGCGAACCAAGAATGCTTCGTACAGTCTGCCTTAACACACGTGAAAACTTGAACAACTCTATCAAGAGACGAATCGTCTATAGGACTGTTCATTTGGACTATGAGGACGCATTTGGTCTTACAATGCTTGCATAGTATCAGTCTTAATATCTGTTCGAGCTCGATCAATCCCTTGGCTGAGCATGGATAAATAGGCAGGCCTCCGATTTTGTTGACCAACCATGGTGCAATTTGCTCGTCCAGCTCCTCCTCAATCGAGTCTCCATCCTCGATATAACCTAGATACACGCTCGACATGGATAAGTTTTCAGGAAATGTGGGTGCTTTATCTAAAAGTGGATCATGTTCAATTCACGATTTCGAGTTCATTTATTCCAAAACATGGTCGCATGTTCCATGGAGGGCCTGCGCGCCCGTTGGTCGAGGATACGAGCGCCAACGCAGTAGAAGTGAGCTCAGAGATCAGACTTCGTGGAGCTGGATGACATAAAGCCGGTAGCTAACTAACCACCGCATCCAATCAAACTCTCTCTCTCACTCTCTGACAGAAGGACACCGTATTTGTTCGTGGCCTCTCGACTAGTTTCTCGAACGCTGCTAGTCAGTCAAGAGTAGAAAATTTCTCGCTAACTTATGTCGGCTCCGGATCTTTTGTTTCGCGTTGGAGCGCCAAGTCATTCGTACGACGGAATGTGCCTGATGGTCTGTCATTGACCTAATATGTGCTATGGACTCCAGTTGCAGGTAGACACTTGATACTCAGCCATTCAATTCCTTTCAAACTGCTTCCATGGCTGAATTTCTGGCCACCTAAGCTCTGCCCAAGCATCTCGTTCGTTCAGGTCAATCGAATGACAGCTTGCTTTGAGCGACAGGTACTCCTTCGGCCAGACTAAGAGTTGCTGAAATGCAACTTCCAAGAGACAACACTCAGCTAACAACAAAAGGCTACTGTTCCAGTTCTCATATCCGCTTATGAGAGCTCACGTCGAGCCATTAAGATACGAGCGCTCTGATTGGAACAGCTCATTTCGGAGCAGAATCAGCAAAACTTCATCGGCTCTTATCCGGTAGTATGTCGACTATAAATTCCCAGTTAGATCAGTTTCAAACACGTAATAGAAAAAGCTTCGTCCGTTAGATTGCGAAGATGGCCGGTTCAATCATCGAGATAATCCTGTTGATTGGCGCAATAGTCCTAATTGTTCCAAAAAATCTACCCGCCGCCGGAAAGAAAATCAAATCATCTACAGAATGCGAACATAACGAGTGTTTTCTAAGTAAGTCACATTTCAATCTGTATAGAGTTGTTAAATCGGCGCTAGATAGCGGATTCGACATCAGTGGCAAGGACATTATACCCTTGCTTAGATCAGTACACATCCTGAGGCGCCGATTCGAGATTGCTGGGGGAGGAGATATAGACGGAGCCAGTAGAGTGAGGTTTCTACTTGCCAACGAAACTTTAATTAATGCAGTCACAATCTTTGAGTCAAATGATGGCAGAGAGTTGACAAATTTATACAAAAGCTCAACAAATGAAAGAGATCAAAACTTAGCCTGTAGCTTGATTAGAATTCAGGACATTGAGAGAGCTTCTGCAAGAATAACTTACAGTCCCAGATTAGAATGGCTGTTCTCTAAAATTCACGAGAACTTTAAACGCAAGTCGGCCAACAGGTGCGCGAGAGTCTCCTGCAAATCAGTTGATTACTCGATGAGCAAACTGGACTCTGTTCTGAGAAGAAGCCAGCTACCGGAAGAGGAGAGAACTCGTTTGGAAGGGGAAAATGGAAACGACACCGCAGTTAGCATCGAGAAAAGTCGAAATAATCGAGATCGCGAATTTCATTTTGAAGAGCTAGAGCTGTGCAAATTTTTCAAGAAGACCGAAGACCCAGGTTGCGAGATCACTGCGGAGGAACTGAGCCAGATTCACTTATTCAGGCAGGAAACTGATGCTCCAAACGACAATCAGCCAACTCTTCAGGACATTGATGAATTTCTGAGGTCATATCGCCCCAGTAAGCCGAGAGCAGTAACCCCCGCTACGGAGGATACATGGGACGATGGACCTAGGCAGGCGATAATATCTGCATGTCGACCTATTCTCAGCCTCCTGGACTATCATCTTGCAGGTGTAAAATGGTATCAAGAACAAAATCTTTTCGGCAAAAAGAGCGGTATTTGGCGGGCTCCAATGTGTTCGAGCCTCAATTATTGGTTGCAAATCGATCGTTTATGCCGAGAGATCAATGCTTTGGCAGTGAACACAAAACAGAGCAAGTCCTCAGTTAGGGTATCCAAGGACGGACCACAGAATAGCATCTGAACAGACTACACTGAATGGTTCGGGACAAACTCAATACACTCCGCCAAACCTCCGAAAAATGAATTGAAAAATGAAGGGAATTGAGCAACCGCTCTTCCCTAGCAACCTCAGTGTTGTATGGTTGTGATTTTAACTTGCCTCGAAGGCAGTGTCAATGAAGTGCTTGAACTCTAGTTTTGTCAGTGACACCAAACAATCGTGCGTCTTGTTGGCCGGATCTTGTAATGCAGCCATAATTTGCTTAGACAGACTCGCGATCTCGGGGTTTCTGATTGCC